>Ga0209006_10006359_pt1 | contig 10696 bp, 10 predicted proteins | sample JacPin_JW_Ref_O2_FD_188567 | JGI IMG/M metagenome (GOLD analysis project Ga0209006, IMG submission 188567) | Forest soil microbial communities from Algoma, Ontario, Canada - Jack Pine, Ontario site 1_JW_Ref_O2 (SPAdes) (version 2) | ecosystem: Environmental > Terrestrial > Soil > Boreal... | reverse complement strand
TGGATGAACGGTGGCTGGTGCCGCATTTCGAAAAGATGCTCTACGACAATGCGCAGCTGCTCGAGCTTCTTGCCATCGCGCACCGGCGCGGCGGCAAACCGCTCTATCGCCGGCGTGCCCAGGAAACGGTCGAGTGGCTCCAGCGCGAAATGACAACGACTGAAGGGGCGTTCTCAGCTTCGCTCGATGCCGATTCCGAGGGCGAGGAGGGCAAATTTTACGTCTGGTCACTCGCCGAAGTGATGCGTGAACTCGGCAGCGAGGACGGCGAGTTTTTTGCCCGGCACTATGACGTGACGTTGGGCGGCAATTTCGAAGGTCACAACATCCTCAATCGTCTCAAGCCGCTGCCGCGGAACGAGCAGGACGAGACGCGGCTTGCTGGCTTGCGCGCCAAGCTCCTCGCCGCACGAGCGACGCGGGTGCGCCCGGGCCTCGACGACAAAGTGCTCGCCGACTGGAACGGCTTGATGATCGCCGCCCTCGCCAATGCGAGTCTGATGCTTGACGAGCCGTCGTGGCTGGACATAGCGGCACGCGCTTTCGAGTTTGTGGCGCGCGCAATGACCCGCGGCGATCGGCTTGGCCATTCGTGGCGACAAGGCCAGCTCAAGTTTCCCGGGCTCGCGTCCGATTTTGCCGCCATGATCCGCGCCGCGCTCGCGCTCTACGAAACGACGGGCAAAAAACCTTACCTCGACCAGGCGCTCACCTGGCAGCACGCGCTTGATCGCGACTACGCCGATGCCGCGACCGGCACGTATTATCTCACCGCCGCCGACGCCGAAGGCCTGGTCATCCGCCCCGCGTCGACCGCCGACGAAGCGACGCCGAACCACAACGCGGTCGCCGCGCAAAATCTGATCCGGTTGGCGGTGCTCGCCGGCGACGATCGCTGGCGCGAGCAAGCCGACCGGCTGATCGCGGCGATCGCGCCGCAAGCGGTCGAGAACCTCTACATGCACATGGCGCTGCTCAACGCCGTCGATTTGCGGCTGCGCACAGCCGAAATCGTGGTGACCGGGGAGGGCGCCCACGCGCAAGCTCTCCTGGCAGCAGCGCGCGCGCGTCCGCCGCTCGATCGCATCGTGCTCCACGCCAGTTCGGCGCAGGAGCTGCCGCCGCAACACCCGGCGCGAGCGAAGGTCGCCGCCGGGAGCGAGCCCGCAGCTTTCGTCTGCGTCGGCGAAACCTGCTCGCTGCCGGTCACCGATCCGGCGGGCCTTATCGGCGCCATCGATTCGGTGCGACATACTTGACGCGGCGCTTCATTCGATAACGATTTGTGCTCTATTGGCGCTGCCGGGGCGCAGCAAGGAAACCCAACGATGCGATACGGACTCATCTTGGCCGCCGCCCTGGCCGCCATGTCCACGACCGGCGCCCGCGCCGATGACGAATGGTGCGGCTATGCCACCGGTGACAAGGCGCTCATCGAATGCGGCTATTCGAGCGTCGCCCAATGCGAGACTGCCGTCGGCAAGGGCGGGGTGTGCTTTGTCGATCCCGAATACGCGCTCAAGACCAAGCGGCCCACGGCGGTAATCCCAGCTAATTTCTCGCCTGCGCGTTGACCGCTTTTATCTCGGCGCAGCAAAAGCCCTAAACGCGAATGCCCGGCACGAGGCCGGGCATCACGACACCGAGCGCGAACTGCCGCCGGCTTTATGTATTCATCGAGTCGAAGAACTCGCCGTTGTTCTTGGTGTTGCGCAGCTTGTCGAGCAGGAAGTCGATGGCGTCCATGGTGCCCATCGGATTGAGGATGCGGCGCAGCACGTACATCTTTTTGAGCTGATCCGGCGGCACCAGAAGCTCTTCCTTGCGGGTGCCGGAGCGGGTGATGTCCATGGCCGGGAAGGTGCGCTTGTCGGCGACCTTGCGGTCGAGGATCAATTCCGAATTGCCGGTGCCCTTGAACTCTTCGAAGATCACTTCGTCCATGCGGCTGCCGGTATCGATCAAGGCGGTGGCGATGATGGTCAGCGAGCCGCCCTCTTCGATGTTGCGCGCGGCGCCGAAGAAGCGCTTCGGGCGTTGCAGCGCGTTGGCGTCGACGCCGCCGGTCAGCACCTTGCCGGAAGAGGGCACCACGGTGTTGTAGGCGCGGCCGAGTCGGGTGATCGAGTCCAGCAAAATGACCACGTCGCGGCCATGCTCGACCAGGCGCTTGGCTTTCTCGATCACCATCTCGGCGACCTGGACGTGGCGCACCGCCGGCTCATCGAAGGTCGAGGAAACCACCTCGCCTTTGACCGAGCGCTGCATGTCGGTGACTTCCTCCGGCCGTTCGTCGATCAACAGCACGATCAGATAGCATTCCGGATGGTTGTGGGTGATCGAGTGGGCGATGTTCTGCAAGAGCACGGTCTTGCCGGTGCGCGGCGGCGACACGATCAGCGCGCGCTGGCCTTTGCCGACCGGCGCCACGATGTCGATGACGCGGGCCGAGAGATCCTTCTTGGTCGGATCCTCGAATTCCATCTTCAGCCACTCGTCCGGATAGAGCGGCGTCAGATTGTCGAAATTGACCTTGTGGCGCGCCTTCTCGGGATCCTCGAAATTGAGCGAGTTGACCTTGAGCAGCGCGAAGTAGCGTTCGCCTTCTTTGGGGCTGCGGATGTGTCCGTCGATGGTATCGCCGGTGCGTAGTCCGAAGCGGCGGATTTGCGAGGGCGAGACGTAAATATCGTCGGGTCCCGGCAGATAGTTCGCTTCCGGCGAGCGCAAGAAGCCAAAACCGTCCGGCAGAACTTCAACCACGCCTTCGCCGACAATGTCGGTTTCTCGCGCCGAAAGTTGCTTGAGGATACCGAACATCAGCTCCTGCTTGCGCATGGTCGATGCGTTCTCGACCTCGAGCTCTTCGGCAAAGGAGACGAGCTCAGCCGGAGACTTGGTCTTGAGCTCTTGGAGTTTCATTTCGCGCATTCAGAATGTCCTATGGAAATTAAGCCGGCGGCAGGGTTGGATGCAGCTTCGCCGGCGGGAAGAAGGAAGATCGTAGGTCTTGGGTTGCGGGGAGCTTGGGCCCCGAGCCCCGATGCACCAATCGGCTCCAGTCCACTGGAGCCAGAACTCAGCTGCATCCGCCTACGTCGGGTGGGATGGCGGCAAGATAAGAAAAGACTGCAGTTCTAGCAAGAGGCGAAACCGACTTTGCCCTAAGAACGCGTGAACTTCAGAACGGTTTCAACACCACCAGGAGCACGATGAAGATCATCAGGATAGTGGGTACTTCGTTGATTATTCTAAAGAATCTTTGCGAATGCCGGTTGCGGTCTTGGGCAAAATCCTTCATCCACCGGGCCAATAATCCGTGCACGGCCGAGAGCCCAAGAACGAGGATGATTTTGGCCCAAAGCCAGCCGGAGGCGAACCAACCGTAGCGAGAATCAGGGCCGAGCCAGGCCAGGGCGAGCCCAAAGACCCAGGTCGCGATCATCGCCGGATTGATGATGGCGCGTAACAGGCGCCGCTCCATCACCTTGAAGGTCTCCGATTGCACCGAGCCTATTTCGGCAGCGCAATGATAGACGAACAGGCGCGGCAGATAGAGCATCCCCGCCATCCAGGCGATGACGGCGATGATGTGGAACGCCTTGATCCACTCATACATGGTTGCGAACCCGCGCGATCAGACGTTCCACATGAGAAATCGGCGTGTCCGGCAGAATGCCGTGACCAAGGTTGAAAATGAACGGGTGTCGCCCGAACGTTTCGAGGATGGCGTCGGTCGCATGATCGAGCGCTGCTCCGCCGGCAAGCAACGCCAACGGATCGAGATTGCCCTGAATGGTGCGCGACGGCTGGATGTAGTCGCGCGCAAAACTCAATTCCATCATCCAATCGAGCCCCACCGCATCGACCGGCACGGCATCCAGATAGCGTTGCAACTCAGTCCCGGCGCCGCGCGGAAAGCCGATGATGCGCGCGCGCGGAAATTGTTCACGCACGCTCGCCACGATCCGCGCCGTCGGCTCGATGCACCATTTGCGAAATTCATCGGCCGGCAATACCCCCGCCCAGGTATCGAAGATCTGGACCGCATCGACACCAGCCGCAAATTGTCGAACCAGGTAGCTTGCCGAAGCCTCGATCAGTAAGTCGATGAGCTTCGAGAAGGCTTCGGGATGCCGATAAGCGAAAAGCCGGGCCGGCAATTGATCCGCCGTGCCACGGCCGGCAATCATATAAGTTGCCACCGTCCACGGTGCACCGCAAAAGCCCAACAGCGCAACCGAAGCCGGTAATTCCGGCTTGACCCTCTCAATCGTCTCGTAGACCGGCGCGAGTTTGCTGTGATCGATCTCTATCCGCAATCGGTTGAGCGCTTCGGGGTCTTTGAGCGCGTCGAGTTGCGGTCCCTCACCGGCCTCGAACGTCACATGCTGACCAAGAGCATGCGGCACGACCAAAATATCGGAAAACAGGATTGCAGCGTCAAAGCCAAAGCGGCGAATCGGCTGCAACGTGACTTCCGCAGCAAGCTTCGGATTGAAACACAGGTCAAGAAAACTATTCGTCTTCTCCCGGATTGCCCGATATTCCGGCAGATACCGGCCCGCCTGCCGCATCAGCCAAATTGGCGGGATGGCACACCGTTCGCCTGCCAGCGTACGAAGCAAAGGTTTGGTCACAGGCTTATCCGGCACGCTGCTACCCTTACCCAAACTAAGTTTAATAGAATCTGTTGTAGTGGTGTGACGGTTGATTAGACTCATACATTTCTACACCTACGTCATCCACACTCTACGCACATATTCCCGATTCTCGTTACGATGGTCGTCGCGCTGAGTTGGAAAACTTATCGGCTTCGTACGGCCGTGTCTGGCATACCGTAAGATGGTCATCCACAGCCAATCAGTTATAAGCTTCGTCGCCGCCATGTGACATCACAGCGGCAGGGGTGTGGATGGAGTTGCCGGCATTATCCCTATTGTGCTTGCACCCTGCGCCAAGCCATGGCCTTCTCCCCAGTCGTCGACAGGTTATTCATTGCTCCCTATGGCCCAAGCCGCCCCATGGCCCAAGCACCGGGTTACTTTCATCTGCACCTGATTTCGGACGCGACCGGCGAGACCTTGATCACCGTCGCTCGTGCCGCGGCGGCGCAATACGCCAAAGTCCTGCCGGTCGAGCATGTGCATCCCCTGATACGGACGCAGAAGCAGCTCGACCGGGCGCTTGCGGATCTCGAGGAATCGCCCGGTATCGTGCTCTATACGCTGCTCGAGGAGAATTTGGTCGAACGGCTGGAGACCAAGTGCCGCGACCTCGGCCTGCCGTGCCTGTCGATCCTTGGCCCAGTGCTACACCTGTTCCAGGCCTATCTGGGCGCCGAGACCACCCATAAAGTCGGCGCGCAACACACGCTCAATGCCGAATATTTCCGCCGCATCGACGCGCTCAACTACACGATGATGCATGATGACGGCCAGCAAACCGACGATTTGGAGGAGGCGGACGTCGTGCTGGTGGGGGTATCGCGGACGTCGAAGACGCCGACCTCGATTTATCTCGCCAATCGCGGCGTAAAGACCGCGAACGTGCCGCTGGTGCCGGGCGTCTCACTATCGCCCAGTGTCGAACGGCTGTCGCGCCCGCTGGTCGTCGGCCTGTTCGCCACCCCCGAACGCATCGTGCAAATCCGGCAAAACCGGTTGCTCGGCCTCAAAGTGGAACGCGAGGACGATCAGTATATCGACCGTCAGGCGGTTGCCGAGGAGATCTCCGCCTCGCGCCGACTGTGCGCCAAACATAATTGGCCACTGATCGATGTCACGCGGCGCTCGATCGAAGAAACCGCCGCGGCGGTTATGGCGCTGCTCGGTGAGCGCCGCCGGCATAAGGCGTCGTGACCCATGCCGCTGTGGCTCGCCGCGGCGCCGCTGGTGCTGGCCTCGAGAAGCGCGGTGCGAAGAACGCTGCTGGAGGCCGCCGGCGTTCCGGTCGAAATATGCCCGGCCGACATCGACGAGCGTGGCGTGGAAGCAGGTGCGCCACTACAGGCGCCGGTGGCGATCGCGGCGTTGCTGGCCCGTGAAAAAGCCTCCGTCATCGCGGAGCGCAATCGCGGGCGTCTGATCCTCGGCGCCGATCAGACCCTCTCGCTCGACGGCCGGCGATTTACAAAACCAGCGGATCGGGCAGCGGCCCAGGCGCAGCTACGCGCCCTTTCCGGCCGCACCCATGAGCTTTATTCGGCAATTGCCTTTGTCCAAGATGGTGCCGTGCTATTCGAATATGTCGGCGTCGCCCGCCTGACCATGCGCGCAGTCTCAGACCGGTTCCTCGACGACTATCTCGACACGGTTGGTGAAGCCGCGACCGCGAGTGTGGGCGGCTATCAACTCGAGGGCCTTGGCATTCAGCTTTTCGAACGCCTCGATGGCGACTATTTCACCGTATTGGGCTTACCGCTGACGACGGCGCTGGATTTCCTTCGCCGCCACGGATGTTTGGCACAATGAGCGGCGCGCGACCCTTCGTCTTGTGTCTGACCGGCTCGCTCGCCATGGGCAAGTCGACGGCGGCAAAATTCTTCGCCGATGCCGGCGTGCCGGTGCACGATTCCGACGCCGTGGTGCACGCGCTTTACGAAGGCGAAGCGGTGGCCGCCATCGAGGCGGCGTTTCCCGGCACGACCTCTGGCGGCAAAGTCGACCGCGGCAAGCTTGCGGCAAAGGTCATCGACGACAAGGCAGCGCTGGTGCGGCTCGAAGCCATCGTGCATCCGCTGGTCGCCAAGGCCCGCGAAAAGTTCCTCGCCGGCACTCACGCGCGCGGCGACCCCGTCGTCGTGCTCGATATCCCGCTGCTGTTCGAGATCGGTGGCAGCGACCGTTGCGATGCCATTGTGGTGGTCTCGGCGCCGGCCGAAGTCCAACGCAGCCGCGCCTTGGCCCGGCCGGGAATGACCGGGGAGAAATTCGCAAGCCTATTGGCCAAGCAGCTGCCGGACGCGGAAAAGCGCGCCCGCGCGGATTTTATCGTGGATAGCTCGCAGAGCCTCGATCACGCCCGCGCCCAGGTGCACGACATTCTCAATGCCGTCGCTAAGATGCCGCGAAAGCCGTGATTCGCGACATGGCCGGCGTGGGAGATTTGATGCGCGAAATCGTGTTCGATACCGAGACCACCGGCCTCGATCCGCTCCAGGGCGATCGGATGGTCGAGATCGGCTGCATCGAGCTGCTCAATCGGTTTCCGACCGGCAAGGTGTTCCATTGCTACTTCAACCCGCAGCGCGACATGCCGGAGTCCGCTTTCAAGATTCACGGGCTGTCGGGCGAATTCCTCAAGGACAAAGCGCTGTTCGCCGACAAGGTGGACGAGCTCATCGCCTTTTTCGGCGACGCCCAGCTTGTCGCGCATAATGCAATGTTCGATCTGGGCTTCCTCAATGCCGAATTGGAGCGCGCCGGCCGCGCCACCGTGAACCGCGAGCGCATGATCGACACGCTTGTCATTGCGCGCCGCAAGCACGCCGGCGGATCGAACCGGCTCGACGATTTGTGCGAGCGCTATGCGATCGACAATTCACGCCGCACCAAGCACGGCGCGTTGCTTGACTCCGAGCTTCTGGCCGAGGTGTACATCGACCTGATCGGAGCCCGGCAATCGCAATTGATTCTGGCCTCAGAATCCAGCGACACGCGAGCGGCGGCCTATGGCGACATGCCGCGGCGGCAGCGCGAAATGCCGCTCGCTCCCCGCCTCACCGAGGCCGACCGGGCGGCGCATCGGGACTTCGTCCTGACCCTCGGCGACAAGCCGATCTGGAACGATTTCGTGCCGGCGGTTTGAAGCATGATCCGGACCCGAAGGGCCGCGTTAGCGCAAAGTGTGTCGCGGTTTTCCCTCGCGACAAACGCTAACGCGTTTGCGCGGAGATCATGCTCAATTAAGGTTCAGCTCGGCTTGATCTGCGAAGCCTGCATCTCCGCGGCTTGCCGTTCCATATTCTGGCGATACAGGCCGACGAAATCGACGGGGTCGAGCATCAAGGGCGGGAAGCCGCCGTCGCGAACAGCCGTTGCGATGATCTCCCGCGCGAACGGGAATAACAGGCGCGGGCATTCGATCATGACCAGCGGATGTAGATTTTCTTTCGGCACGTTGACGATCCGGAACACGCCGGCATAGACGAGCTCGAAGCTGAACATCAGCTTGCCGGCATTTTCGGCCTTGCCTTCGACCGACAGGGCGACCTCGTAATCGTTTTCGGCCACGTTACCGGCGTTGACGTTGATCTGGATGCTGATCGCCGGCTGCTGTTGTTGCGGTGCCAATGAGCCCGGCGCATTCGGGTTTTCAAACGACAGGTCCTTGGTGTACTGCGCCAGCACGTTCAGCTGTGGAGGAGGGGCCGCCTCGGGAGGCGTGCCATTGCCGTTGGTCATACGATTTCTCCTGGAGCGATTTGGCGAGCGGAGCCGCTTGGCACGTCCGATTTCGCCTTAAAGGGAAGCAAGAGGCCTTGTCGGGGCGAGTGGCTATCATAGGCCTGCCTCTTTCCACAAGGATGACCATTCGAGCGGATCGCGAAAGCGGCCCGATTCGCTCAATTACACCAGGCCGGGAACGAGTAGCGCCCCTAAACAATTGAATATGCGTGATTTCCGGCGGTTGTAGGGTTTCCCCTCAGGCCTGAAACGCGCTACAATTGAGTGTCGGGCAAACCGGTGAGGACCTCGGATCGGCCTGTACGCAACCCATCCGGCGTTTCTGTCGGAAGATGCCATTGGCCGGCCAAGGTTTCGTGCTTAGATGCCGCTGACCCATCCATGATGTAATATCTGCTAGCGCCGCCTATTTGAAGTTCTTGCGCAACAAGCGGCTAACCCGTTCAGGAACTTCAAATGGAAAAGCGGCATTGGAAACGGTAAGTTTGCTGGTGCTCGCAATTTTCTGAAGCTCGTTAAAGGTGGTTGCTGAGTAGTACGAACTTCGGAAAGTGCGCACCAGCCCCCCAAAGGGGCACTCTATCGCCGGGTCCACCGCCGGCGCCTAGAACCAGAAAGCGAATTCGACGTGGATATTTATACCATTATCTTCCTGGCGTTGGCCGTATTCATCTTCCTCCGTTTGCGGAATGTCCTGGGACAGCGCACCGGAAACGAACGGCCGCCCTATGACCGCACAGCGCGCAACGTTGTGCAGGGCGCGCCGGACAGCAACGTCGTTCCAATACCTGGAACTGTGATTGATCAGACGCCCTTGGCGCCGACCGCGGACGTGGCGCCGCCGACGGACCGCTGGAAGGGGTTTGCCGAACCCGGAACGCCGCTGGCCCAGGGCCTCGACGGGATTGCCGCGCAGGATTCGTCGTTCGATGCCCGCCATTTCGTCAGTGGCGCCAAAAGCGCTTACGAAATGATCGTGTTGGCGTTTGCCAATGGCGACCGACGGGCGCTGAAAGACCTGTTGTCGACCGAGGTCTATGAGAGCTTCGAAGCTGCGATCAAGGACCGGGAGCGGCAGGAGCGCAAGACCGAGACGCGCTTCGTTTCGGTCGACAAGGCTGAAATCGTTGGTGCCGAGGCGCGCGACCGCAACGCGCAGCTCACCATTCGGTTTGTCTCGCAAATGATCTCGGTCACCCGGGACAAGACCGGCGCGATTGTTGACGGTAACCCGGATAAGGTCGCCGATATCACGGATGTCTGGACATTCGCTCGCGACCCTGGTTCGCGCGATCCGAACTGGAAGCTGGTTGGCACCGGAAGCGTCCATTAATCGCGCGCGGCGTATTGCCGCCGTGGTTGGTGTGACGGTTCTGGCGCTGTCGGTGATTCCGTTGACGGCGTGGGCGGCGCGTAAAGTTCATACGTCGCTCGCTTCGCGCAGCATGCAGCCGCCGGCTCCTCGCGCCATCCCCTATCCGAGTCTTGAATGGCCGATCGTGGTCAATGGCGGTCAATATACTCCGTTGGCCTGGGCCGACATTGCCGGCTGGGCCTCGGACGATCATGTGCAGGCCTACAAGGCCTTTCGCGTCAGTTGCGCCTCTATTGCCGGGCAACGAAGTCCGCCCGAGGATTCCAAGGCGCTCGGAGCCTCGTTGCGTGAGCCTTGCCGCGCAGCCAAGGCCCAGGAGATCACCGAGGACGGCAAAGCGCGTACGTTCTTCGAGGCGAACTTCCGGCCCTTGCAGATATCGCGGTTGGGTGAGGATGCAGGCTTTGTCACCGGCTATTACGAGCCGATCGTCGACGGATCGCGCACGCAGACCGACGTTTACACCGTTCCGGTCTATCGCCGGCCTTCCAATTTGTTTGTCCGCGGATTCAAGCAGGATTCCGTCAGCCTGCCCAACAAGGGACAGGTGTTTCGCAAGATCGGACGCCGCAAGCTCGTCCCCTATTATGATCGAGGCGAAATCGAAGACGGCGCGATCGCCGGGCGTGGCCTCGAAATCTGCTGGCTCAAGAATCAGACCGATCTTCTGTTTTCGCAAATCCAGGGATCGGCGCGGATTCGTCTCGAAGACGGCTCGACCATCCGCATCAATTACGACGCCCATAACGGCTATCCCTATACGGCCGTCGGCCGTGTCCTGATCGACCGCGGCATCATTCCGAAGGAACAGATGTCGATGCAGAAGATCAGGGAATGGATGGAGCAAAACCCCGACGGAGCGAAGGAGTTGCGGCGGCAAAACCGCGCCTATGTGTTCTTTCGCGAGGTACCG
>Ga0209006_10006358_pt1 | contig 10698 bp, 9 predicted proteins | sample JacPin_JW_Ref_O2_FD_188567 | JGI IMG/M metagenome (GOLD analysis project Ga0209006, IMG submission 188567) | Forest soil microbial communities from Algoma, Ontario, Canada - Jack Pine, Ontario site 1_JW_Ref_O2 (SPAdes) (version 2) | ecosystem: Environmental > Terrestrial > Soil > Boreal... | reverse complement strand
CTGGTGGAGGCAGGCAAGAGCAAGAGAAGGAAGAATAACGAGGTCAAAATCACCTGGACGAAATCTTCATGCGCCGAACTGATCAGTTGAACCGCTTATGTTCTCGAATCTTGTCATAACTCACTGCTAGCTGCTGACCTAGTTTCATGTCCGTGTTGGAAATCGGCTCATTGTCCAAGTTCCCGAAAACCAATCGCTGCTCATCGTCGCTGGATTCCACGAGCATCCACATCCACTCGCTCGCACCAAACTGCTTGTCTTCGACCTCGATCTTCACGTGGTCGCCATTCTTGTACTTGCCCATGAATCCGCTCCTCCGCGTCAGCGACGAGGTTGGCGTTCGCCTTTGTGGCCGCGTGGAAGCCAGCAGTTTGTGGCCTTGCGGCAGTCCCTGTGGATAGCTTTGTTCTGCTGATACCACCAGAACTGGTTTGCCTTCATTGCCGCATCATTCGCGCTAGTCCCCGCAGCGAACCCGGCCTGAAAATCAAAAGCCCAATTCTTCTGCCAATCCTTCAGGGGCATGTTGATCGAGGAAAGCGCCGCCTCCACATCACCGAGCGATGCGTCGTACCTTGCAGTCGTAGACATCAATCGTATACTAAACGTGCAACTCAGATCGGCAAAGTCCATCGAGAACAAGTACACACGGACTGTCAACCACGTGCGGCACCGCGGTGAAACAACTGCCTTGTTCTGGAGTGAGCGGAGATGTATGCTCAACTTTTCCCGGAAACTTCCCTTGAAGATGATCGAGAACGGAGGATTGAGTGGCTAATTGGGATGAACGGTTCCTCAGATTGGCTTTGCACATCAGTGAATGGAGCAAAGATCCCACCACGAGAGTTGGATGTGTAATTGTCGGTCCGTCGAATGAGGTGCGCTCAATCGGCTTTAACGGTTTTCCTCGCGGGGTTAATGATGACGATTCCTCTCGTTACGCTCGACCCGCTAAGTACATGTGGACCGAACACGCGGAGCGGAACGCTATATACAACGCTGCACGAATTGGAGTGGCTCTTGAGAACTGTAGAATGTATCTGCCGTGGTTTCCGTGCGGGGACTGTGCTAGAGCGATTATCCAGTCGGGAATAGTCGAACTCATCGCAGTCGAGCCGGAACTTGATCATCCGAAGTGGGGGAACGATTTTCGTGCGGCCAAGGTTCTGCTTGAGGAGGGCGGCGTGAAGGTACGTTTCGTCGTGCTTCCGGAAGGAGTGTTGTCGACGGACGTGGCAAAGTCGGTCTGACTCCTACGATTCCATGCAGAAAGAACAGAAGGGACAAGTCACCGTGGCTTTGGTGACGATCATAGAGGAGGAATTCGACGCGGTATGTCGGATTTTCAAACTCAAGCAGCACCATCCGGGTGGTCTGTTCAAGGTACGCAAAGTCACTCCGACTGGTGTCTACGACATTTTGGCAACTCGGTCGGATGACTGGGGAAACACTCCAGCTGGCGAAACCGTTGCGGACATTATTGAGGATTTTTCTCCCCGTTACATTGTCCTCATTGGAATTGCGGGTGGGGTCCGCCGTGGCAACAAAAGGGACGGCGTTCGATTGGGCGACGTGGTAATTCCCAATTACATCGAATATTCAGAGCTCAAGAAATTGAACGAGCGCAAGATCTCTCGTCGAAGCTTCCCGATCGATCATCCTTCCTACTACTTGCGTCGGAGTGTCGCGGAACCGATCAAGAAGGATCTTCCGAAACTGTGGGCGAAGCGAATTGCCAAGAAGAGGCCTGGATCAGGCACTCCAAAAGCCCATATAGGCAACCTGGTGGCAGGGGAAACTCTTCTCGGAGACCCAAAGGCTGACTATCAAAAACAGGTGCTGAAACATTACCATCGGGCGATTGCCGTCGATATGGAGTCAATGGGGATTGGGCGAGAGGTATACCACCAAAGGCACAGCCCTTATTACAACCCTCAGTACTTGGTTGTACGAGGCATCTCTGACTACGTCTATGTAGACGAATCCGGGAAATTCTCGGCCACAAAAAAGAAAAAAAAGAAAGCACCTGCCGACAACCAGTCTACTCGCGACAAGTGGAGAGTCTACGCTGCCGAATCAGCTGCCGCGTTTGCCTCTGTTATGGTCGAGTCATTGCTCCGCGAGTTTGGGAAGGATTACGGGGTTCGGAAGGGGAAGACATAATTCCTGCAGAGCATGGAGTCATGATTCATGGGTAGCCCACTGCTGACCACAGATTTCGTCGAGAAACTCCGCAAAGATATGGCAGTGTACTTGGCTGAGCAACCGCAGTTAACACCTGCCTTCAGTTTCGAAATCGGCTGGAGCACAAAATACGACGCCCTTCTCGCACAGCAATTCAGCTTCAAGACTGCGCCCGACCAGATTATCCCCCAAGTGGTGAAAACCGGTCGCGCTCTAATTTCTGGAAGAGGTGGAGCAGCAAAAACGTCGATCGTGCATCGGTTAATAGGAGAGTCGCTGACGGATTCCGGTGTTTTCCCGGTGCTAATTAATATGAAGGCTTGGAATCCTATTTTAGAGGACGAGTGGAAGGAATTTCCCGACTGGTTCGGCCGCATGGATTTTCTCTTTCGCCATCTGGGAATCCCGGAGGTAACTGTTGCGACTTTGGATGCAGTTGATCCTGCGGTTTTGAGATTGGTGTTTCTGGATGGGCTGAATGAAGTCTCGTCAACAATAGCGCAAGACATCATTACTGCGGCTGACGAATTTGTGCGGCATTCACTCCAGACCGCGACGGTGTTAACCGACCGTATCGTTCGCCGACCATTCAGAGAAGATGAAAGATGGAAGCTTGGCATGGTGCTTCCGTTGTCTACCGAGGAGGTCACCAAACAGGTAAATGAACGTTTTGGTAATGACGTCACCCTTAATTCGTCTCAGCTTCTTTTTCTGAGCACTCCGCTGTTCCTTGATCAATTTCTAAAATCGGGCGAGGTAGACTCTGAGCTTCTGACCACAACCGCCGAGCTGAGGATGTATTTTAAGAATCGCGTGGGTTTGTCAGATCCGCAATTGGAAAAACTCGGTCGCGCCGCATTCATGATGTATTCCGAAGAGGATGCACGCAGCTTTCCGCTGAAGCGATTCCGTGCTCTCGTCAGGGCACCGGTCGTCAGGAAGCTGTCTGAGTCCGGTGCCCTCGTGATTGCCGGCAAGTTTGCTTATTTTCATCACCACCTAAAACATGACTATTTGGCCTCGATCTATGTTGCTAAGCACTCGAAAGTGTGGACCGGAGAAGTCTTTGATGCGATCACCTTTCTTGCGAACTCTTTCGATATTCTTGCACTGGTCCTTGAGCAGTTACCGGATGCAGAATCAGCAGACAATTTCGTGAGGCGGATGTATGACTGGAATGTTTACGCTCCAGGCTATGCACTAGCTGAAGCCTCTCACTTCGAAAGTTTTGGGGTGAGTTCGGAGATGCAAACCGTAATCTTTGCAATGCTTGCCGAGCGGAAGTGGGACATAATTACGGCAACGTCTGAACGAGCGAAGGATGCGCTTCGAGTCTTTCCTTTGAACTCGCCCGCGCATCAGTATTTGACTGAGGTCTCGCTTGCGAAAGTGTTTGGCCTTGTTGGACAGGTTGAGAGCAACATGGAGTGGTTCGGGAAATGGAAAAGATTGTTTACACTTGGGGATCGCGAGACGATTTCCGACACCGACCTCGCATTCATTCTCGACCCAGATTCCGTGTTGGGCTGGACTCTCGCCAACGTCCTGAAGAGAGTACGGGTGCTTGACAGACAATTTCAGTCTCTGCGCAAGTGGACTAGAACCCGAAACAAAACCGTTCTTTGGCGAATCGCGCATGTACTCGGCCGATATCCAGGAAAAGAGAATTTTGACGTATTGATCAGATTGTTCGATGCGAAGGCGTGGGTTCGCTATGGAGCCCTCAGATCTCTCATGGAAATGGCAGCAGTCACAACAGATAGCAAATTTCGGGGCCAGATCTTCACAGCTGTGGAGACCCGCGCCAGCGATCTTCTTCAAGACGAGCGTTCCCTAGAAGAATTTCGTCGTGCTGTATTTATTCGGCCCGACAGAGCGCCTGTTGACTGGGCGTCACGGGTAATAGAACTGATAACTGAGATGTACAAGATGGCAGAAACAGAGCAACAGGCTGTCTCTTGGCAGAAGCTGGCGGCAAGGGTTAGACAGGAATATGTTCAATCTAAGGCGTCCTGAGCGGTCCACAGTGGTAGGGCATGAGTGCGACCCCAGACGTGCCTCTGTCGGTACCTGGAGGCAGAGCGGTGTGGTTCTATAGCCTAGTCAGCCTCCGATTATCTGATTAGACACGGATCTCAAAGAGCCACGGAGGCGACGGGAACCCGCAGTACTGGCGACTAAGCTACCGCGTCAGAACGTTATGGAAGCGGCAATTCGGCGTATCGCAGGAGCAGTTCGTATGAGTACTGATGGAAGAATTTCAGATAGCGGTAGAACAGTGCGACGGAAGCAAGGCCGGCGAGGAGTGCCCAGCGAAGCCTGACAGGATGTGCGCCGTACCAGTGGGTCAACAAGATTGCGATTGTCGAAACGGCAAACGCGAATGACATGTTCCTCGCAAACCCGTATTGATTTCGTAAATCGTCAAGGCGAGCTTGCGCCCGCTCGTTTGTTGTCACGACCGTGTATGCGTGTAAGAACAAGCCTTCCCCGGTGGCAACGTAGTTCCGGCTGGCAGCTTTCTCGGTGACTCTTTGCTGCGTAGCCGCTGGAAGCGCCCGATGAAAAGTCGGGAATACCCAAGCGAACACGATCCAACGCGGCTTCGCCCCCATAAGCCGTGACATGCGCTCATCTCACGACCAAGCAGAGGAATGCTTCGAGAGCGCGATTTTACCCTACCGTCCCCTACCATTTTGGGCAGTTGTGTGGGGAGCTAACCTATTGACAGAGGTTGATTTTGCCAGTGTTATGGGGAAAAGTGGGTCGCCAAAAAATAAACTCCCCCTCCCAGCACCAGAACTTCAAAAGAAGTCGTTACCCGTGCCTTTGTTCTACTTGGTTCGGGAGAGGTATTAAACACGCGCGTAAACGGCTGCCACGAACTACTCACGATCTTATCTCCGGATGAGCGCCTGGTTTTTCACCAAGTAATCAGCACAGTGGGTGCAAACGATGATGGAAGCTGACAATTCGAAGCCGATGTCGCAATCAACTATGAAATGCTGCGCCGAACCAGAAACTGATTTAGTTTCGCATTTTGTAAACACGGCATTGTATCTTCCGCTGCTGGAACACATAAAGTATAGTAAACGCAAGTCAGAGTAGTCCGTATTTCGTAACAACAACCAGGAGCGAGACCGCCGCACGGATGGGTGAGATATCTATTCTACTTTCGGTGGTAATCGCTGTTGACATTTCCAATGTCGTCGATTATTGTGTCGACGATTCCGGCGAACTGAAGAGAGAAGCTACTCCAGCTTCTCATCCGAGGGGGCTTCGACTCGCCGATTAACCCATAAAACTGTAGGTGCGTCACAGGAGTACAACTGCGTCCTGTCCCAAATAACACAGGGGAGAGTTCACGCGATAGTGGTCCTACGGGCGGAAGTGTAGCGAGGGCAACCGGTCCGGGTTTTTAATTCGATAGTGGGCGGACGAGGAGTTGCGTGATGCGTTTGATTACTCTGGCTACCGTTATCGTCGCGACTCTGCCGTTATGGCCTGTGCCCAAGGCGGCGGCGCAGGCACCATCCCTAACCAAAATCACACCGTCAAGTAGAACGGACCTCACCACTAGCAGCGTCGTCGTAACCCTGACCGGGAGCGGTTTTACAGACGGAGCGACGATCGGGTTCGACCCCGCCGGGATCATGACCGCATCAGGTTGGAACCAAACGGGTGGCGTCTCTGCTACAGCGACGTTTACTATGGCGGATCCCAACACAACTGTTGCAGTGGTAAACGTATGGGTGCAGACCGCTAACGGGCCGAGCGCTAAACTCCCATTCAGCACAGGAGTGCTAACGAACATTTGTCTCGAAGCTCTCCAAACTGGAGGATGCGAGCTTAGATGGGAAATAGAGGCGACTGGCGTAACAGGTAGCAGCAATCAGAGTAATAACAGTACTACGCCGAATATTCTCGTTGCCCTAGATTACCAATGGCACAGTCCAAAAAATCGACTTCAAAAGGAAGTTCTTCGTAGCAAGGGTTACAACTCCGCGAATAATTCGTGGACAGATCATTTGGCTGTGCACGCAAATGTGAAGAGTGGCTATACCCAGGTTGTTGTTGCCAATAACGTTCAAGTCGTACCCAACGCAAGTGGCGGGACATCCGGCTGCTCGACTAAATGCACGATAGCAGTTCCACAGTCAGCATTTGTAGCTGAGGTTGGAGGTCGGTTGGGTTGGACGACGGGGGTCGACGGGCAAGGAACGTTTGGTGAGTTTGGGTTGGGTGCTCATGGGTCATTCCAGTACCTGATTCCGAAGAACCAAATCGTTGAAAACGGTGGATCAACGTATATTGACCTCAGCTCGGTTAATTCTAACAACGCAGTCGGCTTTTATGAAGCCACGGGGCACTTCAGACTGGCGCAGCTAGGTCACGATAAGACTCTGCCGAACGCCGCAACGGGTAATAGCTCATCTTTACTTACCATTGAAGGGGGTTACCAAAACAATAGAGGTCTTCAGGGCCTTATCTCGAGTAGTCCCCAAACCAGTACGAGAGGTCGTTATGTGGGGAGGTTCTATCTGAACCCAGAGATAAGTAGCACGAATCACACGACAATAACCGTTGGCATGGAGTATAGCGGAGGGATAAATGGTGGCCCACATGTGATCCAGATTTTCTTTGGCACGAATTTGAATCCTGCCAAGCTGTTTGGCAAGAACGGCAGCTGACCATGACCCTGCCGATGTTCAGATACCGTCTAGAACCGTCTGACAACATGAGGAACCGATGAAATACCCCAGACCTACCAACCCCTGGTGCGCTTTCGCAGAGAACTCACTGCTTGTCTTGCTGGGAGGGGCTCTCAGCATGGGTCAGAGCGCATCAACTGGACCGGCCCAGACTCTCAAAGCGAAGCACTTTGATCACGTGCTGGTTGTTGTTCTCGAAAACCAGGCATTTGTGGCTGCCATCAAGGACAAGTATCTGCAGCAACTGGCTGACGAAGGCGCCAATTTCACAGATTTCCATGGTGTGGGACACCCTTCGTACCCTAACTATTTGGCAATGATCGCCGGTAGCACATTCGGTATTCACGGAGTATTCGGCGACGATCAAATCGACCTTCCTGATGATACACAACACAATACCATCGGTGATTTTCTCAGCTGGAAGAACTACGCGGAAAATTATCCCGCCAAGCCAGGTCAAAAGTACCTAGAACCGGATGACGGCGGGAAATATGCTCGCAAGCATGTTCCGTTCTTGAGTTTCAGGAAGGTTCAAACTCAGAGTTACGCTAACGTGTTGTCCGTTGATACCAAGGACACGCATAACGTCTTTGTCACTGACATCGAAAACTCTAGAAGAGACCCAAAAGACCCCAAATACAAGCCGCTGCCTGCGTACATGTTTTATTCCCCGAATCTGGACGATGACGGGCACGACACGAATCTTGGCACGGCGTCTACCTGGCTCAAGAATTTTATGGGCAACTGGTTTCCGCCCCAGGCTAGAAAGAACACACTAATCGTCCTCACGTTCGACGAAGGCGAGCCTCCGGAAAAAGTAACAAACCATATCTATACCGTATTTCTCGGAGACATGGTTAAAGCGGGCGCTGTCGGTGATCGCCATACTCATTTCGACGTGCTTCGCACAATCGAAGACAATTTCGGGGTGGATCCGATTCACCCAACATCAGGGGACGGCACTGCCTCGGTCATCACAGGAATCTGGAGGTAAGATTGTTGCAAACGCCCCGGCTGGCCTGTGAGTGCTGTAAAAGAAGGATCGTTACCTAGCTAGCAGGAGGTATTGGAAATGGTGAACACAAGACTAACTAATTTCGTCCTAATGGGATCCGTCACTACTATATTGACGTGTTCAGCATGTCATCACCCGCACGTTTGGCAACCGGTACCCCACGCGCCTTCAATACAGCAGCCGAAAGACGATTTTACACTGATCTGGGATAAAGAAGACGCAAACGGTGGACCGCTGAACCCGTACTGGGGCTTAGAGAAAACCCAGAACGAGTTGCCGCCGCGCGAGCAAGGTCAGCGCCCCTATGCGTGTGAACCGGACCCATACTCGGATGCGTGTACTGAAAACAGGGGGCTCGTGATGGATCCTCCACAGTTTCCGAATAGCATTGTCTGCAAAGTCGGCAATTTGGGAGCAAAGTTTAATGGCCATGCGGATTGGATAGTGGCCAGCCAGCACGGATGTGCGGACTGGGAAGACCAATCCGCCGACGGAGACTATAATTTTAGGCTCTTTCCGTCCGATCGATACAAGTCCATTTTAACAAAAAATAACGCGCAATTTGTGGGGCTTGAGTTTGATTACTACGAAACCATAGTGAATTCTGAATTGAAGTTGTGGACTGACCTGCGTAGCGAGGTCCAGAAAGAGAACGACGATCAACGGAGCCACCAGCAGGAGATAAGCCGGCTATTAAATCCCTCAAATCCAAGCGTGAACCCGCGTGTAGCGGTCACCGGCTTAGTTGGAGTGGACTGCGAGCACGGATGTAAAAGTGAAATTCATCCCGTTCTTGCACTCGCCATCGAAACGAACCAAGAGCCCAATGACAATACATGGGTATTGTTCGTGCGTAACTGGGGGGATGAAGGCTTCTGCAGCCGTTACCGCCACCTGGTTGAGTTTCCAAACAACGTCGTCAATATCCTTCTTTTCGACGGGACGGATAGCGAGGGACCATCGGTCCTTCCTGAGAAAACACACATGTTCGTGTCCAAAGGTGCCACCATTGACTTTCCCGTTATCTCATATTGGCAGTCTCATGGCCCCGTACTTAGTTTTACGCTTCCCGATCCAGTACAGAGCCAGGCTTACGTTGAGTTCGAAATCCACTTCAAGTGGAACAAATTCAGTGCACCGTCCTGTGCCACTCCCCCGCCCACGTTGGCACGAACAACCAGTCCTCAGGAATCACTCGGGGCCGAAGACTATTTACAAAACATACGCCGACAACTCATTGAACAAAAGCGAATGGCTCCCGTTGTCGGTGAGGTTGCTCCTAGGGCTGTCATGACCTTGGCTGAGGTCGCGGTCCCAGAGAAAATCGCGCTACAGAGTTTTACTCCGCCTTCAAAACGAGCGATTGCGCAGAAGCCGGTTCGCTTAGCTACTGACAAGAACCAGGCGACAAGGAACATCAAGAACGTGCAAGCGCTCTGCCAAGCTTACAACAATCACCTACCACCTTACCAAGGGAGGGAGTTGTCTCCCGAGTTGTGCAATGAAGGCAAGCTGAAGAAGCAGTTGGAACTTAACGCACAGTAACAGCTGAGCCAAAGGCGAGGACTAGTATGTACCCCTCTACAAGAAGAACGTTTATGATGTGTTTTGCCATAGTCGTCGGCTTTTCACAATTCGGACTCTCCCAAGAAGGCCGCAAATCGATCGATGGTATCTGGCAGAAGACAGAAGGTGGAAAGAGTGTAGAACTGTTTTCTTTGTATGGCGACGAAAAACAGCCTCACTCTACTTTAGTGCTTAACGCTCAGGCATTGGACCGATTCTTGGGCAATGCGCCTAAGGAATTCTCCGACGAAGCTAAAAGCAAGACCGTTGTAATTTCACTGCCTTTGCCCAACGGTACATTCGAGAAATTCCGAATCGCAGAATCACCAGTAGTCGAAGCTCCGTTAGGATCTCCCGGCTTTGAAAGCCACACGTTCGCTGGGGTCGGGATTGATGATCCGACTGCCACAGTAAGATTCGAAAGCGCCTTTGACGGCTTTCATGCAATGGTAAGAACTGCCGCCGGTGTTTTCTACATCGATCCCGTCAGAGGGCCCGAAAAGACGGAATCCTACTTCAGCTATTTCCCGCCTTCGAAATCTAAATCCAACGATGACCTTCACTGCGTAGTGAGCGAGGATCGAACGCAACGAGATCGACAGAATGGAGCACAAAAAAGGTCGTCGCGCATGCCAGAGACGTTTAGAAAGGAGGGAACTCATCTGAAGGAGTATCGACTGGCACTAGCTGCCAATTCATTCTATGTAAATGCTGTTTATAACTCTAAGTTTGCAGCCTCAAAATTCGACCAAGCCGCGTCGGCAATCGTTCGCACGATCGACCGAGTGAATCAGATCTATGCTGTCGACTTGGGAGTCAAGCTAGTCCTAGTGAAAGATGAATCGAAACTGATATTTGTGGATCGCGACAAAGATCCATACAAGAATGTAAACGCCGATGCTGATAACGCCCTGGAGCTAAACCAAAAGGTAATCGATAGCATTATTGGGGATAAGAATTACGACATTGGGCATTTGTTTACAACCAAAACAGCGGGCTTAGCTAGACTTCAAGCGGCTTGCGGGACTGGTGTCAAAGCGCGGGGCGTCACGGGTCTGTCAACCCCTACAGGTGATAATTTCGACGTGGACTATGTGGCGCACGAAATAGGGCACCAGTTCGGCGCCAATCACACCTTCAACGGAACTAGTGGTTCATGTCACGGAAATCGAAACCCGAAAACGGCATACGAGCCTGGTAGCGGTTCGACAGTTATGGGGT
>Ga0209006_10006357_pt1 | contig 10698 bp, 7 predicted proteins | sample JacPin_JW_Ref_O2_FD_188567 | JGI IMG/M metagenome (GOLD analysis project Ga0209006, IMG submission 188567) | Forest soil microbial communities from Algoma, Ontario, Canada - Jack Pine, Ontario site 1_JW_Ref_O2 (SPAdes) (version 2) | ecosystem: Environmental > Terrestrial > Soil > Boreal... | reverse complement strand
CCGGCGCAGTGACGGGCGACCCCAGCTGGCGGCGCCACTCCGCGGGGCAGTCCGTCGTCCTGAACATCTGCTCCAGCGCCCAGAGGCCGGCGTGGCTGACGATGGCCCGGAACCGGGTGGTGTGCCCGGCGATCCAGTTCGCCATGTAGCCGCCGAAGGACCCGCCCATCACAGCGGTCCGCCCGGCGTCCAGGTCCGCGCGGGTGAGGGCGGCGTCGGTGATGTCCATCAGGTCGGTGAAGGGCAGGCCACCCCACGCACCGTGACCGCGGGCCAGGAACTCCTGCCCGTAGCCCGTGGACAAGCCCGGATCGGGCAGCAGGACCGCGTAGCCCCGGGCCGCCATCAGCCACGGGTTCCACCGCCAGGACCAGGAGTTCCAGCTCGAATACGGGCCCCCGTGCACCCACAGCAGCAGCGGCGCGGGCTGGTCCGGGGTCGCGGCGTCGGGCAGCACCAGCCAGGCCCGCAGCGCGGTTCCGTCGGCCGCGGTGGCCTCGATCTCCTCGAGCCTGCCCGGCAGCGGCGCCCGGGCGGCCGGGCCCGCGAGGAACTCGGGCTCGCCGGGCCGGGCCGCATCGAGCCGCACCACGAGCGGCGGGCTGTCCATCGCCGAGCGCAGGGCGTAGAGGAACTGCCCGTCCGGCGAGGGGCACAGGCAGGAGTAGGCGCCGTGATCGGTGGTGAGCCGGGTGACGGCCCCGGTGTCCAGGTCGGCGAGCAGCACCGGGCCCCGGCCGTGGTCTGCGGTCGTGACGAAGACCCCCGAGCCGTCCGGAGTCCAGGCCAGCTCCGCGGGCCAGTACTCCAGCCCGGGGAGCAGGTCCAGGGTTTCCGTTCCGGTCCCGGGCGCCCCGGATGACCCGGCGTCCAGCGGCACTGGACCCTGCACAGCCGCGTCCAGCGGCGCCGGTCCCTGCACAGCCGCGTCCAGCGGCGCTGGTCCCTGCACAGCCGCGTCCAGCGGCACCGGTCCCTGCACAGCCGCGTCCAGCGGCACCGGTCCCTGCACAGCCGCGTCCAGCGGCACCATTCCCTGGGGAGCCGCGTCCAGCGGCACCATGACGACGGTCAGCGCGCTGGCCTGGTCGTAGCTCTCGTGCCGTTCCCGGATGGCCACGACCCGCTTGCCGTCGGGCGAGATCCGCGGGGCGGTGAAGTCGAATCCCGGGGCGGACAGCAGAATCCGGCGCTCACCGCTGCCGGTGTCGATGACCACGACGTTCTTGCGCAGCCCCCCGCTGCCGTCGTCCACGGACCATCCGGTGACGGCCACACGCCCGTCCGGGGTCAGCTCGAAAGCGTGCTCATCCAGGGCCCGGCCCGGCTGGGGGGTCAGGTCCCGCGGGCGCGGCACGGCCCCGGCCCCGCCCGCGCCGGCCGCCGCGGGCGTGCTCCAGGAGTCCTCGCCCGCCAGCACGTCGAGGACCAGGAGCCGCTGCTCATCCGGGCCGAGGTCGTGGTCCCAGTACCGGACCAGGGGGGTCTCGTGCAGGATCGCCGTCACGCCGGCATCGGCCCGGGCCTGGCGCTGCTGCGCGTCACCAGCCGTCCCGCTGGCGCCGGGCAGCACCGCCGCGGTGAACACGGCCACTCCCGAGCCGCTGGCGGTGGCCAGCTGGCTGACGCCACCCGGCGGGGCCACGACGCGGCAGGCCTCCCCGCCCGCGGCGGGGAGCAGCCACAGGGCCCGCTGGCCGGCCGGATCCGGGCTCCGCCCCGGCTCGGGGCCCGGGGGCGGCCCCGGCTGCGCCCCGGCCGGCCGGGTGGCCGGCGGGGTGCCCGGCTCTGGCCCGGTGACCGGACCCGGGGAGGCGGCCGGCTCCCGGCGGGAGGCCTGGCCGTCCGGGCGGGTGCCCGGCGGGGCGGGGCGGGCCGACAGGAAGACCAGCGAGCCGTCCGGCAGGAAGGCCGGGCTGTCCTCCCCTTCCGCGGAGCGGGTCAGCCGGGCCGCCGGGCGCCCGCCTCCGGTGTCCACCCGCCAGATGCTGGGCTTGAACGTCCGCCCGTCAGGGGCGAGGGCCGAGACGGTCACGGCCAGCCAGCTGCCGTCCGGCGCGAGCCGCAGCCCGGTCAGCCGGTCCAGGGACATGTAGTCGTGCAGGTCGTGGAATGGGGTCACTGCGCCTTCCCGCCTCGGCTGGGCGGCGGGCCGCCGGGTTGCGGCGCCCTCCGCGGATGAGCTGACCCCCCTGGACCGGTACCCCCTTGATGCTCGGCCAGCTGCCCTGCGAACCAGCAGTGCTAACTACCGCCGCAGGCCCGGATTGCCCGGTGCTCCCGGTGATCCGGTAATCCGGTGCGTCCCGCGATTCAGCGCCCTTCAGTGATCATGACCGCGCCGACGGTAGCGTTGGTGGCCTCGTCGATCAGGATGAGGCCGCCGGTCTGCCGGTTGCGGCTGTACGGGTCGAAGAACAGCGGCTGGGTCAGCCGCAGGCTCACCCGGCCCACCTCGTTCAGCCCGAGCCGCTCGGCGTTCTCGTCCCGGTGCAGGGGGTTCACGTCGAGCCGGTACTGCAGGTCACGCACGATGGCCTTCACGGTCCGGGAGGTGTGCTTGACCACCAGCCGGTCCCGGGCCCCCAGCTGCTTGTTCTCGGCCATCCAGCAGACCATGCCCTCGACGTCCTGGGACGCCATCGGCTGGTTGTGCGGGCGGCAGATCATGTCGCCGCGGGAGATGTCCAGGTCGTCCTCGAGCACCAGGGTCACCGACATCGGCGGGTAGGCCTCCGGGACCGGGCCGCGCGCCGTGTCGATCCGGGCGATCTTCGTGGTCAGCCCGGACGGCAGGTGCATCACCTCGTCGCCGGGCTTGAGCACCCCGCCCGCGACCTGGCCGGCGTACCCGCGGTAGTCGTGCAGCGCCGGGTCGGTGGCCTGGTGCGGCCGGATTACGTACTGGACCGGGAAGCGCACATCGATCAGGTTGCGGTCCGAGGCGATGTGCACGTGCTCCAGGTGATGCAGCAGCGAGGGCCCGTCGTACCAGGGCATCTTCTCCGACCGCTGCACCACGTTGTCGCCGTGCAGGGCGGAGATCGGGATGAAGCTCAGGTCACCGATCTCCAGCTTCGCCGCGAAGGCGGCGAACTCCTCGCTGATCCGCTCGAAGACGGCCTGGTCGTAATCGACCAGGTCCATCTTGTTGACCGCGAGCACCAGGTGGGGAACCCGGAGCAGGGTGGTGAGGAAGGCGTGGCGCCGGCTCTGCTCGGTCAGCCCGTTGCGCGCATCCACCAGCACGATGGCCAGGTCGGCGGTTGAGGCGCCGGTGACCATGTTGCGGGTGTACTGGATGTGACCCGGGGTGTCCGCGATGATGAATTTCCGCCGCGGCGTGGCGAAGTAGCGGTACGCCACGTCGATCGTGATGCCCTGCTCCCGCTCGGCGCGCAGTCCGTCGGTGAGCAGCGCCAGGTTGGTGTAGTCCTCGCCGCGGGCCTTGCTGGTCTGCTCCACGGCCGCGAGCTGGTCCTCGAAGATCGCCTTGGAGTCGTACAGCAGCCGCCCGATCAGGGTGCTCTTGCCGTCATCGACCGAGCCGGCCGTGGCCAGCCGGAGAATGTCCATCGACCTGCTCCCTTCCGGGGAAAGGACGTCGTACGCCGTGGCCGTCATCAGAAGTAACCCTCCCGCTTGCGGTCTTCCATGGCCGCCTCGCTGGTCCGGTCGTCCGCGCGGGTCTGGCCGCGCTCGGTGATCCGGGTGACCGCGATCTCGGCAATCACGTCGGAGACCGTCGTCGCGGTCGATTCCACCGCCCCGGTGACCGGCATGTCCCCCACGGTGCGGTAGCGGACGCTGGTCTCGAAGACCGGCTCCTCGTCGCCCCGGGGGGTGAACTCGTTGTCCGCGAGCAGGATCCCGTCCCGCTCGAAGACCCGGCGCTGGTGGGCGAAGTAGATCGACGGGATGTCCAGCTTCTCCCGGGCGATGTACTGCCAGACGTCCAGCTCGGTCCAGTTGGACAGGGGAAAGACCCGGATGTGCTCGCCCATCCGGATCCGGGTGTTGTAGATGCTCCACAGCTCGGGGCGCTGGTTCTTCGGGTCCCACTGCCCGAACTCGTCGCGGAAGGAGAACACCCGCTCCTTGGACCGGGCTTTCTCCTCGTCCCGGCGCCCGCCGCCGAACACCGCGTCAAACCGGTTCTCCTCGATCGCGTCGAGCAGCGTGGTGGTCTGCAGCCGGTTCCGGCTGGCCCGCCGGCCGGTCTCCTCGACCACGCGGCCGGCGTCGATGGTGTCCTGGACGGACGCCACCACCAGCTTGACCCCGGCCTCGGCGACCCGGCGGTCGCGGTACTCGATGACCTCGGGGAAGTTGTGCCCCGTGTCCACGTGCATGACCGGGAACGGGATCCTGGCCGGCCAGAACGCCCGCTCGGCCAGGGCCAGCATGACGATGGAGTCCTTGCCGCCCGAGAACAGCAGGACTGGCCGCTCGAACTCGGCGGCTACCTCACGCATGACGTGGATGGACTCGGCCTCGAGCACTTCAAGCTGCGAGAGCGAATAGTCGGAACGCACGGCCATCAAGCAGACTCCGGTCGTCGGGCAGGGACAGGATCAGGTCAGTCTCCCCGCGGGAGCGTTACTGCGTAGCTGAACAACCAGCCACGCGCAGACCATCCAGCAGGACGTCAGCGAGCCCCGCCGGGCAGATAAGAATATCCGGCAGGAAAGGATCCGCCTGGTTGTAAGCCAGCTTCGAGCCGTCCAGCCGCGACGCGTGCAGCCCCGCGGCCTGCGCCACCGCCACCGGCGCCGCCGAATCCCACTCGTACTGGCCGCCGCTGTGCACGTACGCGTCGGCGGTCCCGCGGATCACCTCAGCCGCCTTCGCGCCGGCCGAGCCCATCGGGATCAGCGTCAGCTCGATCTGCCGGGCCAGCTGGTCGAGCAGGGCTGGCGGCCTGGTCCGGCTGACCAGCACGCGGATGGGCCGGCCCGGGGTCACCGCGGGCGGGGCGGGAGGCGGCTCGGCGGTGCTCAGCACCGCGGCCTGGGCGGGCAGGGCGACCGCGCCCGCGGTCAGCTCCCCGCGTTCCCACAGCGCCACGTGCACGGCCCAGTCGGTCCGGCCGGGCTCGCCGAATTCCCTCGTCCCGTCCAGCGGGTCCACAATCCAGACCCGGTCGGCGGCGAGCCGGGCCAGATCGTCGCGGCCCTCCTCGGACAGCACCGCATCGCCGGGGCGCTCCTGGCTGAGCTGGGCGGCGAGAAACTCGTGGGACATCTCATCGCCCGCCTTGCGCAGCGCACCAGGCTCGCCGCCCGCGGCGCGCAGGGCGAGCAGCAGGCGTCCGGCTTCGCTGGCCAGGTCCCGGGCCAGGCGGTCATCCTCGGTGGTCATCAGGCAGTGCTCATCAGGGAGGCGCCCCTTCTCAGGCGGGGTGAGCCTCACAGGCTAGTAGGCGCCATGCCCCCGGATGACCGCAGACCAGGTTTTCCACAAGATCTGGAGGTCCAGTGCGAGCGACCAGTTCTCCACGTACCGCAGGTCGAGCCGGACCGCTTCGTCCCACGCCAGGTCGGATCGCCCGTTGATCTGCCACAGGCCGGTGATGCCGGGCTTGACCACGAGCCGGCGCCGCATGTGGTCGCCGTACTTGGCCGCCTCGGCGGGCAGCGCGGGCCGCGGGCCGACCAGGGACATGTCCCCGAGGACCACGTTGAACAGCTGCGGCAGCTCGTCGAGGGAGTACCGGCGCAGCCAGGTGCCCGCCTTGGTGATCCGGGGGTCCTTGCGCATCTTGAACAGCGCCCCGTCGGACTCATTCAGCGCCGCGAGCTCGGCCTTCCGCTGCTCGGCGTCCACCACCATGGTGCGGAACTTCCACACCGAGAACGTGTGGCCGTCCTTGCCGACCCTGGTCTGCCGGAAGAAGACGGGCCCGCGGTCGCCGAGCCGCACGGCCAGCATGATCGCCGCGAACAGGGGCGCCATCAGGACTACCGCCGTCAGGGCGACCACCTTGTCGAACACGCCCTTGAGCACCCGCTTGCCGCCGGCCAGTTCCGGGTGGTCCACGTGCAGCAGCGGCAGCCCGGCGACCGGGCGGATGGTGGTCCGGGGCCCGGCCACGTCGAGCAGGGCCGCGGCCACGCACATGTCGGTGCCGGTCTTCTCCAGGTCCCAGGCCAGCTCGCGGAGCCGGATGCCGTTCATCTCCGGGCAGGCGAGCACGGCGACGGTGTCCGCACCGAGGTAGCCGACGGCGGTGGGCACGTTGGTCAGACCGCCGAGCACCGGGACCCCGGAGATCTCGCCGAGCATGCTGCCGCCGGCCAGGCACGCCCCGACCACCGACAGGCCGTGGTAGGTGCCCCGGCGCAGCTCGCCGATCAGGTCGGCGACCGCGGCCGCGTGCCCCACCGCGACCACCTTGCGCATGCACGCACCGCGGCTGCGCTGGCGGTGCAGCCGCCGGCGCAGCCGGTGCCGGACGACCAGGTCGAAGACCGCGACGCAGGGCAGCGCGATGACCACGTAGCCGCGGGCGGTGTCGAACTTCACGGCGTAGGACAGGATGGCGATCGTGGCGGTCAGCGTCACCGCCGCGTTGATCACCCGGCGGAATTCATCCGAGCCGACGCCGATGAACCGCTGGTCATAGCCGCCAGCCAGGGCGAGTGCGCCGATCCAGAGGATCGGCAGCAGGGCGGTGAACCCGAGATACACGGCCGGCCGGTAGCTGGTGGCGTCGAACCGGAGCTCGTAAGCGATCGCGCCCGCGGCGATCGCGCACAGGCAGTCGGCGAGGACCGTGCGGCGCAGATACGAGCCAGTCCAGGCGGCCGGACCGGCTGCGCCCCGTGCCCGGGCGCGCCGTGCACCCGAGACAGCAGTGCTCCCAGAAGACACCCGACCCCACCGTCCTCGTCTATCACGGCCTGCCCATCACCCCCGGGCCCATAGGGAAAGACGCCTCACCAAACTAGTTGGTTGACGGGCACCTCATGACTAAAGAAGGAATGTCGTGACAGTGAGCATTTAGTCATCAGTCGGAAACTCTGCGTTAACGGCCGGGTGCCGCCTTCCAGCGCCCCGGAAAACCGGGCCCGGCCGGCGCGGGCGCAGGGCCTCCGCGCCGGTCCGGCGGGCCTGTTCCCGGGCCTCCTGCCGGGCCGGCCTAGCTGCGGCTGCTCTCATCGCGCAGCCAGGTCGAGTACTCCCGCCGCCGTACTTCACGGGCCGCCTGCCGCCGCGCGAGCACGGCCACCGCGAGGAACACCGCGACCTGTGGCGCGATCAGCGGCGTGGCCCGGATCATCGCGAGCAGGTCCCGCGGCCGGGTCCGGGCCGTGGCCTCCGGTGCACCCTCGGCCGCCGCGACCTGGTTGACGCCCATGGTGGCGCGGACCCGGCGGCGCAGCAGGTCACGGGCGGTCCGCGGGGTATGCACCACGACCCTGGCCGCGGGAACGATCACCCGCTCCCCCGGGGTGAACGCCAGCGAGGCGACCAGGTCGTCGGCGAGCAGTGGCGGCAGGCCGGCCATCCGGGCATGCCCGGCTTCGCTCAGCCCGATGACGCCGCGCCCGAACAGCCCGGTCCGCACCTCGGGCAGCCGCTCCCAGACGGCGTAGTACCAGCGCACCAGCCAGGGACGCCCGGCCAGGTCAAGGTCCCGCCCCGGCCCGCAGGCCAGGGTGCCGGGACGGCCCAGCGCCGCGCCCAGCGCCTGGATGTCGCCGGCCCCCAGTTCCACGTCAGCGTCCACGTAGATCCGGGGGAAGTCCTTGGCCGCCTGGTCACCGGCCAGCAGCGCGTCACGCTTGGAGGCGACCGGGATGGACAGCACCCGCACGGGCGGCCCGAATGAGCCAGCCACGTCCGCCGTATCATCTGTGCAGCCGTTGGCCACGACGATGATGTCGAGCCCATCGGGGCTGGCCAGGTCACCCGCCGGGCCGGCCTGCACCAGCCGGCCGAGCAGCCGCGCGATCACCCGGCCCTCGTTGTGCGCTGGAACGACGACACTCACCACAACGGGCAAGTATGCACGGTGATGCCGGTCACGTCAGGACATGGCCGACCCGGGCCCATTTAGATAGAAAAGAAACAAGGAGCTCGCTGATGGACCGTGCGCGGATCCTGCCCTCGGCCGACGTGGATGAGCGCGCCGCGCTCGGGCCGGGCACCACCATCTGGCATCTCGCCCAGGTCCGCGAGAACGCCCGGCTGGGCCGCGGCTGCATCGTCGGCCGTGGCGCCTATGTGGGCCCCGGCGTGATCATCGGTGATCACGTCAAGCTGCAGAACTACGCGCTGGTCTACGAGCCGGCCCGGCTGGAGGACGGCGTGTTCATCGGCCCCGCGGTGGTGCTCACCAACGACATGTACCCCCGGTCCACCGACCCGGATGGGAAGGTCAAGCGGCCCGACGACTGGGATGCCGAGGGCGTCGTGGTCCGCGAGGGAGCGTCGCTGGGGGCCCGCGCGGTCGTGGTGGCAGGCTGCGTGATCGGCCGCTGGGCGCTGGTCGCCGCTGGGGCGGTAGTGACCCGCGACGTGCCTGACTTCGCGCTGGTCGCCGGGGTGCCGGCCCGGCGGATCGGCTGGGTCGGCCGGGCCGGCCGGCCGCTGGCCGAGGCGGGTGCGGGCCGCTGGCGGTGCCCCGAGACCGGCGACCAGTACGCCGAGAGTGATGGTGTGCTGCAAAGCTGCGGATGACCGGCAATTTACGGCAAAGTGCGGCAAAGTGTGGTCAGCATGTCATCCCGCCGGCCAGGCTGCGCGTCGAGTCAGTGACACCCGCGGTGCGGCATGGGCTAGGCCGCCGCCCCGGGGCGGCGCACCCCTCACGCCGGGGCGCGGAGAAAGCAACTGACTGATCGGGGAGGATCCTGCATGTCGCCAATCGGGCTGGCCGTGGTCGGCGCGGGTTACTGGGGGCCGAATCTCATCCGGGCCGCCCGGGTAACCCCTGCGTTCCAGCTGAACTGGCTGTGCGACCGGGACCTGGGCCGGGCCCAGGCCGCCCTGGACCGGTACACGCCGGTCCGGGCCACCGCCAGCTATGAGCAGGTGCTGGCTGACCCGGAGGTCAGCGCGGTGGCCATCGCCACCCCGGCGGCCACGCACTTCGACCTGGTCCGCGGCGCCCTGGAAGCGGGCAAGCACGTGCTGGTCGAGAAGCCGCTGACCGCCTCGGTGGCCGAGGGGGTGAAGCTGGCCGAGCTGGCCCAGCGGTCCGGGCTCGTGCTGATGTGCGACCACACCTACTGCTACACGCCGGTGGTCCAGCGCATCCGCGAGCTCATCCGGTCCGGGGAGATCGGTGACGTGCAGTTCGTCGACTCGGTCCGGGTCAACCTGGGCCTGATCCAGCCGGACGTGGACGTGCTCTGGGACCTCGCCCCGCACGACCTGTCGATCCTGGACTTCGTGCTGCCCGAGGGCGTGGTGCCGGTCGCGGTGGCGGCCCACACGGCCGACCCGGTCAGCACCGGGCGGGCCTGCCTGGCCTACCTGTCGCTCTGGATGTCGAACGGGGTCCTGGCCCACGTGAACGTGAACTGGCTCAGCCCGATGAAGATCCGGACGACGGTCATCGGCGGCACCCGGCGGACGATCGTGTGGGATGACATGAACCCGCCCGCCCGGCTGATGATCCACGACCGCGGGGTGGACCGGCTGCCCGCCGAAACGGTCGCGCCGGACGAGCGGAGACAGACCCTGATCTCCTACCGGACGGGCGACACCAGCATCCCGGCCCTGCCGGAGAAGGAGGCGCTGCACTCGGTGATGGCCGAGTTCGCCGGCGCGATCACCGAGGGCCGCGCACCGCTCACCGACGCCTGGTCCGGGCTGCGGGTCCTCGCGGCGCTGGAGGCCGCGTCGCGCAGTGCCGAGCAGGACGGCGCGCGGATCCCGGTCACCACCCGGGTGGCGGAAGCCATGGAGGCGAGCAAATGATCAAGGGGCAGCGGTGCCTGGTTACCGGGGGCGCGGGCACCATCGGCTCGACCATCGTCGACCAGCTCGTCGCGGCGGAGGCCGCCGAGGTGATCGTGCTGGACAACCTGGTCCGGGGCCGGCCGGGGAACCTGGCCGGCGCGCTGGCGGCGGGGAAGGTCCGGATGGTCGAGGGCGACATCCGCGACCGTAAGCTGGTCACCTCCCTGATGACCGGCATCGACCTGGTCTTCCACCAGGCCGCGATCCGGATCACGCAATGCGCCACCGAGCCCAGGCTCGCGCTGGAGGTGCTGGTCGACGGCACCTACGAGGTGGTCGAGGCGGCCGCGGACGCCGGCGTGCGCAAGGTGGTCGCCGCGTCGTCGGCGTCGGTGTACGGCCTGGCCACGGAGTTCCCGACCACTGAGCAGCAGCACCCCTACGACAACGACACCCTGTACGGGGCGGCGAAGACGTTCAACGAGGGCCTGCTGCGCAGCTTCCGCGCCATGCGCGGCCTCGACTACGTGGTGCTGCGGTACTTCAACGTGTACGGCCCGCGGATGGACATCCACGGGCTGTACACCGAGGTGCTGATCCGCTGGATGGAGCGGATCGAGGCCGGGCAGCCACCGCTGATTCTCGGCGACGGCACCCAGACCATGGACTTCGTGTACACCGAGGACATCGCCCGGGCCAACCTGCTGGCCGCGGCGAGCGAGGTCAGCGGCGAGGTGTTCAACATCGGCAGCGGCACCGAGACCAGCCTGACCGAGCTCGCCCAGC
>Ga0209006_10006356_pt1 | contig 10700 bp, 9 predicted proteins | sample JacPin_JW_Ref_O2_FD_188567 | JGI IMG/M metagenome (GOLD analysis project Ga0209006, IMG submission 188567) | Forest soil microbial communities from Algoma, Ontario, Canada - Jack Pine, Ontario site 1_JW_Ref_O2 (SPAdes) (version 2) | ecosystem: Environmental > Terrestrial > Soil > Boreal... | reverse complement strand
CCTTCGGCGCAAGATCGAGCCGGCCGACGGCGCGCGTCTCATTCACACCGACTTCGGGGTCGGCTACCGATTGGCAGACGTGCAGCGTGAGGGCACAGGTCGTGGACGGCATTCGGAAGAAGTGATTGATCGCGAGCTCTTTCGCAGTCGCGTTCCCGCGTTACACGACCCAAGGCGGGCTTAGGGCGGGAAGGGAAGGGAAGCCTGCGTCGGACCGGCGGTCCGTCCCGGTCTGCGCGTTGGTGCGCATGTCAACTGGCGGCGGGGCTTGGGTCCCCTCAGCCGCGCAGGATGAGGTCGACCGTCCGTGTTGTCTCGCGAAGGCCGTCCTCGCTTGTCAACCGGGCTTGTATGGCGACGGCGTTGCGGCGGTAACGCTCATCGCCCAGCAACGCGCTGAGTTCGTCGGCGAGACGCTTGGCGGTCTCGCGGCGCCAGGGTAGTGAGCGTGCCACGCCGAGCCGGGCCATGCGGATCGCGGTCTGGGGTTGGTCAAAGCCTCGAGGGACCACCACCTGAGGCAGTCCGGACCTGAGCAGCGCGATCGTTGTCCCGACGCCGCCGTGATGGATCGCGGCTTGGCAGCGGGAGGCGACCCGTGACAGCGGAGCGAACGGGGTGCTGAAGATCCTGGCATCGACCGGTAGCTCGACCGGGGTTGGAGTCGGACCGGTCAGGACAAGGGCCCGGTGGCCCAGATTGGTCACCGCGGCAACGGCATCGCGGTAGAAGTCTTGAGGATCAAGCGAAGAGCTAGCCCCCAGCGTCACCAGGACGGGCGGGTCACCGACGGACAGGAATTCCTCCAGGCCGTCGGGATCCGGAAATGACCCTCCGCGGTCCCAGATAACGAAGCCGGTGAGGGTTACGTTCTGCGGCCAGTCAGCCGGTCGGTCGACCACCGCTGGTGAGGCCATCACCAGATAGGGCCGGCCCGATTCCACAGGCACGAAGAAGGAGTCCGAGACGTCGCGAAGGCCTAACCGCTTCCGGGCCCGGTTGACCTCGGGGTCAAACAGACGGGCCATGTTGAACCGAGTCGCCCGCCACGCCGCCCGGTTGACCGCCCGTCCGACCAGACCCGGCCCGAGCGCAACGCGCGTCGGTGCCGGCGACGCGTACACGGTCGGGATCAGGCCGGGAAACACGCTGATCGTGCCCCACCGCACCCCCGCATGCTCGGCCGCGACCGGCGCGGCGATCAGCGCAGGATGAGCCAGCAGCAGGTCGACCCCGCCGATCGACGCGACGAGGTCATCCACGTAGCGGTCCAGAACCGGGAAGATGAAGCGCCGGAACAGATGCGAGAAGCCGACAAAGCCCCCAAGCCGGCCGCTCAGGATCTTCGGATCCCCCGCATAGTCAGAGAAACCCCACGCCGGACCAATGCCCGAGAACTGCAGCCCCTCTCCCTGCACCAGTTCGTCATAGGCCGCCGACGTTGCGATCCGGACGTCGTGACCCGCCTCGGCCAAGCCCTTGGCAAGACCGATCACCGGAAAGATGTCTCCCCAGGAGCCCATCGTCGCCAGCACGACCGTCCCCATCACACGATTAAACCCGGACCGGCGACACGCCGCACTACGAGATGAGGTTTGAGTCGCGAATCCGCGGCTCGGCAGCCGCAAACGGCTAAGCGCTAGCTCACTTACGCTGTGGCGGAATACCCGCCCCACAAGGCGGGGGCTGCTCGACCGTGTACAAAGAAGTAGCCAATGACGAGTGCGTTTGCATCTGATCAACCCACGCCGACAGAGCTGGATCAGCTTGTGTACGTCCACGGGGGCGAGCTTGGTCTGAGCCGCGAGGGCCGCACCGGGGACTGGGTAATTCGCGACCCGCTTGGGGAGCGCGTAGCGGACACCGAGACGTTGGAGCGGATTCGTGCCCTGCGGATTCCTCCGGCTTGGACGCACGTTTGGATCGCCGGCTCCCCGAATGCGCACCTGCAGGCAACCGGCCTCGATTCCAAGGGCCGCCGACAGTACCTGTATCACCGGCTGTGGCGCGAGCGGCGAGACCACGAGAAATACGACGACATGCTCGAGTTCGCGGGCAAGCTGCCGCGAATCCGAGCCACCGCGGGGAGCCTTCTCGGTGCGAGCCACGGCGAGCGCGATCACACGCTCGCTCTGGCGATCCGATTGCTCGACATCGGCTTGTTCAGGGTCGGCTGGGACCGCTACGCTCGCGACAACGGCCACGTTGGCCTCACCACCCTCCGGCGCGAGAACGTGACGCTGCGGGGGCCGGAGGTTCATTTCGACTTTGTCGCGAAGTCAGGCAAGCGTCGCCGGATGACGGTGCGCGATCCGCAGTCGGTCGCTGCGCTGGCCAAGCTCAAGCACCGTCGCGGCGTACCGGATGAGCTCCTGGTGTATCGGTCCGAGGACCGCTGGCACCGGATCCACGCTCCCGACGTGAACAACGCGCTGCGCACCTGGGGGGAGGGCCCGTACTCGGCCAAGGAGTTCCGCACCTGGTCGGCGACCGTGCTCGCCGCTGTCGCTCTGGCCCGCGAGCACAAATCCGGCAAGCGTGGCCCGAAGGCGGTCAGCCGGGCAGTGCGCGAGGTGAGCTCAGCGCTTGGCAATACGCCGGCGGTCGCCCGTGCGAGCTACATCGACCCACGCGTGATCACGCTGTTCCAGAGCGACCAGGTCATTGAGCTTCCCGAGACGGCGCGGCCAGCCGCGTTCACACTGGAGATAGAAGTGGCCGGTGACAACGTCGGCCTGCAACTGCCGACAGACATCGACGGCGACGCGACCCGGCTCAAGGTCGAGGAGCGCGTGCACGCGCTCCTTCTAGATCCCCAGTTGAGAAACCGTTGAGCATCGGTACCTAACATCGGCCTGCGATGCGAGGTAAGCAGCTCAAAACAACCACAGGAGGTCCAAGCGATGAATATGACTTGGAAACCGCACGAAAAGCATGGTGAGTTGACCGAGCGAAGCGACTTGCCCGACAGCGTCTTCGCGTTTCCCAAGGAACGGAAAGAGCCACTGACCGATGCGACGCACGTCAGAAATGCGATCGCGCGTTTCGACCAGGTAACCGGCGCGTCTGACGAAGAGCGCGCATTGGCCTTCGCGAACATCAAGCAGGCGGCCGACTATTACGGCGTTGACATGAGTGAGAGCGACTGGGAGGACCTGGGCAGCCAGCCGCATACTGGACGGACCGCCGAGGATCGACGCGAATCGGCGCGCAAAGCCGTGGAGACCAAGAGGGAACGGGGCGAGCTCTAAGCCGAGCGGATCGCCGCCCCGAGCTGGTCGAGTAGCGCGAGCCAAAAGAGAACGAGCGCGGCCCGACTATCAGGCGGTGTCGACCAGCCGGACCACGGTGTCTCCTTGGCGCGCCGCGGGTTCCTCGTGGTCCGTCGCGGCGCGCAGGTCGCCGTTGCCGCCAACGAGGAACAGCAGCTCCGGTTCGGCGGTCAGCACGCCCCCGCCGTCGCTGTCGCCGTCGCCGTCGCCGTCGCCGTCGAGCGTGCTCGAGACGAACCGCGCTCCGTCGGCGAGCCGCCGGGTCAGCTCGGCGAGCGTCAGCGGTTTGGGTCCGAGGATGTCCGCGGTGTCCGTCGGTGCAACGAGGTCGGGCTCCTCCGGGTCCGGGGCGATCCGGTAGACGTGGCCGTGACCCAGATCTGCCCGCAGGTCGGCGGCGGCGAGTGCGTTGAAGTCATCGCTGCGCGACAGCAGCAGCGCGTCGGTGACCTCCTCGAGCTCCGTCTCGCGGCTGAGCGAGTCGACCAGGATCCGACCGCTGTCGGCTTTCAGCCCCGCGGCGTGAGCGGCCGGCTGGGACGACGGACCCGCCCACAGGCGCACCCCGACGCCGGCCTCCTTGAGCGCCGCGCCGATCGCCCGTGCCGGCTCATGGCCGCCGACGATCAAGACCAGGGTCCCCCGCGCGCCTGCCACACCGAGTCGTCGCGCAACGAATGACCCGCTCAGACCGTAGACGACGACAGTCGCGAAGATGACGACGAACACGATCGGCAGGATCCGGCCCGCGCCCTCGATCCCGGCGCTCGTGAGCTGCAGCCCGAATGCCGACGCGGTAGCGCCGGCGACGATCCCTCGCGGCGCCATCCAGGCGACGAACGCTCGCTCACGGGTGTCAAGTCTCGACCGCCAGGTGCTCAGCGCGACGATCGCTGGACGGACGATCAGGATCATGATCGCGACGAGCGCGAGCGATCCCGCGAGCACGTGTTTGACATCGCTCGGCGACACCGAGGCGGCGATCATCACGAACAGGACTCCGATCAGCAGCTGGACGAGCGTCTCGTGGAACTCGACGGCCTGGCGCACGTCGATCGAGCGTTGGTTGGCGAGGAACACGCCCATCAGCAACGTCGCGAGGAACCCCGTGTCGTCACGAATCAGGTCAGAGGCCACGAGCGCTGCGACCGTGGCCGCGAGCGTCGCCCCGACCAGCTGGCGAGGCGCGAGCCGCTGGATGCGAGGCAGCAGGACCCATAGCAGGGCGGCGCCGATGGCCCCGACGAGCGTGCCGACCACGATGCTGAGGAGCAGGTCCCCCGGGTGCCAGCCGCTCGCGCCTCCGGTCTGCACGATCTGGAAGACGACGACGCCGAGCAGCGCACCGAGCGGGTCGATCAACACCCCCTCCCACTTGAGGGCCGAGCGGACATCGCGAGTCGGCCGAATGAACGCGAGCAGCGGCAGCACCACGGTCGGGCCTGAGACGACCAGGATCGCGCCGATCAAGAGCGGCACGTCGCTCCCCAGGCCGCCGAACAGGAGCGCCACCGTGGCGGTGACCGCAAGCCAGGTCAGCAGCGTGCCGATCGAGACGAGCCGAATCACGACCGGCCGGATCCGTGGCGTGACGTCGCGAAACGAGAGCCGCAGCCCCGCCTCGAACAGAATCACCCCGACTGCGACGGAGACGAAGGGCTGATACAGCGGCCCGAGCAGATCGGCAGGCTGGACGTCTTTGGTCAGGATGCCCGCGATGAAGCCGACCGGGAGCAGGACCACGATCGCGGGCACCCGAACCGCCCGCGCCACGAGCTGCGAGCCGACCGCGAGCGTCAGGACCAGCCCGATTCCGAGCAACAGGTCGTTGGTCGAGAGCGCTGCGGTCATTCAGCGAGGACGGCTTAGTTTGCGCCGGCGCGAATGGCCTCGAGCCGGCGAAGACTCGCGGCGGGCCATTGTCTCCCGGTGTCGTAATAGACCTCGAAGGCCGGCGTCTCGCGACCGATCGTCACCCACCCGACCTTCGATCGGGTGAAGATGTGCACATCGGGCGTGACATCCGCCGGGTCGTCGAGCGTGCCGGCGCGGACAAACCACAACTCGGGAGTGGTGTACTCGCTGAACAGGGCGACCTCACAGACAGGGCAGCGAAAGATCCTCTGAACGCTGCCATCGTCGCGGGGAGCATCCACCGGCTGCGGTGCTTCTCGAAGCATGTCCACGCGTGCGGCCTCGATCAACAGGTTGATCGCGAACGCGCTGCCGGTCTGACGCTGACAGTTCAGACAGTGACAGCAGTGGACGAACATCGGCTCGGACTTCATCCGGTACCGAACACGTCCGCACGCGCACTGGCCCTCACGCTCCGCGCTCATGCCGCGGCATGGTACATCGGCCCTCGTTCATCCCTCAGAGCCGCGCGAGTGTTGACCCCGCACGACCCACGCACACGAGTCGAGAGCGCTTCCCGGTTCAGCCGCGTCGCAGGAGTCGGCCGACGGCGGCCATCATCTCCTCGGTCCGCTCGTCCTGTTGATCGGGTTCGGCCCCGATCACGCACGTGTGCGCGTGCCCGTCGAGCAGCCCGAGCGCGACCTTGTCGAGCGCGGCCTGCGCGGCGCTGATCTGGGTCAGGATGTCGATGCAGTAGCGGTCGTCCTGAACCATCCCCTCGATGCCCCGGATCTGTCCCTCGATTCGGCGCAGCCGGGCGAGCAGCTGGTCCTTCGTTGCGGTATAGCCCCTGGTCGGGGTGCCTGTGGTCGCCATGCCACTCATCGTATCATTACTCCTACCCCCTAGGGGTATTTGATACGCTCCGATTGTGAACGTGATCTGGCATGGCCTCAGGGACTCGTTTCTGATGGCGTGGGAAGTGTGGTGGGCCCTGGTGCTGGGGTTCATGATCTCGGCGATCGTGCAGGCGTGGGTGCCGCGAGAGCGGATCGAGCGCTTGATGAGCGGGTCGGGCCCACGACCGATCGGCTGGGCCACCGGCCTCGGCGCAGCGTCCTCGTCGTGCTCGTACGCCGCGATCGCGATCGCGAAGTCGCTGTTTCAGAAGGGCGCCAGCGCGGCGTCGGCGCTGGCCTTTCAGTTCGCGTCGACAAACCTCGTCTGGGAGCTGGGGCTGGTGCTGTGGGTGCTGATCGGATGGCAGTTCACGCTTGCCGAGTATCTCGGCGGGATCGTCATGATCGTGCTGATGACGGTGCTGCTGCGGCTGTTCGTCAGCCGCACCCTCGAGGAGGAGGCGCGCGAGCACGCCCGCGACGCCGACAGTGGCCATAAGCACCACACCGCCGCCGAGGAGCTGTCATGGCGCGAGCGGCTGACGTCCGCCAATGCGTGGTCAGACGTCGCGCACAACTTCCGCGGCGATTGGCAGATGCTGTGGAAGGAGATCACGCTCGGATTCCTGCTCGCCGGGTTCATCGCCCAACTGGGCAACGGTTTCTTCGAGCACCTGTTCATCCGCAACGCTCCGGCGCCGCTGCCGACCATCGAGAACGTGATCATCGGCCCGATCATCGCCGTGATCAGCTTCGTCTGCTCAGTCGGCAACGTCCCCCTCGCTGCCGTGCTGTGGTCGGGCGGGATCTCGTTCGCCGGCGTGCTCGCATTCCTGTTCGCCGACCTGATCGTGATCCCGATCCTGTTGATCTACCGCAAGTACTACGGCACCAGGTTCACGGTTCGAATCACTGCGTTGATGTTCATCACGATGGTGATCGCCGCGCTGCTCGTCGACCTGGTCTTCGGCGGGCTCGGATTGATCCCCAATGGGCCGCGTCCGACCCGCGCCGACATCTTCAGCCAGATCGAGGTCAACTACAAGCTGGCGCTGAACGTCCTCGCGTTCGTGGTCTTCGCGGCGTTGTTCTGGCTGACCGCAAGGCGCGGAGCCACCGACCCGAGCTGCGGAATGAAGGTCGACCGAGACAAGGCCGTCAAGTTGCAGGTCGGGAGCGAGACCTACTACTTCTGCACCACGGATTGCCTGCACGCCTTCGAGGTCGACCCGGACAGACGTGTGCACGACGCCGCGCCCGCCGGCCCCTCGGCTCGCGTCCACGTCCACCACTGAGAAACGCTCTGGCGACCTCGGTGATGCGGTCGTGCGCCGGGGGATCGTGATGCCGTCAGACGCGGGGTCCGTCGTTGTCGAGCAGGCCCAGCATCTCGGCACTGGCGACCGCTTCGGCCTGCGAGCTGACGCCGAGTTTGCGGTACAGCTCGCGCGTGTGGCTCTTGACGGTGTTCAGCGAGATGTACAGCTGCTGGCCGATCTCACGGCGCGAGAGCCCGGCCGCGAGTCCTCGCAGCACGGCGAGCTCGGCAGGGCTGGGCGCCTCGATCGGACCTCGGCTGCCGGCGTCCGCCTGGGCTGCGGCAAGATCGCGCTCGATTGTGGCCGCGATCGCCGGTAGCCGTCCCGGATCGGGCAACTCCCCGATCGCTCGTCGCGCCCGATCGAGGTCGTCGGCGGCGCGCGCCAGGCGCGATCGAGCGAGCCGGACCTGAGCGAGCACCAGGAGCGCATGAGCATGACCGACGGTCGGCTGCGGCGCGCGTCGCAGCCGCTCGCCGCGGACCGCCTCGCGCTCCGCGTCGTCCAGTCGCCCAGTGGCGGCGCACGCCAGCGCCAGTCCGAGGCGCGCCAGACCCACGACCCAGTAGTCGGATTGGAAGCGGTGGCGCGCGTAGGCCAGCGCCTCCCGCGCCCACGCCTCGGCGCTCTCGAAGTGGTCCAGTTCGGCGTCGACAAGGGCCAGTACGCCGAGTCCTGCGAGATACCCGAGCGGCCGGCTGGGCGCGTCCGGGTGCTGGACGGCTTCCAGCGCGATTCGGCGTGCGTCGTCCAGATCGCCGGCGAAGAAGAGCGCCTGCGACAGGCTCGCGAGCGCGCCCACGGCGATCACGTCGGCATTCGTTCGGGTGGCCGCGACCGCGCGCTGGCCCCGCTGGACGGCGCGGCCAACGTCGCCGCCCTGAATCATCGCCGCGCGGCCGATCTCCACCGCTCCCTCGACGTACGGCGACCACAGCTCCGGCCGTTCCTCGCGTGCGCGATCGGCAATCGCAATCATTCTCTGCGTCTCGAACTCCGGGCGTCCGAGCAGAAGCGAGGCGTGGGTCCCGGCGGCGGGCAGCACCGGCTGCTGGACCAGCACCTCGGGCGGGAGCCAGTTCATCCACCCGAGGAGCTGCGCAAAGCGCCCGCTCCAGACGAACTGCAGGTGATGTTCGAGCAGCAGCTCGGCGACCATCGTCGCGTCTTGAGCTGCCGCCGCATATTCGAGCGCGTCCTCCACCAGCCCATGCGCGCTGCACCAGGTCGCCGCGCGCCGGCGCAGCTCCGGTGCGGCCTCCGGCCCGAGCTCGAGCTGCAGCACCTTCCCGAACAGATGGTGGTAGCGATACCACTCCCCACGAGCGTCCAAGGAGACCAGGAACATGTTCGATCGGGTCAGGTCGTCAAGCACGGCGGCCGAGTCCTCACGGCCCAGAACCGCGTCGCACAGCGCCGGCGTAAAGCGGCTCAATACCGAGGTGCGCAGCACGAAATCTCGGGTCTCGGGGGCCAACACCGTAAGCACTTCGGCGCTCAGATAGTCGCCGACCTGGTGAGCACTCCCGGCGAACTCCCGCACTCGCCGGTCGGGATCGTCGAGTTCGCGGAGCCACAACGCCGCCAGGTACAGACCCGCCGGCCACCCCTCGGTCCGTTCGGTCAGCAGCTCGACGCTCTCATTTGAGAGTGCTATGCGCTCTCGCGACACCAGCTCGCGCGCCTCCTGGACGGTGAACGCCAGATCCCGAGCCCGGACCTCGGTCAGCGCCCGCCGCGCGCGCAGACGTGCGAGGCCGATGTCGGGGTCCGAACGCGTCGTCGCGACGAGACGGGCATTCGCGGGCAGCCGGTCGACCGCGTGCGCGATCGACCGCACCGAACTCTCGCTGTCGAGCATGTGGAGATCGTCGAGAACGATCGTCGCCGGACGTTGGTAGGCGACGAGGCCGTTCATCGTTTCGTCGACGGCACTCTCCACCGGTACGCCCGGCACGGCCAGGCGCGACAACGCCGGGCTCCCGAGGCCCGGGCCGAGCCGTTCGACGCCCGTCGCCAGATGCGTCCACAGGCGCACCGGATCACCGTCTGCGGCGTCCAGCGTGAGCCAGATGACCGGCTCGGGACGCTCCGTACACCACGATCTGGCCAGCGACGTCTTGCCGTAGCCGACCGCCGCGCTGAGCACCGTCAGGGCCGCTCCACCTCCGTCGTCGAGCCGCTCGAGCAGCCGCTCGCGGCGAAGCATCCCGGGATGCACCCTGGGCGGCATCAGCTTCGGCTCGATCACCCGGAGGCCCGGGGCGACCTTTTCTGCGGCATTCGAACTCATCCGTGCGATCCCCTAAATCCCGTTAACCCGCGTGAGCGTCAATCACCCGGGTGAACATTACTCCCGCCCGCTGACAGGGGGCCCGCGTGCGTCGATGATCAGGCGTGCAACCAAACCGGCGATCGAGGGGGCATTTGTGTACACCCGCTGGCACCATCAGGCGGAGAGGCGCGCCGACGAGACCGACTTGTACCGCGGTGGCGTCGCGGTAGCGATCCAGCGGTGCAACGCGGCCGAAAGCGTTCGCGCCGAAGGCCGTTGGTTCCCGTCGGGCGCGGCTGCGCGCACCGAGACGCACAGATCCCGGCCCACGCCGTCGGCGGGCGCGAACGAGTTCACGGAGGAACGGCGGCGGTGGGAACGTGATCTGCACGATGGAGTCCAGAGCGAGCTCGTGTCGCTGCTGGTGAGGCTCAGACTTGCCGAGGATGACCCCACCACACCGCCGAAACTCGCCGAAACGTTCGCCACGCTGGCCGACCACGCAGTTGCAGCGCTCGACTCCCTGCGCGAGATCACTTACGGGATCTACCCGCGCGCACTCGCAAGGCTCGGGGTTCGTGAAACGCTCCAGGCACGAGCGGCGCGCGCGGCGGTCGACGTGGCGCTCGAAGGGACCGCTCCTCGCAGCACCGAAGAGGCCGAGGAGGCCGTCTACTTCGCATGCTCGGAGGCGATTCAGAACGCGGTCAAACATGCGGGCGACGACGCGCGGGTCACGGTGCGCTTTGACCACAGGTGCGGTTCTCTGGCCGTTCGCGTCGCGGACGACGGTCGCGGGTTTGACCCGGCTCAGACCGGCGAAGGGGCCGGGCTCAAGAACATTCGCGACCGAGTGCAAGGCCTTGACGGGAGCTTCGAGGTCAACGCCAAGCTGGGACGCGGCACGGTCCTGGTTATCGCGGTGCCTTGGCCGCCACCGGTCGATCGGCGGCGATGAGGCCCGAATGGAGCTCAGTCGGTCCGGTCCGGCGATGAAGCGGCGTCTTCGGGAACGTCCGACGACGCCCGCTGTGCGTCGTCGCCATCGTCTGCGCCCCAGTCATGGCGGCCGACGACG
>Ga0209006_10006355_pt1 | contig 10701 bp, 8 predicted proteins | sample JacPin_JW_Ref_O2_FD_188567 | JGI IMG/M metagenome (GOLD analysis project Ga0209006, IMG submission 188567) | Forest soil microbial communities from Algoma, Ontario, Canada - Jack Pine, Ontario site 1_JW_Ref_O2 (SPAdes) (version 2) | ecosystem: Environmental > Terrestrial > Soil > Boreal... | reverse complement strand
TTCCGTGTGCGATCGACTTCAGAGCCGAATGCGTGGCCAATGATTGGCCGAATTCCGAGCGTCGGGAAATAATCGCCGGAGACCATGCGAATGCGCGCGGAGTCTTGGGCGGCGGGCGAATCGGAGGCCGAGCTGCCGGAGGAGACGTTAGGAATAGTGACGCTGAGCTGCGCCAGTGTGCTGTCCGCCGCGAAAATGCCGGAGAACACTTCGTTGTGATCGCGCAGGTACTCATATTCAGAGTAGGCCAGCAGACTGCGGTCGCCGCTCTCGCTGCCGTTGCTCATGCCATGGGCGTCGGGATTGGTTAGCACAACCAGCTGCTGTGGCTGCGGGACGGGCAGGGAACGCAGCAGAACCGAATCGAGCACGGTGAAAATGGCGGTGTTCGCTCCGATACCCAGCGCGAGCGTCAAAACCGCCAGCAGCGCAAATCCCGGATTCTTGAGGAAGGTCCGAAACGCGAAGCGAACGTCCTGCATGAAATTTTCCACCGGTGCCACCTTCCTCTATGTACCGCTCTATGACCGACGATCCATCGAACGAAATGCCACGCTAGAGTGGAGGCACGAGTAGTGCCGAGTCTTCAGGGAAATAAACGCATGAGTAACAAGGACTTGGCAGTTGTCCGCCTCCGCGTCTCGCCGCCTATTGGGCGATTGTGGGACGGTGCTGTCACGGCCTCGAACATTGCCCCGAAGATTGCCCCGAACATTGCCACCACCAAAACTCGTCGTGCTCCTTGCGTGCTCTTTGCGAAGTATCGGCCGCACTCCGTGGCTAGATTGTCGATTCGATTGTGCCGCGGCCGTTTCCGGAGTACTATCCCCGAATTGGCGAGCGGAACGCCTCTGGAATCGCTGCGCTAGGTTCGTAGCGCCCGCCAATCTACTCCATACCTCCGGCCCTTGGAATTTTCGTTTTCGCAGCGCAACAGGCCCCGTACTACATCCTGCAATTCCGATTGTCTTGCCGTCAGGAGGAAATCCGATGAGCTCATTGCTAGATTCTCTGAAGGACCGCATCTCACCAGACGTTGTCCGTGGGTTGGCTTCGAATCTGGGCGAATCAACCGATTCCGTACAACAGGCGTTGACCACCGGTTCCACCGCCATGCTCGCCACCCTGGCCAGCAAAGCCGGCGACTCGGGTTTTCTCAGCCAGATTATGAACTTGCTTTCCAGTGCCGGAGCGCGCGGCGCTATGGGCGCGGCGGCGGGCGCCGGATCATCCGCCAGCAGCACCGTCTCGCAAGCGGGCGGAACATTTATGAACATGCTGTTCGGTAACAATCTTTCCGGCATTCAGAACAAGATTGCCGAAGTCTCCGGTATGCGGGCGTCCTCGGCCGGAACCATCCTGGCTTCGGCTGCGCCGATGGTGCTCGGTACGCTGGCCTCAAAAGTCAGTTCCGAAGGGCTCACTGCGTCGGGTCTCGGCAGCATGTTGTCCGCCGAATTGCCGCGTCTCCGCAGTTTTCTTCCCGCGGGACTTGCCATTCCCGGACTTTCCACCGTCTCGTCGAGCGTCGCCTCGGAAGTATCCCGCGTACGCGAGGACGTTCGGCCGAAGGCCAGCGGCATCGTGTGGCCGGCGGTAATTCTTGGCTGCATTCTGCTCGCGGCGCTGCTCTGGTTCTTCAATCGCGGAAACTCGGTGAACAACGCGGTGAATACGGCCAGCAACGCGGCCAGCCAGGCCGGCAACGCCATCGCCAACGGTGCCGCGAATCTCGGGGCGTTTTTCCAAACCTCGCTGCCTGACGGCATCGTGCTCAACATTCCGCAGAACGGCGTCGAGAACAAGCTCCTGGTATTCATCAAGGATCCCAACGCGCAGGTGAATGCCGATACCTGGTTCGATTTCGACCGCCTGCTGTTCGATACCAACGCCGCTACGCTCCAGCCTTCGTCGCAGGAGCAATTGCAGAACATCGCCAATATCCTGAAGGCCTATCCCAACGTGCATATCCGGATCGGCGGCTACACCGACAACCAGGGCGACGCCGCTTCGAATCTCAAACTCTCCCAGGATCGCGCCGACAACGTGATGCATGAAATCATCGTCCTCGGCGTCGATCCCTCGCGTCTCGATGCCAAGGGCTACGGCGAAGATCACCCGGTCGCGGATAACTCCACCGACGTAGGCCGCGCCCAGAACCGCCGCATCTCGATGCGGGTTACCCAGAAATAGGCGTTCTCCCGCGGGGTAAATGTCGAGCGAGTAAGTATCACCAACGCCACCAGGCCCAGGGAGTGCGGCATTCCGCCGCACTCCGTTTTTTTCCATCATTCATGGAACGCTGCCCCTGATAAGGGTATGATGCCCCCACCAATTCTGCAGGGCGCGGCCCTCGCACGTTTCTCTCTCGGAGGTTGTTATGAAAAAACCCCTTCTTATCGTGGGCGGTATTATCGTTCTACTTTTGCTCATCGTTCTCTGTTTGCCGCTGTTCATCAACGCCAACCAGTTTAAGCCGACCATCGAATCCAAACTCGGCACCGCGTTGGGCCGCCAGGTCACTATCGGCGACATCAAGCTCGCCATTTTCTCCGGCGGCGTCACCGTTTCGGACATCGCCATCGCCGACGATCCGGCTTTCAGCAAGTCGCCCTTTCTTACCGCGAAATCTTTGACCGTCGGCGTCGAACTGATTCCTTTGATCTTCCACAAAGAGGTCAATGTGGATTCGATCACCGTCGACAGCCCGGACGTGGCCCTGATTCACGGGCCCGGCGGCAAATGGAATTATTCCAGCCTCGGCGGCTCCGCTCCCGCCAGCAAGCCCAGCGGAAATTCCGCTCCCGGCGCGCTGAGCGTCAAGACCCTCGAAATCAAGAACGGCAAAATCGTGGTCAGCGCCGTCGGTTCCAGCCAGAAGCCCAGCGTTTATTCCGAAGTGAATCTCACCGCTTCCGATCTTTCTTACACTTCGCAATTTCCGTTCAAGCTTTCCGCCAAGGGTCCGGGCAGCGCCGATATCAAAGTCGAAGGCAAAGCCGGTCCGATTAATCCGACCGATTCTTCGCTCACACCCATGAACGCGACCGTCGATGTGCAGCATCTCGATCTGGCCACCACCGGCTTCATTGATCCGGCGTCCGGAATCGCGGGCCTGATGGATTTCAAGGGCGACCTGAGTTCCGATGGCAAGCAGATGAGCTCCAAAGGCACCATCAAAGCGACCAAACTGAAAGCCTCGGCCGCCGGCAGCCCGTCAACGGTCCCGGTGAATCTGGACTACGCCACGGTCTACACGCTGGAATCGCAATCGGGCGTCTTGAATCAAGGCGACATCAAGATCGGCAATGCCGTGCAGCATTTGACCGGCGACTACAACCTGGCCGGCGATCCTGCCAAAGTGAATATGAAGTTGAACGCGCAGGGCATGCCGCTCGGCGACCTCGAAGGATTTTTGCCCGCCGTCGGCGTGGTGCTTCCTTCCGGATCGAAACTTCAAGGCGGAACGTTGACCGTGGCTCTCTCGATTAGCGGCCCGATCGACAAGCCCACCATTGCCGGTCCCGTGAATATTTCGAATACCAAGCTGGCCGGCTTCAGCCTGAAATCCAAACTCGGCGCACTGGGTTCGTTCGCCGGCCTGGGCGGCGGTGGCGGCGGCAACGATACCGACATTCAAACCCTGAGCGCAAACATTCGCAACGATCCTTCCGGCACGAATTTTGATTCGTTGAATTTGGTGCTGCCTTCGATCGGAACCGTCACCGGGAAGGGAACGGTCAGCTCCGCGGGCCAGTTGAACATGAAAATGGTCGCGAACCTCTCCGGCGGCCTGGGAGGCGGAATGGGCGCAGTCACCGGCGTGGCCGGCGGCGCGACCAAAGGAATTGGCAGCGCCTTGGGCGCGCTAACCGGCGGAAGCGCGCGCTCGAATAGCGGCGCGGGCGGTTCCGGAGGTGGAATTCCATTTGCCATCACCGGCACCACTTCGGCTCCCGTCGTGGTTCCGGACGTCGGTGGCATGGTTGGCGGCCTCGCCAAGAATGCCATCCCCACTGGCGTGGGGAATGGCGGCGCGGCCGGCGCCGCAACCAGTGCGCTCGGCGGATTGCTCGGCCACAAAAAACCCTAAGCCCTGGGTTGCGACGTCGGAAGAGTCTTAATTCGGCGAGAATTACGAAACGGAATTTCCATGCTCGCGCGTGAGCACGTTTTCAGCGTCGCTGAACATCGACCGCAACGCGCGCACCACATAGTGAATCAGCAGCGCGATCACGCACAGCGCCACGAACACCATCGCCGACGCGACGTACGGATGCTTGGTCGCGAAATACATTAGAAAAACCACCAGCGCGTCTTCGCCCAAACTCAGCGCGAAATTCGTCACTGGCTCGGGCGAATTGGTCACCGCCGCGCGCGCCGCGGTTTTGCCGCCGTGCGCCGCGAGCGCAATCAACCCGCCCGCAAACGTCGCCGCGAGCTGTTCCCACTGGGGCAGCTGCGAAGTTGCCGCGAAAGCCAGATACGCCGCCACCGGAACGCGCACAAAGGTATGCGCCGCATTCCACAGCAGATCGAAAACCGGAATTTTGTCGCCGACAAATTCCAGCAGAAACAGGACTCCGCACGCCGCGATTATTTTCCAATCCTGCACCGCATGCAGCGCCGTCGGCAGCACCAGCACATTGAATCGCCCCAGCAATCCCAGCATCCCCACTGTGGCGTAAACATTCAGCCCGGCGGAAAAGCTCACCACTACCAGCAACGCGGAAAGTTCCGCGCCGGTCGGAATCATCGGGGAAAGTGCCAATAGATTCATCGCGGAAGTTCTCCTCCGGCAAGCGACGCTCACCGGAGGAGCGAAACCGCCAAGCCCAAACGAATTTACTTCGTGGCCTGCTTGGCAATCACCAGGTCTTTGATCTTGTTGTAGGTCGCCTGCGGAATAACCTTCTTCTTCACCAGGTCGGTCTTGGCGTGATACGGACGCCCGTCAATAATTTTCTGCGAGTACGCGGCGCCGATCCCGGGCAGAGCATCCAGCTGATCTTTCGTCGCGGTATTCAGGTCGACCAGGTCGCCCGAAGCCGGCGCGGCCGCTGCGGGCTTGGACGCTTTGCTTCCCGAGGCTGCCTGATTGTGTGCGACGGTCGGCAATGCCAGACCGAATAGCAACGCTACGGTGAGCAGCAGATACGAAACGCTAATTTTGCGATTCATCGAGATTTCTCCTTTTTTAGATCGCACCTCGATCTTCGGTTAAGGGTGAATTCGGAGCCTCAGTCATCGGAACCGCACTTGTCGTAACTGTTGCCTACCATACCACTACCACTCCTCAGCTTTCTATATGGCGTTCGAGCTGGCGCGCGCCTAATTTGCGGCGTTGGTCGGATGCCCGTTCGCGGCCGATGTCGTCCGGGTGGGCGTTACGTTGAATCGCTTTTCCAGCCACGCACGCGCTTCCGCCGGATGGTAATTAAACGGCCCGATGCCCCCGCGATACACGATCTTCCCCTGCTCGTCGATGATGTAAATCCGCTCCGGCCACGCCGAATAGGCGTGGTCCGCGATGTCGTGCATATCGTCCACCGCGAAGGGAAGCGGGAAGTGGAAGCGCTGGATGAAATCATTGGCGATCGCCACGCGTTGCTCGGTTGAATGCGGTTGCGCGTAACACACGCCCTGATCCACGTTCGATTTCATCTGCCATTCATCCAGCGGATGCGCTTCGCGAATATAAACCGTCAGAAAATCCGCGCGATCTTTGTAATCGTTGTAGAGATTCACGAGGTAGCCTACCTCGCGGCGAAACGGCGGTCAGGTGTAGCTGCCGAAGACCAGCACCAGCGGCCGCTGGCCAATGCGATCGCTCAAATGAAAAGTAGTCTGCCCATCGAGCGCCAGCAATCGCACATTCGGCGCGGTGTCGCCCACCTTCAATTTGCCGTCGCGCCATTGCGGCAGCGCGTAGCGCAAAAACCCATAGACGTCGCGTGGCCCGCCCATCATGTAACTGAGCGCCCCGTACCCGCACGCCAAAACTGCAATCAAAATTATGGCCGTCCACTTCCACCAACGCACCAGTTCACCTTCCTTCCGACGTCTTTTAGAAGTTCTTTTGGAAGTTCTTGTGGAAGTTTTGACGATAACTTGGGTGCGAGTCGCAGTCAACCGCGCCGCGGACCCCGGGTGCGGAACATTTCGCCCCACGACGTGTTAGGTTCTTCAGCCTTCGAGTGAGTTTCGTGTCGCCTCAGGAAGCCACTTTCCGAAGTTACGGTTTTGTTACAATGCCAAGACGTAAAGGTGGTGGGTTAGTGTCGACTCAAGCGGCCGGGCGGGCCGCGTGAAAAGTTCTTGGGAACCAGTCAATTCGTCGCGCAGCAAACTGAACCGCGCGCTGCTCTATCTGTTTTTGTTGGCCGGCACAATTGCCGCCATCGCTCCACTTCTGGCGCAGCGCCTTTCTACCTACACCAAGAAGGCGAGCTCCCCGCAAACTGCCGAACTGATCCGCAAACGGGCCGAGTGGTTTTTTCGCCCGCGCGCCACCCAAAACGGCCACATCCCCAGCCAGCTGTTACTCGACGCCTACGCCCAAAATGAAAAAATGATTCAGGAACACGGGACATTTCTGCGCTCCCGCGTTTCCGCGGACGCCTCGATCGTTTCGCAGCCCAATATGTGGACTCCGTTGGGCCCGCAGCCCACTGCGGCGACGCAGTTCTACGGAGATGTCTCCGGCCGCGTCACCGCGCTTGCCGCCGATCCCTGCGATCCGACCGGCAACACAGTTTATGCCGGAGCTGCGGACGGCGGCGTCTGGGTTAGTTTCAACGCCCTTGCTGGCGCGCCGGTAACCTGGGAACCACTCACGGACACGCAACCTTCCTTGTCCACTGGCGCAATTGCGGTGAATCCTGCATCGTGCGGAAGTTTCGGCGGCCATGCGCAGAGCACTCTGATTTTGGTGGGAACGGGCGAATCGAATTTTGCGCAAGACAATATCTACGGCGCGGGAGTGCTGCGTTCGGCCGATGGCGGCCATACCTGGCAACAGGATGCGACCTTCACCAAATCCGCCTCGCAAGGTCCTCTGGCCAGCGGACCTTACATTGCCGCGCTCGCCGTTCAGCCCACCAAAACTAATCCCGTAATCTTCGCCGCGGTGCGGGGCACCGATTTTTCCGCAGGCGGTTCGCTGCCATCCGGCGTGTATCGCTCATCCGATAGCGGCGCGCACTGGGTTCGAGTTCAACCGGGCAGCACTTCGGCAATGGGCGCGCCGTTCAATCCCGCCACCGATGTTCTCTTCGATTCCAGCGATCCGGCAGGCAATACCGTTTTCGCCGCTCTGGGTGATCCCGAGGGCGATTCCGCCAACTGCGCTGCGCGGCCGTGCAACGGAGTTTACGTCTCGGCGAATCTAGGCCAAACCTGGAAACGAGTTACGGGAATCGATGCCGGTCAGACCACCAGTTCCTACGGAAATATTTCCATCGCCATCGCTCCGGGCTCATCTCCCTCGAATTCCACTCTGTTCGTGGCCATCGCCGATGCCACCACCGGATCCGATAATCTGCTCACAGTACTCTCGGGCAGCGGCATCCTCAGCAGCGGCTCCGGACCGGCCTTTAGCGTGATCTATCCGAACACCTCGAATCTCCCCGATTTTTGCGAGCCGCTCTGCTATTACGCCATGAAACTTGCCGTCGTTCCGGGCACCAAGGGAGCGACCATTTTCGCCGGTGGCGCCGCCCAGCCGCATTTCACCGGCGCGGCCTACGGCACTTCTTCGATTTACCGCTCCTCGGATGGAGGCAACACCTGGCAGGATTTCAGCGCGGATGGCAGCGGAAACGGCACGTCGACGCATGTCGACGTGCACGCCTTCGACTTTGCCGTCGGCTCCAGCGCCCAACTTCTCGGAATCTTCGTAGGAAACGACGGCGGCGTGTGGGTTTCGCCCGACGCGTTCAACCCAGCCACCACCACCGGAAACCAGCACTGGAACGATCTAAATACCGTCACTGGAAACGCCAATACTTCGCTGAACATCACCCAGTTTTATCCCGGCATTGCGCTGCATCCCACCACGGATCAAATCATTTACGGTGGCACACAGGGGAACGACGTGCAGGAATTCAGCGGTTCGCTCTCCTGGTCTGCCGCCGAAGCTTGCCCTTACGACGGCGGCTACACCGCGGTCGATCAGCAGGTGCCCAGCACGGTCTACGCCTCCTGCAGTTATCTCGCTGGCCCCGGAACCCTGAACAAAAATACGCAAAACGGCGTGCCCGGAAATGACGGCATCAATTGGGTGGCCATCGATTCCAACAATGGCATCAATTTTTCCGACAACGCCGACTTCATTCCGCCATTCGTGATCGACGCCACCAACAGCCAGAATCTTTATTTCGGAACTTTTCGTTTGTATCAAACGCTGAACGCGGGAACTACTTGGAGCGCGATCTCTAGCGACTTGACTACCAACGGCACCAAAAATTTCATCACCACCATCGCCGTTGCGCCCAGCGATTCCAATACGCTCTACGCCGGCACCTCCGACGGTTTGCTCTGGGTAACTTCGCAAGCGCTCGCTGGCGCTACCGATATTCACAACGTAAAACAGACCAGCCAGCCGAGCCGCCAGGTTTCGGCCATCGTCATCGATCCGCTGGTTCCGCAATCCGCCTTCGCGGCCTATTCTGGATTTTCGTGTCCGGGCGTTTCCGGGTGCGATGGCCTGGGCCATTTGTTCTTCACCAGTAATTCCGGCGCCGCCTGGACCAAGGTCGATGGAAATCTGCCCGATGTTCCGGTCAATGACCTCGTCATCGATCCCGACGACGCCACCGACAACACCGTGTATGTCGCCACCGATTCCGGCGTCTATGCCAGCGCCAACGCCACCGCCGGTGCCGCCACTACCTGGACCGTGCTGCAGGCCGGCTTGCCGAATTCGCAGGTTCTTTCGCTGCGGTTGAATCGCGCCTCACGAACGCTCGTCGCCGCCACCCACGGCCGCGGCCTGTGGAACATCCAGCTTCCCACTTCGTCGAAATCGATCACGCTGACCTCGCTCTCGCCGGTGTCCGCGAATGCCGGCGATCCGGCTTTTCTGCTCACCGCCACCGGAAATAATTTCACTGCGCAGTCGGTGATCAATTTCAACGGCACCGCGCTGACCACTACTTTTGTAAACGCCATGACTTTGACCGCAACGGTTCCCACTTCGCAGATTCCGTGCGCCGGTCCGCTGTTCGTCAGCGTCACCGACCCGGTGGAAGGTTCAACCGCTCCGCTGCGCTTCGCTGTCGGAGGCGGCTGCGATTTTTCTTTAACCGCCGCTCCCGTCACCCAAACTGTTTCGCCCGGCGCCATCGCGACTTACCAGATCGTAGTCAACACCACCGGAACTACCGCGAATCCCGTGCAGCTTTCGTGCCCCGCGGCCCCTGCGGGCATCACCTGCCAATTCAGCGTCAATCCGGTAACTCCGGTGCAGGGTGGAACCACCGTGATGCTCACGATCGATGCTCCCGCGCTAGCCACCTTACCGGGTGGACGTCCCGTCGAGCCTGATCCCCAATCACGGCTCTACCGCGCGGCCGAAATTTCCGCCGCGATGCTTGCGGCGCTTAGTTTGACGTTGCCTCTGGCGCTGCGTGCAAACAGAAAATCAGCTCAGCCCATCGTGCGCTTCGCCCTTTCCGCGACGCTGGTATTTTTTATCGCTTTGCTGGCGGCCTGTGGCGGAGGAGGGGGTGGCGGCGGAGGCGGCGGCAAAACGCAGACTTTCACCATCCAGATCCAGGGCGTCTCGCAGAATTTCCAGCACTTGACCAGCGTACAACTCGTGGTAGATTAGCCCTGTTCGGGCATCCTGGCCTCGCCCAACGCACGAATCGCGCTTTGTTTTCGGGAGGACACCGCCATGACCTGCCCTCAGTGCCAGCAACCCATCCCAGCGAAGTCACTTTGGACGACTTCGGGCTTTTCGGGAATCATTTGTCCGGGCTGCTCGGCCAGTCTGACGCCCAAGCCGCTGACCGCCATTCTGCTGTTTGTAATGTCGATTGGTCTGGGCGATCTGGCGTTGGTTCTGTTGCGGAAGAATGGTGCAGGGCTGTTGCTCGCGTTTGTCGGCTTCTTCCTGGTCACTGCGGCGGTCTTTGCGCTCGCGGCCCCACTGGTCCTGCAGATGCGCCCGAAAGATCACGGCCCTTCAGGTTCCAGCGCCCACCGCGTCGCCTGAGCGGCTAAAGCATCTGCCGCAAGACATACTGCAAAATCCCACCGTGCTGGTAATACGCCACTTCAAATGGCGTATCCACCCGCGCTAACACCGTGAATTCCTTCACTTTTCCCTGAGCGTCCCGCGCGCGAACTTTCATTTTCTTGCGCGGCTCGAAACTCTGCGCCAGTCCGTCGATCTCGAAAACTTCCTGCCCGCTCAATCCCAGCGATTTCAATGTTTCGCCCGGCAGAAATTCCAGCGGCAGCACGCCCATGCCCACCAGGTTGCTGCGATGAATGCGCTCGAAACTCTCGGCCAGCACCGCGCGCACGCCCAGCAGAATCGTGCCTTTCGCCGCCCAGTCGCGCGACGATCCGGAACCATATTCTTTGCCCGCGATGATGATCAGCGGCACATGTTCATCACGGTATTTCATCGCGGCGTCGTAGATCGACATTTTTTCGCCGCTGGGCTGATAAATGGCCCAGCCGCCTTCCGTT
>Ga0209006_10006353_pt1 | contig 10702 bp, 9 predicted proteins | sample JacPin_JW_Ref_O2_FD_188567 | JGI IMG/M metagenome (GOLD analysis project Ga0209006, IMG submission 188567) | Forest soil microbial communities from Algoma, Ontario, Canada - Jack Pine, Ontario site 1_JW_Ref_O2 (SPAdes) (version 2) | ecosystem: Environmental > Terrestrial > Soil > Boreal... | reverse complement strand
CGGCGCAAGTGTTCTGCTTTCCGCACAGGGCGTCCCACACCCGGTGGCGATGCGCTACGCCTGGAGCATGCTGGCCGAACCGCATCTGATGAACAGCGAAGGTTTGCCCACCGGAGCTTTCCGGGCGGGGACGGTGCCCAAACGGGATACGCTCGCAATGAATGTTCCGGAGGCGAAGGATTACCAATTGGTCTATGATTTGGACCTTGGCAAACTAGGCCCTGACATTCAGTACGACGTTGACAATCATAAAAACATTTCCGCTCCTTTTGATCGCATCGCCTACTTTCTGGAGCTACAGCAATCGGATGGCAACATAGACTATCTCTACGTTTCGATGGACGCCTTTACCACCGATTTGGGAAAGATTGGCGTGCCGACGGTCAAGTCCGGCGCGCATTTTCAACAAAACGTGGCGAGCCTGAACGTTTTATCCAACGTGAAGGGGATTGTCACCAGCAACGGTTTGGCCGGCGGCAACATCGAGTTTTGGCCGAACAATTACGGTCCGGAAAACAGCGCCCACGTGCCCAATGCCTCAGGCGAAACTTACGATTTTGGTGATCAGCCGAGCGAACTAGAGGATGGTTACGGCTCGATGCAAGTGCATAACCACGCCGCCAAACAAACTCTCTTTGCCGTCAACCACTGGAGCGCAGGCAGCCAAGCCGATATCGGTATCGGTAACCAGCCACAGAACAACCCAGACTGGACTTTTTCCAACAATGCCGTGACTTATCAAGCCAAGCGCCTGCGCGTTTTGGTGCGAAGCAAGTAGCGGGCCGACATTTGTTAATTCCTTAAAATCAGATACTTAGCTTGGGATTTCTCATTCTTGCGATGGCAGGCTAATTGCTTTACAGACCGGCGTATGGGAATTCAACCTGAGCCACCTCTCGGGAAACGCATCCTGCTGGTGGAAGACGAACGTTCTGTGCGTGACACGCTCCGGCAACTTTTGTGCCTGGATGATCACACGGTCATCGAAGCCAACAACGGTGCCGAAGCCTTGCGGCTTTTCGCCCAAGATCAATTTGATATCGTACTGACCGATTGCATCATGCCCTTTGTCAAAGGGACTGAATTGGCCACGCGCATCAAGCAAATGGCGCCCAATCAGCCGATCCTCATGATCACCGCCTACGGCATCAGGCCTGGCCCGCACAACGGCGTCGATGCGGTTTTGAGGAAACCCTTCGATCTGAGCAAGTTGCGATCAGCCATGGCCGAAGTCTGCGCAGTGCCTGCTTAAGAACTCCGAGGGTGTTGTTTCCGCGCACGAGTCCGTTTGGTAAACTGATTTCTCGCAGTTTTCTATCACGGTTATTTTGAACCTTTTCGGACGCTCCGGGGATTGATACATGGATGGCTCTCACGCATGACCGGGTCGAACTCATTGATGCCGGGCAATTCCTCGCGCACGCGCGCGCGGGGGATGCCGACGCGTTTTGCCGTTTGATCGAGCCGTTGCAGACTCGCTTGCTGCGCCAGGCCGCGGCGCTCTCGGGCGATGTCAGCACGGCGGAAGACCTCGTGGCCGAAACCCTCGTCGAAGCCTGGAAAAGTCTGGCGCGCTACGATGAGAGTTGCCGCTTATCCACTTGGCTCTACGCCATTCTGCTGCACCGTCACCAAAAGTGGAGAAGACGCGCACGCTCCCGGCCCGTGGCGCTGGCATGGCTGCCGTTTTTCGAGCGCGAACCTTTGGTGGCTAGACAGGAAAATGTAGCTTCGCCAGAACCTTCGCCGGCCGAAGACGCAGCCAGCAACGAAAATTCCGCGCTGATGCGGGAGTGCGTCGCCCGGCTGCCGGAAAAACATCGGCGCATCATCCAGCTTCGCTTTTTCGAGGACGCCTCGCTGCCGGACATGGCGCGCGTGCTCGGCTGCCCGGTGGGAACGGTCAAATCCCGCCTGCATCATGCTTTGGAAAAACTGCGCAAAATAAAAATGAACCTTGGCGAATCGAAAGGAGATACACAGATATGAAATGGTTTTGGAATCGTTGCCACCGCCGCCAGCACATCAGTCTCCTGGCCGCGGGCGCGCTGGGCCAGGAAGAAAAGATCGAACTAGAACGTCATCTTGCTGCGTGCGACGAGTGCCGAACCTATTACGCCGAGATCAAAACGCTGACTGCGCCGTTGATTTCCTGGGAAAAGAATTTATCTGGCATTGAAGCCACGCCCGCGGCGCGGATGCGCTGGGCCAAGGCCGTGCAGGAAGCGACCGCGCCATCTGTGGTTCACCAGTCTCCGTTGCAAAGTATCTGGCGGATAGTGTGGGGCGAATTCATTTGGCCCAGCCGGTACGCTTGGAGCGGCTTGGCGGCGCTTTGGGTAGCGATGCTGGTTATCAATGGACAACTCTCCGACCATCGGACGCACGACACTGGCGCCCGCGCCGCATCGACGCAGGAAATCATGCAGGCTTGGGCCGAGCAGAATCGCGTAATGGCGCTTCTAATTCAGCCTGCTGTTGTTGTTCCTGCGCCCGTGCCCCCCGTTCCACGGCCGCGCAGTCAAAAATCGCAGGACTGGGCCATTATTTGATCCGCGCTTGTCATGAATACTCCACTTCCTCCGAAACCATCGCAAACAAATGGTTGGCGCAAACAGCGGCTTTGGATGCTTGGGATGGCCGCTTGTGCGACGTTGATCGGCCTCTTTTACACCGAGGAACTCTGGCGCGGCAAACGCGACTGGGAAGAGGCCAAGCGCGCTTTTGAAGCCAAAGGCGTCAAGATGGATTGGGCCAGTCATATTCCTGCCCCCGTGCCGGATGACCAAAACGTCTTCGCAGTAAAACAGATGCAGAAGTGGTTTGTCGGACGAGGCGAAGCGGGTTGGAACGACATGTGCAAGAGGATGTCCTCGGCGACTTATGCCGGACTTGATATTGACAGCAATACCCCGCGCATGCTCGTGGCGGAGGTGACGATTGGCCTGCCAGGAACCCCCACGCCGGCGGGCGCCAGCGTGCTGCAGTGGGATGATCCGGCCTCGCGCGCGGAAGCCGCAAAGCTGCTGACCAATGCTCTGGGACCAACCGCCTCAGAGCCCACATCCCGATACGGTGTCGGCCTGATGTTGCGGCGGCCGGAAGAAGTTCAGCCGGCGCGAATTTTTCTGCAATGCCAGACTGCGCCCACGGAACGGGAGTTGAAGCAGTTCCTGCCCGACGCCATCCTCCACGCGCACGTGGACGCGCCAGAGACGAATACAGTGCTGAAGTTTGAACCGGACGGCGAGGGTTCGTACCGTGTCACGCTGCCTACGTTGGTAAATGTGGCTGATTTTCTGGCCTGGAGCGACCAGCTTGAACCGCAGTTCACGCTTATCCGCCAGGCTTTGCAACGTCCCTACGCCCGTATGCAAGCCAACTACGTGGACCCCAATGCCGTTCCCATTCCATGTTTCATCTCGGTGCGGCACTTCGCGCAAATCCTCAGCGCGAGGGCGGAATGCCATTATTTGTTGGGGCAGCCCGAAGAAGCGTTGAGTGACTTGACGCTCATGCACGAGAGTTGTCGCCCCATCATGGAAGAAAATGAGCCGATGACATTGGTGGCGGCGATGATTAACGGGGCGGTGAGGGGACTTTACGCGAACACGGTTTCCGACGGTTTGCGCATGCGCGCATGGCACGAGCCGCAATTGGCGGCGCTGGAGGAGCAACTCAAGGCGGTCAACATCCTGCCGCCGGTGCAAGAAACCGTCGCCATGGAAAGGGTATTCAGTTGTCACACCCTGGAAAACACGCCCAAAGTTCCGTTGGTGCAAATGCTCATGGGTATCGATCCAGGCGGCAAATCCAATTCGTGGAGAGTGCTCGAAAGCCGGGTGCTGGGCGCATTGTTGCCGCGCGGCTGGCTCTATCAAAACATGGCGAGCGGGGCCAATCTTACCGCCAACTCCGGTACTCTAGTTGATCCTGCCAATGAAATCATTTTCTCTGACAAAGTTGAGGTCTTCAACAAGAAGGCACATGGGGTTGATCATTGGTCGCCCAGTACTTTTATTATCGCCCTAAATACTCCCAATTGGAGCAGGGCGTGGCAAACGACTGCCAACCATCAAACAGAGATCAATCAAGCGCTCGTCGTCTGCGGCCTCGAGCGTTTCCGTCTGGCGCATGGCCAATATCCCGAAACCCTCGATGCTCTCGTCCCGCTGTGCATCGAAAAAATTCCACACGATGTCATCGGTGGCCAGCCTCCGCATTATCGCCGGGCCGCAGACGGCACCTTTGCGCTTTACTCGGTCGGCTGGAGCGGGAAGAACGGTGGCGGCGTGCGCGGCAAAACGGCGGCGGAGGGCGACTGGGTCTGGCCCGATTGAGGAGCGCCAGGCCTGGTTTTATGCGATGTGGCACCGTGAAGAAGCAAATCCAACTTGCAAAGGCATTCACGCTCCTCGAACTCTTGGTAGTCGTTGCCATCATCGGGATTCTGGCGGCGCTCTTGCTGCCGTTGTTGGGCAAAGCCAAACAAAGCTCCTACGCGACTTTTTGCCTCAATAACAGCAAGCAACTCATTTCGGCTTTGCACATTTATGCGGGCGATTACAACGATTGGCTGCCGCCTAATCCTGAAGACAACGACACTAACCGCTGGGTCCAGGGAGACATGCGGAATCCCGACCAAGCCACCAACATGCTTTACTTGACAAATCCGCATTACGCCAAGCTCGCGGCCTACGAAGGGAATTCGGCGGGCATTTACAAATGTCCCGCCGATAAGACCGACCACGTGAGGACTTTTTCGATGAGCCAGGCTGTGGGCACCCAACCCGATCCGCCGGTGGCTCCGGTGGACGGCCCGTGGCTGAACGGAAACCGCACGCATGACGCCGGTGATGAATGGCAAACCTACGGCAGATTCTCCAGCATGATCACGCCCTCACCATCCGCGCTCTGGATTTTCATCGATGAAAACGCGATCAGCATCAATGACGCCGCCTTTGCCGTGAGCATGGTAACGCCAACCGAATGGATTGACTGGCCCGGTATTTATCACAATTTTGGCTGCACCGTCGCTTTCGCCGACGGCCACTCAGAGACCTACCATTGGACGGATAGCCGCACCAAAGACGACACGGGAGATTACAGCCCGGCGGAGCAGGTTAACAACGGGGACATCAATTGGTTGCAACAGAGAACTTCGGCGAAAATCGCCAATTAACTTTATGCAAGCGGGTTAGCAGTGATCGATCCCTCTCTGCCTGTCAACCTGCTCGCCTTTTAGCGTGGACGGCCCAGCTGTTTTGCGGCACAATCTCCCCGTTTATGAAGCCGAAAGTCTCCTACATCCCGGCGGGGCATCCTGCCTTGACGCCTTACCTCATCGTCAACGACGCGGTCCGTGCCATCAAGTTCTACCAACAGGTCTTCGGCGCCCAGCAAACCGCGCTCATGCCGTCGCCCGACGGCAAAGTCGCACACGCCGAAATCAAGATCGGCGACTCGCTTATCATGCTGGCCGACGAATTTCCCGGTTTCATTTCGCGAAGCCCCGCTTCTTACGGTGGCACACCGGTATCGCTCTGTCTTTATGTGGAGGACTGCGACGTGGTGGTTGGGAAGGCCATCGCGCTCGGAGCTAAATTGATCCGTCCGCTGCAAGACCAGTTCTACGGTGATCGTTCTGGCACGATGAGCGATCCCTTCGGGCACATTTGGACGGTGGCAACGCACAAGGAAGACCTGACGGTGGAAGAAATCCAGAAACGCGCCTCGGCGGCGTTTGGTTCGAAGTGAATGCAAACCGCCAAGCCAACGTCTATGATTTGTCCGGTGTCGGCAATCCTCAGCAATGAGTTCCAGCGTCAAACCGCAGGCCGTCGCAAGTCTCTTAGCCGCAACGATTCAGCCGGCTTGGGGAGCGTGGTCGCGTGCCCGGAACTTGCTGGTGGGTTTGGCGCTGCTGGCCCTGCTGCCTAGTCCTCGCTGCTCGGCGGCGGACTCGGCACCAGACGCGGCGTTGTTCCACGACGAAATCCGGCCAATCCTGCAAACCTATTGCTTCGATTGCCACGGCGATGGCGCGCACAAAGGCAACGTCGCTTTCGACGAATTTAAGTCCGACCAATCCGTCCTGACCAACCGTGATTTGTGGTTTAAAGCCCTCAAGAACCTCCGCGCCGGCATGATGCCACCCGTCAAAAAGCCGCAGCCCTCACCGGAGCAGCGACAGGAAATCGCGCAATGGATCAAGAGCGCCGTCTTTTGCATCGACCCTGCCAATCCCGATCCGGGCCGCGTCACCGTGCGCCGCCTTAACCGCGTTGAATACCGCAACACCATCCGCGATTTGATGGGCGTCAAGTACGACACGCAATCGGAGTTTCCTCCCGATGACACGGGCTACGGCTTCGACACCATCGGTGATGTTTTGACGATTTCGCCGATGTTGCTGGAGAAATACTTGATCGCGGCTCAAAAAATAGTGGACGAAGCGGTGCCGGAAAAGAAAGAGGGAGCGAAACCCAAGGTTTACGGGCGCTTCTTTCCAAAAGACCCTCCGGCCAAGTCCAAGGAGCGCCGGGCCTATGCGCGTGAAGTTTTAGCGGATTTCGCCCGCAAAGCCTTTCGACGTCCTGTGGACGAAAAAACGGTCAATCGCCTGGCCGCTCTGGCGGAGGAAACTTACTCGCGGTCCGGCAAGACATTTGAGTCGGGTATCGGCGAGGCGATGGTGGCGGTGCTGGCATCGCCGCGCTTTATCTTTCGCGAGGAAGGAACAGGAGCGCCAAGCGGCCCAGGGGGCGACCCGCTGGTGGATGAGTATGCGCTGGCTTCGCGGTTGTCTTATTTTCTGTGGTCTTCAATGCCGGACGAGGAATTGATGCGCCTGGCTGCCGAAGGCCATTTGCGGCAGGACCTGCCCGCGCAGATGGAACGAATGCTCAAGGACAAACGTTCGGAGGACTTCGTTCGCAATTTCACCGGTCAATGGCTGCGCGCCCGGGACATCGACAATGTCCAGATCGAGGAACGCGACGTCCTGGCGCGCGAGCACGGGACGAATCGCGAAATGGATAAGACGCGCAAGCGTTTTCATGAGTTGGAGAGAAAGCCGGAGGATCTTTTGACCAAGGAGGAAAAGCAGGAGAAGGACGACCTTCGCTCCAGCTTTTTCAAGCGTTTTGGCGCTCCTCTGGACCCGGGACTCAACTCCGAATTGCGCAGGGCCATGCGGGAGGAGACCGAAGATGTTTTCGGTTACGTGGTGCATGAGGATCGCAGCTTGCTGGAGTTGATCGATAGCGATTACACCTTCCTCAACGAGCGTCTGGCCCACCAATACGGCATCACCAACGTGACCGGAAAAGAGATGCGCCGCGTCACCTTGCCGCCGGATAGTCAGCGCGGGGGCGTGTTGACCGAAGGCACCGTGCTGGCGGTCACTTCCAATCCCACGCGCACCTCGCCCGTCAAGCGTGGGCTTTTCATCCTCGATTCCATTTTGGGCACGCCGCCACCGCCGCCGCCGGCGAACATCCCGCCGTTGGAAGACGCCGCCAAGGGTCTGACCAACGACGCTCCCAGCCTGCGCGCCATTTTGGCCGCGCACCGTGCCAATGCCCTCTGCGCCTCCTGCCACAACCGCATGGACCCGCTGGGACTGGCGATGGAGAACTTCAATGCCCTGGGCCTTTGGCGCACGAATGAGTTTAACCAGCCCATTGACGGTTCGGGCACCTTGCTCACCGGCGAGAGCTTTTCCAGCGTCCAGCAACTCAAACGTATTCTGGTGGAGAAACACGCGAAAGATTTTTACCGCACTTTGACGGAAAAGATGCTAACTTACGCGGTCGGTCGGGGTCTGGATTATTCCGACGTTGAAACCGTGGATCAAATTGTGAGTCGAATCGAAAAAGCGAATGGGCGCGCGTCCGCGTTGCTGGACGGTATCGTGGACTCGGCGCCATTCCAAAAATGTCGTCCGGCGCCCTCTGCCCGGCCGGCGAAACTCCCGTCCTTAAGCTTCAACAAATCATGAGCAGAAAACATAACTCCATCGAGGCTTCGGCGGTTCAGTCGCCAACCAGTTTCAACCGCCGCCATTTCTTGCGCGGCCTGGGGGCTTGCGTGGCCCTGCCTGCATTCGCTTCATTGTTGCCGACGCGCCTCATGGCTTCCTCCTCCGCAGGCAAATTGGCCTTGACGTCCACCGGCGCCCCGCTCCGCGCGGCCTTCCTTTATTTTCCCAACGGCGCGATTCCGGATGCCTGGTGGCCTAAGGAACAGGGGGCGGATTTTGAGTTGAGCAAAACGTTGCAACCGCTGGCGGAGTGCCGAAAGAATCTCCAGATTTTCGGCGGTTTGGATGACCGCAGCGCACAACCTGACGAGGATGGCGCCGGTGATCATGCCCGCGCCAACGGAACCTTCCTCACCGGCGTCCGATTGAAGAAGAGCGCCACCGATCTCCACGCGGGTATTTCGATCGACCAGGTTTTGGCCCGCGAAATAGGGTCAGTGACGCGCTTTCCGTCGTTAGAGTTGACGTGCGAAACCGAGCGTCCGAGCGGGATCTGTGATTCGGGGTACTCTTGCGCCTACCAATACAATCTTTCCTGGAGCTCGCCCACCACGCCGATGACGGCGGAATCCAATCCGCGTCTGGTCTTCGAGCGTCTTTTCGGGGCCGGGCCACCGGGGCAGCGGGTCGAGAATTTGCGCCGCCGCCGCCAGGAGCAACGCTCCATCCTCGATTTTGTCATGCAGGACGCGCGCTCCTTTGAACGCCGGCTCAACGCGGGCGATCAGGCCAAGTTGGATCAATACTTGACAGGAGTCCGGGAATTGGAAGTCCGCATTCACGCGGCGGAAAAATTGGGTGATCCCAAGGACCCAATGGCGCCGACGCCCGCGGGCGTGCCAGCGACCTATGGCGAACACATGGACCTGATGTTTGACATCTTGACCCTGGCCTTCCAGACCGATTCCACTCGCGTGGCTTCGCTGCTGCTGGCCCACGACGGCAGCAACCGCTCATTCTCGGACATTGGGGTTTCCGAAGGCCACCACGATCTTTCGCATCACTTCAACAACGAGGAGAAGATGCGCAAGGTGGCGGAGATTGATCAGTGGTACGTCAAGCAGCTTGCCTCCTTCTTGCGCAAGCTGGATCAGGTCAAGGACACTGACGGACATTCGCTGCTGCATAATTCCATGATCGTTTACGGCAGCGGCAACGCGGACGGCAACCGCCACACCCATGTCAATCTGCCCATCATTCTGGCCGGCGCGGGCGGTGGCACGCTCACGCCCGGACGGCACATCACGCAGCCATCTGTGCCGGCTTCTAACCTGTTTCTCAGCATGGCCGACCGCATGGGCGTGCGCAACCTGCCGCGCTTCGGCGAATCGACTGGCAGACTCTCCGATGTTTAGTATCGACACAAAATGGTTGGCTGGCGCGCTGGGCGCATGCCTGTTGGGAGCGATGGCGGTCGCTGCCGAGGAACCGCAGGTCGTGCATCTTTGGCCCAACGGCGCGCCCGGATTTGAGGACCGCGCCAACGAACCGGAGCGCGTTACCGGCGGTTCGGTGTCCAACATTCACAACCCGAGTATCACTGTTTTCCTTCCGCCCAAGGACAAGGCCAACGGCGCGGCAGTGCTGATTTTTCCCGGCGGCGGTCACCGGCAATTGGTGTTCGGCGCCGAGGGCGTCGAGCCGGCCCATTACTGGAACGTTCTGGGCGTGGCGGCTTTCGTGCTCAAATACCGGCTGCCGCGCGAACCCAATTCGCCCTATTCGCTTGATGTTCATCTTCGCCAGGATGCGCAGCGCGCGATGCGCCTCATCCGCAGCCGCGCTTCCGAGTGGAATGTTGACCCCAACCGACTTGGCGTGATGGGCTTTTCCGCGGGTGGCGAGGTGGCCTCCATGCTCGTCTATAGCCCGACTGCGGGCGACGCGAACGCGCCTGACCCGATCGACCGGTTGGATGCTTTCGCCGATTTTCAAATTGTGGTTTATCCCGGCCCGCTGGGCATTCCCGATAAGATTGGCGCCGATGCTCCGCCAGCCTTTTTCATTATCGCCAACGACGATGTGGATCACATGGGCGCAATCCTTTCGCTGGTTGAGAAATACCACCAAGCCAAACGCCCGATGGAAGTCCACATCTACGAGCGCGGCGGGCACGGTTTCAACATGGGCGGGCGTTCCAAGCTGACCTCCATCCACACCTGGCCACAGCGGCTGACCGACTGGCTCAACGATAACAAGATACTTCAACCGGCGGCCCCGCGGCCAAACCCGTAGCGTTTCGGGCGGAAATGGTTTGCTTCGCGGGCGGATTCTGTCTTTATATGGGCGGAAATTCCGAATCGTCAATGAACGTTCCGAACCGATTAACAATCTCCCGTTTTGCCCTGACGTTCGCGTTTTTGGCGGTCATCTTTGCCAAACCGCCATATTACGAAACGATCGCGCTGGCGCTTTTCAGTGTGGCGGGCCTGACGGACTATTTTGACGGGAAGATCGCTCGGCGCGACGGCTTAATCACCAACTTCGGCATCCTCATGGACCCGCTGGCAGACAAGATCATGGTCTGCTCCGCGTTCATCGCCTTCGTGGGCTGCGGCTGGACGCCGGCCTGGATGGTGGTCATCGTCGTTGCGCGCGAATTGGCCATCACGGGCCTGCGTTTGCTGGCCGCGTCGAAGAACCTCGTTTTGGCCGCCG
>Ga0209006_10006352_pt1 | contig 10703 bp, 7 predicted proteins | sample JacPin_JW_Ref_O2_FD_188567 | JGI IMG/M metagenome (GOLD analysis project Ga0209006, IMG submission 188567) | Forest soil microbial communities from Algoma, Ontario, Canada - Jack Pine, Ontario site 1_JW_Ref_O2 (SPAdes) (version 2) | ecosystem: Environmental > Terrestrial > Soil > Boreal... | reverse complement strand
GCATGAAGCGCCGGCTCCGCCAACGCTGGTTCGGCCAGCGCTGGTTCCGCCAACGGTGGTTCTGCCAAGGCTTGTCCAGTAAAGTGCCGGCGCGGTGATGAGCGCCGACGGCGGCAAGCTCGAACCGCTTCTCGCCCGCTACGCCGCGGCGCAAACGCTGCAACAGCTCATCGCCTGCGCACGCGACGACGAAGCCGCCGGCGCGCCACGATCGCCATCGTGGCCGAACATTCGCCTGGCGCTGACCGGAAATTACTCGACACAGTTTCTTGCCCGCGCCTTCCCCCTGGCGCTGGCCGCGCGCAATCTCGCGGCGCAGGTTTACGAATCTCCCTACAACCAATGGCGCGCCGAATTGCTCGACGGCGCTTCGCCGCTCCATGCCTTTGCGCCGACCCATGTGCTGCTGGTGCTCACCTCGATCGAGCTCGCCTACGCATCGCTGCGCAGCCCCGAAGCGATCGTGGAGAGCGTAGCCGCGGCGATTCAAGCGGCGCTGAAAATGACCGACGCGCATATTCTTGTCACGCTGCCGGAACCGCTGGCAGATGAAATCTCCGACAGCGGCGCCGCCTATGCCTGGCGGCGCGCGGTCACGGACGGCCTACGCGCGGCGCTCGCGTCCGGCGCGACGCTGATCGATCTTGAGCCGCTGATGCGCGCCACGGGCGCTGCGGCCTGGTTCGACGATCGCTTCTACGACACCGCCAAGCTGCCCTTTCATCCGGACCGCACGCCGGCCGTGCTCGGCGTTTTGGCCGACGCGGTCGCCGGCGTGATCGCGCCGCGCTGCAAGCTCGTCATCGTCGATCTCGACGACACGCTCTGGGGCGGCCGCGTCGGCGATGACGGCTACGACGGCATCGATCTCGATCCGGCCGGCAAGGGCCGTCATTTCCTGCGGCTGCAGGCTTTTCTGCGCGGGCTGCACGCCAAGGGGATCGTGCTGGCGATTGCGAGCAAGAATGACCTCGCCAATGTGCGCGAGGTCTTCGCCAAGCGCCCGGAGATGATGCTGCGCTGGGACGATTTCGCCGCGACGGAAATTCACTGGGAGCCGAAGTCGTCGAGCGTCAAGCGCATCCTCGAGCGTCTGAAGCTTTCGACCGCGGGCGTCATCTTCCTTGATGACAATCCGGTCGAGCGCGCCGAAGTCCGGCGGCTTTTTCCCGACATCGCAGTGCCGGAATTGCCCGACGATCCGGCGCAGCGGGTGCCGATGCTGGAGCGCACCGGGCTGTTCGATCATCGCGTGGCCACGCGCGAGACGCGCGACCGCAACCGCATGTATGCAGAGAATGCCGCGCGCGAGGAGGCGCAGCACGACGCCGGCGATTATCAGGAATTCTTGCGCGGGCTCGACATGGTCATGGAGGGATCGCCGCTGGAGGCGGCGCGCGAGCGCGTCATCGAGCTGATCAACAAGACCAATCAGTTCAATCTGACGACGCGGCGCCACAATTGGAGCGAGCTTGCCGCCGTCATGGGCACCGGCTTCGGCCGCTGCTACCGGCTCACCGACCGGTTCGGCGACAATGGCATCATCAGCGCGGTCGCCGTGGCGCGCGACTCCGGCGATGACGCGCGCATCGATCTCTGGCTGATGTCCTGCCGCGTGCTCGGCCGCAAGGTCGAGGAGGCAATCCTCGCCGACGTTGCTGCCCGAGCCCGCGCGCTCGGCGCGCGCCGGCTGATCGGCGAATACCGTCCGACGGCGAAGAATGCGCTGGTGCGCGAACTTTATCCCCGCCTCGGCTTTCAGGAGATCAGCCGCAGCGGCGAAGCAACGCTCTACGCCTTGCCGCTCGAAGACGGCCGGGCCGGCGAAGGCGTGGAATTCATCAAAATGTCGGAAGGCCGTACGCCGGCTGCCGCGGCCGCGGGCTAACACGCCGTAGCACCAGACGCGCTATTGCGGCACCACCGCCGCCAGCGCCTCGCTGAGCGCACTCGGACTGAGCGGCTTGCGCAAATACGCATCCATGCCGGCGGCGCGCGCGGCGGTCTCATCGCCCGTTTCGGTCCGGCCGGATATGCCGACGATCGGCGTTCGCGCGGCGGCGCCGGCGAGCGCGCGGATGCGGCGCGTCGCCTCAAGACCGTCGATCCCCGGCAGCGTCACGTCCATCAGCACCGCGTCATAGCCGCGCGCCACCGCCGCGGCCGCTTCCTCGCCCGCGGCGGCGAAGTCGGCACGATGGCCGAGCTCGGTGAGGATAGTGTTGAGGATGACGCGGCCGTAGGGATTGTCCTCGACGCACAGCACCGCGAGGCGGCGCGCCGGCATGACCGTCCGCGGCGGCGGCGCACTGCCGGCGGCACCGGCGGTTGCGACCGCAAACAGAGCCGAAAGACGGAACGAGGAGCCGCGACCATGTCCGCTGGTGACAGTCAGGTCGCCGCCCATCAGCTTGGCCAGCGCCTTGACCACGGCGAGTCCGAGCCCGGTGCCGCCATAGCGCCGCGCGATATCCGCATTGGCCTGGGTGAACGGACGGAACAGCCGCTTGATCTCGGCGGGCTTTAGCCCGATGCCGCTGTCGCTGACGGCGACGACGACTTTGGCGCGACCGCGCGTTGCGCGCGCCGCTCGGACATCGAGGCGCACCGTGCCGCGCTCGGTGAACTTGACCGCATTGTCGATCAGATTTTCCAGCGCCGCCCGCAGCCGCACCGCGTCGCCGACAAGTATGTCCGGCAGATCATCGGCGACCGTCACAGCGGTGACCAGGCCTTTCGTTTCGGCGCGCGCCGACAGCGAATCCGCCACCGCCTCGATAAGACGGCGCGGGCTGAACGCATCTTCGCGCAGCGTGAGCGTCCCGCCGTCGGCTTTGGCGGCGTCGATCATCAATGTCGTGAGCGCGGAGAGATGCTCGGCGCTTGCCTTGATGCCCGACGCCCAGCGCCGCTCGCGGTCGCCGAGATTGGAGCTGACCAGCAATTCGCTCAGCGCCAGGATGCCGGTCAGCGTCGTGCGGATATCGTGCGCATAAGCAACAAGCGAAGCCTCGGTCGCGCCCACCGATGCGGCCCGCGCGCCCCGCCGCGGCCGGCGTCGCGCCGGCTTGGCCGCTGACTTTTTGCTCGATCTTGAACGCGCCATGGCAGTCCCGTCCAACTTCAAGATGCCACGGCGGCGGATCAAACAAAACAAGTTCAAATGAGATGGTTAGCGTCCAAACCTTAACGCCCAAACCTCAACGTCCAAACCTCAACGTCCAAATCTCAACGTCCAAGCCCCACCATGCGCCTGACGTCCGCCGGGGTCGCGCCCGAGGGGCGCAAGTCGCGCAGACTCGTCGCCAGCGTCGATTTGGACAGCTTGCGGCCGCCGGCATCCAAAATCAGCCGGTGGTGGTGATAGGCCGGCTCCGGCAGTCCAAGCAGCGCCTGCAGCAGCCGGTGAATGCCGGTCGACCAGAACAAGTCCTGGCCGCGCACCACATCGGTCACCCCTTGGAGCGCATCGTCGATGGCGACGGCGAGGTGATAGCTGGTCGGCGCTTCCTTGCGCGCCAGCACGACGTCGCCCCACATCTGCGGCGCCGCGGCGACGACGCCGGACTGGCCTTGCGGACCCATGCCGGTCTCGGTCCAGGTGAGCACGCCGGCGCGCGCCACTGCTGCATCCGTGGCGAGCCGGAGCGCGAACGGCCCGCCGCCGCGGCGCCGGCGGTCGCGCTCGGCCTTCGGCATCTTGCGCGCGCGCCCGGGATAAAGCGGTACGCCGTCGGGATCGCGCGGCCAATGTCCCTGCCGGTCGCGTTCGGCGACAAGCGCGGCGATCTCGCTCCGGCTATCGAAGCTCGGATAGATGAGACCCATGGCCTCGAGCTTGGTCACGGCGGCTTGATAATCGTCGAAATGCGCGCTCTGCCGGCGGACGTCTTGTTGCCAGGCGATGCCGAGCCAGTGAAGATCGTCGACGATGGCCGCCTCGTATTCCGGGCGGCAGCGCGCGGCGTCGATATCCTCGATACGCAAGAGCAGCCGCCCGTTGGCCACCCGCGCCATATCGTCATTGAGCAATGCCGAATAGGCATGGCCGAGATGCAGATACCCGTTCGGGCTCGGCGCGAAGCGAAAGATACGCGTGTACATCGGCGTCTTGCGTCCCCTGGCCTAGCGAGATTGACCAACGTGCTACGCTCAATCAATCAAGTAAACGCGCGGCGCCACGTTCGCCTAGTGTAGTGCCCGCGAATAGCCGGACGTCATCATGCCGTCGCACATTCACACCGAAGCCGATCTCGACGCCGCACTCGCCGCGCTTGGCAAAGCCGACCCGCGGTTCGTCGCGCTCCTCGCCAAGGCCGGTCGGCCGCCGCTGCGGCGGCGCGCCGATGGTTTCGCCGGACTTGCCGCCATCATTGTGGCGCAGCAGCTTTCGACCGCGAGCGCCAGCGCCATCTGGGGACGGCTCGCCGCCGCCTTCGATCCGCTCGATCCCGCCGCCATCCTGCGCGCCCGCCCGGCGAAGCTAAAGCGGCTCGGGTTGTCGGCAGCGAAAATCCGCACGCTCAAGGCGATCGCCCGTGCCGTCGCGGGCGAGGACCTCGCCCTCGCCACGCTGGGTAAGCTCACCGCCGACGAGGCGCACGCCGCGCTTACCGCCGTGCACGGCATCGGCCCCTGGACCGCCGACATTTATCTGTTGTCCGCCCTCGGTCACGCCGATGCATGGCCGGCGGGCGATCTGGCGCTGCAGGAAGCGGCGAAAGTCGCCTTCGCGCTGGCAGCCCGGCCGACTGCCAAGGAGATGCAGGCATTGGCGGAGCCGTGGCGGCCGTGGCGCGCCGTCGCCGCCCGCATCTTGTGGTCGTATTATCGCGCGGCGGCAGAAGCGGCAAAGGCTGCAGCGGCAGCTGCAAAGGCCATGGCCGTCGCAAAAACGCCGGGGCCGCGACCGGCGGCGCGTCTTGCCGCACCACCAAAGCGCCGCGCGTCTGCCGGCGGAAAACGCCGAAAAACGCGCAGCGGCCAAGCGGCAGCGCGCGAACGTTGACGACCGTTTCGCTGCCGGCCGCGACGACATTTCAATCCCGAAGCGAGACGCTTTCGAACGCCGGCGGCACCTTAGGCGAATTCTAAAACATACACGTTGACGCGGCTATTCAGCGGATGTTTGCATCTCTCACCGGCGGGGGCTGGGCGCGACGATGACCCGAAGATTTTTTGAATCCGCACCATCACTTGCGCCTCGTTTGCCAGCGGCTTGTTTGATCGCGAATCGGTATAAGCGTCTGCCAATCGTGCACGTGGCGGCGTGGCCAAGTTGCAACGGCTTTCAACAAAGCGAAAGCGGGGAGCTTGACACGTACGGCGTTCACACTTTCAATCCGCGTAGTTCAGGTGCGCCGGTCGCGTTGATCGGCCAAGAGGGAATCCGGTGCGTTTCGCCGTTTCGGCGGCAAGACAATTCCGGAGCTGCCCCCGCAACTGTCGGCGGTGAGTCCTTCTCTCGAATGCCACTGGGCTTTGCGGTGCAAAGTCTGGGAAGGCGGAGAAGGATTAAGACCCGCGAGCCAGGAGACCTGCCTGAACGACGTCATCCTTCCAGCGTGCGGGGCGCGCGCGCGGGGCGGACTTCCGCTGTGGTGACAGACCGAGTTGTCACGCGATGGAGGCCGCCATGGCTATAATTGCACACGTTCTTTCCACGAGTGAAACGTCCCGCCCCAATGTCGCCAAGGCGATCCGTCGCAAGACTGGACCGCTGAAATATTGGCTCGCGGCCTCGTCAGCCGCCATTGTCATAGCATCGGCGGGAAGCGCGACGGCAGACGACATCACGCTCGCCAAAGCCCCGCCGGTGGGCGTTCCCTCCGCCTATGATTGGAGCGGATTCTATGCCGGCGGTCATGTCGGCCAAGCGTGGGGCACTTCGAACTGGACCTCGACGCCAGGCATCGCCGGCTCAACCAACCTGTACCAGTCGTTCAATGGCTTCGACGGTACCGGCAGCATCTTCGCCGGACTTCAGGCCGGCTATAATTACATGCTCCCCAACCGCTTCCTGCTCGGCGCCGAGGTCGACGCGACGTTCCCCAGCTGGCCCAATCTCGCCGGCATCTCGATCGGCGGCACCTCGAACCTGACGTCGCCGGCGCTGGGCGTGGAAACCTTCAGCGAGACGGTGCTCGCTTCCGGCACGGTGCGCGGCCGTATCGGCTTTGCGCCCGGCAACTGGCTGTTCTATGCGACCGGCGGATTCGCCTGGACCTACGATCGGCAGACGCTGACGCAGCTTGCCACCGGCGCCGTCGAACAACCGTTCCTTTGGCGGCTGGGCTTTGCGGTGGGAGCTGGCGTCGAGGTACCGATTGCGCCGCACTGGACCGCACGCCTCGAATATCTGTTCACCGATTATGGCTCCCAGGGCATGACGTTTTTCGGCGGCGCGCAGGGCATCAATTCCGACTTCAAGCTGCAGGAATTGCGCGCCGGCCTGAACTATCAGTTCGGCAACGATTCGCTACCGGCCAACGCATTGCCGATGGTCACCAAGGCGCCGGCGACGCCGGACATCGACCGGGTTAATTTTCACAGCCAGACCACGTTTCTCTGGCAAGGCTATCCCGCCATCCGCTCTCCTTATGAGGGACAATTCAGCCTGCCGCGCGGCGGCCAAGCCCGCGAGACCGCGGATGCTTCGCTGTTCGCCGGCGTGCGTTTGTGGAAGGGCGCCGAGGCCTGGTTCGACGCCGAGATCGATCAGGGCTTTGGTCTCGGAGACACGCACGGCGCGGCCGGATTTCCGAGCGGCGAGGCCTACAAGCTCGGCGCCAACTATCCGTACGCGCGGCTGCAACGTTATTTCCTCCGCCAGACCATCGATCTCGGCGGCGAGACGCAGAAGGGGGAGGCCGACGTCACGCAGTTCGCGGGCTCGCAGACCGCCAACCGCCTGGTGCTGTCGGTCGGACATTTCTCCATCGTCGACCTGTTCGACACCAACAGGTACGCGAACAATCCCAAGACCGATTTCATGAATTGGGCGCTGATCAATGCCGGCACGTTCGACTATGCCGGCGATGCCTGGGGCTACAGCTACGGCGCGGCGGCGGAATGGTATCAAGGCCGTTTCACCGTGCGCGCCGGAGTCTTCGATCTGTCGGCGACACCGGCCGGCGGCAACAGTCCCACCGCCTTCGGCCTCGATTCAACTTTCTCTCAGTTTCAGCTGGTCGGCGAAATCGAAGAGCGGCACCAACTGTGGGGGCAACCAGGCAAGATCAAAGTCACCGGCTTCCTCAGCCGCGGCCGCGCCGGACTATTTGCCGACGCCATCGCGCTCGGCCAGGCGACCGGCATGCCCGCCGACATCACGCTGGTGCGCAACTACACCAGCCGCCCAGGCGTGAGCCTCAACATGGAGCAGCAGATCACCGAGACCCTCGGCGTGTTCGCCCGAGCCGGCTGGTCCGACGGCAATGTCGAGCCGTGGGATTTCGCCGATATCGACCGGACGCTGTCGGGCGGCGTCTCGATCGCCGGCAAGCAATGGGGCAGGCCCGACGATACGATCGGCATCGCCGGCGTCCTCAACGGCATTGCCCCGGTGCATCAGGCGTTTTTTAATGCCGGCGGCCTGGGCATCCTGATCGGCGATGGGCAATTGCCGAATCCGTCACTCGAAGAGATCATCGAAGCCTATTACAGCTACGCGCTGACCGCCGCGACGCGGGTTTCCGTCGACTATCAGCTCATCGTCAATCCGGCCTACAATACCGATCGCGGGCCGGCGAACGTTTTCTCCGGCCGCTTCCACGCCCAATTCTGACATAGACAGGCCGCAACCGTCCCGGCTAAAGCAGCACGACGAGCGCAATTCGCGCCTCGCACCCGCGCCGAGCGATGCTTGAACAATCCGACAGGACGGTGAATGGCCGGTGAGCTTGATGGTCCGCGGCTAGCGCCGCGCTCCGGGACCGCGCGCCAGCTGGTCGTATTTCTGCACGGCTATGGCGCCGACGGCAACGACCTCATCGAACTCGGCCAAGTCTGGCAGCAAGTGTTGCCGCAGGCGGCGTTCGTTTCGCCGCATGCGCCCGAGCCGTGCGGACAAGCGCCGATCGGACGGCAGTGGTTCGCGCTGACCTTTCGCGATCCCAATGAACGCTGGGTCGGCGTCAACAAAGCAGCGCCGGTGCTGGAACGCTTTATCGACGCCGAGCTTGGCCGTCTCGGTTTGCCACCGTCGGCGCTGGCGCTGGTCGGCTTTAGTCAGGGCACCATGATGGCGCTGCATGTGGGGCTGCGCCGGGCGGTGCCACCGGCGGCGATCGTCGGCTTTTCGGGATTGTTGGTGCTGCCGCCGGACGGCAATCCGGAAACTTTCATCGAGGACATCAAGTCGCGGCCGCCGGTGCTGTTGGTGCATGGCGACCAGGACGATCTCATTCCGCCGCAGGCCCTGTTCCAGGCGACACAAGGCCTGGCCGCGCTCGGCGTCCCGGTCGAATGGCATATGTCGGCCGGGGTCGGTCACGGCATCGACCCGGAAGGGCTCCGCCATGGCGGCGAATTCCTGGCGCGGAGCTTTGCGGCAAGCCGCAGGTGAAGCCTCGATGACAGCCCTGATTGCCTAAGCCTCGGGACGGGCTTCACAATCCTGTCACGCCTGCCTATAAACTAGGACCCGACGCCGCAGTGCGGCGAGTGAGTCGCGGTAGGAACGTCAGCTTTGAACGCTCACGTATCGCCATCGGGTTTTCCGGCGTTGGTGTTGAACGCGGATTTTCGTCCGCTGAGCTATTACCCGCTGTCGCTTTGGTCCTGGCAGGACGCCATCAAAGCGGTCTTTCTCGAGCGGGTGAACATCGTCGCCAATTACGACCGCGCCGTTCACAGCCCGAGCTTCGAAATGAAGCTGCCGAGCGTGGTGTCGTTGAAAACTTTCGTAAAGCCTTCCACACATCCGGCCTTCACGCGGTTCAACGTGTTTCTCCGCGACCGCTTCTCCTGCCAGTATTGCGGGGCGCGCGATGACCTGACGTTCGATCATCTGCTGCCGCGTTCGCGCGGCGGCCATACCACGTGGATCAACGTGGTTGCCGCCTGCTCGCCCTGCAATCTGCAGAAGGGCAACCTGACGCCGGACGAGTCGAAGATGTGGCCGTCGCAACGGCCCTTCCAGCCGACGGTGCAGCATCTGCACCGCAACGGCCGGCTGTTCCCGCCCAACTATCTGCACGATAGCTGGCTCGATTATCTCTATTGGGACACCGAACTCGATCCATAATTGTTGGATCGGAGATCGGCCGCGAGAGCGTTTGCGCGCGCCGCGGCGCCTACTTTGGCGTGCCTTGGCATTAAGACTCAGCATTCGAGATTTGGCTTTGAGGCTTGTGCGCCAGCTTGATTCAGACCAAGCTTACGCCGGGGTGACGGTCTGTGACGCGGCTGCATCTGATAACAGCAGCAAAAAGACCGTCAACAAACGTGGTTTCTGGAGGGAGTAGGAAATGAAAGGCAAGGCTCGGCAAACCGAGAGCGAGGCCAAATACCAGCGCCGGTGGCAATTTGGCCTGGGCGGACTGGGGTTATTCGCGGTCGGCGCAGCGCTCGCGGCTTTGTGGGCCGCGCAAGCCTACGCCGCCGAAAGTCCGATCAAGATCGCGCTGATTGCCGACAAGACCGGCCCGCTCGAAGCCTACGCCAAACAGACGTCGGCCGGCTTCGCCATGGGACTGGATTACGCCACCGGCGGCACCATGATGGTCGACGGACATAAGCTTATCGTCATCGAGAAGGACAGCCAGACCAAACCCGACGTCGGCCGCAATCTCTTGAACGAAGCTTATAACGACGACGGCGCCGACATCGCGGTCGGCGGCACCAGCTCCGCCGTCGCATTGGCGATGCTGCCGGTCGCCCAGGACAACAAAAAGATTTTCATCGTCGAGCCGGCGGTCGCCGACTCGATCACCGGTTCGCACTGGAACCGATACATCTTCCGCACCGGCCGCAACTCCACCCAGGACGCGATGTCGAACGCGCTGGCGATCGGCAAGCCGGGCACGGTGATCGCGACGCTGGCGCAGGATTATGCCTTCGGCCGCGACTTCGTCACCGCGTTCAAGACCGCGCTGGCGCCGACCGGCGCCAAGCTCGTGTTCGAGGAATACGCGCCGCCGCTGACGACCGACTTCACCGCCCCGATCCAACGCATCTTCGATGCGCTGGCGAAGGAGCAGGGCCGCAAGATCATCTTCGTCAACTGGGCCGGCGGCGGCAATCCGCTTGCCGCCCTCAAGGCGATGGGGCCGGAGCGTTTGGGCATCGAGATATCGACCGGCGCCAACATCCTGCCGGCGCTTGTTGCCTACAAGGATTTTCCGGGATTGGAAGGCGCTGCCTATTACTATTACGAAATTCCGAAGAATCCGGTGAACGACGCACTGGTGGCCGAGAACAAGAAAAGGTTCAACGGCGCGCCGCCCGATTTCTTCACCTGCGGCGGCTTCATCGCGGCGCAGGCGGTGGTGCTGGCGTTGAAAAAGACCGGCGGCTCGACGGATACGGAAAAGCTGATCGCCGCCATGGAAGGCATGGCGTTCGACTCGCCGAAGGATACCGTGCTGTTCCGCAAGGAGGACCATCAGCTGCTGCAGCCGATGTACGGCTTCAAGATCAAGGTCGATCCGAGCGTGGCATGGGCGATCCCGGAACTCACCCACGTGATCACCATGGACGAA
>Ga0209006_10006351_pt1 | contig 10704 bp, 2 predicted proteins | sample JacPin_JW_Ref_O2_FD_188567 | JGI IMG/M metagenome (GOLD analysis project Ga0209006, IMG submission 188567) | Forest soil microbial communities from Algoma, Ontario, Canada - Jack Pine, Ontario site 1_JW_Ref_O2 (SPAdes) (version 2) | ecosystem: Environmental > Terrestrial > Soil > Boreal... | reverse complement strand
AGCTTTACTATCTATAAGGCCTACTAAAGGCTATTACTAATATTGCTTTATAGTATATATAGCTATACTTTTATAACCCTAGTTATACTATAGATATTTAGCTATAGGCTAATTTTAATACCTAGCTAAATACAGCTATTTTATAGTATTTTACTATTATACTATCTAAGGTATAAAACCCTTTTATTACCCTTTATTAAACTATAAAAAAATAGTTTAGACTTAGCCTATAATAACCTTATTATAAATTATTTTAAATCTATAAATATGGCTTATTTTAAAAGCTAATACTAATTAGTATTATAAGAACCTCCTAATAAGTAATAAGGTGGCTATTATTATACTAAATAAGTATAGTAATACTAGTTTTTATAATATTATACTTATAAAATATAGTATACCTAATAAACCCCTATAATACTACTATATTAACTTAGTATATACTATATATATACTACTTTACTATATACTACTTTTCCCCTATAATAATACTAGCTAGTATTAGAGTTTTTAACTATATAACTTTAATTAAGTCTGCTAGTAAGACTATTTAACCTAGTAGATATACTTTTAGTTCTACCTACACATCTATAATAACTTTAAGTTAATTTCTTTTACCTACTATTAGTTATTTTAGTAATATATTATAGATATATAGGCGCTATATAGATATATAAGCGCTATATAGATATGTAGGCGCTATATAATTAAAATAAGCTTAACTAAATCTGTTTTTATTAAACTAACCTCTATATAAAGCTATATAATAATATTATAAATACTCTTACCTATATTAATTTAGACCCTAAATTATTAGGCCACTATATAGTTTTTCTATTAAGCTTTTTTAATAGAGCTTACTTTATTAATTAGTACTTTTAGAATTTAATAGCTATTATCTATAAGTATAGCTATTTAAGCCTATTTATTATATTTATTATTAACCTTAAATAAAATAAAATTACTTATAAACTATTACTTAGCTAGACCACTATAAATAGGCCTAATTTAGTTATATATATCTTTTACTTAAAGCTAAACTACTTTTTATATAATCTAAAATAGGTATAGATTTTTAGCTAGTTTTACGGCTATATTTAAACTATTAAGTACTAAAAATAGGGCCTACCCTATTTATATCTACTACTTTTTTTATATTTATATAACTATAATAGGCTACTAGACCTAGCTATTATTAACTATATTATATTTACTAAGCTTTTATAGCCTAAAAATAATCCTACTAATTGTTTTATTAAAATTATAAAGTTAATAATAGTTTATAGCTTTTATAGCTCCTAAAATCTATAAGCTTCCTATATAATTTTACTAGGGCTAGGCCTTTTATTAACCTACTTAAAGTAATACTCTAAGCCTTTTAACCCTACTACTATTATATATTAAAATAGCTATCTAAAATACTATTATTATAATAATTTATAGTTATAGTTTATCTACTTATTAGGGCCTATTAGAGCTATATTTAAAATAAATAACTACTAGATTATTTTATACTACTTATATTTAATTATAAAGTATTATATTTATATAAATATTAAGGTTTACACTTTTATATAGTTTATTAAGTATATCTATAAGTATATATATAAGGGGAATAACTATATTATTTTATAGCTTATAGATAATAATAAAATAAGCTAGTATTTATAGAGCTGTTATATTAGCCCCTTTAAGGCTATTTAATAGCTATTTAAGCTTTTTATTTATAAGGAGTTTCCCTCTATAACCTAGCTTATAGTATACCTTTTAGATAAATAGGCTATATACTTTTAGCCTAATTAGTTTGCTAATAAAATCTAATAGCGCCTTAAGCTCTCTTATTTTATATTAATAGCCTTTTTTAAGTATAATATAAAGTATAAAAATAGCTATAATTACCTATATTAAGACTTCCCTAAATAGTATACCTTTTTTTTAAAGTAATAAGAGTAGTATTTATACTAGTAAGGCTTTATAATAGGCTATATATATTATTATAGTCCTATTATAAGTAAGAGGTACTATTTATAACTACTACTAATATTTATTTTTAGCCCTACCTTTTTTAAAAACCTCTATATTATTACTAATATAATTTATTTAACCTTTTAGGCTATTTATATTATTCTAAAACTACTAAAAAATAATTATAAATTAATTAATTACTTAATAGAGGCCGCTATTTTTACTGCTAGTGCCTAGCTATACTTCTTATTTATAACTATTTTATTTTATAGCCCTATTATAGAGCTAGTTATTTTATAAAACTACTTTAAATAGTTTATTTATAATAATTTGCCTTACTTTTTAGCCTACTAACTTAATACTTCTTTTATAGTTAGTAAGGACAATAATACCTATCTTAATTATAGCTTATACCTTATTTATTAAAAACTTATAAATTAGTAAAAGATGCTTATAAACTATAGCCTGCCTTAGTTTTAGTATTAGTAGGGTATTATTATAAAGGGAAGTAACCTACTTTTTATAGCTAAGCTATAATAGTATAACCCTATAGAGAAAGGATATTAGTTTACTAAGCTATATTAGTAGCTAAATATAAATTAAGTAGTGTGCTTTAATACTATTATTACTACTATAAATATAAATTTATAAACCGTATACTTTTTTCTTTAAAGCCCTATAAATACTAGTAAAATGTTTCTCTATTACTATTATAAATATAAATTTATAAACCGCTTACTTTTTTCTTTAGAGCCCTATAAGTACTAGTAAAACATTTCTCTATTACTACTTTTATTACTACTACTACTTATATAATAAAATTATTCTTTATATAGCTTCTTTTAGTATTATAGCCCTTTTACTACCTAATAGCTATATTACCTACTTCTATTTTTAGATACCTATTAATTTATATAAAGAGTTTACTTACAATATCTCTAAAAGGTTAAATTTCGCTAAGCTTTTATATTATATCTTTTTGCTTATTTAGAATAAGGTACTAATATAGTACCACTACTACTTTAAAGCCGTGCACTATATACTTATAGACGTCTATTTTAATAACTTTATTTTTAGCAGACTCCCTACTATTTTAAGTAGTAACTTTATTTAAATACTACCTATTATTCTATAGGGGAACTATATAGCTATTATAGGTGCCTACCTATAGTAGTTATTTCTTTAACTTATTTTTTATATACTATTTCTATAGTTAAATATATATATCCACTAGAGTAAGGTTAATTAATAGTTTATAGCTTAGGTATAGAGCTTATTCTATAATACATTTCTATTTAGTAGTATTAGTATCCCACCTAATATAGTCTAGTTTTAGTTTATAGAACCCTTTTATAGGTATATATACTTTTTATAATTACTTATATAGATATATACTGCTTTTAATACCTTTTATAATTATATTATTCTAACTATTTATAATAATACTATAGCTAAGATTAATAAGGCTATCCTTACGCGGCTTTATAGCTCCCTAAAAATCTTTTTATTTATAAATATTATAAAATAAAATAAAAAAGAAAATAATAGTAATATTAAACTATTACTGTTAGAGCTTTTATAAATACTTAATCCTAATAACTTATTTTTATTAAAGCTTTCCCTTAAAATAGGCATATTTATAATTTTTTTATAAAACCTTTACCCTAAAAAGGGCCTCTATAATAGCACCTATATAGTTATTACACGCCTAAGCCACCACTATATTAAAGCTTAAATGCTTAGTAGTAGTTTTTATAGGTAGTTATAGCTAATTCTTTATATTAAGCTTACCTCTATAAAAAGAGAATTGCTATTTATTATTAGTAGAAGGTAGTTTCTAATCTGGCTATATTTTATTATAACTATAAATAAGTTATAAGGGCAGTCTTTTAACTTTATTAGGGTTAATTTATATATACTAGTCTTTACGTATAGGTAGTTATATATTATACTATTAAAAGTAATAAATATATATAGGCTTTTGCTGTTACTACTACAGAAAGGTAATACTATTACTATAAATATTATATATTTAAAGGTATTGCTATAAAATAGTATAGTAGTAGTAGTAGTAGTAGCAGCTATAAGGTAGTAGGGTAGTAGTATAGTAGTAGTAGGGCAATAGTAGGGTAGTAGTAGGGTAGTAGTAGGATAGTAGTAGGGTAGTAGTACTTAGTTTTTAAAAGGACTTTATTTAAAAAAAAAATAAAAGCCTATTATAGGTATAAGAAATAAATAAACTTTTTTAAGGAATTGTAAATTACTAGCTATAAGTTAGTAATTTTAGAAATTTTCCTTAAAAAATTTGCTTATTTATTGTATTTACTATACTCTTTAATATACTTTATAGTTATTTAGCCTATATACTTATATAGCCTACCTTAAACTTTACTAAAAATTATAAAATTTATATTTTAATATTTTAATAACCACCTTATAATAAATTCTAATAATTTAAATTTATACTTTTATATATATTTTATAGCCTTTATTAAACCTATTTAATAAATACTTTAATAGCTTTTAATATATTAATTTACCTATTACTATATTTCTATATTTCTATATTACTATATTTTAATAAAACCTATAAGGTTTATAGCTATTACTATTACTATATTTAAAAGTAATATAGTATTTATAAGTACTATAGTATTTATAAGTAGTAAAAGAGAATACTAAGGGTAATATAATATTTCTACTAGAGCCTACTATTTTTTTATTATAACTTAGTCTTTTTATATAAAGCCCTACTACCTAACTATATACTATATCTTTTTATATATTAACCTATACTAGCTATAATACTATTAACCCTTTACTATAATTATAATATATAAAAACTTAAATATTATTAATTGCCTTTAATAAATACTTAAATTTAAATTTATTTATATAACTATAAATTACAGTATATATAGACTATTACTTTAAATATTAACTAAAATTAACTATTTATTATATATTATATATATCTTTCTATATACTCCTAAATATATAACTTAGCTATTTTTTACTAATTATTATTAAAATATATTACTTTACCTATTTATACTAATTTAATAGTATAAGTAAGTTAGATTTAGGGGCATAAAATATATATAGTATTATATGCTCTTTTAAATAATAATAACTTATCTTTTAATTATATATAAAGAGGTGGAATTTAATAGGTTTTTTAAGCTTACTTAGCTTATATAATTGCGTTTATAACTTTTTATTTAAACTTATTTAGATATATTAAAACCCTATTAAATACTAAAATACTTTACTATTTATAATATAAAAATAACCTATAATTAATAGAATAGAATATATAATTATACTATATATTATACTATATTCTAACTATATTATACTCTTACTTTTACTCCTTATATAGAGATTTAATATTACCTTTAACCTTATAATTACTTTTATATAATATTTAATAATAATAAATTACTTTAAAATAACTATAATAACCTAAATAAATTATATCTTATTTTAAACTCTTAATATTACTAAAAGGTTACTACTAATAAATAACTATTTAAAACTGCCTATTTTTATATTAAATCCCTTTTTATACTAATTTTTATAGATAATCTTTTACTTAAATAAAATACTTTATTTTACTATTTTACTTAACCTCTTTCTAACTACTATATTACTTTTTAATTTAACCCTTAGTATATATTTTAAAATACCTCTTTATAATCTTTTTAAATAAATATTTATCTATTTAATAGCTTTTTAATTACTTTATTACTATTATAGTATTACTATATATAACCTTAATACGCACTTAGTTATAGGTTTAGTTAAAGACTTAGCCCTATATATATAGATATATCCTTTTTTTTACCCTTTTTTAACTTTTTAGCTTAATATTTATATAAACTAATATTTTAATTATATATGCTTACATAACCCTTTTACTATACTTATACTTTAATTAATTAAGTCGCTATTATAATTATACTTTACCTTTTATTCTTAACTTATTAAACTACCTTTTAAAAATATTTTAAAGCTCTATTTTATTTACTTAAAATTCTATTTTATAGTTAACTATTTAATAAAAAAATATTTTTAAAACTATAATTTCTATACTTATATAATGTTTTTACTTATATTAATATACTATTTAAAATAGCTTTTAGACCGCTAATAATAAAAATACTTATATTACTTTAATTAGGCCTACCTAATAATAGGAGAACTATAACTTAAATAAGTATAGATTTATTAAAGAATTAAATCCTAAAAATTCTAAAATAGCACTTATTTTAATATTAAAGTAGTATTTATACTATTAAGTCCTATTTAGTATAGCTATTTCTAAAAACTTAAAGAGGTTTAGTATATCTATTTTAACCTTTTTAAAGGCCCCTTTTAAGAAAATATATTACTTATTCTTTTACTTATAAATCTTATTTTATTTTAAATAAAACTATTAAAGGTAGCTATTACTAGCATTATCTTAAATAGAAAATGCCTAAACCTAAATAAGATAGTACCGTCTACTATAATGTCTATTATAACGTTTACTATAGTATTTACCATAAATTAATATACTTTTTTAGGTTGCCTACCTCCTAATTTTTTTTAGTATCTTTAGATTTAGATATAATTTAAATATAGCCTATAATTATACTAAGACTAAGTTAAATAATATATAATAGGCATAGGCAGTAATATACTATATTAAAATTATCACCCTTTAGATTTTTGCGATATATAATTAATATAACTATAATGTTTAATATAAGATGCCCTAACTTTAAACTAGCTAAAGCTAGTTATAAAAGAACTAGATCCCTAAATTATAGTTTAAAACTTATAGCTATAACCCCTTAATTAGTAAAACTAGTTATAAAAGAGCTAAATTTGTAAAATTATCCTCTAGTTACTTATTTAGAACCTTAAAATTAGGGCTTATAAAGTTATACTCCTTTACTATTAAGGTAAGTATAAACTTTACCTTTTTTATATCTAACTCCCTAATAAATCTATACCTAGCTATATTATAGTTCTCCCACCACTCTACTAGGCTAGGTAAAGTAATATTCTTATTTTCTAGGGTTGCGCTCTAAAAACTCCTTTATATAGCATGCTTAGTAAAAGTAAATACTTTATAGGGGTATAGAAATTAACCTTCTAGAATTATTACCTATAAAAATAATTAGTTATTTAAGATTACTTTAAGCTAATATATAAATAGACCTATAAAGTACGCTTAAAAAGTATACTAATAATTCTTAGATAAAAGGCGGTATAAAGGGTAGCTACTGGAAATCCATTTAGAAGAATCTTCTTCTTCTTAAGAGAATATATAGTATTATTTTAGTGTCTATGCAAAGCTCTAAATTAAAGTATATTATAGTGCTTATAAAAAGACCAAGAAGTATACTAAGCTGCGGCTTATTCTTCTATAGGTGAAAGATTACTATATAAATTAGTATAATAACTATAACAATATAGAAATACTTACCATTAAGGACCTCTCTATTAGCAGTATTGTCCTAGTAATATTAGAAGTTTAAAAATATATTTAGTTATAATAAGGAACTTTTTAAATATAAGGTTGCTTTATACTTTAACTAGTGTTAACTAGTAGATATTAAGCAGCGGTTAGTATAGTATTTGTGCTTAATATAAAATAAAGCTAGGTATTTAATTAATTACTCTATAAGGCCTTAGATAAGGCTTAAAATTAGCAACATCTTCTATTTATATTATTTACCCTATAGGGTCTATAGCTGCTATAGCAATATTATTAAGGGTAAAGGTGGTAATGCTATACTTTATAGGGTGGGCGATTAGGCGTATATATAAGTAGAGCTCCTTATTAAATATAGAAAATAAGGGTAAAAAGGCTTCTTATTAAAAAGGAGCCAAGAGCTTTATTTCTCTTACTATATATAGTATAGCGCATAAATCTAACACGCTTGCCAATAAGGAGGAGCTCCTTATTTAAAAGTTACCATATTTACTAAATACTAGCCTTTAGTCTAGATTTAGGCTCCTAATTGCCTCTAAAAAGTTACTTTCTTAAGTAATAAGGAGGTATAACTAAACACTCCCTAAGACAACATCTAGTTTATCTAGGTCTTTATAGTCCCCCTAATCTAAATTATTATTATTTAATCTTATATGGTTATAGTTATAAGCCTAAAGTTAATTTTAAATAGTTAAATAATAACTAGAGTTAAACCTATAACACAGTTAACGTCTACTATAACATCTACTATAATTCCATATTACCTTCTATTAATTACAGCTTGTTTTTCTGCTATAAGTAGTATAGCCTTTTATTTTTTAATAGCCTACTAGTACTTAACTATTTTCTTTAATTTTATAACATAGTATAAAACATTAGTAGAGTTAGCGCGTTTTGCTTTGTTCTTAGGTACTATAGCCCATTTTTTATTGTAAAGCGTAGAGAGATTTACCTTTTTAGTTTAGGTGTATTAGTTAAAGGCAAAGCGGTAAGTTTTTCTAATATTTTAATATCTAATAATAGAAGAATAGTAAATTAGAAGCGATTTAGATATATAAAGAGGTATTTACCATAATATAGTAGATGGGGTATTATATAGGAAAAGTTAAAACATTAGCTAAAAGCGAAGTTCGCTTTTAATTTAAGGTTTGGGGTTTATACACTAATAAGTTATAGCGCCACCTAATCTTACTTTGCGAATTAAATCTTATCCACAACCTCTATTAATTACATTTTTATCTACTATAATATAGTAGACGCCTATACTACTATAGCAGGAGCTATAAAACGTCTACATTATTACGTAGAGCGTTCTTTATTAAAAAATACCTTATTACCCATAAAATTATCTATAAAATCTTTTACTAGTTTAGCTTTAAAAAAAATAGTAATAAGTAGTCTAATTTGTCTTCGCATTATAATAGTGCTTTTATTAAGGTTGCAAGTAGATTTATTAAATCTACTACTTAGCCTAATAGGATATCTAAGCCTATTACTTAGATTGTAAGTAATATTACTAAGTCTGCCGCTTAGCTAAGAGAATCTGCTAGGCCTATAGACACTATTACACCATCTATTAAGCCTATCCCCTTAAATTTAAAGTTACCTACTAGCTACTCTCCTTCGCTAATACGCCCACGTAGTTTTATTAGTAAGTCTCTACTAAAAATTAAGGTAGATTAAAAAGTAGAGAGTATAAGATAATATATATTTATAGTAGATATTATAGTAAACGCTAATTTATAAACAGTATAAAAAATACTATTAATACCTTAAGGAGAAAGCAGCTGGAAAACTTCCTACTAGAACTACCTATTTAATTACTCCTTTATTTAGTCAAAGGCGTAAATAAAAATTTTTAGAGCCTAATATTTTAAATAATTTGCCTAATACTAAAACTGACTCTAAGCCTTCTAAGATAAGCTTTATACAACTATATTATAGTTTATACTAATATTAGCTATAAAGAGCTATTATATATAGGGAAAGAAGAGCTATAAAAAATAATAGAAAAGCTTTTTATAGAGCTTAAGCTTAATAGGTAATTAATAATAGCAGATATTTAAAATTGTTATTTTATACGTTAGAAGACTTTAGGGGCGCTAAAGATAGTAGTACTGCTGAAATTATTACCGCTAACTAGGATATACCTACTTAGAGTACTTATATAGCTAATACTACTAATACTGCTAATGCTGCTAATACTACTAATGCTGGAGCCTCTACGACTGCTATAGCTATAGTGGCTATAGCTATAGCAGCTGTAAAAGTAGCTAAAGCTAAGGCTGCTAAAAACAATAGTACTAATTCTAAGGTTTTAAATTAAAAATTAAAAGCAAATACTAAATAGAACGTTATAGAGGCTAATAAAATAGATTTTAGTAATCTAATTAATAAAGCTATAGAGGATAACTAACTTAAAGATTAAGAATACAATAATAATAATAGAGTAGATACTTATATACTAAATGTAAGATATAGATTTCTAGTAGACGTTATAGTAGACGCTAATAATTGTATAGCAACCTTATCTAATTACATTTCTATTAGCTATAAGCTAGAAAAAACCTAATATAAGCTTAAGTAATGGTAAATTAAAAGCTAAGAGTACTACTAAGTTTAACGCTAGCCCATCTAATGCTGGCACTGGCCCATCTAATACTAGTACTAGTCCATTTAATGCTGGCGCTAGACCTTCCAATACTGCTTTTTATACTTTTTACAGTAAAGCTATTAAGAGTGCTAGTGGTAAAATTGTTCCTGGTACTTTTTGCAAGACTTCTACTTTTAAAACTCCTAGCCCTAAAAAAAAGGTAGTATACTATAGTAGGCAAATTAATAAGAATAATTACCTTTATCTACTAACTATTAAGGCTAAATATAATGGGACATTAATATATAAAAAAAGGTAGGGTATAAAAAGGGTAAATCCTGGATATATAAGACCTTAACTTCTACTTATAATAGTTTTTTACTAATACTCTATAGTAGGTGCGTTAAAAGAGATTAGACATTACCAGAAATTAGAGGCACTCTTAATTCTAGCAGCACTATTTAGATAGGTTATTTAGGATATTACTTTATAGATTAAGCCAGATTTATAGTTTTAAAGAAGCGCTATATTAGTACTTTAAGAATTAGTAAAATTAGTTCTAATTAATAAACTGGCTAGTAAGTTTATGGTTACTATTTAGTGTATTTCTGCTAATATAGTTATTATAGTAGCAAATCTTGCTGTAATTTATATAAAGAGA
>Ga0209006_10006349_pt1 | contig 10705 bp, 9 predicted proteins | sample JacPin_JW_Ref_O2_FD_188567 | JGI IMG/M metagenome (GOLD analysis project Ga0209006, IMG submission 188567) | Forest soil microbial communities from Algoma, Ontario, Canada - Jack Pine, Ontario site 1_JW_Ref_O2 (SPAdes) (version 2) | ecosystem: Environmental > Terrestrial > Soil > Boreal... | reverse complement strand
TTAAATTACGAATCGCAAATCTGCCGGGAAGCTGTCTAGCCGGTAGCGTACCAAGAGGACAACTATATACGGCTTATCTCTCCGCTCTGAAGGGCGAGTTTTACGCCGCTAGGCGGATAAAATTTCTAGTGCGAATACGCAGTCGCGGGCTGTTTCCGGACAATCGGAGCAACGCGGGCCCCCAGAAGTTCGATCGACCTTAACATCTTCTGGTGAGGGAGCGCCGAGACACCCATCTGGAAAGTAATTCGAGAAAGCCCTCCGAGAACCTCGTTCACGTACAGTACCTTCTCCGCGACGGTTTCAACATCCCCGATGAGCAGCGCGCCTGTGGGTCCGCGCAGAGCGTCAAATTGTGCCCGAGTCGCTGGGGGCCAGCCACGTTCTTTGCCGATCTCCGTGAAGGTGTGGGCATATCCGGGGTAGAAATCGTCTGCAGCTTTCTGTGTGGTGTCCCCAAGAAAGCCGATTGCGTGAAGTCCGACCATAAGGGTCTCCGCGGAGTGACCGGCACGTCGCCCTGCTTCGCGGTAAAGGTCGATCAGAGGCCGAAATCGTTTGGGTTCGCCGCCGATAATGGCGACCATCAACGGAAGTCCGAGCGTGCCGGCACGAACGAACGATTCGGGAGTGCCGCCGACGCCAACCCAAATGGGCAAGGGATTCTGGAGTGGACGGGGATAGACGGCCTGTCCGGTGACAGGAGCGCGGTGCCGGCCCGTCCAGTGAACATGAGTGTTCTCGCGAACCTTGAGGAGAAGATCCAGCTTTTCTGAGAACAGTGAATCATAGTCCTCCAGATCGAAACCGAATAGCGGAAAAGCCTCGATTGACGAACCTCGTCCCGCAACGATCTCGGCACGCCCATGGGAGATCAGGTCCAGAGTGGCGAATTCCTGAAAGACTCGAACCGGGTCCGCCGCGCTGAGAACGGTTACGGCACTTGTTAGGCGAATGTTATTGGTGCGGGTAGCGGCCGCACCCAGGATGACGACTGGAGCCGAATCAACGAACTCGCTGCGGTGGTGTTCGCCGATGCCAAAAACATCGAGGCCAACCTGATCGGCTAGGACAATCTCATCCAGCAGATTGTCCATGCGCTGCACTGGGCTGAGAGTCAGACCCGTAGCCGGGTCAGAGATGACTGCTCCGAAGCTGTCGACACCGATCTGCATCTTAGGACTCCTGAGGTTCTGGTCCGCGCACGCTGGGTCGCGGACCGCGGACTGTGCTGAAATGTTTTTCAGCGAGCCGTTCGTAACGTCTTCAGTGCTTCGCCCCAAGCAATCACCTCGTCCGCCATTAAATGGACAGCTTTGTCGTGCTGCTCGTGCGGCTTAAAGATCGTAAAATTTTCGAAGTCCGTCCACATCGAGAGCGCCACCTGGGCTCGAACGTCTGCAATCTTGATTTCACCCATAACCAGCCTCAAGTTTTCGACCGCTCGGACACCGCCCGTACCGCCATATCCGACAAAACCAGCCGCTTTGTTATTCCATTCGTGGTAGAGAAAATCGATAGCGTTCTTTAACGCTGCCGAGGTGGAGTGGTTGTATTCGGGGGTGACGAAAACATAGGCGTCAAGAGAAGCAATTTTTTCACTCCAGTTCTTGGTGTGCGCTTTGGCGTACTGATGCATGATGGGGGGCGCAGGCTCATCGAGGAGTGGCAGTTTGTAATCCTCGATGTCTACAATTTCAAACTCCGCGTCGTTGCGGCTTTTCAGGAGGTTGTGCACCCACTCTGCGACGACCGCGGCTTTCCGTCCCGGTCGCGTACTTCCAACGATGATTCCAACCTTCAGCATTTCATTACTCTCCCTTCTGGCGTGGTCCTCAGCTGCTTTGTGGTTCCTCTGAAGTCCGTAATCAGTTCCTAGCTTGTTCTCTACTGCCGTTGACCTTGGTTTCCTGGTGGTTGAGTTTGTCCGCTGCGAGGAGCCCCAGCTTCTTAAGCGACGCGTACAGTTGTTCCTTCTCCTTCTGAGCCAGGGCGGACATGAGCGCTTCAAGGTCCTGTGAATGCCGCTCGAAACAAGATGCGGCCAGCCGCTTACCTTGCGGAGTCAGCCCCACGACCCGCGCCCGTCGATCATTGGGGCTCGACTTGCGAACAACCAACCCGAGTCTCTCGAGGCGATCCACTGCCGCGGTCATCGAACCACTGGCCAGGCGCACCTTGTCCTGGATCTCCGAAATCGTGAGCGGGCCCTTATGGAGGAGAGCTTCGAGCGCGACGAAATCCGTGAGGCATAATCCCGTGTTGGCAATGCTCTGCTCAGCCAGCAGGCTGAGAGCCCGATAACTCTTTGCAATCACCAACCAGAGGCGCGGCGCTGTAATGTTCTTCATCGTGAGTGCCTACATCAGGCCGCTTGGGGCCGCAGCTTGGCCCGGATGCTGCTCTTTGCGGAGGAAGACAACAGCCGATCCAGGGAAGCTGCGCCCGCACCGCGAATCATTAGAAAGACGGTAATCGCCAGTACCAGGAGGTGGAACTCGAAACCTTCTCCCTTCTGCGTCCCCGCCCAGTTCATAAAAAAGCCGAATTGATGATGGATCATCGCAACGGCAATAACCATGTTGCAAAAGATCCCAAAGGCCGCAACACGAGTAAGCAGTCCGACGATAAGGCCCAATCCGCCGAGGAATTCCGCCGCGATTGCCAGAACCGCGAATAGGGCAGGGACGTGCATCATGCCGGTGAAGAAGCCCATCGTGCCGCCGAAACCGTATCCACCGAACCACCCGAGCGCCTTCTGGGCGCCGTGCGCGAAAAACACCACTCCCAATACCAACCGAAGAAACGTTACGGCACCGTCGTTGTCCGTGGCGATCAGTTTCCGAATCATAAAGTCCTTTCGTAGCAAGCTACATTGCCCGATTCGGGCAAACAGCAAATAAGATGAAGTACCCTTACATAAGGATTCGTTTTATCGAGGTAACGGCGGGGCGCCTGCGGCACTAAGGCCGATTCAGGCGTGACATCAACTCGCGATTCGCATCATCACGGCCAGATCATAGTTGGGCACGGCGGGGTGCGACTTCTGCTTCATGATCGATAGCCTCCTGGCCACCGATCAAATCATCGAAGTCCGCCAGTGCGTTCAAGTGCAGAGTAGCTCGTCATCCGGTAGCAATAGCGATCGCTTCCCATAAGCCGCCTTGAACGAAGTCGCTTTGCCCAGTACGGCAAAGACATAGACAGCTTCCACGAACGGAAAAATATATCGCGAGCCACGGCATCGTTACTTGCGGTTTGAAAAGCAAAAGCGACCGGGTGTGTTTCCCCGGTCGCTATCTGGTTGGACCCGTGCGATTGACTATTGCACGGTGATGTTGACGTTGAGCGGATGCGCCGAGGTGTTGCCGTTATTGGTGCCCGCGGTACCAGTCGCATTAATCGTAATCGCGTAGGCACCAACTGGTGTACCCGGACGATCCATGGTCTGGCTCATTGCGGAAGAGGAGCTGGCGTTGAAGTTCGAATCACCGCTATAAGCCGCGATCACGTTATGAACGCCGGCAGCCAAGGTTTGCGTTTGGAAAGTCGCGACGCCGCCGCTGACGGTTCCCGTTCCCAGGGTGGTTGAACCATCCTGAAAACGTACTGTCCCAGTCGGCGAACCGGAGGTGGCAGACACATGGCCGGTAAATGTGATCGACTGTCCCACCATGGCTGTGCTCTGCGACGAGCTCAGAGTTGTGGTTGTAGCTGACTTCACGATAGTAGCGGCGGGCTTTGAACTGCTGCCCCCGCAACCTACGAGTGAGAACGTCATCGTCAAGATAAACATTCCAAGCACAATTCCCGTACCACGGTTGCGCTTTTTCAAACTACCCGCCAACATCATGGCGAACAAGCCCATGGTGCCAAGGCTGGCCAGTAGTGTTGAATTCCCGTGGATAGGACCTTGCAAGGATGCGGAGACGGCGGCGGTGGCAACCGACAGTTGGACTGTGACAGGCGTACTGCCGTCCAGCGTGACCGATGCCGGGTTGAAGGTGCAGGTTGCCAGTGAAGGCAATAAGCCGCAACTGAACGTTACCGTTCCGTTGTAGTGGTTGCTGGGGGTGACGGTGAACGTAAACGCAGCGCTCGATCCCGCCGTCACGGTTGCCGTGGATGGCGCAGCCGCCACCGTATAGTTGGGCTTAGTCGCACTACCATTGCTGTTAAGAAGTACCGTCATACCAGAGAAGTCGTCTCCGGCGGTGACTACGTCTGGAGCTCCGTCCTGGTTCACATCAGCGACTACCATTCCGTATGCGTAACCGCCCGAGGGATACTCGACCGGATCGTAGAACAAACCATTTCCCGAACCAAAGAGCACGCCGACCGTGCCGTATTCGGAATTGGTGTAGATCAAGTCCAATTTCCCGTCCCCGTCAATGTCTGCCGCCTGAATAAAGCTAGGGGATGGGCCATCCAGGTTAAAGTCCTGCAGCGAACTTGGATAGAAGACCGGAGGTTGAAACGTGCCGTCCCCGTTTCCGAAGGCGACATCAATGCCCAGAGTGCTACGGACGGTCGCAGCCAAATCGAGCTTCCCATCCCCGTTCAAGTCGGCAATCGTGACTGAAACTGGATAAGCGTCAGTCGTTCGGTCGGTCTCAGCTTGGAAGGTGCCATTACCATTTCCCAATAGAATCGCAATCGCCGATCCATTGTTGAGTGGAACAACAAGATCCAAATAGCCGTCTCCGTTCAAGTCAGCTGTGCCTATTCCTTGATACGAGTAGTTTGACAGACCATAGTTCACCGGAGCCAGGAAGCCACCGGTTCCGTCGTTGATGAGTACGCCCACATTTTGACCGTTCCCGTTCTGGACCGCCAGGTCGGGATGTCCGTCATGATTGAAATCTCCGGCCACCAGTCCCTGAGGTCGAGTGTTCGTGAGGTCGGTGGCGAAAGTCGAACCGATGGAGAAAGTTCCGTCGCCAACCCCGTTGAAGATTTGGACAAAGCCGTTGTTGACGTCAGTAGCGGCGATGTCCAGCTTGCCATCTCCATTAAAGTCTGCTGCAGCGACGTAATAGAGGTTCCCGGCCGAATAGTTCACGCCCGGTTGCATACTGCCATCGGGCCGGGAAAGGAACACCGTAACACCAACGGTGCTGTCGCAGCAGTTGCCTATTACAAAATCGGGAATGCCATCGCCATTGAAATCGCCGGTCGCGATGCCGAGGCTGTAAGCGCCCTGGTCGTCTTGGATTGGCGAGTAATAGTTGAGCCCGGACCGGAAGGTTCCGTCGCCGTAACCCTTCAGATATACAAGACTGAACTCGTTATCAGGCACCAGGATGTCCGGCAGGCCATCCCCGTTGAAGTCCGCGACGATTGCAGGATTACGCGGGTATCCACCAATGACATAGCCGATGGTCGGCTCCTGCACGGTGCCGTCGCCATTTCCCAGTAGAATCGTTACGTCGCCGCCGTCGATATTTGAACTGATAACGTCGGCCTTGCCGTCGCCGTTCACGTCGGCGATCGTGACTGCTTCCGGCCACACATTGGCAGCATCGCCTAGAGCTACGTTCAAAGCTCCCCAGTAAGCGAATTCCGCTTTAAAGCTGCCGTCACCGTGGTTTACGTAGACAGAAATATTGTCGCTATAGCAATTAGCAGTCACGATTTCCGGCCTGCCGTCACCGTTGAGATCGCCTGCGGTCATGCTGCATGGCTGATCAGCTCCGCCTGGCGAAACACCACTGGCATACGCGGTAGCCGAGGTCGACAGGTAAATGGTCACTTGATTAGTGCCGAAGTCGATGTCTGCGAGGTCGAGAAAGCCGTCCCCATTAAAGTCGGCGAAGACCCCGTTGTAGCCTCCGTTCCCGCTCAAGGTCACCGGAGTAGGCAACTGAAAGGTGCCATCGCCGTTGCCCAGCAGGGTCCACACGTTAGTCGGGGAATTCTGATCGGCGACAACCACGTCCAGCTTGCCGTCGGCATTTACATCAGCCAGGGTACCGCCCCCAATGTAATTCGAAGTGATCGAGTAATTGGTCCCGAGCGTGAACGTGCCGTCGCCATTGCTGATCAGCACGTCAAAGCAAGAGGAAATGCAACCACCATAGCCGTTCTGATGGGCGACAATGATGTCGTCTTTTTTGTCTCCGTTCACATCACCCACAACGATCTGAGCGTTGCCATCATTTCCTACGATCGGAGTTAGGATTGAGGTTTGAAATGTGCCATCACCCTTACCAAGAACAACCGAAATCGAGTAAATCCACGAGCTGCTCACGTAGTTTTGGACGATGGTGGCGACGTCTTTCTTGCCATCGCCATTAAAATCCCCCGGCAAGGCTGGATAGTACGCTCCGCCGCCGGCTGGAATCTGTGTCGCTGAGACGAAGCCAATCTTGCCCACTGGAGGATTGGCGGTGTGCCGGCGCGCGAGACGCGCGTGTGGGGAATTGCCAGTCTGATTTTGGTTGGACGGAGCCAAGGCCCCGATTTGGCCAGCCCGATGCTGGTTGAGTTCAAGATTTTGGGGAGCGCTGAGCTTGTGTCCCGCTTCTGCCCGGCTACCTTTTGGTGGAAAGTTAAATTGATTGTGCGGACTAACGCTTTGCAGGTTAGAAGAACCAAAGCCCTGTAGGGCACCCATCAAGACAAAAACAGCCAACGAAGCAACACGATTCGTCAAGTCTTTCCCCATTCTATTTTTCGAGAGTTTGAAATTGCAGAGTTGTTTTTTTGACGCAGCGAGAAATGTCGCGTCTAAGAAGCTCACGTCCCACGGTTAGGAATGTATAGGAGGGATTCCCCATTGGGGAGATAACCGACGTAACTGCTTTAATGGAAAATAATTTAGTTCTCGGCGCGAGCGGATGAATACAGGTTCTGTAGTATCGGAGGCAATCATTTCATCTCAGCCTCGCAAACAACCTCACAGAAGCGATTCAGACCGCAGACGGACCCTTTCCGGCAACGCGGATCGGACCGAGGTAACGCTGAGAGAATATCGGTACTCTGAGCAGGCGTTTTTAGATTGTGGCGGAAGATCTGAGACGTGAACTAATTTAGATCAACGGGTACAGCGGAAACAAAATGACGGAGCGTCCCGGGCTCAGCATTGTTGAACGAGCACTCTCGGCTGTGTGGATTTAGTACTGCGAAGTCTTAGTGCTGTGTCTGAGGCGCCCGCTTCACGACAGGTGGTCGATCGCGGTTCTCTCGAGGGGCGCTTCAGATACAGCCCGAAGCAGGGGCCACCGAGTTGGGGTGGTTATGTGACCCTGAAACTCTGTCAGAGCTCGATGGCGTACTACTAGCGCGGACTCGGCGCAGTTAGAATCTCAGTCACAACCCGGCCCGGCAGCCAGCTAGGGCCTCAATTTCTTTGGAGCATTTCTGCCCGACACTAACCATGGCTCCGGTATTGGCGATTGTGTAGATGGTGGCGGCGTTGTCCTGAAAAGGAGAAACGGCCCGGCCCCGCTGGGGAGAATGAGTAGGTTTCGCCGACCGGGCCAAGGCCACGTTGAATTCAACGTGGAGTGGTTAGCATGAAAACCAAGCCACCGCAGGAGATCCAGAAAACCAACAACCCTTCAACGCGCAGCCATTGGAATGAGATGAACCGCAGGCAACGGCGCGAGACGATGCGGAAGATCCAAAGCGAAGACTTCAGCTTGGAAGTGGGCCATCCCCATGCATCCCCATGCTGCAGGCATTTGACATCGGCAACGAATCCCAGTACGTAGCGGTACCTCCGAGCCGGGACAGCCAACCGGTACGATGCTTCGGGTGCACTGCCGCCGAGCTGGAAGGGGCTGAAGGCGATGGCGGACCTAAAGCAATGCGGGATTCGGACCGTCGCATACCAACGAATCGGACTTCCAGCCTTCCAGCGGCTTAAAAAGCGCGAGTTTCTGGCGGCTTTCCACTTGAGCTGCCTGATCTGTGACGGGCGGTGCGGGGCCTGGGCTTCCAGTTTGCCCTCAGGCGGTTCCGCAGTTGCCGTGCAGCGCATTGGCCCGCGCTCCTGACCACCTACCCTGCCGGTTTGTGTCGCTTTCTCAGAATTTCACCCGCCAGAAACAAGTCAGTGAGAAGAGCGCGAAGATGGATGGAAGCATTCAGATTGTCGATCAACTGGGAACTGATTATGGTTTGGGCCAGAACGAGCTGAATGACAGCAAGAGAATCGCGAGCATCGCGATCAAGAACGGCTAAGAATGCCAGGTATGTGTCGGCTGGCTCAAGACCTTCCTCTTTCACTGCCAGCGCGCAGATCTCCGCCAGCCCGGTTAATGCTTTCACGGCGTTCTGCAGGAACTCACGGACTTGTGCACCCGATTTGCTGCCTTGGTCGCTGGGGAGTCCTTGAGCTGCGTAGGCCAGCAGGAACTCGTAGCATTCTTCCACTGTGTCACAACGATTCGAGATCTCAGCCAGCATGTCGCAGCCCTCGGTCGTCCACACTACTTGAATGTGGATGTCGAAGATGTCTTAACCGCCCAACGCTCGGGATCATGTTCTTCCACATAAAAGTCGCGGTCCATCCAGCCGAAGATCATCGATTTCGTGATTGGCAGCTTCTCCGGACGCAGTCCGAAGTAGACATGCATCATGACGAGCGCAATCAGTCCGACTCCCGCCAGACCGTGCAGCACGTACATTAAGCCCCAGGTCATGTCGCCGAACAGGTACGAATTCCGGGGGAAGAAAATTGTACGCACGCGAAACATCATGAAAACGCCGGTGAGGATTACCGACAGACCACACAAGATGATGACACCGTGAAAAAGTTTATTCTCGAGTGGATATTTGGCGAACCTTCGCGGTGCTGGCGCGGACAATCCGACAAACCGGCGAACCCTTCTCCAGGCATCCTGCACGTCGGTTTTATCAGGCCAGATCGACCAGAAATCCAGCCAGAAAGAAGCATGAACGATGTGGAACAGGACAGAAATCGTCAGCACCGTACCAGCGATCCAATGATAGGTCACCCAATTAAACTGGATTCCCACCTTCGGCAGGAAAGCCGTAAACAGCAGAGTGAACATCGAAGCTGCCATGACCCAGTGAAACAGCCGTGCCACCAGCGAATGCCGCGGAACGTGTTTGGGGAGATGCGCAACGATTGGGGGAGAAGCATCGCTTGCAAACTCTCTTGACCTGGCGAAGAACCTCAGCCAGGTAGCGTGGACTATCAGGAAGAGCAACCCCGCGATGACCGAAACCCAGATCAAGAACCATGCAATATGAATCGGAACGCTCTGCCCCCACGGATTCGTCGCCCACTCTAAGATGCCCATGTTGCCTCCTGCACTCCGCTTATGGCGCGCTTCACCAGATGTTTCATCAACGGGATTTTGTAGGCATTGAACTGCAATGGAACCGCTCCTTGCACGGCCAGCTTTCCCGCCATCTCCCCGGTCGCCGCGCTGCGTGGCCTGCCGCGAACGGCATCTTCGACTGCCTTCAACCGTAACGGACGCGCAGCGGCGCCGTTCACGGCGATTCGGATACGCTCAATGCTGTCGCCGGATGTTGCCATGGCTGACGCCACGTTCATCAGCGGAAAGTCCCAAACATTCCGGTCACGTATCTTCTCAAAATAAAATTGCGCGCCCGCCCACGCCGAGGGAATACGAATGGCGGTGAGCAGATCCCCGGGCTGCAAGATGTGCAGACGGGTAATGTCGATGTCAGGACCGATGAAGTAATCCTCGGCATCCACCACGCGCTCACCCTTGCGAGTGCGCAAGACGAACTTGGCGTCCAGCGCAATCAGGGCCGGGGCTGTATCGGAGGGATTCACCGCGACACAGCGCGCCGCGTGCAGAATCGCGTGCTCGCGGTTGCGGCCCTCCGGCGCATCGGCGTAGCAAATGTTGCCGCCAGCACGGTAACATGGCCAACCTCCGCGGTAATACCAGCAGCGGGTGTCCTGCGAAACATTGCCGCCGATGGTTCCCTGGTTCCGGATTTGCGGCGACGCCACTAGTTCCGCGGCTTGCGCGAGCAGGTCATACTTCTGCTTGATAATGGGATGATCCACTACTTCCGTGAGCGTGGTCATCGCGCCGATCTCGACGCCATCGGCGGTCGTGCGCACTCCACGCAATTCCTCGATTCCACTCAGATCGATCACGGCCTTGGGCTTTTTAATTCGATCCTTGAGCCAGTCGAAGCTGTCGAGCCCTCCGGCCAGAACCCAGGCGTCGCTTCCGTGCTGTTCGAGAAGCTTCTGAGCCTCGGCAACAGAGTTTGGCTGGTACAGCTCGAAAGCAGCCATTACATCTCGTATGACGGCCATAAGTCTCCTTCCAACCTCATTCCAGTCTCAAATGTGGGCCATCAGAGGATGCTGCATCGGCCGGCCCGCTTCGAGCGACGTCAGAATTGTGTCGGCGTTCACCGGAGTGCGCTGAAAAATCTCGTCCCCGAGCGCATCCGAGAGTGCGTTCAAAACAGAAGCACAGCCGCCCGCAACCGGGGGCTCGCCCACACCCCGGGCTCCCACGGGCGTCTCCGGGTCCGGAATATCCAGCGCGGTCCATTGCATGTCGACGGGAACATCGAGAATCGTCGGCGGTTTGTTCTGGTAGAAGCGTTTGGAAACCATCTGTCCATAGTGCGGATCGAACACCCACTTCTGGCCGATCGCATGGCCAATGCCGAGCGTCGAACGGCCGAGCACTTGGCCGCCGAGCGCCCGGGGATGAATCACCGTTCCCACATCAGC
>Ga0209006_10006348_pt1 | contig 10706 bp, 9 predicted proteins | sample JacPin_JW_Ref_O2_FD_188567 | JGI IMG/M metagenome (GOLD analysis project Ga0209006, IMG submission 188567) | Forest soil microbial communities from Algoma, Ontario, Canada - Jack Pine, Ontario site 1_JW_Ref_O2 (SPAdes) (version 2) | ecosystem: Environmental > Terrestrial > Soil > Boreal... | reverse complement strand
TAGCTCGTGGTGAAGACATCGATGTCGCGGTCGTACTTGCCTTTTGCGTGCGCCTTGATGTCGGCGACGTCGTTGCGCCCCTGCTCCAGATCGATCAGCACGGTGAACAGGAAATCCGCGTTGCGCGCCGCGAAATCGCGGCCCTCGCCCGAGGAGCCGGCATTCATGATCGGCGGCAGCACGCCACCGATGGGCTTGGGATCGCCGAACACGTGCTTGAGATGAAAGTAGCGTCCGTCCCAATCGAACGGCGCCGCGCTTGACCAGATCTTGCGCACGACGTCGTACCATTCCTGGCCGAGGCCGTAGCGGGCCGTGTGCTCGCTCGGCAGCGCAATGCCGAACATGTCGTATTCGGGCTTGTTCCAGCCGCAGACGACGTTGAGGCCGAAGCGGCCGCTGCCGACATGATCCATGGTGGCGAATTGCTTGGCGGCCACGATCGGATGCGTGAAGGCGGTGTGGGCGGTAGCAAAGACGGTGATGCGTCGTGTCGAGGCCAGAAGCCCGGTCGCCCAGGTAATCGTTTCCAGCGTATTGTTCTGAAACGCCGTGTCGCCGCCATAGCCGATCCAGCGCGCGATCGGCAGCAAGAACTCGATGCCGGCGTCATCGGCCATGACGGCGAGCGCGCGATTGTGTTCCCAGCTCGCGTCCCAGCGCTCCGGCACCTTGGTGATCGCCATGCCGCCTGAGCAATTGGGCGAGAAAATGCCCAGCTTGAGCGTGTTGGCATTGAACATCGAATTTTCGGGTCTACGCATTGGCGAGCTCTGCTGTCAGGATCATGCACAACTGGAACGGGAGCATGCAAAAGGTGGAAGGGATATCACGGCGCTTCCGCTGAGCGCTTCGCTCAAGTGTGCATCGGTCGGATTGGATTACAAGCAAATTTGCCAGGCATCAGTTGCTGCGCCGCGGGTCAAATCCCGGCTGCTGCGGTGCCACCGGATCGAAGGCGTTGAACAGCAACAGCCCGGCGACGAACCCGCCGATATGGGCCTGCCACGCGACCTCCTGACCGGCCTCCTGGCCGATCGAAAACGAACCCAGGCCGAACAGCGCATTCACCCCGATCCAGACGCCGAGAAAGATCAGAAAACGCGGATTGCGCAATGTCTCCGTCAAGGACGATGCCGGCATCCGATAAGCGGCGTCATTACCGTCGGCGCGCCATAGCCCGAGCGGCGCCCCTTGCTGAAAGACGAAACGCAAAGCCGCCGCCATCGCCCCGGAGATCGCCGCCGAGGCGCCGATCATCGGCACCATCGCTCCCGGATGGGTTGCGAGATGCGTGAAGGCGCCGGCGGCGGCGACGACCAACATAAAGCCTGTGTAGCGCCACGTGCCGAAGCGTCGCGCCAAAGCGCTGCCGAACGGGACCAGCCAAGCTACGTTAAGGCCGATATGGAGAAGGTCGGCGTGCAGGAACGCGTAGGTGAAGAAGGTCCACAGGTCGGCGCCGAAGCCGCCGTGAAACGCCACGGCGAGATTAGGGTTGTAGCGCGCCGGAATGAACGCGAACGTCAGGAGAAACTGGCCCTCCAGCGACTGGCCGTCCTCAAGTTGGGGCAGGACCAGCGTGCGCAGCGCATGCACCAGTACCAGCACCGCCACCGTCGCCAGAACGGCCGGCGGCACATTGAACATCGGCTCTGAACGCTGAGTCACCGGGATGCACCTGACGTGCCGCCGACATAGTCCGCGGTCGCCGCAACGGCAAGCGCGCTTTTTTCAATGCTGGCCGCAAATAAGACAAAAGGGAGGACACCGTCCCCCCTTTTGCCGCCTGTGCGTGGTTCCGTGTCCAACGCCGCCGATCCGGAGTGTCCGTCGCATCGGATCGGATAACGTCTGTCACATCCCCTCGCCTCCCTGAACCGCAAGGCTGCCGAAGGCCGCTCGGCACCGATCGAAGAATGATGCGCAAGGCTAAGCGGCAGGCACCCAATCGCCAATCTCAACCTTTTGTTAAGCTTAACGGGACGTTGACACGCCCGCGCGGAAGCCGGCTCGCCCTGCGGCACATTGCCTGCTCGCTCCGCAATCGCACGCACGAAGCTCGGCGCCTTTGTCCCAATCAGGGACAGAGATGGCGCGCCGAGGAGCGTGTGGGGGAGCCACTGTCACATGAAACATGCCGCCAGCCGCGCGCTTTACGCTCACTGGCAGGAGAAACGCGGGGCTCGACCGGCGCCGGAGCGCACCGAGATCGATCCCGGCGCGATCCGCGGTGTGCTCGCCGACGCATTCATCCTCGCGCTCGATCGCGGCGCCGGCCATCCGGTTCGCCTGGCCGGGACTCGGATATGTGCCTTGTTCGGGCGCGAGATCAAAGGCGAGCCGTTCCTTGATTTTTGGGCCTCGTCCAATCGGGCGACGATGGAGGGCCTGCTGTCGATCCTGCGCGACGAATGCACCGGTACCGTCGCCGGCGCGGCGGCGCAGAACGCGAGCGGCGAGTCGGTGGAGCTCGAGCTTCTGCTGCTTCCGCTGAGCATGCAGCGGCCGATATTCGCACGCGCCATCGGCGTGCTGGCCCCCTTGCGCATGCCGTCGTGGCTGGGCGCAAGTCCGCTCGGCCCCATCACGCTGGGCGGCCGGCGCCATGTCGGCGCCGCGGTTGAGAAAAGGCTCCTCCCCCGTTTCATGGCGCCACGGGGACGGCTCGGGCTTGTGGTCTTTGACGGCGGACGTTCGCTGGTCCGACCGAGCGAAGATGGCCCAAGCGCCGCTTAGAGCATGATCCGGAAGCACGCCCTCGGACTTGATCCAGTGGGTGGAAACCGGTTTTCCGAAAGATCATGCCCACCAAACACCTAGGGCGCGATGTTGCTTCCGGTGAAAATCATCGCGCGCAGGGCGTGCGGTGCAACCCGACTAACCCGTCGTTAAGACCCCGCGCCTAGATTTCGGCGAAAAGCCCCATAGGCTGTCATGGCGTTACCGCTAACAAAAGAAAGATTGCGCGCGCTCGGCGAAGAGCGCCGCCGATTTCAGCGGGTCCGGATCGACCTCCTCGGCCGCTACATGCTGCCCGACCGGCGGGAATTCCCCTGCCAGGTCGTGAATATGTCGCCCGGCGGCATGGCCTTGATCGCGCCGGTGAGCGGCGAGCCCGGCGAACGGATCATCGCCTATGTCGATCATCTGGGCCGCCTCGAAGGCCATATCGCGCGCATCTTTCAGGGCGGCTTTGCGGTGACGATATCGGCGACGCCGCGCAAGCGCGACAAACTCGCCGCGCAACTGACCTGGCTCGCCAACCGCCACATCCTTGATCTGCCCGAAGACCGCCGCCACGGACGTCTGATCCCGCGCAACCCGATCACCCGCCTGATCCTGCCCAACGGCCTCAATGTCAGTTGCCGGATCATCGACGTGTCGCAGTCGGGCGCCGGCGTCGCCACCGACCAGCGACCGCCGATCGGCGCACTGGTCACGCTCGGCAAGGTACCGGGCCGCGTCGTCCGCCATCTCGAAGAAGGCTTCGCGGTTGAGTTCACCCGGCTGCAGCATCCTGATTTTCTCGAAGACGCCGTCGGGCCGGGAGAGTGATCGCGCGGCGCTGTCTCACGCGGCGAGGAAGTTCGCCACCAGCGGCCTGAGGATTTCGAGCCGCTCCACTTGCGGCACGTGTCCGCAGTCTTTGATGATCTCCACCTGGGAATCCGCGATCCGCGCCGCAAACTCGTTGGCATAGACCGACGACACCAGCGCGTCGTCTTCGCCCCAGACGATCAACGCCTTGGCCTTGATGCGGTGCATGCGCTTCTTCAAGCCCTTGTCGGGGATCGGCCAGACGAACTTGCCGGTGGCGCCCAGCGCCCACACGATATCGGCGATCAGCGTTGCCGCCGCGTCGGGGTCCTCCGGCATCTGCAGTACTTTCTTGACCGGCTCCGAGCTGAGGTCCTTGTAGAGCGTCGCTACGAGCTTTTCCGGCGACATCACCATGTAGGGCGCAACAGGCGCGTCATCACGCCATAGGCCGATCGGATCAAGCAGCACCATCTTGCTGATCAGCTCTGGCCTGTGCGCGGCGAGCTCACACGCCATCATACCGCCGAACGACGTGCCGATCACCGGCACCCCATGCAGACCAAGCGCGTTGAAGATCTCTTCGTAGATCAGCACCAAATCCCAGAGGCTGTCGACCGAATGAATCGACTCCCGCTGCGTTTCACCGGTGCCGGGATGATGCGGCGCATAGACCGTGTAGCGGTCGGCAAGGCCCTCGACGAAATCATCCCAGATCGGTCCAGCCGCCGGATGCAGATAGACCAACGGCGGACCGTCGCCGGCGGTCTTTACCTTTGCCTCGAAACTGCAGTGCCTGATCGGGATCGTTTTGGTGACCGGTTGAGCCATGATTGATATCCGAGCAAATGTGTAAGGGGTGAGAGCGCGCCGCGGCGTCGTACAGACAGCGCATGCGCGGTTTGTGGGCGAAGCCTTCAGGCGATCGCCATTTCGCGCGGCTTGACCCTGCGGTTGCGCAGCTTCTTCGGCCACCAAGCATTCTCGAACGCCTGGTCCTCCCAGATATTCTGCAGGTGCGGCAGCACCTCGCGCCCGAACAGCTCGATGTTCTTGTTGGCGACATGGTGCGGCATCGAGCCGAACTGCAGCACGACCATCAGGTGCCCGACATTGAGGCGCTTGGCCATGGCTTCGAGCTTGTCGCGCACCGTCGCCGGGCTGCCGATGACGACGAACTCGTTGGCGATCATGTCCTTGGCCTTCAGCGGCTTCAACTCGATCGACAGATCGCTGAATTGCAGCAGGTCCTTGCCGGCCTTGAGCACATGCAAGAGGCTCTTGTAGTCGCTATAGCCGGGCGGCGCGATCTGATAGGTCGGCTGGTGCAGAAGCTTGTGATAGAAATATTCGACATGCTTGGCGTATTCCTCTTCCGCCTGGCGGTCGGTTTCGGCGACGCCGACGAGCTGCAGGAATGACGCCCGATAAGGATTGGCGTCCTTGCCCTTGGCGGCGGCGCGTTCCCAGAAACGGTCCATGACGTTGTGGGCCGATTTGCCGCCGAAATAGCTCAGATAGGCATAGGGCAGATCGCGCTCATGGCAATAATCCCAGGTCGATGCGCTGGCGGCGCCGGGCACGAGTAGCGGCGGGTGCGGGTCCTGCACCGGTCGCGGCCACAAGTTCACTTTCGGCAGCTGAAAGTGCTTGCCGTTCCAGGCGAAGAATTCCTTCGCGGTCCATGCCTTGAGCATGAGATCGATGGCCTCGCGCCAGCGCGCGCGCTGATCCATCGGGGTGATGCCGTAGCTGATATTGGCATCGCAGCCGAGCCCGAGCGGCACGCCGGCGACGAGGCGGCCGCCGCTGATGCAATCGAGCACCGCATATTCTTCGGCGATCCGGATCGGCGGCGAGGTGGCGGCAAGCGTGGCGCCGAGCTGGACAAGCGCGACGTCATCCAGGCCCTGATCGCGCGTCATCTTCGCCAGGATCGCTCCGAACAGATTTGGATTGCACATGAATCCATACGGATTCTGATGGTGCTCGTTGGTGCCGATGCCGTCGAAGCCGAGCCGCGCCGCGAGCATCAGCTCGTCGATCGACCAATTGTAGAAATCGCTGACCTTGTTGGCGTCGCCGTATTCCCACCACGGCGCATCCACCCAGGCCGAATCCAATCCCTTCGGAAAATCGTCCGGCAGCTCGCGATACGGCATGAAATGGAAACTGGTGACCTTCATCGGTCATTCCTCCCCTTTTGGCGTCGTTCGGCCGGATTGCGCCAGTGGCGTCCGGACTTGTTCTGTTGAGACGATTTAACTAGAGATCAAACCGGTCGACAAGCACGCGCTGTCGTCGCCATTCGGGCTGGTATTTCGTCTTTTTGGCCGCTCGCCGCCGCCCCCGGATCCCATTTCGGGACCCCGGGGCCTCCCGGACTACCAAAACCTGTCGGCACAGGCAGCCGCCGCCTGCGTGGGCGTGCGCCCCAGAGGCCGCTCGCGGCAAAATCATCATTGCCGCATCTTGGACGGGATGGACCGACCGCCGGCAGCATCGATCAAGAAGAGCGTCACTTCCGGGTAAACGCCCGCCACAACTTTGAAAGCTTCGCGGTGGTTACTTGTTACCGGGGCAACGGCAACAATCCGCCGTCGTCCCCTTCGGAAAAACGCCGGCACGTGCAGAAAGTCCCCATGCCGCAATGCTTGCGTGAGATCGATACATTTTTAATAAAAAACGTATCGCTAAAATTTTAGTGGATCGATGAAAGAAGACGAAAATATTTTGCGCCGTTGTTGTTCCGAATTTGCTTCAAATTGAAATACTCAGCTTAGTCGCGGCGCAAAAGCTTTGTGGGAAATGTGACCCCAACGACACGGGAGAGGGGTCATATGAAGTCGGGGGCAAAAACAGTCGTTGCGCACTGCACTGCCGCGGGTTTGTTCGTGCTCGCCGTGCTTGCGACTTCGACGATGGGCCAGGCCCAAGATCGCTTGAGTCAAGAGCGTTCGAGTCAAGAACGTCAGGCTCAGGAGCGTCCGTTTTTCATTTCACTCGGCGATCCTGCCAAATCGCCGATCGGTTGGATTGAGTTCTGCACGGCCTACGAACCGGAATGCAAGACCAAGCCGACGCCGCCGCGCGACGTCATGCTGACGACCCAGACCTGGAAGGATCTCGAGCGCGTAAACCTTTACGTCAACACGCACATCAAGCCGATGACCGATCTGGAGCATTGGGGCGTGGTCGAGCGCTGGAACTATCCGGACGACGGCTACGGCGATTGCGAGGACTACGTGCTGCAGAAGCGAAAGCTCTTGATCCAGGCCGGCTGGCCGCGTGAAGCGCTGCTGATCACCGTGGTACGCGACAAGCGCGGCGACGGCCATGCCATTCTGACGGTCAAGACCGACCGTGGTGAGTTCATTCTCGACAACCAAACCGACCAGATCCTGCTCTGGGCGGACACCGGCTACCGCTTCGTCAAGCGCCAATCGCAGACCGACCCCAATGTGTGGGTCTCGCTCGGCGAGCCGCGCGGAACACCGGCGACGGCAGCTTCGCGCTGACCACGAACTAACAGATTAGGAGTTTGCGACCCCGGTCACGTCCCCACCCCTCCCCGTCCCCAGACCGGGTTCGCGCGGCCGGCTCTTCCCCAGGAGCCGGCCGCACCTTTTTGGAGTCGACGTGGTGGTATCGACCACAAGCGCCAGCAACTATACCGTAACGTGGACGCCTAAGCCCGGCGATCCGATGTGACCGCTGGGCGGCGCGCGTTCGCCTGGCCGGAGTTTGGTGATGAATGTTTACACAATCGCCGAGGTCCAACCGACACGACCAGCGCCATAACGCTCTCTACGGTATTCACGGTAGGCCGCTGGTAAGCTTTTCTTACGAGACACGAGCCGACGCGGAAGCCGCCAGAGCAGATATGATCATGGCGATTGCGACGGCTAAAATCATTACACCGATGCGCTGAGTCGCAAACGAAAAGCCCCGGCAGGAGGGCGACCGGGGCTAAGTCTTAAATTGAAACCGACTAGGCGCCGGCCACCGGACCTGTGGTCCTCCGTTTTCTATGTTGATTCTATGCCGTCAGCGCCGTAGATGCGGAAGTCGGCCATGCCGGTGCACTCCACGCTTTCCAACTCCTCAGTAAAGCTCACCCGGCAGGAAGCAGCGGATATAGAAATCACCCGCCTTGCCTGTCACTCTGCTGCGCCAACTCTTGGTGTACCAGACGACCGCTTTGCCATACTTGTTCGGCACGTCGAGCACGGCGTCATCGGGAACCTCGATCCACTGGCCCTCAAGCATGACTCGATAGTGGTTATCGCTCGTCCAAACAACTGCCTCGGGCGGCCGGCCATCAAAGTTCGAGCAGCAACTGCCAGCCTTCTTACTCGACAGGCTATTGAACCAGTTGTCCATATCACCGTCCCGACTCTGCAGATCCGCCCACTGCTCGGCCGTTCCGACCCAGCGGGCCTCGGCTGTCGCTGACCACAAGACAATCAGCACCAGGAGAACAACCCTCATCGCTTTCCCCTCTCGCAATGAATCAGCGGTGCAGTCAGGCCCTTGTAGCACCACCGTTTTCTACCACCCGTGCCTAACGTCGGCTGCATACTGAACTGAAGGCACCGCAAAAGCGCTCGCGCAAAAGCTCGGGTGCCCCGCCGTGGGGAAATCTCAGAGCGCTAGGCAAATAGACTGGCCGCACGGCCATGGGCCGGCTTACTCCGCGATGAGGCGCGCCGGCTGGCGGCGTTCGCGCAGAAAGTCGCGGCCGCGGTCAGCGATGCTCTGCAGCATATCGCAAGAACGAAGTGTTCACCGCAGCCGTTCACCCGTTAAGTGGCCCTCACCGTGCCCGATCTTTTTGCCCCCCACGTGGCTACGTAATCCATTAAAGCGGGTGACAAGCAATCATAGGGTTCTAGACCGAGTGTTCGAAGGCGCGCTCGAATGCCATCCATTTGCGCCGGGTCGACTCCCGACTCAATTATGGAGGAAACGAAAGCGGCGAAGCCCGGTTCTGGCCAGCCGGATCCTTCAAATCGTTCCGGATGTATGAAGTCCAACCCCTTGAATGCGTGTTCACGCTCGACCGGTCCGTACATATGCACGCCACACTCTTGGCAGGCGTGTCGTTGAATAAGCGCGTTCGGATCAACAACCTTCAACTTGTCGCCGTTTTCTAAAACGGAAACGTTCTCATGGCCGGTGACGGCTACGATCGAAAAAACAGCTCCGGCCGGCTTCCAGCATTTTGTACATCCGCAAGCATGGTTATGTGCTATTTGGCCCTTTATGGCCACTTTTACCGGTCGAGTTTCGCAATCGCAGACTAAGGTCCCGCCCGCGAAATTAGGGTCTCCCTTGTTCACGCCACGATCGATTGCCGGATGTATAGATATTTGCGCTGCCATTTTCCTCTCCTCTAACGCGACGAGGCATTCTTGGTACTCGTCGCTGGTCAACGACCGTCAGTGTCAATAGATCACAACGGATCTGACTTTGGGCGGCGGCTGGTGAGGCTACTCGTCACGCGCGTCCAGCATCACGACGCCCGTCTGTTTCCACCAATCTTCCGGCGCGATGACGTCAACATATTTGGCGTCCCGATAACGCCAGGAGTGCTCTTGCTCGCAATGAGGGCAGTACGCCACAACCAGAGCGTTAAACTCGACGAGCAAAAAGCTATCGGCGTCGATCTGAACGCTGGTCGAAAACTTCTTTTGTGTGTTTGGGCAGGTGACTATTAGCGCACCCATGACGATCGCTCCCAATCCAGCGCGACGACCACAAGGCACGAAAAAACTAGGAGGTTCCCGGCCCTCGTCAAGAGGAAAAACCGAATGCTGGACTGGGTCGAATTAGGCATGCGCTAAACGCGCACGCCAATTACTGCGAAAACAGCATGGTTGTAAGTCTCTCACGATTTTATTTCATAAATGATTTCAATATTTTAGTCCAATGTTCTCGGCATGTTCTGTTTTGCATGTTACCTAACCGGCGTGGGAAAAGGGAATCCGTCTGGAGCTTAAGGGGGATGAGCGACAAGGATTGCATGCGCGGACTATTGTTTATCGGTCGCGGCACGTGGAAAATCCGTGGAATATATTCACTTAGTGTTTCTGTGTTCTGGCGCGCAGGTAATGTCGCGCGGCTGTCGCGCAGCTATTTTGGCCGGGTTATTGATCAGACCGTGTCGCCGCCGCGCTATTTCGTCGTCGGCTCATCTGTTCTCAAGGACGCGTGGCAATTGCTCCGGGCTCATTCCGACGTCGGCGACGATAAAATCGAAGCTGCCGCCCCCGCAAGCATTCCCAACAAGCTAGCTTTTGAAATAAATGTGGGTGAAGTGAAGCAAATCGATAAGCCCTATCCATGATCCGGCGGGCCGCGAGGTCGTGGCGATGAGCTGCCTAGTCAGGGAAGCGTTCGAGGCTGAGCGGGTCATCAGAGTCCGGCTGCGAGGCAGCTTCAACTGATCTCATCAAAAGCTTCCGTAGGGAAGGCTCCCGAACTCGAGCGAACGCCCTGATCATTCGAAGACATTCGTCGCCGGAGGCGCGGTCACCATCCAGGAACGCCCGACGATTGGGGGCTTCTTTTCCAAGCCATCGGTGAAGCTCGATGACGTTCGAATCCGCCATTTCCATCTCCTGACGGCTCGACGCTATTGTCGCAGGTTTCAAACGCGGTGAAATAAATCATTAAAATTCAGACTAAGTGTTGGTGAGGCGTCCAGGCGATCAGTTCGTAAAATCAATCACCCAAATGTTGCGGGTAACGCCGACGCCGATTGTTTTCCATTCGGGCGTCAGCATGTTTTCGCGATGCCCCGAGGAATCGATCCATTTGTGCAAAATAAACGAGGCCCCGCCGGCCATTGAGCCGCTGCACGCCGCGTTTTCACGGAATCGACGACCCGGAAATCGCGCTCGCATGCGGGCTTGGTAGTTGTTGTCATGATAAAGAGACCAGCACGCGTCTTGGCGGTTCAATTGGTCTGACCAATATTGCGCTTCCCGGGTAACCGCTTCATCCAATTGGACAGGCTTGAGGCCGTGCGCAGCGCGATACTGGTTCACAAGACGGCACATGAGCGCATGGTTGTCGTTTCCGGGGCAATTTGGATCTTGGATCACCGCACGCGCCTGCGGGAGATTTGGTGAATTGGATTGCTCTGCGGCCAGCGCGATCGA
>Ga0209006_10006347_pt1 | contig 10706 bp, 6 predicted proteins | sample JacPin_JW_Ref_O2_FD_188567 | JGI IMG/M metagenome (GOLD analysis project Ga0209006, IMG submission 188567) | Forest soil microbial communities from Algoma, Ontario, Canada - Jack Pine, Ontario site 1_JW_Ref_O2 (SPAdes) (version 2) | ecosystem: Environmental > Terrestrial > Soil > Boreal... | reverse complement strand
CTTTTCAGGTGCTATGTCCAAAGTCGCTGTCGAGCGGCATTCCGCAGGCAGAGCGCATCTACGAAACATTCGAGCCGAGCGACGTCGCGGTGATCGGCCTGCACGCCACCTTCGAGCATCACGACGCCGTCGGTCCAGCGGTGGTCAAGGCATTCATCCAAGAGTACCGATTGAAATTCCCCATCGCGCTCGACCAGCTCAGTGCGGGAAGCCCGATTCCACACACCATGGAACGCTTCAAGATGCGGGGCACGCCCAGTCTCGTGCTGATCGACAAGCAGGGTCTGGTGCGCAAGCACACATTCGGTCCGGTCGACGATTTGCGGATCGGGGCTGAAATCGGCGCGCTGACTCAGGAGGGTGCGAGCTCCATCGCGCTGTCGCGGAGCTCTGCCGCCTAAGGAGTCAGCGCGGCCGCCCGGCGGCCGGCGCGGCAGCGAGCGTGAATCGAATGCGAATGCGCGACCGCTGCGGCGCGGGTTTGGCATCCTTCAGCACGGGCTTGTACCGCCATTGCGAGAGCGCATTGACGGCGGCAGAGTCGAAAACTCCGGGCGGATTTGCCGCGTGCACGGCGACGTCCCGGACCTCCCCGCTCTCTGTCACCGTGAAATCGAGTTCCACCCACCCTTCGGTCTGTTTCGCCTCGGCTCTGGTCGGGTAGAGGGGCCTCACCGTCTTGACGAGCTCGAGATCACTGGCGGCAACGATGTTCGCCAGGAACTTCTGCTGATTGACCGCTGCCTCGACCTCTCGCGATACAGCGCCCGCCTCGACGGAGGTATATCCCACCGCGGCCGCTTCGGCCAACCAATTGTGCGCGGCGTCGTATTGTTTGAGATCGAGCGCATGGCGGGCATTGGCGACCAGACGCTGCCCAAGGTCCTGGAGCGCGGAGGCGAGGCCGGCGTGGCCCGGATTCGCGCCGCGCAGCGTCATCAGATAGTACTTCGCACTATCGGTGGCAGGTTCGACCAGCCGATCCTGTTGCAGACGTTCCCGGCCGGTATTCAGCAATTGATCCCACGAGTCTTTTTCGGCCTGCCGGCGCGCTGCGGCGAGAAGTTGGCGGCCGCTCTCCACGTTCGCCGCGGAGCCAATCCCGTCGGCGGCGTCGAGCAGACGCGCGGCGTGCTCGAAATCATGGCGGTCGAGATCCGCGCGGGCGCCCGCCAGGAGCGCCGCTGCGAGACTCTGCCTGGCCGCTTGCACGGCATTGCCGGCGGGGTCGATCCGCAGGGCCTCGCGGACGTAGAACCGGGCGCTATCGTTCTCCGAATCGATCAGGTGGCCTTCCTTGATGCGGGTCTCGGCGAGACCCAGGAGCTGCGCGCGACGAGCCGCGTCGGCGCCGGACTCCGGTCGAGTATCGTCCGAAGGGCGAGGACGGGGCGCCGCGCCTTTGAGCCGATCGCGGGACTTCGCGAGCCGCGCCGTCAACAACGCGATCCGACCGCCATCGACGCCGGCCTTGCGGGCCGTGTCGATCGCAGAGGCCGCTTCGTCCAGGCGCTCCTCGAACAAGGCGTTCTCCGCCTTGGTCCACAGCCGTTCCTGAACCTCCGCGAGGCCGGCCCTTGCCGCGTCATCCGCGGGATTGCGCGCCAATGCCTGCTGATACAAATCGAGCGCGTTGTCGTCGCTCGGCGCGGTGAGGCGATTCGCCGCGAGCGCCGTCTCGGCGCGTGCCATCAGAGAGGATTCGGGGACCGAATTGTCCGGAGCAGACGCGCGCGCGGGTAGGTCATGCACCGGGGTCCGATGGTAGAGCACCGCGGCCGCAATCGCGGCGAGCAGCAGCAGCGCGGCTGCGGTAATCCTCCAGAACAACCGATTGTCGGCACCGGCATTGGCTTTTAAGGGCGCCGCCGGCGCGCGCTTGCGTTGTTCGACATACTTTCGGACTGCGGCGTCGGCGAACAATTTGGCGCGCCCGGGAGACATCGGCTTATGGATGAAGCGATAAACGGTGCCGGCGCTGATGAGATTGGCCAATAAGTTCTCAGTCTCGCGGCTACCCGCAACGACCAGAACCAGGTCGGGAAATTGACGTTTGAGCTGCCCGACGAAAACCCCGACGTCCTCAGCCAGTGCCTGTACATCCAGCACCAAAATACCCACCTGACCGGCCAGCAGCAGATCGCACACTTTATCCGCGGAGGGCACGTGCCAGATTCGACGCGCCGTCCCCACGGCCTCCCGCAGCGTTTGCAGAAACACCTCGTCGATGCTGAAAACCACCAACTCGACGATTTCGCTCGCAAAGCTGTAATTCAGCAGATCCCGTTCATCGTCTTGGTCGTCAGAGGGTAGCAACGGTCACGTCTCCACATCGAGAACCCGGGCCTCAAGAACATTTGACCCATGTTGCGCCGCGTCGCAACAAATAATCGCCCCATGGAAGTAGGCTAGTGTCATTCCAGCAGCGACGCTATACGATACGGGCCCTTATGCGGCAGAATAATTCTGCTGCGACGCGTCAAGTCGATCCTGCGACTGGACGCCCACTTGCGAACGGCAGCGCCACATGGGGAAGGATATTGAGCGAGCCAATCGTGATTACGTCGAAGCTGGCCATACGGCAACGTCCCGCGCTGGAGCAATTGCTCTTTTTCAACGCGAATCAGCACCGGGTCCGCGTCGGCATCGAGCAATCCATCGCGACCTACGGGGTCCCGGAGATTTACGAACAGGACGGGAGCTTGCGCATCCGGGTGGGCGACGTCGAAGGCGTGCAGACGCTGTTCGCCGCAACCGAAGCGGGGCGGCCGCTGGGTGTCGCGGTGTTCGTACGGCTGGCCGACGAACGTTTCGTGGTGCTGCATCTGGGCGTCGAACCGCGTTTCGGCAGGGCGCTGGACGTCAACACGCCCGTGCTCCTGCGGCTCATGCATGAAATCCGCAGCGCTGCCCGGCGTACGCGCGGGGTTCATCGGATCGAATTGGTCTACAAGGGTCGCCACGCCGTGCGCTTGAACGTCTGACGCGCGAGACCTTTCTCCATGGCCAAGGACGCGGAGCCGCGGGATAGCACGTCGGGGCGGCGCATCACGAGCGCGCTGCACCCCGATGGCAAGCGGCGTTGCGCCTGGTGTCCGGCGGACTCTCCTCTCTACGTGGATTACCACGACAACGAGTGGGGAGTCCCGTTGCGCGACGATCGAAGGCTCTTCGAGATGCTGTGCCTCGAGGGAGCTCAAGCGGGCTTGAGCTGGCTCACCATTTTGCGCAAACGCGAAACCTACCGCGCGGCGTTCGATGCTTTCGACGCCGAAAAGATGGTGCGCTATACCGCGCGCAAGCGCGCTCAGTTGCTGCTGAATCCGGGCATCGTCAGGAATCGGCTCAAGGTCGATGCTTTCATCCGCAATGCCGACGCCTACCTCAAGATACGCGAGCAGCCCGGCGGATTCACCGGATACCTCTGGCAATTCACCGACGGCAGGGTGCTGCGCCGCCGTCCCCTCTACCTGCGCGACGTCCTGCAATCGTCGCCGCATAGCGACGCCATGAGCAAGGACCTGAAGAAAAAAGGCTTCAATTTCGTGGGTTCGACGATCTGCTATGCGTTCATGCAAGCGGTCGGCATCGTGGATGAACATCAACGCCGCTGCTGGGCGGCGACCGCGTAGCTCGTAGCGTCGCGGCCTCGACCCTCGCGCGACCGTCGCGCCGGCGTGACTGCATCGTGAACGCAGCGGACGATCACGCTGCAGGTCGCGCCCGATTCCATCGGCGGTGGCGTCCAATGCAAACCCCTTGAAACGCTGGATGTCGCTACGCAGAGACGCCTGTATGCAAGTTGAGACAATCGCAATGAGCTCACCGAGCGGTTTTAATCCCGTGAATGAGCAATACACTGAAGAACCATTTCGACCTGGCAGTCCTCGGTGCGGGTCCTGGAGGTCTCTCCGCGTCGGCCCGCGCGGCGCAGCGAGGAATGTCTCATGTGCTGATCGAAGCCGCCGACAAGCATGCGAACACGGTTCAGCAATATCAGCGGCGTAAGCACGTGATGGCGGAACCCAGCATGCTTCCCCTGCGCAGCGACATCGCGTTCGCCGCGGGCCGCCGCGAAGGAATTCTCGAGGAATGGCAGGAGGGAATTCGACGCGGCAACATTAACGTACGTTACCGCGCCGAAGCCGTACGTATCACGGGCGGCCGCGAGGCGTTTCAGATTGCGCTCAAGGACGGCGCCACCATTCACGCGAAAAATCTCATTCTGGCCCTGGGTGTGCAAGGAAATCCGCGCCGGCTGGAGGTGCCGGGGGAAGACCATCCCTGCGTGCAGACGACGCTGGAATGTGCCGAGGATCATCACGGCGAGACCATCGTGATCATCGGCGGCGGCGACTCCGCCATCGAAAACGCCATCGGCCTCTCCGAGCACAACCGCGTCATCATCATCAATCGCGGGTCGGACTTCAAGAAAGCCAAACACTCCAATGCCGTGCGCATCGGCGCAGCGATTCAAGCCGGCAAGGTTCGTTGTCATTTTCAAAGCCGTGTCCTTCGAATCGAACCCGATGAGCAGACCGCGCGGACCGGCTGCCGGGTGATCCTGAGGAGCGCCGACGGCGAAAGCATGGTCCCGTGTCACCGCGTCATCTTGCGGCTCGGGGCGATTCCGCCGCGCGGGTTTTTGGAGCCGATCGGCGTGCGGTTCAACTCGCCGGCCGCGGATGCATTGCCCGTACTGACGCCCGAGCTCGAGTCTTCCGTGCCCGGCCTCTACATCATCGGCGCTCTCGCCGGGTATCCGTTGATCAAACAGGCGATGAATCAAGGGTACGACGTCGTGGAGCGTCTTCTCGGGAACGCATTGGAGCCCGCAGATCATCCCATTCTGGAGGCCAAGCTGCGCTCGGCGCCGTTCGGACACGACGTCGACGAGGCGCTCGCCCTGATCAGCGAGCGCGTGCGTTTGTTCCAAGGCATTGCGCCGTTGGCGCTACGGGAACTGGTCGTCGCGAGCACGGTTCGCGTCCTCGAATCGGGACATGAAGTCTTCATCCGCGGCGAGTATCGAAATTCCGTTTTCAACATCCTCCAAGGCGCGGTCTATCTTTACGTACCCGGCGCGGAAACCATGGTCGTCGGGGAAGGCCAGATATTCGGTGCCTTGAGCCTGATCTCGGGTCGTCCTTCGGAGGCGACCGCCGTCGCCGGTCCGGATTGCGTTTTGCTCGAAACGCCGCGCAGCATGCTCAAGAAGCTGCTGCGAACGGAAAAAGCCGCCCAGGCCTATTTGGATCGCGTGTATGTGCTGCGCGCCTTGAAATACTATCTCCTGCCGAATGCGCATTCCCGAACGATATTCGAGCTCGCGGCTACCGCCAAGATGAAGAACTTTGCCGCCGGCGAGACGCTGTTCGCCGAAGGCGATCCGGTCGATCGGCTATACGTCCTCGGCAGCGGGTCGGTGACGCTGTCGCAAAAAATCGGCGGCATGGACGTCGTCGTTGCCTACTGCGCCGCCGGCGGCTACGTCGATTGCGTCGGAGAGCTGTCCGGTCAGGCATCGCGAACCGTCACCGCGCGCGCGACGGTGGCCACCGAGGCGATCAGCATCGATCATTCGGCCTTCATCCGAATCCTGGCCCAGGATCAGAGCATGGACTTGGCCGAGCGCATCGAACAGGAACGGGCCGAGCAGCTGGCCCAGTATGCACACATGCAAGCCCGCCCTCAGCAGGGCAAGATGGTTTCGTTTCTGATGGCGAACGGCGTGGGCGAGGCCACCAGCGTCCTCGTGATCGACGAGTCGCTGTGCATCGGATGCGACCAGTGCGAACGGGCCTGCGCCGTGACGCACGACGGCGTCTCCCGATTGGATCGAAAGGCCGGACCCTCCTTCGATTCGCTGCACCTGCCGACCTCGTGCAGGCATTGCGAGCAACCACATTGCATGGACGACTGTCCCGCCGATGCGATTCACCGCCAACCGAATGGAGAGGTCTTCATCGACGACTCCTGTATAGGCTGCGGCAAGTGCGAAGAGAACTGCCCTTATGGCGTCATCCACATGGCGGAAGTTCCGGTGCGTATGAGCCTCATCCAACGCCTGCTGCGCCGTACTCCCGCCGAACAGCCGAAGACCGCGGTGAAGTGCGACATGTGCACGGGCTTGAAGAGCGGGCCTGCTTGCGTCAATTCGTGTCCCACGGGCGCGGCCATTCGCATTCATGCGCAAGATGTGACCGACCTGGTCAAGAAGCGCGTGGCGATAGGGGCGTGAATGGCAATCGAATCGGGGCCGTTGCATCAGTCGTTCGTGACTTATGGCCGCTATCGCTACGCGGTCGCGGCGCTCCTGATGGGAGCGGCGTGCGCAGCCGGCTATCTTTCCCAGCCGGGGAATGGGCAACCGAACGGCGGAACGTGGCTCGGTCTCACTCTCGGCACGATCGCGGCGGCGATGATTCTCATTTTGATGGGCTACGGCATCCGCCGGCGAACCTTCAAGGCCAGCGTCGGAAGCGCGACGCGCTGGCTATCGATCCACGTTTATCTCGGCCTGTGCACGGTGGTGATCGCCAGCCTGCACTGCGGCTTCCAGTTCGGCAGAAACATCCACACGCTGACTTACGTCCTGCTGTGTCTCGTGGTCGCCAGCGGCTGCTGGGGCGTATACGCGTATCTACGCTATCCGGCGCTGCTGGTGCGCGTACGCGGGAATACCGGCCGCAATCAACTGCTGCGTAAGCTCGACGACCTCGACGCGCAGGCCCTGGCATTGGCCGGTTCGCTGAACAGCGCTCTGCGCGAACTCGTCATCGATGCGATTCGCCGGACGCGCATCGGCGGCGGTCCATGGGCGCAATTGCGCGGGCGCGACGACTCGACGCTGTTGCTCGGCGCTCCGTTCCAAACCGGCTTTGCGCACGTGGTCGGCAATGCGGGACAGAAATGCTTGATCGAACTTCTGGCCCGCCAACGCGCGGCCCGTGGGAGCGCAGAGGCAAGGGACACTCTCGACAAGCTGTTGACGGTGACCGGGGACAAAGCGGTGGTACAGCGGCAGCTGCAGCGGGACATCCAGCTTCAGGGGCTGATGCAGTTCTGGCTCTATCTGCATCTTCCCTTGAGCTTCGGTCTGCTGGCTGCGCTTGCGATCCACGTCTTGACCGTCTTCTTTTACCGGTGAGACGGGATGCGAATAATCCTGCGACGGCGGATACGCCCGAATCCTGCGAGCAATCAGGCCGAATATCGGCAAGTGGTTCTGAAGACGCGGCGCCTGACGATCGGACGAGCCGCCGACCGCCAGGTGCAGATCGATCACCCGGAAGTGTCATCCCGGCATGCCATCGTGCGGTCCGTGTTCGGACGGCTGCGGGTACGGGCGATCGGCGCCGGCACGGTGATGGTCAACGGCAAGCGATGCCGCAATGCGTGGCTGCGAACCGGCGACGTGATGACGTTCGGGGTGGCACGCCTCACGATCGAGCAGCAGCGCGCGGACGGAGTGATCGTCCTGCGGCTCAACGATCCGCACGCGCTATCCACCAAGAAGATCGAGGCTGCCGATGACCTGTCGCTCAAGGACGCCGGCCTCAATCCCCGTCGTTGGTCATGGTTGCTGGTGATTGGCTTGCTTGCCATCGGCTTTCTCTCGCCGTTCGCGGGAGCCGTCCTCAGCCCCATTCGCGCGGCGCTCCGCGCCGCTCCGCTGGTGCCGAGCGATGCGCTATGGCTGCCGGGACCATTGCATGACAGGCATCGGGCCGTCGGCGATGACTGCAACGTGTGCCACACGAAGCCTTTCGAGCGCGTCGCCAGCGCCGCGTGCGTCAATTGCCACCGCTCGGTTCAACATCACGTCGCCGCGAAGTCGCCGGATGCACTTCTTTTCGCGGGCAGCCGTTGCACCGATTGTCATCTGGAGCATGATGCGCAGAAATCCTTGATCGATCGCAGTCCGGTCGGATGCGTTGCGTGCCACGCCGACCTGAAATCCTTGAAGCCGGAAACCCGGCTGCTGAATGTGAACGACTTTTCGCGGACCCATCCGGACTTCGACTTGACCGTACTCTCTCCCGTCAAATCGAATGACGAACTCACCTGGCTTCCGGTCGCCATCCCCCCGGCGGCGCGCGACGCCGCCCGTCAGGAATCGAACCTCATCTTCTCTCATAAGGTACATCTCGACTCCAAGGGCATCGATTCGCCGAAGGGGCGACAGAAGCTGTCGTGCAATAGCTGCCATCAGCCGGACGCCGGCGGACGCTTCATGCAGCCGATACGGATGGAAGCCCACTGCAGCGGTTGTCACACGCTGCAATTCGACGAAGGGGATCCCGGCGCCGCCGTCCCGCACGGCGACTTGCCGCGGATGTTCAAGGCGTTGGAAGAACACTTCAGCCGCGCGTTCCTGGACCCGGCGCTCGGCCGTACGGTCTCGAAAGGCGCGCCACGCCGGCCTGGGGGCGAGCAGAAGATCCTGACCCACGATGAGCAGCGCCGCGCGCTCGTGTGGGCGGATAGCCAATCGATGGCGGTTGCCCGCGAGCTACTCGAGAAGAGGGTCTGCGTGGAGTGTCACAAAATCACCCGCGATCCGCTGCGCGCGGAAGGTCCGGAGCATTGGCGGGTCGAACCGGTGCGCCTCACCGAACACTGGTTCCCGCGCGCCCGGTTCAGTCATGCCGCTCACGCCACGTCCGCATGCTCCACCTGCCATGAGCACGTGGAAAGCGACGCCGACAGCGCAACCATCGAGATGCCGCGCATTTCGGTCTGCCGCAACTGTCACGGCGACGACGATCGGCGCAAGGTCGCAACCGGCTGCATCATGTGCCACGACTTTCACCTTGCGGGGCGCGGACCGTTCAGCGGAAGCCGCAAGGACAGCACTCGAACGGACGGCACTCGCACGGGCGGCGCTGAAGAGGCTCGAAGGTGATGCGCCTCTGCGTCCCGCGCACTTTCACGAGCCGCTGCCTGGCGTTGTCGCTCTGCCTGCTTCCTGCGGTCGCGCCGGCGCAGACGCCGACGCAAGCGCAGACGCCGACGCAAGCGCAGACGCAGACGCAAGCGAGCGCTCCCTGCACCGCGGCACAGGAATCCGCGGACAGCCAACCGCGCCGCCGCCCGGGCGTAGACCAACCGGCGGCGCCCGAAGCCGTGATCTGCAATCCCGGGCGCATGCCACCGCCGCCGGACGAACCGCTGCCGGAGCCCGCGGCAGTACCGGACCGATGGCGCTTGGTTGAACAGCTGGGGCGGCCGGTCACCTTCACCAACCCCTACGCCGCCGGCAATCCGTTGAAGGGCGACCGGCCGACCTTCGGTGCGGATGGGTTCATGAACCTGGCCGTGACCTCGAACACCTTGTTCGAACCGAGATTGATCCCCTCGACCTCGCCGCTACCGTCTCTGACGCTGCCGCCCGCGACGGTGCCGGGCGCCACTCGTACGCTCACACGCGATGAGTCATTCTTCAGCCAGACGGTGTCCTTCGACGCGCTCGCCTATCGGGGAGACACCGTGTTTCGTCCCCCGGACTGGCAGTGGCGTTTCAACCCCGTCGTCAACTACAGCACGACGCGCGCGGACGGCACGGCCACCGGAGGCGGCCTGTTCGCCATTCAAGGCTTGTCGTTCGAGAAACATCTGCGGGATGTGTCTTCACGGTACGACTTCGACAGCGTACGTGTCGGCATTCAACCGTTCACCAGTGATTTCCGTGGATTCCTTCTGTCCGATCAACCGCTCGCCATGCGGTTTTTCGGCACCCGCGACGACAACGTCTTTCAATACAATCTGGCGCTCATCAGCCGGGTGCCGAAAGACCGTGTCCGCCTGAACGATGTGGGCCGGGGCATTCCGAACAATCAAATCGCGCTCGGCAATCTGTACTGGCAGGATCTTCTCGTACCCGGCGTGACCTCCGAATTCATCGTTGCGTTGAACCGCAACCGTGCGGCGGCTCCGCGGCTGCTGTTCGCCGCCGATGGAGCGGCAGAGGAGCCGGCGGTCAAGGCGCAGCACGACTACGACGTCGCCTATCTGGGCTACGGCCTGGATGGTCACTTTGGGCGCCTGAACGCAACTGCGATGGTGTACGGCCTGGGAGGACGGGAGAGCCGGGGAACCTTCGTGGACCAATCGACCCAGGTGCGGGCACTGTTCGCAGCCGACGAACTGTCCATGGACTTCGACTGGCGGCGGGTCCGGCTGTCGATGCTGCATTCGTCGGGCGACGGCAATCCATTCGATCGGCGCGCGCAAGGGTTCGATACGCTGACGTCGGGCGCCATTTTCGCGGGATCCGATTCCAGCTTCTTTTTCCATCAGCGGCTCGCGCTGGCGGGAGGGATTTTCGACCTCAAGTCGCGCGACGGCCTGTTACCGTCGCTGCGCGCCGCCGGAAATTCCGGAGATTCGAACTTCAGCAATCCGGGCCTCGATCTGCTGGGGCTGGGGTTGGACCTCGCCCTCACGCCGCAGCTCACCGTCACCACAGCGGGCACAGCATCCAAAGCGAACGGCGCCGCAGTCACCTTTCGTGTCGCCTACCCCGGCGGCGCCCTTGGCACGCAGTCATGGTTCAACGAAGCGAAATTCGAATTCCCCAAACAGCTCCCGGCGCGGCTGACGACGATTCACGTATTCGCGAGCGTCCCGTCCCTCGTCGTTCCCATCGCGGAACCGGACGCGCCGACCCCTGCGCCCGCGCCTGCCGAGGGCGCGGGCTCTTC
>Ga0209006_10006346_pt1 | contig 10706 bp, 11 predicted proteins | sample JacPin_JW_Ref_O2_FD_188567 | JGI IMG/M metagenome (GOLD analysis project Ga0209006, IMG submission 188567) | Forest soil microbial communities from Algoma, Ontario, Canada - Jack Pine, Ontario site 1_JW_Ref_O2 (SPAdes) (version 2) | ecosystem: Environmental > Terrestrial > Soil > Boreal... | reverse complement strand
AATGGCTTTGTCCACCAAAGGAACGTGGTAGCAATTTGCCACGCCGACGGGGCGCAGTCACGCCGAAGGCGCCGAAACGAAGTGGAGGACCGGCGCAGCCTGCGGACGAATGCTCCGCATTCGCCTAGAGTTGACGGCGTCTCGGTGGCGTGGCCTTCGCGGTTCTCTCCGAAAACCCACACATAGCCGCGCGCACTCCGCAAGCGCCGAATCCCGCCCGGGATCGGTCACCACGTCCCGCAAGAAGCGCCCGATGCGACGATCGCGGCGCTGCTCGCGCTGATCGAGAGCGGCGCCGGCTCGTGACTGCTGGGCCGCAGCGTCGCCGCTCCAATCACTGGGTCTTGGGCGGCGTCGTGCTGTCGGTGTCCGTCCCTGCCGGCGGCGCGCCGGGCGCCGGCGCCGCCGGATGCATCGCCTGCTCGCGCCTCTTCTGCTCCTGCACCTTATGCAGGTGATGGCCGGCGATGCAGCCGCCGATGGCGCCGAGAACGGCATGGTGGCCGGCATAATGGCCGGCGACGGCCCCGGCCGCTCCCCCGGTCAGGCAGCCGATCGCATGGGCCGGCGTGGCCGACAGCCCCCCGATGGCCGCGACGGCGAAAAGCGCAGCTTTGATATTCATCACTTGGCCCCTTTTTGAAGACGGAACGCACGGGATCGAATGGCCGCTCCCAGCGCCATAGGGTAAGATCGGCGGCGAGGATATCAAGCCCAAGTTTCGTTTCGATGTCAGGAAACGCGGCCCCGCCACAACCGAATTGCTTTCTGCCGCCCGCTCTCTTATATGTTTGGTCAATCCCGCAATTTTAGAGATTTGAGGCTGGGCCTCGACCGGGCGCCGGCCGGGAAAGCGCGTCTCAAGCGACAGGAGTTCAAAATATGTCCGAAGCGCCGCTGATGCCGAAAGCGACAGCCGTCTGGCTGCTCGACAATACGTCGCTGACTTTCGACCAGATCGCCGATTTCTGCAAATTGCACCCGCTTGAAGTCAAGGGCATCGCCGATGGCGAAGTGGCCGCCGGCATCAAGGGCCATGACCCGATCGCCTCGAGCCAGCTCACGCGCGAGGAAATCGCCGCCGGCGAGAAGAATCCCGAGCGTCGCCTGGCGCTCGCCGTCGCCAAGGTGCGGCTGCCGGAATTCAAGAAGCAGCGCGGCGCCCGCTATACCCCGCTGTCGCGCCGGCAGGACCGGCCCAACGCCATTCTCTGGCTCTTGCGCAATCACGGCGAACTGAAGGACGCGCAGATCATGCGTCTCGTCGGCACGACCAAGTCGACGCTCGACGCCATTCGCGAACGCCACCATTGGAACTCGGCCAATCTGCAGCCGATGGACCCGGTGACGCTCGGCCTTTGCTCGCAGATCGACCTCGATTTCGAAGTCAACCGCGCCGCCAAGGAACGCCCGAAGGTCGAGGAAGATCGCGGCCAGACTTTGGTGCCCGCCGAAGTGACGACCGCCAAGCCGCATTCCTCGCCGACCAGCCAGGCGGACGTCTTCGGCGCCGCGCCCAAGCCCAAGGCGCAGGAAGAGAAGATCGACGTCGATTCGGTGTTCGGCAAGCTGAAAGAGCTGAAGAGCGCGGGGTGAGGCATAGAGCCGCCAGCCGCGTCCATCATTGCGAGGTCAGGCGAATGCATCATTCGCCTTGGCGCAGCGACGAAGCAATCCAGACTGGGCCGCGGGCGCGACTCGTCCGCCGCCCCACGCTGAGCCTTCCGTGATTCGGCGGGCCGATAGTTCACGCTTCTTGTGTGTATCAATTGGTTACATCATTTGGGCTTAGCCTGGATTGCTTCGTCGCTGCGCCAAGGCGAATGATACATTCGCCTGACCTCGCAATGACGTACCCTCTTAAGTCGTCACAACCCCCGCGCCCTTAACGCTGCCGCGATCTCGTCGAGCGCAATCGGATCGTCGATGGTCGCCGGCATCGTCCAGGCCTCGCCGTCGGCGATTTTCTTGATCGTGCCGCGCAGGATCTTGCCCGAACGGGTCTTGGGCAGGCGCGCCACCGCGATGGCGATCCTGAACGAAGCGACCGGGCCGATCCGCTCGCGCACCAGCGCAACGATCTCCTGTTCGATGATTTGCGGCTCGCGCGCCGCGCCCGCTTTGAGAACGATGAAGCCGCAGGGCTGCTCGCCCTTGATCGCATCCCTGACGCCGAGGACCGCACATTCGGCGACGTCGGGGTGCGACGACAGCACTTCCTCCATGCCGCCGGTCGACAGGCGATGGCCGGCGACATTGATGATGTCGTCGGTGCGCCCCAGAATGGTCAGGTAGCCGTCGGCATCCTTGAAGCCGGCGTCGGAGGTTTTGTAATAGCCGGGAAATTCAGTCAGATAGGATGAGATCATCCGCGCATCGTCGCAATAGAGCGTCGGCAGCGCGCCGGGCGGCAGTGGCAGTTTGATGACGATCGAGCCCATCGTCCCGGCAGGAAGCGGCCGCGCCGCCTCGTCGACGACATCGATCTCATAGCCGGGCATCGGCACGGTCGGCGAGCCCCGCTTGATCGGCAGCAGGCCGAGCCCGACCGGATTGCCGACGATCGCCCAGCCCGTCTCCGTCTGCCACCAATGATCGACGACGGGCACGCCGAGCATGCGCTCCGCCCAGGCGACGGTGTCGGGATCGGCGCGCTCGCCGGCCAGGAACAGGGCGCGCAGGGAGCGATGCGAATATTTCTTGAAAAAGGCGCCTTCGGGATCTTCGCGCCGCACGGCGCGAAAGGCGGTCGGGGCGGTGAAGAAGGCCGCGACGTCATATTCTGCGATGACCCGCCAGAAGGCGCCCGCGTCGGGCGTGCCAACCGGCTTGCCCTCATAGAGCACGCTCGTGCAGCCATGCAGCAGCGGCGCATAGACGATATAGGAATGGCCGACCACCCAGCCGATGTCTGAGGCCGTCCAGAACGTCTCGCCCGGCTCGACGCCGTAGAGATTGCCCATCGACCACATAAGCGCGACCATGTGGCCGCCATTGTCGCGCACCACCCCCTTTGGCACGCCGGTCGTCCCCGACGTGTAGAGGACATAGAGCGGATCGGTGGCGGCGAGTTCAACGCAAGCGGCTCGGCTGCCTTGCGCTCTCGCGGCGCTGATCGCGTCGTCCCAATCGTGATCGCGCCCCGCTTTCAGCGCCGCCGCGCATTGCGGGCGTTGCAGCACGAGGCAGGCCTCAGGCTTATGCCGGGCAAGTTCGATCGCCCCGTCGAGCAGCGGCTTGTAGGGCACGATGCGGCCGGGCTCGAACCCGCAGGACGCGGTGAGGATCAGCTTGGGGCGCGCATCGTCGATGCGGGTCGCCAGTTCCTTGGCGGCAAAGCCCCCGAACACCACCGAATGAACCGCGCCGATGCGCGCGCAGGCGAGCATCGCCGCGAGCGCCTCGGGGATCATCGGCATATAAATGATCACCCGGTCGCCCCTGCCGACTCCGAATCCGCCGAGCACGGCGGCGAGCGTTGCGACTTCGTCGAGCAATTGGCCGTAGCTGATGCGCTTTTTGACGCCCGTGACCGGGCTGTCGTAAAGGATCGCCGCCTGTTCTGCGCGTCCCGCCGCCACATGGCGGTCCAGCGCATTGAAACAGGTGTTGCAGGTCGCATCCGGGAACCAGCGGCCATAAACGCCCGCCTCAGGGTCGAATATGCGCTCCGGCTTCCTGATCCAGTCGATTTCCAGCGCCGCTTTGGCCCAAAAAGCTTGCGGATCGGCGCGCCACTCGGCATAGACTTCGGCGTAGCGGCTGGTCATGTCGCGCTCCTCCCCGGCGGCCATTGTTTTGCTTTTGGATTCTTGGCGCAAGGCTTTCGGCGCAAGAATGGCGCGGCGCAAGTTTTGGCGCGCGTCGCCCTCGAACGCAAATGCGCATCGCGTGAGACGCCCGGATGCGACGCTGGAAAACGAAACAAAGCGGTAGCATGCTTATCGATTGGACCTTCTATCTCGCCGCTGTGCCGGCCGTCATTCTCGTCGGGCTCTCCAAAGGCGGTTTTTCCGGCCTGAGCATGCTGGCGATGCCGCTCCTGTCGCTGGTCGTGTCGCCGGTCAGGGCGGCGGCGATCATGTTGCCGATCCTGATCGTTCAGGACTGGGTCAGCGTCTGGGCGTTCCGCCACGAATTCGACCCGCGCAACCTGAAAATCCTGATTCCCGCCTCCATCATCGGCATCGGCGCCGGCTGGCTGCTCGCCGCCCATGTCAGCGAGGCCCTGGTCCGCCTCGCGGTCGGCGTGATCTCGATCGGCTTCGTCGCCTATATGGTCTGGCGTTCGCGCGGCGGCGAGCCGGCGCCCGCCAAGGCGACTTTGGCGCCGGGCGTGTTCTGGGGCGCGCTGGCCGGCTTCACCAGCTTCGTCAGCCATGCCGGCTCGCCGCCCTTCCAGGTCTATGTGATGCCGCAGGGCCTGCCGCCGCGGCTGTTCGCCGGCACCGCGGTGATGGTTTTCGCCGCGATCAATGTGCTCAAAGTGCCGCCGTATCTGGCGCTCGGCCAGTTCAGCCGCGAAAATCTGCTCGCCGCCGCGACTTTGTTTCCGCTCGCCATCGGCGCGACGCTGGCCGGCGTCTGGCTGGTGCGGCGCGTGCCGGCCGACCGCTTTTACAACCTCGTCTATGCCCTGACCTTCCTGATTGGCGTGCGCCTCGTCTGGGCCGGCCTCGCAGAATTGCTTGGTTAACCCATGTTTAATCAGCCGCAGCGCAATTTGGCCCCCTTGCAAACCAGCCAGCACAAAGACGATTCCGTCGGCCAAAGCCCTTCGCGACGCCCTGGTCTGCGCGGCGCGCTGGCGCGCGAGATTCCGACCTTCCTGATCATCGGCTCATTCGGCTTTTGCATCGACGCGGCGTTGACGATTTCTCTCGTGCAATTGGGCGTCACGCCTTTTCTGGCGCGCCCGCCGAGCTTCGTGATCGTGACGCTGATCAATTTCAGCCTCAATCGCGTCTTTACGTTTCGATCGGTCGGAACGCCGTGGCTCGCCGCCCTCGGGCGCTATGTGCTGGTCTGCATCGCCGGCCTCGTGCTGAACTATGCCGTTTACGCCAGCTGCCTGATGCTGGCGCCGCGTCTCGGCGTCCCGATCTTCCCGCCGACGCTGACCCTGTTCGTCGCCTGCGGCACGTTGGTGGCGACGCTGCTGACGTTTGTGGGCTTTCGCACTTACGCTTTCCGGGGTTAAGGTCGAAGGCCATACCGAGCCAGAGCCCCTGATATGACGATCTCCCCCTATGATCAGGACCTTGACCGCAACGCCGCCAATTTCCAGCCGCTGACGCCGCTGGCGTTTCTCGAACGCGCCGCTTTCGTATTTCCCGATCGCCTGGCGATCGTCCATGGCGCGCTGCGGCGCAATTATCGCGACTTTTATGCGCGCGCGCGCCAGCTTGGCTCGGCGCTGGAGCGGCGCGGCTTCAAACGCGGCGACACGGTTGCGGTGATGCTCGCCAATACGCCGGCGATGCTCGAATGCCATTACGGCGTGCCGATGTGTGGCGCGGTTCTCAACGCGCTCAACACCCGCATGGATGCGGCCTCCCTCGCCTTCATGCTCGACCATGGCGAAGCCAAGGCGCTGTTCGTCGACCGCGAACATGCAGCGACGATGCGCCAGGCCCTCAGCCTGTGCAAGGTTCGCCCGCTGCTGATTGACTATGACGATCCCGAATTTACCGGGCCGGGCGAAAAGCTCGGCGGCATCGATTATGAGGCCCTGCTCACCGAGGGCGACCCGCACTACGCCTATAGCGCGCCGCAAGACGAATGGGACGCCATTTCGCTCAATTACACATCGGGCACGACAGGCGATCCCAAGGGCGTCGTCTATCATCACCGCGGCGCCAACCTGCTGGCGCTGGGCAATGTCGTCACCGCCGATATGGGCCGCCATCCCGTCTATCTCTGGACGCTGCCGATGTTCCACGCCAACGGCTGGTGCTTTCCCTGGTCGATCAGCGTCAAAGCGGGCGTGCATATCTGCCTGCGCCAGGTGCGCGCCAGGCAGATGTACGATTTGATCGTCGAACATGGCGTCACCCATTTGTGCGGCGCGCCGATCGTCATGTCGACCTTGCTCAACGCGCCCGACCATGAAAAGCGCGCTTTGCCCCATCTCGTGCGCTTCTTCACCGCGGCGGCGCCGCCGCCGGCCGCCGTGCTCGCCGCCATGCGCGAGGCGGGTTTCGAAGTGACGCATCTCTACGGCCTCACCGAGACTTATGGCCCGGCCGTCGTCAACGACTGGCAGGACCATTGGAACGATCTCGGCGGCCCCGAACAGGCGGCGCTCAAATCACGCCAGGGCGTGCGCTATCACGCACTCGATGCGCTCGACGTGATGGATCCCGATACGATGCAAAGCGTGCCGGCCGACGGCGAGACGCTCGGCGAAGTGATGTTTCGCGGCAATGTCGTGATGAAAGGCTATCTCAAGAACAAGCCTTCGACCGACAAGGCGTTCGAAGGCGGCTGGTTTCATTCGGGCGATCTCGGCGTCAAACATCCCGACGGCTATGTCCAGTTGAAGGACCGTTCGAAGGACATCATTATTTCAGGCGGCGAAAACATTTCTTCGATTGAAGTCGAAGACGCTTTGTTCCTGCACCCCGCCGTGCAGCTGGCGGCGGTCGTGGCGCGGCCCGACGAAAAATGGGGCGAGACCCCCTGCGCTTTCGTCGAGCTCAAGCCTGAAATGAGCGCCAGCGCCGAAGAGTTGATCGAATGGTGCCGGGGGCGTCTTGCTGGCTATAAACGTCCCCGTCACATTGTGTTCATGGAAATCCCCAAAACATCCACGGGCAAAGTGCAGAAATTTCTGCTTCGCGAGCGGGCGCGCACGATTGACCAGGCTTGAGGGATGACCAGCAGCGGCGATCCATGGCCGGAACATTGCCGCCGCCGGCTGATCGCGGCTGTTCTCGAGGCGGCCGATCTGTTTCCCCATTCGGGCGAAGACAGCGGCACGCGCATTCACGATTCGCGCAAAGCGTTGAAGGAGGCGCGCGCCGTCGCCCGCCTGTTCGCCCCGGCGATCGGGCCGCCCGCCTATGAAGCGGTGAGCGCGCTGGAAACGGCCCGCCGCCACATGGGCCGCGCGCGCGACCTTGACGTGATGCCCGCCGCGCTCGCCAGCCTTGGGACCGCGATCGACGCCCAGACCGCGACGCGTCTCGCCCGCGCCATCGCCTTCGAGCGCGAAGTGGCGCGACACGCGCATCGCAATATCGACGTCGCCGCCGAAATTGCGCGATTGCGCGAGCTCGCCCGGTCGATCGAAGCCTGGGACATTGCCGAGGCGACCTCGGCGCTGCTGCTGAAAGCCTTGCGCAACGCCTATCGCACGGCGCGCAAGCACGGGCGGCGCGCCCTGGCGCGCGGCGACGCGCATGAACTTCACCAGTTGCGCGCGCAGATCGTCGATCTCGGCCATCATTTCGCGGCGCTGGAGGCGGCCTGGCCGGCTTTGTTGTCGGCGGTCGGCGCGGAATTCCAGCGCATGCGCCAGTCGCTTGGCGAGCACAACGATCTGACCGTTCTGGCCGAATTTGCTGTCGGCAGCCGCGATCTCTCGCTCACCCAATTGACGGATCTGGCGCTGAAGGTGGAGCGCCGGCAAAAGCAATTGACCCGTCGCGCCCGCAAGCAATTCGAGCGCCTGTTCGCCGACCGCCCGAGCGCCTTGGAGCGCCGCCTCGCCGCCTATCTGGAATATCCCAAGACGCGGATGAAGGAGAAAGAAGAAGCGTGAGGCCGCCCCTTCGGGATAGTATTCAGGGATCAGCAATTCTCATTATGGCGCCCATAGGCGCTAACATAGCGCCCCTCAAAAATATCGTCGAAGCGCCGCCCGCTCGCGGAACTTCATCAGAGGATTGCGCCGTCCCTCCTCCTCGAGCGCCTGCCGAATTGCCATTTCACGGATAGCGCGCCTTCATTTCCGCGATGCGCTGCGCATTATGGTCGATGATGCAGGCGAGGCGCGGGTCGCCGCCCTTGGCGCTCATGCCCGCTTCGAAAGGCGCGACATCCTGGCAATCGGTGTCGCGCCAGCCCAGCCATTGCGCCTCCGATTCGTTGAGCGAGCGCTTCCATCGCCCCTTTTGCGCGGAAAGCAGGCCGACGCGCGCGTCGATCGATTTGACGGCGGCTTCGATGACGGCCGCGAGGTCCTTCTCCGAACGGTCGGCGGCCGCGCGCAGGCAATCGGCCAATTCCCGCGCGCCGATCTTCTTGCTGTCGCACAAGACTTGCGACGGATGCGAATCATCGGCGAGCGCCAGCGGCGCGGCGACGAGGCAAATCGCCAGAGATAACAACAACCTGCGCATGAGCGGAAATCCAAAGCGGCGGTTTGAATTCCAACTAACGGGATTCGCGCCGACCGTGTCAATCAGGACGGCGGCCTTTACGGGACGAGGCGTGGCGGGCGCGCTCATCGGGGGGCGTTTCGGCGGCTGAGGAAATCGCCGATGCGCTCCAGGGCGCGCCGGATATTGAGGCTAGAATTGGCGTAAGACAAACGGATGAAACCTTCGCCATAGACGCCGAAATCCGGGCCGCCGATAGTGGCGACGCCGGCGTCCTCGAGCAAAGCGGAGGCGAGCGCCTTGGCCTTCCACCCCGTCGCCGCAATATTGGGAAAGGCGTAGAAGGCGCCTTTGGGGACTGCCGCGCGCACGCCCGGCAATTGGTTCAGCCCCTCGACGACGACTGCGCGCCGCGCGTCGAATTCGGCGACCATCGCATGCGCGGCGTCCTGCGGGCCGGTCAAGGCGGCGAGGCCGGCAAATTGCGCCGGCGCATTGACGCAGGAATAGGAATTGACCGCCAGCTTGCGCGCGTTCTCGTAAAGCGCGGCCGGCCAGATCGAATAGCCGAGCCGCCAGCCGGTCATCGCATAGGTCTTCGACCAGCCGTCGAGCATGATCAGCCGGTCGCGGATTTCCGGATAGGCGAGCAGCGTCTGGTGCTTCAGGCCGTCATAGGTCATCTGGCCGTAGATCTCGTCCGACAGGATCGCGACATCGGGCCATTTGGCGAGGCCCACGACGAGCTTGTCGATCTCTTCCCTAGGCGTCACGCCGCCGGTGGGATTGGCGGGCGAATTGATGATGAGGAGCCGCGTTCGCGCATTGATCAGCGCCAGCGTCTCTTCGGCTGAAAAGGCGAAGCCGTTCTCCTCGCGCACCGGCACGGGCACGGGCTTGGCGCCGGTATATTCGATCATCGAGCGATAGATCGGGAAACCGGGATCGGGATAGAGGATTTCGGCGCCGGGCTCGCCGAACATCAGGATCGCCATATACATCGTCACCTTGCCGCCCGGCACGATCAGCACGAGATCGGGCGAGACTTCGACGTCATGGCGCCGCTTGAGATCGGCCGCCACCGCTTCGCGCAGGGGCAGGATGCCGGTCGCCGCGGTATAGCCGTGCTGACCGTCATGCAGCGCCTTGACCGCCGCCTCGACGATATGGGGCGGCGTCGAAAAATCGGGCTGGCCGATGCCCAGATTGATGATGTCGCGCCCCTGGCGCTGCAATTCGGCGGCTTTGGCCAGCACCGCGAAGGCGTTTTCCTCACCGATGCGCGAGAAGGCGGGATTGACATGCAGCATGAAGCGTTTCCTCGAACTGTTGGCGCTGTTCTGCGGCGCCGCGCGAAAAGGATCAAGCGGCGGCGTGCGGCGGCGATTGAGTTGAGGATTGAAGTCTTGACAGACGGCTCCGCTTCTCGTATTTAAGCGATCACTTAAATACGAGATCGCAATGACCCCCGACGCCCTCAGCACGACCTTCAAGGCGCTCGCCGATCCGACCCGCCGGGCGATCCTGGCGCGGCTGGCGACCGGCGAGGCTTCGGTGCTGGAGATCGCCGAGCCGTTCGCGATGAGCCTGCCGGCGGTCTCGCAGCACCTGAAAGTTCTGCAGGGCGCCGGCCTCATCACGCGCGGCCGCGCGGCGCAGTGGCGACCGTGCCGGCTCGAGGCTTCGTCGCTGAAGGGCGCCTCCGACTGGCTCGATCAATACCGCCGGTTCTGGGAGGGCAGCTTCAACAAGCTCGACCAATATTTGCAGGACATCCAACCGAAGGAGAAAGACGATGGCGTTGCTTAAGGTTCAGGCGAGCTCCCCGGCCGATCAGCCGACAATCAGCATGGAGCGCGAATTCGCCGCGCCGCCGGCGGCGGTCTTTCGCGCCTATTCGGACCCGGAGGCGTTCAAGCGCTGGTATGGCCCCGATGGTTTCACCATCACCATGATCGCGATGGATTTCCGCGTCGGCGGCCTGTTCCGCTTCACCATGCATGGGCCTGACGGAACCGATTATCCCAGCCGCATGCAATATCGCGAGATCGTCCCGGCGGCGCGCCTCGCCTATGGCCATGGCTCCGACATCGACGACGATCCGCACCTGTTCGAAGTCGTCGTCACTTTCGCCCCCGTCGGCGACGGCCACACGCTGCTGAAAGCGCACTCCACCTTCTCCTCGATCGAGGCGCGCAACGCGGTGATGAAATTCGGCGCCGTGGAGCTTGGCATACAGACCTACGAGAAGCTCGCCGTCTATCTGGAGAGCGTCGGCGTGTGAGGGACTGTCCCGAGAGGTTTGCGCCGCCCCTCATCCGGCGCTTCGCGCCACCTTCTCCCCGCTACGCGGGGCGAAGGGAACGGGCGCCCCTTCGCCCC
>Ga0209006_10006345_pt1 | contig 10707 bp, 11 predicted proteins | sample JacPin_JW_Ref_O2_FD_188567 | JGI IMG/M metagenome (GOLD analysis project Ga0209006, IMG submission 188567) | Forest soil microbial communities from Algoma, Ontario, Canada - Jack Pine, Ontario site 1_JW_Ref_O2 (SPAdes) (version 2) | ecosystem: Environmental > Terrestrial > Soil > Boreal... | reverse complement strand
CCCTGTTCGACTTGCCGTGGTCCCATCATCGACTCAGTTCCTGCCTCTCAACAGGACTGAATCAGTGAGCTTTCACCATTTCAACCAACGAGCCAATTTCGTTGCTTGCCTGTGATGCAGTCGCCGTCGGAGTGAAAGCGGACGTTTGCGTACTTTTCCGCTAAAGGGAGTGGATCGACTTTCAAATAGTTCTAGAAATATAATGTTTGACAACGGCCGCTCGGTAAACACCGCGGCCCATCGAGAAATCCGACGGGGCCCTCGTGCTTCTTACGGATATGCATTTCGGGAGGGATTATGACGAACAAACCAGACCATAGCGACGACCATCACGGCGCCGATGCTCTGGATTTGCGCCGACTTCGTTATTTTATCGCCCTTGGCGAGGAACTGCATTTTGGCCGTGCCGCCGACCGGCTTCAGATTGCCCAGCCGCCTCTCTCCCGGCTTGTCGGACGCATCGAAGCCGATGTCGGCGCGAAGTTGATCGATCGAAGCCGCAGTCAAATCCGTCTAACTCAAGCCGGCAAGGTGTTGCTCGCCCGTGCCCGGCAGATCATCCGTCAAGTCGACGAAGCGACGGCCGAAGTCGCGCAACTTGGGTCAGGCAAGAGCGGTATATTGCGAATCGGTTTTGTCGGGTCCGCCACCCATGGCTTTCTGCCGTCGCTCATCAAGACATTCCGCGCGCGACACCCCGACGTTGAACTGACACTTTCGGCGATGAACAACGCCGGTCTCAAGGAGGCGCTCATTCGTCGTGAGATCGACGGCGCCATTGCTCGGCCAGCGATCGAAGACGATGAAATTCTGACCGAGAAACTCCATGAAGAGCCGCTGATCATTGCGCTGCCCGATGCCTTTGAGCGCGAGTGGCAGCAGCCTCTGCCGATTGCGTCGCTTCGAGATGCCACGTTCATCCTATACCCACAGCATCCCCGCCCGAGCTTTGCCGACCACATCCTCTCTGTCTGCAGTTTCTCCGGCTTTCGGCCGCACAATCCGGTCATGGCGATGGACTATCAGACAGCGGTCAGTTTGGTGTCGGTGGGTGTGGGCGTTTGCATCGTGCCGCGATCGGTCTCCGCAACGCAGCATGCGGGCGTCATCTACCGTGACTTCCTCGGGCCTAATCCGGGTACGTCGCTGTCAGTCAACTATCGCATCGACAATCGTTCGCCCCAGCTTCTCGGCTTCGTTAGGGTCGCGCGAGAATTCGCCCGCAGCCTAGACCCAGACGCTATTCGCCTGGCGCATCGGTCGGTAAGCCCCGCCGCTTAGCGATCGCGAAGGCGTTTGGTCGGCTCTCTCACGTAGGCGGATACTTGCACTTAGAGCCAGCAGCGATTGCGCGTTTATGCTGCGCCGCGGCATAGCCGCTGCTGCGGTGGTATCTCTCCATACCTTTCAACAAGGGCCATGACGGTCGCATTATTCGGGCGATCATGCAGCGCTCCACCACGAGTTTTTCGAGCCTCCGCGCCTCGACATTAAGAGTTGAGGTCGTTGAAACCTTCGTCGTCGATCTGCCGATTATCCGCCCGCACCTCCTATCCGTCGCGACCATGCAGGCGCAGACCTTGATGATCGTCAAAATCGTCTGCTCTGACGGCGTAACGGGCTTCGGCGAAGGCACGACCATCGGTGGCCTCTCTTACGGGGCCGAAAGTCCCGAGGGTATGAAGCTTGCCATCGATCGGTACATCGCACCGATTTTGGAATCCGCCAATCCGGCTCGCGTACCGGAGACGATGAACGGGATCCGCAAAGCCATCAAGGGCAACAACTTCGCAAAGTGTGCAGTCGAAACGGCGCTCCTCGACGCCTGGGGCAAGCGCATCGGTCTGCCGATGTCGGAGCTGGTCGGCGGGCGCCTGCGGGATCGTCTGCCGGTCGCATGGACCCTCGCAAGTGGCGACACCAAAATCGACATCGCCGAAGCCGAACAGATGTTGGAGCGAAAACGACACAATGCCTTTAAGCTAAAGATCGGTCGACGGTCGATCGACGAAGACGTCGCGCACGTAGCCGCCATCAAACGCGCCCTCGGCAGCCGGGCCAGCGTACGCGTCGACGTGAATATGGCATGGAGCGAAGTTGAGGCAAACAAAGGACTCTCAGGGCTCGAAGCTGCCGGCTGCGACCTCGCGGAACAACCCGTTGAAAGTCCGACCGCGCTCGCACGCCTCGCCGCCCGCTTCGCTATCCCGATCATGGCCGACGAATCCCTTCAGGGACCAGAAACGGCTTTTGCACTTGCTCGCGCGAGTGCGGCAGATGTCTTTGCAGTCAAGATCGCCCAGTCGGGAGGTCTCTACCAGGCGGGCAGAGTCGCCGCGATCGCCGACGCCGCGAGTATCGGGCTCTACGGCGGAACCATGCTCGAAGGTGCTATCGGCACGATCGCGAGCGCCCACCTCTTTTCAACCTTTCCGAGACTGGCGTGGGGCACCGAGCTGTTCGGCCCGCTTCTGCTCACCGAACAGCTGCTGACCGAACCGCTGCAATACCAGGATTTCGAGCTGCCCGTGCCGACCGGACCAGGCCTCGGCATCGAACTCGATGCCGATCGGCTGCGCTTTTTTCAGCGCGATGCCGAACGGCGCAGCATCAGCACCGCGCCAGCGCAGGCGGGAGGCTAGTGATGTTGTTCCATGTTCGCATGGACGTACACATCCCGCATGACGCCGATCCTAAGCATGTCGACATATTGCGCACGGATGAGAAGGCGCGCGCGGAGCAGCTGCAGCGCGACGGCACCTGGCGCCATTTGTGGCGGATTGTTGGGGAGTACGCGAACATCAGCATTTTCGACGTTGAGAGCTCCGACAAATTGCATGAGCTCCTTACATCGCTTCCGCTTTTTCCCTTTATGCAAATCAAAGTCACACCCCTCTGTCGTCATCCGTCTGCAATAGGCCCGGACGGCGACTGAGATCACGATAGCGTCAAGCCCCAGGGAGGTTGCCATGGTAGTGAAGATCGCACAGACTGAGGAAGTCAAAAAATTCCTCAACATCGTCAGTGGAACGACGTCGGACAAGGGAAATCCGCGCACCAAAAAGATCGTGCATCGGATTCTCACCGATCTGTTCAACACCATCGAGGAATTTGATGTGCAGCCCCAGGAGTTCTGGGCCGCCATCGATTACTTCAACGATCTCGGCCAGAGCATGGAGGCCGGTCTCCTCACGCCGGGTCTCGGTCTCGAGCATTTTCTCGATTTGCGCATGGACGCCGAGGACAAGGCGGCCGGTGTTAAGCAAGGCACGCCGAGGACCATCGAAGGTCCGCTCTATGTCGCGAATGCGCCGCTGTCCAAAGGCAGCGCTCGCCTGGACGACGGCACCGACAAGGGCGAAGTGTTGTTCATGCACGGCGTGGTGCGCGACCTGGACGGCAAGCCCGTCAGAGGCGCAATTGTCGATGTTTGGCACGCCAACACCAAGGGCTTCTACTCTTTCTTCGACAAGAGCCAGACCAAATACAACTTGCGACGGCGCATCGAAACAGGTCCGGACGGCCGTTATGAATTTCAGACCATCATCCCAGCCGGATACGGCTGCCCGCCCGACGGACCAACCCAGCGCTTGCTGGAGCAGCTTGGCCGTCATGGCCAGCGACCAGCACACATCCATTTCTTCGTGTCGGCGCCAGGTCATCGTCACCTGACGACCCAGATCAATATCGCCGGCGACAAGTATCTGTACGACGACTTCGCATTCGCAACACGCGAAGGGCTCATTCCGAAGATCGCACGGCATGAAGACGCGAAGAAGATGAAAGAGAAGGAGCTGAACACGCCCTTCTCGGAAATCGAGTTCGATTTCACCCTCACCGCTCTCGCGAAGAAAGACGCCGAAGACGCGGTCAATCGGCGTCGGGTGGAGGCTGCCTAAGCGCAGCAGACATGTTGCTCCGTGGCCGCCAGACCGCGAAGCCGACGAACGTTGGCATCACACGTCCGGCGCGCGCCGGAGAACAGCTTCAAGGGAGGGGTACATGGCATCGAAAATGAGCAGGCGCCAAATGCTGCACACCGCAGCGGCTGGCGCGGTTGCGGTGGGTTTCGGCAATTATGCAGCCGCCGCGACAAAGACGGTCAAGATCGGTTTGGTTGCACCGCAAACGGGACCGCTCGCGATCTTCTCTGAGCAAATTCCATGGACGGTCGAACAAATCAAAAAGGCGACCGAGGACAAAATCACGATCGGCGGTACGACTTATCCGCTTGAGATCGTATTGCGTGACAGCCAATCCAACCCGAACCGGGCCTCCGAGGTCGCAAAGAACTTGATCCTGCGCGACAAGGTCGATCTGATGACCTGCTTTGCAACGCCGGAAACCGTCAATCCGGTCGCCGACCAATGCGAGCTATCCGGCGTTCCGTGCCTATCTAACGACGCACCGCTTGAGCCTTATTTCTTCGGCCGCGGCGGCGACCCGAAGAAGGGCTTCGAGTGGACCTATCACTTCTTTTTCAGCGCGACCAATCTGGCTGATTCCTATTTCGCCGCATGGGATCAGGTGCCGACCAACAAGGCGATCGGCGCGCTGTGGCCAAACGACAATGACGGTCAGGCCTTCTCCAAGATCTTCACTGCGTTAGCGGAGAAGAAAGGCTACAAGGTTGTGGACCCAGGCCGTTTTGATCTGCCGACCGGCAACTACAACGCCCAGATTTCGGCGTTCAAAGCCGGAAACGTCGAGATCGTTTCCGGGGTCCTACCGCCGCCGGAATTCACTGCCTTCTCCAGCGCCGCCGCGCAGCAGAATTTCCGGCCGAACGTAGTGTCGGTCTCCAAGGCCACCGAATTTCCCGCGGCCGTCGAGCCGCTTGGCGAACGCGCACGGGGCCTTTCTGTTGAGGTATGGTGGTCGCCGACCCACCCCTACAAGTCGGGGCTTACCGGACAGACGTCGCAGCAACTCGCCGACGGGTACGAAGCGGCGAGTGGCAAACAATGGTCTATGCCGCTTGGCTTCCGCCATTCGCTGTTCGAGGTTGCGCTCGACGCGCTCAAGCGCACCAAAGACATCAACCAGCCGGCGTCCATCCGCGACGCATTGGCGTCAACGGACTATGCCTCGATCGTCGGGCCCATCAACTTCAAGAAAGGCCCCTTCCCCAACACCTGCCGTACGCCTCTCGTGATCGGCCAATGGCAGAAGGGCAAGAAATTCCCGGTCGATTTGGTGAACGTCGATAACACGACCGCGACAGATATTCCCGTCGCGGCCAAAATGATGCCAGTGCCCTACAAATAAAACGGGTAGCATTGTGCATGATCACAATGGCGTACAAGGCGACGGCGCGGCAATCCTCCGGCTACGGGGAATGTCGCGCCAGTTCGGCGGTCTTCGAGTCATCGAAGACCTCCAGCTGGATGTGGCCAAGGGCGAGATAGTCGGCATCCTCGGACCTAATGGTGCGGGGAAAAGTACCCTCTTCAATCTCATCTCTGGCGTGTTGGTGCCCGACCGCGGCACCGTCGTCTACAACGGACGAGATGTGACGACGTTGGAGGTGTGGCACCGGCGGCGGCTCGGCATCGGACACACCCATCAGATTCCGAAGCCGTTCGGCCACATGACTGCGTTCGAAAACGTATTGGTCGCCGCCGTGCACGGGGCCGGCCTATCGATCCGGCAAGGTCGTCGCGAAGCGGACGAGTGTCTCGCCCTAACCGGCTTGCGCAAGCGCTCTGCCGTGCGCGCCGGACAGCTCACGTTACTTGATCTCAAACGGCTGGAATTGGCGAGGGCAATCGCCGGCCGACCAAGCCTTCTGCTGCTGGACGAAATCGCCGGCGGCTTGACCGAAGCGGAATGCCATTCGCTTTTGGATATCCTTCGCGTGCTGCACAGCCAGGGCGCGACGATTGTGTGGGTCGAGCACGTCATCCACGCGCTCATAAGGCTCGCTAACCGGCTCGCCGTGCTCTATTCCGGATCGTTTTTGGCTTCGGGCACGCCCCAGGAAGTGCTCGCCGACAAGCGCGTCAAGGACATCTACCTTGGCCAATGATCGTGACCATAGCGGCGGTTCGGGACTTCTGGCGACCAGGGGCCTCAGCGTCTATTACGATCAATTTCAAGCAGTGCGCGAAGTTGATTTCAGTATCGACGCTGGCGAGATCGTGGCTCTGATCGGCGCCAACGGCGCCGGCAAATCATCATTTCTCAAAGCGATTGTCGGTCAGGTCGATCGGACCGAAGGCGCGATCGAGTTCTGCGGCCAAAGTCTCACCAGTATGTCGACGCCCGCGATCAGTGCGGCCGGCATCGCCCTCGTCCCTGAAGGCCGACGCTTGTTTCCGTCGCTCACGGTCGACGAGAACCTGCGGATCGGTTCGAGCATTGGTCGGCGCGGACCGATCACGCTCGATCAGGTGTACCAATGGTTCCCGTCCATCGCCTCCCGACGCGGCCAGCTGGCGCGTAGCCTGTCGGGCGGCGAACAGCAGATGGTTGCGCTCGGGCGAGCGCTTCTGACCAACCCGCGTCTGCTTCTTTGCGACGAGATTAGCCTCGGGCTAGCACCGGTGGTGGTCGGCCAACTCTATGAATTCCTGCCGTCGCTGCGATCAAGCGGCATGGGATTACTCGTCGTCGAACAAGATGTTCGGCGCTCGCTGGCGATGACGGATCGATTTTACTGCCTTTTGGAGGGCGCCGTGTGCTTCTCCGGCCGCTCAAAGGAGACCGATCGCGAGACGATCATGCAGCATTATTTCGGCGTGTGACGATCATGGCGTTGGAACTCATCAATCAAATTATACAAGGCGCACTGATCGGCGGACTTTATGTCCTGTTCGCAATCGGGCTTTCCCTTTCATTGGGCGTGATGCGTTTCGTCAATATCGCCCATGGCGATCTGATCGTGCTCGCTTCGTTCATCTTGATGTCGTGCTCAGCGATCCTTGGCCTCTCCCCGTTCATAGCGGCAGCGCTTCTGATGCCGGTCGCCTTTGTTGCGTTCTACGGCTTGCAGCGGTTGCTCTTACAGCGCCTGGTTGGCACCAATCTGCTCGGCGTCATTCTGGTCACCTTCGGTCTGGCCATCGTGATCCAAAACGGTCTGCTGCAAACCTACGGCCCTGATACTCGTAAACTTTCCGGCGGCGCACTAGAACTGAAGTCAATCAGTATCGGTGGCGGCCTTAGTATCGGTCTATTTCCGCTTTTGGTATTTGCAACAGCGGTGATCGTGATCTTTGCGCTCGACCGCTTTCTCTATCGCACTTCCATCGGCTCGCGCATTCGCGCGGTCGCGGATGATCCCTCCGCCGCAAACCTCATCGGTCTTCCCTCAGCGAAGATCTACGGGATCGCAATGGGCGTGGTCGGATTGACTGTCATATCGGCCGCTAGCTGCATGTCGGTATGGACCAATTTCGATCCCGAAATCGGGCCGAGCCGTCTGTTGATCGCGTTTGAGGTCGTGGTGCTTGGAGGCCTCGGCAGCCTGTGGGGCACATTGGTCGGCGGCATAATTATCGGTGTCGCGCAGAATCTCGGCGCGCAGCTCGATGCAGCATGGCAGATTCTCGCCCAGCACCTGGTATTTCTCGTCATCCTGTTCTTACGCCCGCAGGGACTCTTTCCCCGAGGATCCCGCACGTGAGCAATCCGAGCGGACTGGCCCCTCACTTCCCCTCTGCGGGCGCGACAGCCGACAAAGCCAGTCGACTACAAATGCTAACGCTGGCGTTGCGGATACTGCTGGTCGTTGCCATCGTGCTTTTGGGCGCGGGTCCCTGGCTATTCGATCTCAATCAACTGACGCTGTTGACCGAGTTTTTCACGCTTCTCGTTCTGGCGTTGATGTGGAACCTATTAGCCGGATACGCCGATATCGTCACCGTAGGACAGCAGGGGTTCGTCGGCGTCGGCGCGTACGCGTTCTTTGGATTAGCCGCGCTCGCGGGCCTTGATCCGTTTTTGTCGATCATACTCGCGGCGGTGATTACCGCCGTGCTTGCCGTTCCCGCGCTCTTATTCATCCTTCGCCTGCGGCTCGCCTACCTCGCGGTGGGAACGTGGGTGTTGGCAGACGTGCTGAGCTTGATCGCCGGCAAGCTGCCGGGCTTTGGGGGCGGCTCAGGTGTCAGCCTGCCGATCTCAATCGCGCGCGCCTTTGGCGGATCGGTGTCGCAGCGAGTCATCACGCTTTATATATTGGCGTTCATCCTGGCAGCCGCAGCGTCAACGGCGACGTGGTGTTTGCTTCGTTCGCGTGTTGGCCTAGGGTTGACGGCGATGCGCGACAACGAAGAAGGCGCCAAATCTGCGGGGCGTCGACGTGCCGCGGATGCGCGTCATTTGCTTTCTCTGGACTGCGCCGTTTCTCGGTTTGGCGGGCGCGCTGGTCACGCTGCAAAAGGTGCGTGTCGCGCCGTCCGCGTCGTTCAGTATCACCGATTGGACCATCTATATTATCTTTGCTGTCGTTATCGGCGGCATCGGCAGCCTGGAGGGCCCGATTATCGGAACCGCTCTCTTTCTTTTGCTCCGCGAATATCTGGCTGATTTCGGCGCTTGGTATTTGATTTTGCTCGGCGCCGTGTCAATCGCCGTCATTTTGATCGAACCGCGCGGCTTGTGGGGTGTCTGGCGGCGATTTTTCCCGATCGACGTCATCCCGGTTTCGCACAAGAGTCCCGAAAACATGGACCGCACAGATTTCGCAGGGACATCACGGCTTAAACACGGTCACCATCATCGGGCAGAAACGGAACAGAAAGCATGAGACCGGTTGTGCTCGCCGTCGCAATCACAGGCTCGGTGCCACGAAAGGCCGACAACCCGGCGGTGCCAATCACCGTCGCCGAACAGGTGGAGTCGACGCACGAGGCCTTCGAGGCTGGCGCGTCGCTCGTCCACATTCACGTGCGAAATCCAGACGAGACGCCTTCTTCCGACCCGGAGTTATTCAAAGGTGTTATGGAGGGCGTGCGGCGTCATTGCCCCGGTATAATTGTCCAATTTTCGACGGGCGGCCGCGGTCGCGACCCCAGCGCGCGCGGCAGTGCGTTGTATCTGCGACCCGAGATGGCGTCCCTATCTACCGGCTCAGTGAATTTCCCTACGATCATCTACGAAAATCCCCCGTCGCTGATCGACGAGCTTGCGACAAGCATGAAGCAGCACGGTGTCCGGCCGGAAATCGAGATCTTTGACCTTTCCATGATTCACGGCGCGCGTCTGCTGGTCGATCGCGGGATTATCGATCACCGCCCACACGTGCAGTTCGTTTTGGGCGTCAAGAATGCCTTGCCGGCACAGGAGCATCTGCTCGATATCCTGCTCGCCGAATTGCGGTGCCAACTCCCTGAAGCGACGTGGACCGCCGCCGGCATCGGCCGATATCAATCGGAAGTGATGGAATGGGCGTTGCGACGAGGAGCTGACGGCGTTCGCACTGGACTTGAGGACAATATCCGGGTCACCCGCAGCCAGCTGGCTAAAAGCAACGCAGAGCTCGTTTCACTCGCCACTGAAAAGCTCACCTGCCATGACGCCAGACCTGCCAGAGCTGAGGAAGCGCGACGCATGTTGAGCGTGGCGCCTTGTTGAGTTGCCAAGTTTGCCCAAACTTCAGGGAAGGCTGTACACCTATGACTCGAAATGACAGCGGCGCATGGAGCGGTACCGTTGATGTCGGTTACTGTCTTATTCGTGTGGCGGTGGATGGGCAGCGCGGTGCGTCGCATCTGATGCTATCGAACTCGCTTGGAAACAATCTAACTATGCGGACCACAACTGGCGGCTTCGCCAAGCACTTTCGCGTCATCTGCTATGACTGCCGAGGGCGCGGCAAATCAGTAGCGTCGCACGGCGGACGAGACGGAATAGTGACTCAGTGACCACTACGTGCTGCTTCTTATGACCTACAATGCCTGGCGCGCTCGGTGGACGTCCAATCGCATCCGTGAAGTTTGGCGTGACAACGCTATCGTTGACCTGCACCGTGTGTATGGCCCCTGCAGGATATGGAAATGCAATACACCACCCTCGGCCGTACCCAGCTGCGTGTCAGTGTGGCCGGCCTCGGCTGCGGCGGTTTTAGCCGCCTAGGCCTCAAAACCGGCAAAACGGAAGGCGAGGCTGCCCGCCTCGTCCTCGAAGCTGTCGATCTCGGCATCAACTTCATCGACACGGCGGCCGCCTATGGCACCGAGGGCGTCGTCGGCCGTGCGCTCGCATCGCTACAGCGCGATCAGGTCGTGATCTCCACCAAGTCGACGGTGCGTCGCAACGGTGAGCCAGTAGCGCCGGAGGAGCTTGTTGCCAGCATCGACAGTTCGCTGCGCGTCATGGGCGTCGAGCATATCGACGTGTTCAATCTCCATGGCGTCCGACTTGACGACTACGAATATGCGCTCGACATACTGGTACCGGTGCTTAATGCGGAGAAGCGGAAAGGCAAAATCCGACACATCGGCATCACCGAGGCTGCGATCGTCGACCATACCAACGAGATGCTGAAACGCGCCCTGGGCGATCCGGTCTGGGAGGTGTTCATGGCGGCCTTCCACATGATGCATCAGGTCGCGCGCACCAACGTGTTCGCGCAGACGCAGGCTAAGGGGATTGGTACACTGCTAATGTTCGCCGTGCGCAGCATCTTCGCCGATCCGCCGCGCATCGCGCGCGAGGTCAAGGAGCTCGCAGCCAAAGGCATGGTTGATCCGTCGCTCGGCG
>Ga0209006_10006344_pt1 | contig 10707 bp, 9 predicted proteins | sample JacPin_JW_Ref_O2_FD_188567 | JGI IMG/M metagenome (GOLD analysis project Ga0209006, IMG submission 188567) | Forest soil microbial communities from Algoma, Ontario, Canada - Jack Pine, Ontario site 1_JW_Ref_O2 (SPAdes) (version 2) | ecosystem: Environmental > Terrestrial > Soil > Boreal... | reverse complement strand
AGCGGTACTTTAATTCCAAGCCGCTGCTGATCGAGCCGGGGGTGAAAACCGGCATGCCGGTGCACTACGACAACCCCGCGGAAGTGGGCGCAGACCGCATCGTGAACGCCGTAGCGGCATTCGAAAAGTACGGAGGTCCCTGTGTGATCGTCGATTTCGGCACGGCCACCACCTTCGACTGCGTTTCTTTGAAGGGCGAATACATGGGCGGAGTGATTTGCCCCGGCATCGGCATCTCTGCTGATGCGCTTTTTCAGCGCACCGCGCGTCTGCCGCGTGTAGAGATTCGCAAGCCCGCTCGCGTGATCGGCACCAATACAGTCGGCAGTCTGCAGTCCGGACTTTACTACGGATACCTCGGTTTGGTTGATGGCATTCTCGAACTTCTTCTCGGCGAGCTAGGCAAAGAGACCAAAGTAATCGCCACCGGAGGCCTCGGCCTGATGATCGGAACGGGATCGAAATACATTAAGCAAGTAGACGATTTCCTAACTCTCGAGGGGTTACGCATCATCTGGGAAAGAAATGTAGCGGCGCGCCCAAGCCTCTCGAAAGCCGTGCAAACGCCCGCCTCCCAGGCTTCGAAGGCCTCACCCCGCTCCGCGTCTGGCACCTCGCAGGCGAAAACCAATGGCGGCCGCGAGCGCTCACCTTCAGCTCCGCGTTCCACTCGCTGACCGTCTTGGAAAATTATTTTGAATATTTCTCCGAAGTTGAAGAGCACTTTCTGAGGCGCCGTGGCGCTCCCCTAATTGGTTCCACCCTTGACTGGGCCCAGATTGAAATCTGGAAGAATGCCGGCATCCCTCTCGAGGCTGTGCTTCGCGGCATCGACTCCGCCTTCGATAAATACGAACAGCGCAAATCGAAAAGGCACGAAAAGATCAACAGCATTGTGTGGTGCGCGCAGGCTGTGTTGTCGGCCGCCGAAGACATGAAGGAAGCCGCCGTCGGCACGGCAGCCGGGGAACAGCCATCGACCAAATCCAGCACGGGACAAGGTTTTGAGCCCGAAACCATTGCAGCATTCCTGCGTCGCAACGCAAATCTCTTGCACGCGGCGAAACTGCCACACGCTGCCGGAGTTTCCATCCAAACCGTCGCCGAGAACTCGGCCGCCACTCTTCGCAGACTAGCCGATGAAATCGAGACCGCAAAGGCAGCGCCAAGGGTGGAAGACCTCGAGCGCCATCTCACCGTGCTGGAAGAAAAACTTTTTGCCGCGTTACTTACCGCGACGCCGGATGAAGAAATCGTGAACGTCCGCGCCCAGGCAGATCGTGAACTATCACCCTACCGGCGCAAGATGGCGGCGCCGCAAATCGAGCAGTTGCAAAAACAATATGTCCACAAGCGTCTCCTGGAGAAATACAACCTCCCGCGCCTCAGCTTGTTTTACATGTGATGATCCACTCCTTCGATGTACTCATTCTCGGCGGCGGCGCGGCGGGCTTGATGTGCGCCATCGAAGCTGGCAAGCGCAGGCGACGCGTGGCTGTACTCGACCACGCCGACCGTCTGGGAAAGAAGATTCTGATCTCCGGCGGTGGACGCTGCAACTTCGCCAACCTCCACTGCCAGCCGGAGAACTTTCTCTCTTGGAATCCGCACTTTGCCAAGTCCGCATTGGCCCGCTACACTCCCGCCGATTTCATTGCCCTCGTCGAAAGGTATGGCATCCCCTACCACGAGAAAACTCTTGGACAACTCTTCTGTGATCGCTCTGCGCGCGACATCGTCGGCATGCTCGAAGCCGAATGCCAGAGTGCGGAAGTCAGCATCTTTCTGAATACGAAGATTCATCAAGTTGAACGAACCACTGAATTTGTCGTCCATGCCGCGGACGCCGAGTTTCGTGCGCCCGCACTCGTCGTCGCCACCGGAGGGCTCTCGATTCCTAAGATCGGGGCAACTCCATTTGGATACGACCTCGCTCGTCAGTTCAACATCGCCATCCGCGAACCCTGGCCTGCACTCGTGCCGCTGCTACTCAACACGGAGGACCGTTCCCACTACAGTGATCTCGCGGGAGTTTCGACGGAAGTAATTGCTTCATGCACCAGCCAACACTTCCGTGAAAAGATGCTGACCACGCATCGCGGCCTGAGTGGTCCGGCGATCCTGCAGATTTCCTCCTACTGGAAAAATCCGCACCGCGTGTTGATCGACCTTGCACCGGGCATAGAAGTCACCGCCGCGTTTCGCGATGTAAAGATTCCAAGAAACCTGACGACTCTGAGATCAGAGCTGCGCAAGTTTCTCCCCCAACGCCTCGCGGACCGCTGGCTGGACCTGCACCCGCCCCCTTCGTGGACAAATCATGCGCTGGCTGATTTTGAAAATCAGATGCATGCCTGGTCGATCTCGCCAGCAGGAACCGAAGGCTACGAGAAAGCCGAAGTCACTGCCGGCGGCGTTGACACCGACGAACTGTCCGCCAAAACAATGGAAAGCCGCAAAGTCCGCGGCCTGTTCTTCATTGGCGAAGTAGTGGATGTCACCGGCCATCTCGGCGGCTTCAATTTCCAATGGGCGTGGTCCTCAGGCGCCGCCGCCGGACGAGCGCTATGAGTCCAAAAAGAGGGTGCAGTCGCCTGCTTTCGCCCTTAACCCTCGTCGTCACAAGGTAATCAGGATGGCGATAAGCGGCATTGGGAACGCGGAAGCCCAAGAAAAACAAGTCTCTTGCGCGCAAGCAGCCTTGCCCTGATAATCATTGGGCCATTCAGTGGTGGCGAGATACCCCCATGCCCGAAAGGCTGAAATGTGCGCTCCGCGCACTCTATGACGAGATCGCCGAGTTTCGTTTCGATGATCCGGTGACGATTGTGCCGGAGGCTGGTCCCAAGGAATCACTCCACTACTATTTGTACAGATGCTCTGCGAAACTGCCCTACCGTAGCGTAATGCGACTAGATTCGAGGGGTATCGCTCAGGAGTGGGGCCGAGTCACCGGAGTCGTCTATCGACCTGCAGTCATTGCGATGTATGGGCTAAAGAATCTAGGGCACTACCTGCGAAGTGGAAACCAGGAACATCTTAATGTCTTCCTAAATCAAGTCAATTGGCTTGAACAACATGCAGTCATTCGCGCGGACGGCGCCACTGTCTGGCCCCATGATTTCGACATCCAAGAGGGGCCAATTCTATTGAGGGCGCCCTGGGTTTCCGCTAACGTACAGGGGTTTGTCATTAGCGCCCTGGTTCGCGGTTGGAGAATCATACGTCGGCCTCGTCTTCTCGAACTTCTGAAGGGTTCGGCACGGGTGTTTGAGCTCGATTGCGAGAACAACGGCGTACGCGTCCAAGCGGAAGGACACGTTGTGTACACCGAGAACCCTGGCCTTCCCGCTCCTGGAATCATGGACGGGTTCTTGAGGTCTCTCCTCGGTTTATATGACCTTCATGTAGAGACCGGCGATCCAAAGGTCTACGCGTTGTTTATGCAGGGTATAGACGGACTGAGGTATTTTCTTCCCAGATGGGACTATCAGAAGAAGTGGAGCCTGTACTCCAACCACAACTATTTGAGTCCCCCCGCCTATCATTGTCTGAATCGCATGCTCCTGATGGTATTGGCGCGGCTTACGCGGGACTCATACTTTGCGGAGTATGCCGAAGCCTGGAATCCGGCCCGGCTTTCTACCGTAGACCGAGCAGAGATATATCTCGCATACCTTTTGACAAAGAACAGCTATCGGTTGAAGCATCGAACTTGGCGGCAGAAAACGATGGTGAGTTCGCCTCAGCTTGAAGGGAAACACTTGCCTGGACCCCTGCCGATTACGCAAGGAAATGGTTAACTTGGCCGGACCGGTACTCGCCTTCCGGGGAAATCGTAATTGAGAAATTCGGTGCAGCGATGCTGCTCTTGGATTCGTTCAATTTCCAGGTACCATTCCACACCGGCAGCGCCCTGGAACACCCTAAGGCAGCCATCCAGATCAAGCCGGTACATGCGGGGCCCGCACAACTTTTCCTCATGAATATTGTCTCGGTACTCGAAATTCAACTGATGTCGGACGCTGCAAAGTGTAGTACCTCTCCCCATTGCCCACGCAACCGGTAACTCACTGACCTAACCTCGGCCAATCTCAAGGAGTGTAACCGCCTTCTACGAGAGGTCATAAAAGTCAAGGCCGACGTGGCGGCCCTCCTTAATTTGGTTTGCGACGTTAGCACAGACGTCTGATGGCGACAGCCCCGCAAGTCACCCACCTTCAGCTTTGGATTCGCGAGGATTAACCTATACCGCGAAGGTGGTAGGATTCCGGTGAACAGCGAGCTTTCAGCGAGGGAGTGTGTTCTTTCCGAAATTGCTCTTGACGGCAACCGGCCAGGCGGCACTGCTGCCCGTCTGGCAGGTCACCGCGTGGGGTCAGAATAAGGGTGTAACCGCGGATCAAGTGATTGCCAAGTATGTGAAGGCGATAGGCGGTGCGGACAAATTCTCGTCGATCACGACCTTCTTCGAAAAGGGTGATGTGTCCGGGAACCTGACAAACTTTCCTCCACCTGACATTCCGTCCCTGCTCGCGAAACAGCACGGGACGTTCGAGCGGTACTTCAAGGCGCCCAACCTTAGCCTTAGCGTGGTACTCGCGGAAAACAGCCTGGTGCTGAGGATGAACGGTTGTGACGGAACGATGGCGTGGTCCATCTCGTCCAATGGAAGTCGCAGCGAATCCAAACTCAAGCCAGGAAATGACTACGGATGCGAAACGGGTCTCCAGTCATTGCCCCGCAATCTACGTGAGCAGCGGGTGAAGATTCGACTCAAACGGGAGAAGAAGTTTGAAGGTCAACTGGCCTTCGCTGTGCTTGTCCAAGATCCCGAATCGGCAACGGACGAAACATATTATTTCGATACCCAAACCTATCTCCTCATAGGTTGGGAGAGCGCCTGGCTCCGCAATCACTCCCCGCTAGACACAACATTCAAAATGGAACGGCTCTATTCCGATTACCACGATGTCGGCGGAATCAAGCTTCCATTCAAGATCGTTCAACAGGTAGATAACTCCAACGGGGATTCTAGCAATGTTGTCACCACTGTGCGCGAGGCGAGAATTAATGTCCCGGTCGACCATGCCCGATTTGCAGAGCCTGGAACCATGGGTACCCCAGACCTCCCGAAGATGGAGACCGCGAGCACTCCCGTCCTTTCGGAAGTGATGCTCCCGAACGTTACTGCTCCCATGCTTCCGGAGGTGAAGATCTCGAATTTTGTTTCCTGCACCATCGCGCAACTGCAGCACGCGATCCCGGAGTTACAAGGACTCAAATCGACTCAGGAACAAGAAACACTGGCCGCACTTCTCGACAAGGTCGGAGCCAAGACGGTAGATCTCGTCCGTAAAACGCCAGACCTGATTTCGCACGAGCTCGTGGTCGAATCGCAACAAGGCGTCGTCAAAGCGCGGCAGAATTTTTCTTATCTAATCCTGACTCGCCCCCACGGCCAGGATGCCGTAGCCCTTGACGAATTTCGAGTGGATCTCAAGAGCGGCGAAAAGTTCCAAACCGATGATGCGGAGAACGTGGCGGCGTCGAACGCAACCATCTCCTCCTCAGACTTGGCAAACCTGGCACATACCAGCCAACAACTGAGCGTGCAGGAATCCCGGAGGCCTCCTCTGAGCCAGGGTTTCGCCAGCATGTGGATCTATTTCTATCCTCTCAACCGTCCGGAATCGGATTTTCGCTACCTCGGGCAACAGAAGATGGATGGACACCACACCCTGGTTCTGGCTTTTGCCCAAAGGCCGGAATCCGTTCGATTGCCCGCGGAGTACCTCTTCGAAGGCGAGTCCATCCCCATTTTTTTCCAGGGCGTGGCTTGGGTTGATGACTCGGATTTCCGGCTCGTGCGTTTACGGACAGACCTCCTTTCACCCCTTCCCGAGGTTTCTCTTCGCCGGTTAACCGCCGAGATTCAGTTTTCGCATACGCCCGTCGCAGGAGTGGCGTCGCCCTTGTGGTTGCCCCATGACGTTGTGGTCGTCTCGAACTTCGGTGGACAGCTCCTCCGCGACAACCACAAGTATTCCAACTACCGGATCTTTCGGGTGAAAACGAAAATCCTGCTGAATCCCTGATACTTTTCGAACAGATTATTGGCGAAAACGCCTTTTGCGCAACCGCATCAATGACCGCAATCCCCCGTTTCATCAAAACACACGATACCAGGCCGAACATTTGGAGTACGGTTGTGAATTTTATGGAGCATCTTCTCGTTCGCAGTTCAAAACAAGAGCATTCCCGGTGAAAAGTCCGACAATTACCGTAGAATTAACTCTTGCTCCTAAACATTGAGAAGCTCATCTACGGCGGCGACGGACTCGCTCGCCTTCCTGCGGATGACCGCGGACCCGGCAAGGCTGTCTTCGTCCCCTTTGTTCTCGGCGGTGAGAAGATCGAAGCAGCGCTAACCGAAGAAAAGCCCAGCTTCGTTCGCGCGCACGCCGAAGCTATCGTCGAGCCCTCACCGCACCGAGTCCCGCCGCCCTGTCCACATTTTGGCCGCTGCGGCGGATGCCATTACCAGCACGCCAGTTATGACCACCAACTCGAGATCAAGAAAGAAATCCTGCGCGAGAACCTGCGCCGCATCGCCCGGCTCGAACTGGAGTGCGAGATCGAAGTCCACCCTTCGCCTCCCTGGAATTATCGCAACCGTTCGCGATTGCAGGTGCGCGCGCGTCCTGCATTCTCGGCGGGATACTTCAAGTTTACATCTCACGAACTTCTTCCCGTCGAAGAGTGTCCTATTAGCTCGCCGCTGATCAATCGCGGCATCGCCGCCTTATGGCGATCGGGACGCGCCGGCCAAGCCGTCGAAGGGGTGCGGGAAGTTGAATTCTTCGCCAACTCCGACGCCGACGGAAATGAAACTCGCCTGCTCCTCGAATTTCTATGCGCCCCCGAGGCTCGACGCGCAGCAGTTCGCGCCTGGGCCGAAGAGCTGTGCGCGGCCATGCCAGAGATCGCCGGCGTCGTCGCCTTTCGCGAACCCCAGAAGGGCGTGCGGGAGCCGCTGGTCGCGGTCGGCGCCTCGGAATTGACCTATCAAACGAAGAATGCCGCCTACCGTGTCAGCGCTGGCTCCTTCTTCCAGACCAACCGCTTCTTGATTAACGAACTAGTTAACATTGTTACGGCAGGCCGCTCCGGCCAACTCGCGCTGGATCTCTACGCCGGGGTCGGATTGTTTTCCACGGCCCTCGCCCGTGATGTTCGTCACATCATTTCTGTTGAGTCGTCACAGACAGCCGCCAGCGACCTGCAACACAATTTACCCTTGACCGGAAAAGCGGTTCATTCCGCGACCGATCAGTACCTGGCCAAACTCGGAGATAACGGGCGGGCCGGACGTGGTGCACTCCGACAAGGGGCAGTCCTCCCCTTCCAGTTGGTCCATAAGCCCGACCTAGTGGTGGTCGACCCGCCCCGCGGCGGCTTGGGTGATCGCGCGGCGCGTTTGCTGGCAGATGTGGGGGCGCCGCGCATCACCTATGCGTCCTGCGACCCGGCGACTCTGGCTCGCGATCTGGTGCCCCTCCACGCCCTAGGCTATCGCGTCGATCAGGTCCATCTCGTCGACTTATTCCCCCAAACCTACCATCTGGAAAGCGTCTTACACTTAGTCCGCTGATCTCGGATTTGCCTGAAAGGCTCATTTTTCCTGTATGAGGACTGCCACCTCTCCGGTCCGGGCAAGAGAGGATTTCCGGTGGCACAGCGGAGCAGAGTTCGACGGTCGCCTAACATCCCATACGTCAGGCCTATGAATGATGCCGCTGCCCACAGTCATGTCGCCTCCAGCTCCGCCTGCTCCCCAATGAATTCCTGCTCAAGCCCGCCCGCCATCCTATGCTCTGCGGGGCAATTGCCTACTCGGCTGTTTGCCGTAGCTTCCGCGGCTCTGATTTTGGCAATGATTCTTGCTCGCCGTCGCGCTGTACTCGCGGTTGTTGACTACTCGGGCTTTTTGGCGGGATCCTTGGCCCGTGCAATCCTTCCACCCAAGCCGCAGACGCGCGCGGGAATTTTGGCGGTCACTTCCATTCGACGTCGGCGATGGCCGAAGTTAGGGAGAGCCACTTTCTTGCGGTGAGAAAGTAGATGCTTGCGGCGAGGAAGGCAGCGGCCGTGGTAGCCGAACTCGATCGAACTTGCATTCGACGCTGCTTTCCAAGGATATGAAGCTCAATCTGTATCCTTTGCTTTGAGGGGGCCGCGGCTTCCAGCCGCGCCGTATTTCTTTCACAAATGACGACGGGCTTTTAGCCCCCGAGGATCTCAACTTTTCGTCTCGTCCTCATCCACCGTTTCAACCGCTGCTACAGCCTGCCGCGATTCCGCAATCAAACTCAGCGCCTTCTCCTCATCCCCTTCCCGCACCAGAATAATCATTCCTCCCAGCCCCGGAAACGCGTCCTGCAAGAAACTGCCGGACTTCAGATCATTCTCAATCCCTGCCGAATCCAGCAACCCCTTCACCACCAGCGCCTCCGATTCCTGTTCGCTGTCAAACACCTTGACCAGCTTCTCATTCGGATCAGGTCCCTTTTCTTCCGTCGTCGCATTCGTTTCCTCAGCCATGTGATCTCCGATTCTCGGGTCGGCCGCTATGAAGAGGGCGCGGACTCCGCTTTTCTCTGCTTCTGATTCTAACTCTTCTCTTCGAGTTGTTTTGCTGAGTCTGGTCTTCGACGCACCGACTGATTTACAGTACAGATTCGCAGAACCGATTTGCAAAGATGATCGGCAATCTCCGGCACCTGACATCCCATGTCGAAGCCCCGCCGCAATAAGCCTCAGCCGCCGTTTGATGACGTCGTCTTCGGCATCAGCCGGCGCAAAGCCGTCCCATTTTCATTCGTACTCGATGCCATTGCTCCTTTGTCGCCTTGGACTCGACCCATGTTCGGCTGCCTTGCGATTTATGTGCAGGACAGAATCGTCCTCATCCTTCGCGCCAAGCCATCTACTCCTCTAGACAATGGCGTTTGGCTCGCCACCACGGAAGAACATCACCAAAGCCTGCGGCTGGAGTTTCCCAACATGCGATCCATCCAGGTATTGAGTAGGGACGGGTTGGGCAAGAAGGTGACCGGCTGGCAGGTTCTCCCGGTCGATGCGCAGGATTTCGAACAATCCGCACTCCACGCCTGCGATCTTGTCCTCGCACGCGATCCTCGAATCGGCAAGGTCCCGGGCGCTAAGCGAGTCCCGAAAGCGGCCAGCGCGAAGGCGGGATCATCTAAGCTGACGCAACCAGCAAGGAAATCCGCGAACGCTCCCGCCGAGAAATCTAACCGCTCATCGCGCCGGAAGAAGTGATCGCGCCGCTACCTCTGAACGCGGCGTAATCCCGAAGACCCGCGTTTTCATAAGCGGCGAGGGAGCTCACGCGGAGAGCAACGTCCGTCAGACGGACTGTGCCTGCAGCACTTTCGGGCCGTTTCATTTTGCCGCCAAAGAGAGCAAAATGCTGGATAAAGTGCTGCAACGCCGCACTGCGACGCTACATCCAAGCTTGGGGACTACAAACAGTCGTGACCCAAAAGGGACCGATATGAATTCCGGGGAACAATCAGATCACGAGAACAGTCTGTCTCATCCCGCACTCGAAGCTGACGACGAAGCCCGCAGAATCCGCCGCCTGCAAGTCATGATCAGCATGGTCTCCTCTGTCATCAGCCAGGACCCCAGCATCACCGTAGAAGAAGCATCCGAACTCGCCGCTGGCGCCAAACGCGCCGCCCTCGCCATGTTTCCCGACAAAGAACTTGCCTACGACCTGCTCTACAAACCCCGCCTGCAGCGCCTGATGAACGAGCGCTTCCGCCTGCAATAGCTGAGATTGACGGCGTGCGAGGAGGTGATCCGCTTACCCGAGTGTGCCGGCGCACATGCGCTTTCTCAGGATTGAGCTTTGAGAGGTCGCGGCTTCAGCTGAGCCGCAATTGAGCGCAAGAAATCAACGCGGCCCTTAAGCCCAACCTATTCATCCACCACCGAATTCCTCAGAGCCCCCACACCCTCCACGCTGACCTCCATCACATCCCCCGCCACCAACGGTCCCACCCCCGCCGGCGTCCCCGTCGCAACCAGATCCCCCGGCAGAAGCGTCATCGCCTGCGAGATATAACGAATCACCACGTCCAGAGTGAAGATAAAGTCCCTCGTATTGCCTGATTGCCGCACCGCGCCATTCACCCGCGTCTCCACCCCAACGCCCGCCCACGGATCAAGCCCATCCACCACCACCGGCCCCACCGGACACGCCGTATCGAAGCCCTTCGCCCGCGCCCACTGCCCATCTTTTTTCTGCAGATCGCGCGCCGTCACATCATTCAGGCAGGTGTAGCCAAGGATATAGGGTCGCACATCCTGATCATCCGCCAGTCGATAGCAGGTCTTCCCCATCACCACACACAGCTCGCCTTCATAATCGACGTGCTGCGAAATCTTCGGCCGCCGCACCACGCCACCCGGTGGCAGCAATGAGGACGGTGGCTTGAAGAACAGCAGCGGTTCCGCCGGAACTTCATGTCCCAACTCCGCCGCATGCTCCCGATAATTTCGTCCCACACAAACAATCTTCGACGGACGCACTGGAGGCAGCAGCGCCGCCTCATCCAGCGCGATCGGTTCGATCCGCCGTGTGCGCAATCCTTCCACGTCGCCATCGGACTCCTC
>Ga0209006_10006343_pt1 | contig 10708 bp, 5 predicted proteins | sample JacPin_JW_Ref_O2_FD_188567 | JGI IMG/M metagenome (GOLD analysis project Ga0209006, IMG submission 188567) | Forest soil microbial communities from Algoma, Ontario, Canada - Jack Pine, Ontario site 1_JW_Ref_O2 (SPAdes) (version 2) | ecosystem: Environmental > Terrestrial > Soil > Boreal... | reverse complement strand
TTTTATCGGTGACATTTTTGGAAGGCCGGGACGCGCGATTGTCAAAGACCGGCTGCCGGGGATCGTCCGCGACCATGCGATTAATCTGATCGTTGCCAACGGGGAGAACTCCGCGGCTGGGTTCGGCATTACTCCGGCGCTCGCCGAAGAACTCTTCGAGCTAAACATTGATGTCATCACCACCGGCAATCACGTCTGGGACAAGCGTGAGATCGTCGACTATTTCCAAATGGTCGAGGGCAATGGACACGGACCGGCACGGCGAGTGCTGCGTCCGGCAAATTATCCGTCTGACATGCCGGGTTGGGGACTGTACGAAGGCCGAAAAGGCAAGGTGCCTTATGCGGTAATCAATCTGCAGGGGCGCGTTTTTATGGCATCGAATGACGATCCCTTTCGCGTTGCCGATCGGCTTTTGCAGAAGCTTACCGCCAAAGTGATTCTGGTGGATATTCACGCCGAGGCGACTTCGGAAAAGATTTCGCTGGGCTGGTATCTCGACGGCCGCGTGACCGCGGTCGTGGGCACGCATACGCATGTTCCCACGGCGGACGAACGCGTCCTGCCGAATGGCACGGCCTACATTACCGATGTCGGAATGACCGGGCCCTATGACGGCGTCATTGGAGTGAAAAAAGAACTGGTGGTGGGAAAGTTCCTGAACGGTATGCCAGTGCGCTTTGAGCCAGCCACGGGCGATGTGCGCCTGTGCGCGGTCGTGATCGAATGCGACGACGATACCGGCAAGGCCCGCCAGATTGAACGGCTGATGCTGAGTTGAATCGAGCTGACCTGAATTGGGCTGCACTGAATGCTTGCAGCGCGATCGCTCGCTGCAAGAAGTCTTAGGCCCGTCGTTCTACCCCAGAGGGACCAACGTGTTATACGAAACTTCCCGCACGAGCGGTAGAATCATGCAGATGCGACGAGCGGCATTCATTGTGTCAGCGGGGCTTCTGGCAGCAGGGCTTTCGATCCCGGCGGCCGCGGCTGCTGACGACCCGACTGCGCCCGCTCTTGTTTCCTGCGGCAACGGTATTCCTGGGGGCGTGAACTGCGTCCGCTCCAGGAAAGATGAAAAAGAGGCCCGCAGCGCCTATTCCCTCGGACTGAAACTGGAGAAGCAACAACACTTCAACGCCGCTTTTGAGCAATTTGATCGGGCGGTCCGCCTCGATCCGCGCAACGCGAAATTCTTCGAGACACGGGAACTAGCCAAGGCTGGCCTGGTCTACGAGCACGTGGAACGCGGCAACCTATTGCTATACGGCGACCAACGAGCCCGTGCCGCCGAGGAATTTCAGGCAGCGCTCGATCTCGATCCCGCGGATCAGTTTGCTCGCGAGCGACTCGCGGCGACTTCGCAGGCTCCTCGCCAAGAACTTCTGCGAGCAGCCACGACCGTGGGAGACTCCGAAGAAATCCACCTGCAACCCACGAAGGACCGAGCCAGCTTCCAGTTTCGCGGAGACGTGCGCACGATGTTCACGCAGCTGGCATCGTCCTATGGCATGACCGTGGAATTTGACGACTCGGTGACCTCGCAGCAGGTGCGCTTCTACGTGGACGACGTTGACTTCGAGACCGCTTTGAAGCTGGCTTCCGGCGTGAGCAAAACCATGTGGACTGCGCTGGGCGCCCGCCAGTTTTTTGTGGCCAAAGATAACACCGAGAATCACAAGCAGCTTGATCGCATGTCGTTGCAGACGTTTATTCTTCCGCCGCACAGCGCGACCGCAGAAGTGCAGGACATCATAAACACCCTGAAGAGCGTGCTGGAAGTACGTTTTGTCACTTCTGGACAGACTGCCGACATTATCGAAGTACGTGCTCCGCAGCCCATTCTCGCTGCCTGCGCCAAGCTGATGGCGCAACTCACCGGCGACCATCCTCAGGTCATGCTCGACATCGACGTCTACCAGATCAGCCACCAGCTCACACAAAATATCGGCGTGCACGTGCCCAACACTTTTAACCTTTACAACATCCCCGCAGCCGCCTTGGCGGGCCTGGGCGGACAAAATATTTCGCAGCTCATTAACCAGCTAATTGCCTCCGGAGGCATCAACCAGGCCAACGGCACCGCAATTTCATCGCTGCTCGCGCAGCTGGGCGGCCAGGGAAATTCCATCTTCAGCAATCCGCTGGCGACTTTCGGTGGCGGCCTTACTTTCATGGGACTCAGCCTCGATCAACTCGCGGCAAACCTTTCCGTGAACGAATCTTGGGTGCGCAGCCTGGAGCATCTCAACATGCGCGCCAGCGACTCCGGAGACGCCACATTCCACCTGGGAACCCGTTATCCCATCCTCAACGCATCCTACGCTCCGATCTACAATTCGCCGGCGATTGCTTCGGTGATCGGCAACAATAGCTACCAGGCGCCGTTTCCTTCGGTCAGCTATGAAGATCTGGGGCTGAACGTGAAGGTCAAGCCGGCCATTCACGGGGACGGCGAGGTGAGCCTGCAACTCGAGTTGCAAGTCCGCTCGCTTACCGGACAAAGCTCGAACGGCGTGCCTGTGATTTCCAATCAGGAATATAAGGGCAGCATTAACTTGAAAGACGGCGAACCCGCGGCGGTCGCCGGAGAGGTAACGCTGACGGAACAACGTTCGCTCGCCGGCATTCCGGGCTTTGGATTTCTTCCGGGATTGAATCAGGTCGCAGCCGAAAATACCCGCGACGACGAGCAGGACGAACTCATGATCGTGGTCACGCCTCATGTGCTCGCCAATAACGAACGGATCTCGAGCGAAATCTGGGTCAGCGGGAAATGAGATCAGTGGCTAATGTCTAGTGGTCGGTGGCGAGTGCGAACCGGCCAAATGAACGCGGACTGTCTCTGCTACTTCCCTTCTTTCGCGGCGAACTCCACCAATTGCTTTAGCACTTCGGCAGGAATCGTGCTGACGTTGCCGATTCTGCGGCCGTTGAGAAATAACGTCGGTGTGCTGGTCACTTCCATGGACTTGCCGAATGCCAGGGAAGCGTCCACGCGAGCCTTCGTATCGGGCGCGGCGGCGCAGGCGGCAATGTCCGCCCCTTTTACACCCGCTCCGTCGGCAATCGCGGTGAGCTTCTCATCGGCATTTTCGGCGGTGATGTCGGCCTGAGTTTCATAGGTCTTGGCGACAAATTTCCAGAACGCTTCGTTCGACGCTCGGCCCACGCAGTCCGCATAAGCAGCGCCCTTAGCCGCCCAGTTATGCATCTCCAGCGGGAAATTCTGAAACACCAGGCGCACGTTAGGCGCCGCGGCCATCAGGGTTTCGATTGCGGGCTGCGCCGCTTTGCAGGCGGGGCACTGCAGATCGCCGAATTCCACGATGATCGCGGGCGCATCCTTGGGACCGCGATCAGGCCCGGTGATCCCCTTTTCCAGCGCCTTGCGCGCGGGCGCGAACGGCTGCGCCCCGAACGGAATAATCTCACCGGTCAAGGCGTGCATTCCGTCCGCGGTGACAAAGAAGCGGCTGAGTTGCTGACCCTGGGGACTGGCGAGAACCACTGAGACCTCGGCGAGCCCCGGAACCGGAGCGGGCACGATGGAGGAAATCTTCCATGTCAGTTGCGGGTCATAGCCGAAAGTGGCGTGCAAAAAAGAATCAACCGTGGCTTCCGACGGAAGCACGGTCGCCGAATCGTTGGCCGCTGATTTCACCGCGGGCTTAGCGGGAGCATTCAAGGACGGGGCCGTTTGCGCGCCCGTCTGAGACGAGAATAATGCCAGCACCGCGAATAAAGCCGGAACGAAGATGCGAACGGAATGAGTAGAACTGCGCATGGTTTCCTTTCTAACTGAACCCTGTAAAGCATGAAAAAACGTGAAGTACGAAATATATAACGCCGAACAAGAGAACGGCTTAGACGTCACTCTTGGCGGCGATCGGAAAACGACGTCCGTAGCCGAAAGCCTTGGGGGAAATCTTGAGCCCTGGAGCTGCCTGCTGACGCTTGTATTCGGCGCGATCCACCAGTCGGATCACGCGCCGCACTACTTCAATGTCGATGCCGCGGTCCGCGGCGATGCGCTCGGCCGGATGCGAATCTTCCACATAGTCCTCGAGTACGGCATCGAGAATGTCATACGGCGGCAGCGAGTCGCTGTCTTTCTGATTGGCGCGCAGTTCGGCCGAAGGCGGCTTTTCGAGCGTGGCTCGCGGAATCACTTCGCGGCGCGAATTCACGTACTCGCTGACCCGGTAGACCAGAGTTTTCGGAACGTCGGAAATCACCGCAAGCCCGCCCACCATGTCTCCATAAAGAGTGCAGTAACCCACGCCCAGCTCGCTCTTGTTGCCGGTCGAGAGCACGATAGCGCCGAATTTGTTCGAAAGCGCCATCAGGATCATGCCGCGAGCACGCGACTGAAGATTTTCTTCCGTCACGTCTTCCTCGTATCCGCTGAAAACGTCCCGCAGCGTTTCCCGATACGCCTCGTAAGCCTGGTTAATTGAAAGCAGTTCGAATCGAATGCCCAGATTCTTAGCTAACATGCGGGCATCGTCGATGGAACCCTGGGAAGAATACGGTCCCGGCATGCCGACGCCGATCACATTCTCCGCACCAACTGCATCGGCAGCGATGGCCGCCGTGAGCGCAGAATCGATGCCGCCGCTCAGCCCGATGATTGCCTTCTGAAAGCCGCACTTCTGAATATAATCGCGCGTCCCCAGTACCAGAGCGCCGTAAACGCTGGCTTCATCGCTGGCGACTTGTTCGTGCATTTCCCCAGTGAGCGTTTTCGAGTCGAAGGTAATCAAGTCTTCTTCGAACGACCGCCCCTGGGCAATGACGTTGCCCTCGGAATTCAGCACCAGGCTGGAGCCATCAAATACCAGGCTGTCGTTGCCTCCGACTTGATTCACCATCACCACCGGAACCTTATGCTGCCGGGCGATGCTGGCCAGCATGTCGCGGCGAAGCTGCCGTTTGCCGATCCAGAAGGGCGACGCCGAAATATTCAGGACAAAATTGCCACCCGCGCGAATCAGCGCGTCGACGGGATCGAGCGGGTAGAGCCGCTTGAGCCAGAACTGTTTGTCGTTCCACGCATCTTCGCAAATCGTGAGGGCCATGCGGTTGCCGCAGAAGGAAAACAATTCCTGCGCTTTGGCGGGAGCAAAGTTCCGCATCTCGTCGAAGACATCATAAGTGGGCAGCAACATTTTCGACTGCACGAACGCAACTTTTCCATCCATAAGCAATGCAGCGGAGTTCCGCACCGCTTTACCCGTCTCCGCATCCGCCGGAGTCACTACGCCGCAAATCACAGCGATGCCTCGCGTATCGCCCGCGATCTGGTCCAGCGTTTCACGGTTGCGCGCGACAAAAGAGGCCCTTTCGACCAGATCACGCGGAGGATAACCACACACCGAGAGCTCGGGAAAAAGAATCAATCCCGCTCCATCCGCCTGAGCGCGGCGCGAAAACTGGATGATCTTTGCCGCGTTACCGGCAAAATCTCCTACCGTTGGATTGATCTGTCCCAGCGCAATCTTCACATCTCAAGTGTAAAGCCCGCCGCGGTCCACGGCCAAGTCGGCGGGCTTGACGGCGCTGTTAGCATGGCAGGTGCCCAATAAAGAATGCGGCAGGAATTGCAAAAAAGCGTTAACATTAACGATTTGGTAGAGGCTTTTCTCACTTTCTCAAAAGAGGCGAATCCATGATTTTGCCGGCTGGCTCCCCCTGCGTTAGACGATCGCTGTCTGCGATCGTCGTTCTCGCCAACATTGTTCTCGCGTGTGTTCTTTCACCGCCGCGGCTGCAATCGCAAGACCACCCTTCCGCGCATCCCTGGATGAACAACGCGCTTTCGCCCGACGAACGCGCCGCCATGGTGCTGAAGGAAATGACCATCGACGAAAAGATTACGTTGCTGCATGGCACGGGCATGGTGGGTCTGAGCCCTATGAGCCCGCTGGCGATTCACTCTAACGGGGGCGCAGGATATGTTCCGGGAATTCCGCGCCTCGACATTCCTGCGATTCAAATGTCGGATGCGGCCTACGGCATTCGCAGCAGCGGCGAAAATGGCAGATATTCCACGGCTCTCCCGGCCAACGTGGCGAGCGCGGCGAGTTGGGATATTGCTGCCGCTTATGAATACGGCGCGCTGATCGGGCGCGAGTTGCGCGCGCAGGGCTACAACATGACGCTGGGCGGCGGCATCAACCTGACCCGCGAACCGCGCAACGGGCGCACGTTTGAATACTTGGGCGAAGATCCGGTGCTGGCTGGGAAAATGGTCGGCTCGGTGATGAAGGGCTTGCAGGCGCAACACGTCATCGGCGATATCAAGCATTACGCGCTCAACGATCAGGAGAGCGGTCGCAATGCTGTGAACATTACCATCGACAAACGCGCGGCGCGGGAAAGCGACTTGCTGGCTTTTGAGATTGGAGTGCACGAATCGAACGCCGGCGCCGTGATGTGTTCCTACAACCGTGTGGGTGGCGAATTTGCCTGCGAAAACAAATATCTGCTGACCGACTTGTTGAAGAAGGAATGGAATTTTCCGGGGTTTGTGCTGTCTGACTGGCAAGGCACGCATAGCACTGCAAAAGCTTCGGCCGCGGGACTCGATCACGAAGAGCCGGGAGAGATTTTCTACGCCGAGACCATGAAAAAAGCTGTGGAATCAGGAACAGTGCCCATGGCGGAGTTCGACGAACACGTGCGCCGCATTCTGCGCTCCATGTTTGCCTGTGGCGTAGTCGACGATCCGCCGGTAAGGAGCGTGGTCGACGTGATGGGCGGTTTGGCGGTCGCTCAGCAGATCGCGGAGCAAAGCATCGTGCTGCTCAAGAATAACCAGTCCATCCTTCCGCTCGACGCTTCCAAAATTCACAGCATCGCGGTGATCGGTCCACACGCCGATGTCGGGATGATTTCCGGCGGAGGTTCGGCGCAAGTGGATCCGCCAGGAGGAAATGCGATCATGCCTCCGGGTAAGGGTCAAACCCACTGGCAGGACCACATCTGGTTTCCCACGTCGCCGCTCAGGGCGATCCGCGCCAAAGCTCCGTCGGCCAATGTTCAGTTTGATTCCGGCACCGACCCTGCTTCTGCTGCCGCCTTGGCAAAATCGGCAGACGTCGCCGTGGTATTCGCCTATGAGTGGGAAAGCGAGGGCATGGACCTCGACAACCTCACGCTTCCGGAAAATCAGGACGCATTGATCGCGCAGGTCGCCGCTGCAAATCCGCGCACCGTTGTCGTGCTCGAAACTGGCACCGCCGTGACCATGCCGTGGGCCGATCAGGTCGGCGGCATTCTGGAAGCCTGGTACGCCGGGAGCCGCGGTGCCGATGCTGTAGCCAATATCCTGTTCGGCGATGTGAACCCGAGCGCGAAACTGCCGATGACTTTTCCCCGGAGCGTAGCCGATTTGCCGCATCCTGAAGTCGTGAAACCTCCACGCGAGTCGACGGGGGGAGACTGGAGGAGGATCGCCACCGGCCTGCCTGCATTCCAGGTGACTTACGATGAAGGCGTGAAAGTCGGATACAAATGGTACGACGCCCAGAATAAACCCGTTCTGTTTCCCTTCGGCTACGGACTTTCTTACACCTCCTACTCGTACTCGAACCTGGCAGTCGCGCGCGGCAAAGACGGTGTGCAGGTGACTTTCACCGTAACCAATACCGGCGTGCGGCCAGGAGCGGAAATCGCGGAGGTCTATGCTTCTCTGCCGGCCGCTGCGGGAGAACCGCCTAAGCGTCTGGTGGGCTGGAGTAAGATCCCGCTCAACGGAGGAGAGAGCAAAGCAGCGTCGGTGACCGTCGACCCGAAGTATCTTTCCATCTTCAACGTTGACACAAATGCATGGCAGCTACTTCCGGGCGACTACACACTTCTGGTCGGCGGCTCTTCGCAGAGCCTGCCGCTGAAGAATTCGATCAACCTGCAATAGGGGCTGGAGTAGCACCTCAGAATACAGAGGTAAGCCAAGCAGGCGAGATTTTCACTGCGTAGCGGAAGAATGGTTGCCGCTGCCGTTGTTTTCTCCGGCAGCCAGATCGTGCCTGCACAGCCGCGTAAAGTCATTCCCGCCGCACTGATCGATCTGTGTCATAGGGAGATCCTGCGGACGCACTACATACTTCCCGTCTTCCATCGCCTGGGAGGAGTCCACAGAATCCGTGACCAAGGGGCTGCCCGGTCGCGCGCGTATATGAAACTGTCTTGACGCAGGCTCGTAGTTGGAATAGGTGAAACATCGCCCAATGCAGGCGCGATCCACCATGTGGTTGATGAAAAGAATCCTCGAATCGCGCGGAGCAGCGATTGTTTCTGTCACGCGGCGGCCGTAAGGCAAAGTCTTCACCATATCCTCGACCTGCCCCTCCATTTTGTTCAATGTGCCAGTGTCGCGAAAAAGGAAAGAGAAAAAAATAACTGCACACACCGCGAGGCCCGCAAAGTGCCACCTGCGGGGTTGGACGGATCCAAGAATGGACAGGCCGAGAATTCCGGTCACCGCAGTCAGCCGCGCAACCGGAAAGCCGATCGGCGCGGCGTAGCCCGGCAGGTAAATCAATTCCGGGATCATCGCCGCCACAAACAGCAGGATCGCCCACACTTCCAGCGCGGTGCGGAATGACCACACCGATTCGCCATTTTTCCGTTGTTGCACTCGCCCATGAATGAAGCAGCCGCTACCGAAAATGAGCGCAATCCACGCCGGAATTAAATAGTGGCTTCCGTAGAGCACCAACTGGTCGGCGCCGTTTAGCAGATAGAAGAACGGAGTGTCCCAGTAGGCGACCCGAAAATGGAGGACTATATACCAATGCAACGCCAGCACCGCCAGAAACGCTGACGCAAACACCACCCAGCGGTGCCAACCGCTATTGTTTTCCGCTATCCGGATGTACACCACCATTCCCACAAGGCTCACAAATCCCATGGGATGTGCCATCAGAGTGAGACCACTCAAAAAAAGCGCGGCGATCCAATCAACCGCCTGTCCTCTCCAGAAGAGCGCAGCTGCGAAGAAGCCAAAACCCAAAGAGAGGTAGTAATTCATAAAGCCCATCTCGAACGTCCAGCCGTAGGCGATCATCGCGATGGCAGGTACCAGAACCCACGGCGGACGGCGCGTAGCCGCCGCGATGAATGCAAACGCACCCCAGAAGAAAATCAGCACGCACGCCGACACAACAATCTTCTCTGCGACGGCGAATCCGAGAGCCGCGCCGAGCTTCGCCAAAGCCACGTCCACCAGGACGTTATTCCACTGCCGCACCAGATAAAGCCCGGGCGCGTCTCCGTGCGCGATCAACTGCGCCAGCCAGGCGTTATAGGTGTGGCTAGCCAGGTCGCCAGCTTCGATGTGCCGGTGCCAGAAGCAAGGCACCAGTAGAATGACGGAGATTGCCACGATCGGCACCCATCGTGCGGCCACGAGCTTCAGGGCGCCGAATGAAAGCGATTTTGCGCGATCGTGAGAGGTTGGTGGAGAGAAGGTGGCGTTCATCGATCGTGCCCCAGAACGCAAATCTGCACGCAGCAGCCTCAGTCTTCGCCCGCTGGAAAAACCGTGTGCCGCGCCGCAGGCATTGGCGCGTCGCCCTTCTGGTCGCGCCAGAGCACGCGGTTCAATCGCGTTGCCCCGGCCGCGTCAGGCCGCGAGAAGTCCATCTTCGAAGAAATCTTCGCGCCCGGCGCCGTGCGCTTATTGACTTCGTAAATCAAACCATTCTTCAGGTTCCTGTCGTCCACCGTATAAGCTGGCTGATCGCCCGCCCCGGAAAATAAGCCTCCTATCAACGGCGCATAAGCATCGTTCTGATTCATCGGAGGCAAGCCGAGCAGCGTCTCCAAAGTGTGAACCATATTCACCGTGGTGTAGAAACGATGCTCCACATAAGGCTGCGCCGCCGATCCCGGAGAATATTTGCTGACCACAAAAGCAATTGACCGATGCGCATCCACATGGTCGGCCCCGTCCTGAGCATCGTCTTCCAGCACAAAGATCGCAGTATCATCCCAGTAAGGACTATGCGATACCGCATCGACGACGCGCCCAAGCGCCAGGTCGTTATCCGCCTCCGAGGCCGCCGGACGCGGGAAGTCGGGCCGCGTGCCTCCCGTGTGATCGTCGGGCAAATATAACAACACGAACGCCGGCAACTGAAATTCCTTCGCTTCGTTTTCCTTCCGCGCCCGCACGAACGCCGAGAACTCGTTCAGGAATTCATCCGCGCGCAACTGGTCGGGATACTCAGTATTGAAATCTGGAAACAGCGGATCGAAATGATCGCGCAACGCCGCCTTGGTCGGCTTCACCCCGCTAAACAAGGGCACGGCCCACGGCCATGGACTGGGCCCCGCATGCGGATCTCCCACGTTCGGAGCCAGCAACTCGCCCTTGCGAACCACGCTGCGCGGGCAGCGCGCTTCCTGACGCGAAGGAGTTCCCTGCTTCGGCGACGCCGCTTTTTTCTTCTCATTGCACCACTCGGCATTCACAAACTCGCCATAGTCGCGATAAGTCAACCCATGCTTCGCCACGTTGTCCCAGAGAAATCCGGTCGAGGGATCGTCAATGTCCGGCTGCTTATGTTCCAGCGGATATTCGTCGGCCACCTGCCCCTGGAAATCGTAAGTCCGCTCCTTGCCGCGATAAGCAATCTGCCACGTCTTCTCGTTGTAATCGCTGGTGATCGCCGCCGTCGACCACAAATGCCCGTCGCCG
>Ga0209006_10006342_pt1 | contig 10710 bp, 7 predicted proteins | sample JacPin_JW_Ref_O2_FD_188567 | JGI IMG/M metagenome (GOLD analysis project Ga0209006, IMG submission 188567) | Forest soil microbial communities from Algoma, Ontario, Canada - Jack Pine, Ontario site 1_JW_Ref_O2 (SPAdes) (version 2) | ecosystem: Environmental > Terrestrial > Soil > Boreal... | reverse complement strand
AAAGCGGGAATCCAGTGCTTTCTCTTTCAAGATCAAAGTCGCTGGATTCCCGCTTTCGCGGGAATGACGAGCTAGAAAAAGCCCTTCAACCTTGGCGGCACGATGCAATCACGCCGTCGGCGCTCGCACGCGCGCCGTCGAATCGCGTATCACCAGTTGCGGACTGAAACCTTTGTTCTGCACCGCCGGCGTCGTGTCCTCGTTCGCGGCGTGTTCTATTTCGGCCAGCAGCAATAACGTCGCGTGTCGCGCAATTTCTTCCGTGCCCTGCTTCGCCGTCGTAAGCGCGGGCCATGATTGTTTCGAAAACGGGCTGTCTTCGAAACCGGCGATGGACAATTCATAGGGCACATCGATGCCGTTAGCCTTCGCCGCGGCAAGCACGCCGGCAGCAATCTCGTCGTTCGATCCGAAGATGGCCGTGGGCCGATCCTTCAACGAAAACAATCGGCGCGCGCCGCGGAAACCGTCGTCGAACGAATAGTCGCCGGGGATGATAAGTTTTTTGTCGATGGGAATTCCGTAATCCTTGAGCGCGCCTTCGTAGCCCTTGAAGCGCTCCGGACTCGAGCGATGCGATTCGCCGCCCCACAAAAATCCGATGCGTTCGTGGCCGAGCTGGATCAGATGTTCGGTGATGTCGTACGCGGCATCGCGGTCGTCGACGAAAACGCACGGCGCGCCGTCACGCGGATCTTCCGCGGCGGAAATGATGCGCACGAAACGGATGTTGTGCGCGGATAGATGCGCGATCAACTCGCGTCGTTCCGACATCGGCGGCGCGAGGACAAGGCCGGCAAGCCGCGCGTGGCGCACGAGGTTGCACAACTCCTCGGCGAGATGCGGCGACGACGAATTGCAGGGATGAATCTGCAATCCGTAACCTGTTTCGCGGCACACCGACAGCACGCCGCTCTGCATGCTGATCACGTAATAAGGATTCGGATTGTCGTACACCAGACCGAGCGCGTACGACTTCGCGCTGCGCAGGCTGCGCGCGGAAAGGTCGGGCTGATAGTTCAATTCCTCGACAGCGCGCAACACCTTCGCGCGCGTGCGCTCGAGCACGGACGGTTCGTTGTTGATGACGCGCGATACGGTCTTCAGCGAAACGCGCGATCGTTTCGCGACATCTTTGATTGTCGGATTGCGCATTGCCTGCTCGCGGTGATCATTGACGCCGCGAGGATTCTGATTGGAATCGCCGGCGAGCGCCAGCGTGGCGTTACGCGGTTTGCGCTGCGGCAAGCGATCTCGCCTTCAGTCCGGCCATGCATCCGCTCACGGCATAGTAAAAAATGTACAGATACGCCGGCACCATCAGCGCGCAGAACACGATCTGGAAATCGTAGTGATCCTTCAAATGCGCAAATAGCTGTGGAATGATCGCACCGCCGGCGATGCCCATGATGAGGAAGGCAGAGCCCAGTTCGGTGTAGCGGCCGAGTCCGCGGATTGCTAGCGGAAATATGGCCGGCCACATCATCGCATTCGCAAAGCCGAGCGCGGCGACGAAACCGACCGACACGTAACCGTGCGTGACCAGCGCCGCGAAGCTAAAAAGTATACCGAGCACCGCGGACACGGCGAGATATCTTTCCTGAGAAATAAAACGCGGAATGGCAACGAGGCCGACGAGATATCCGATCAGCATCGCCGCCAGCGTGAACGCGGTGAAGAATTTCGTTTCGTCCAGCGGTAGATCGAATCCCCGGCCATAGGTACCGATGGCGTCGCCCGCCATCACTTCGACGCCGACGTATAAAAAGAGGCAAAGTACACCCAGCCACAAATGCGGGAAGCTGAAGATCGTTTTATCGTCGCGAGCAGACGCGGCCTGCGCGTTCACTTCGGATGCCCTGATCTCCGGCAAGGGCGAACGCAGCGCCCAAAACGCAAGCAACGCCAGCGCGACTGCCATGATCGTGTAAGGAATGCGAATCTTCGCTGCAAACTGCGCCAGCAGCAGTTGTTTCGTGGCCTCATCGGCTTGAGCAACCTGGCCCGCGAAATCGCCGATCCCATTCAGCACGAGCGCCCCAAGGACGAGCGGCGCTACGATACCCGCCGTCTTGTTGCATATCCCCATCACCGCGATGCGCTGCGCCGCGCTTTCGATCGGGCCGAGGATGCTCACATACGGATTCGCGGCCGTCTGCAGCAAGGACAATCCGGCGCCGATGACGAACAGTCCGATCAGCGCGCCGGGATAGATGCGCATCGTCGCGAATTGTCCGAACGCGAGCGCACCGATCGCCATGATGAACAACCCGAGCGCCATGCCGCGTTTCATGCCGGTCGATTTCAATATCCACGACGCGGGCAGCGCCAGGAAAAAGTACGAAAGGTAAAACGCCATCGGCACAAGGAATGCGTTGATGTCGTCGAGATCGAACGCCAGCTTCACATACGTGATCAGCGGTCCGTTCAACCAGGTGACGAAACCGAAGATGAAAAACAGCGCGCCGACGACGATGATCGGCCCCAGGTTGCTGCGTGGCGAATGCGCTGGCGTAGTCATGGACGGTCCCGCAATTAATTCACTTGTGCACAAGTATATTTTTATCGAAACGCCGGCGACACAAGTGAGCGTTCGATGTTCAACGTTGTCATATCCTGCCTGTAAACGATGTCGTTTGCACGCGGATTGCCGCGTGCGTAGCGCGAAAACGTTTTCACAATGACCATGCTGCCACGCAGCATAAATAACGTGTCGTGCTCATATAGTTAAGCAATTATCTAGCATTTCTCGACATTGAAATCTGACGCATCGCAGAATCGTCGAATGCTTTTCAGGTATTTGTTGACAACGTTGTCATGGAAGTTACATATTCTGCGCCGAGCCGCGAGGAGAATGCTCTCGCGGTACGAAGTTTTGGGGAGTCGACAGCGTGGCCGAAGCCGCCCGTCAGGAAATTTTCGAGACGCCGAATATAGGCGATGCCGCATTGCTCGCCGCCGATGTGGGCGGGACGTATGCGCGCATCGGCGTCGTGCAATTCGGCGGACAAACGCCGCACGTGTCGCACTTCGAGAAATACCGGTGCGCCGATTACCCGAATCTTTCCGCCATCTTCGAACGTTTTATCGCGGACAACAGCCGCGTGCATGTTTCGAATGGCGCCATCGCGATCGCCGGCTACGTGCTCGACGACAACGTCATCAACAACAACCTGCCGTGGCCGGTGTCGCTGACGCAAGTCCGTCGCGCGCTGGGCCTGGACGACTTGCAGGTGGTCAACGATTTCACCGCGGTCGCGCACGCGACGAATTACGTGACGGCGCGAGACGTCACACCCATCGCCGCGACTGCAGCGCCGCTTGAAGGTCCCGTGCTGGTTGTCGGACCTGGCACTGGCCTTGGCGCCGCAGTGCGGATCCCCACTGCGCGATCGACGGTGATTCTTTCGACCGAGGCCGGTCAGTCGGCATTGACGGCGTCGACGGATCTCGAGATCGAGATTCTCAAGTTTTTCTTGCGTGATGGTTCGCATGTGCCGACCGAACATGTTCTGTCCGGGCCCGGCCTTGCGAATTTGTATACCGTCATCGCCGCGTTGCGCGGCACGAAAGTGCCTGCACTCACGCCTCGCGAAATCGCGGAGACAGGTGTCGACAGCAGCGACGCGATCGCCGTGGAAGCGTTGCGCGTGTTTTGCGGATGGCTGGGCAGCATCGTAGGCAATCTGGTGCTGCTGTACGGCGCGCAAGGCGGCGTGCATCTGGCGGGCGGGATTCTTCCGCAGATCAGCAAATTCTTGATCAGCAGCGATTTCACCGCGCGTTTCCGCGACAAGGGTGCGATGCGCAAAGTGCTGGAGCGCGTTCCCGTGAGCCTGATCGAACACGGCCAGCTCGGCGTGCTCGGCGCGGCGCGCTGGTATGTGGATCAGCACCAGAACCAAGGATGACCGGAATCAATGATCGATTGAAGAAAAGCGGGCAAGAGAAAAGGCGAATCACGAGTGCGACGAAAGTTCGGCAGCCATCTGACAACGATTCATTCGGCAGCCACAACACACACGAAAAAACCGAGAGGAGAGCCATGAACTATCGTAAGAAAGTCCTGACCGCAAGCATCGCCGCCTGCCTGAGCATCAGTGCAGCCGCGCATGCGCAAGCGCTTTACCAACCGTCCGCGCCGGCTACGCCGGATGGCGCTTCCGGCACCGTGCCGCAGCCGCCGCTATTGGCCGCGGCAGATCCGCAAGCTGCCGGCGGTGCGACAAATTCGACCGACGAGGAACTCGGCACGATCGAAGTCATCGGCATTCGCGAGAGCTTGAAGAAATCGCTGGAGAAGAAACGTGACGCCGATGCGATCATCGAAGCGATCACCGCAGAAGATATCGGCAAATTCCCGGCGACAAACGTGGCCGAAGCCCTCGCTCAGGTTCCGGGCGTGACCATCGACCGTGCCCTCGGCGCCACGCAACGCGTAAGTATCGACGGCACCGATCCGAGCTTGAACTTGAGCTTCCTCGACGGCCATCCCGTCGCGCAGGCGATCTGGCAATACGGCGATTCGCCGAACCGCGGCTTCAACTTTTCGCTGCTGGCGCCGGAAGTGTTGGGCTCGTTGGAAATCTACAAGACGCCGGAAGCGCGTCTGCCGGAAGGGAGTTTGGGCGGCACGATCCTCATGCACACGATTCAGCCGTTGGACGTCGCGTCGAACGTGCTGACTGGATCGGTCAGCTACAACTACAACGACATGGTCGACAAGGGCAAACCCGACGCCTCGATCTTCTACAGCTGGAAAAACGACGATCACACGTTCGGCATCGATGTGTCCGCGCAGCACTACGAGCAGGTGACGGATCGCCAGGGTATGGAAGTATTCGGCTACAACCCCGTGTCGCAGTACGCGGCGGCGAATCCCGCCATTGCCGCGCAGGTCGCCGCCGGAACGTTGAAACCGACGGACCTCGTGCCGGACGAATTCAACGCGGCGAATTTCCAGCAGAACGAAAAACGCGACAGCTTCTTCAGCAATATGCAGTGGAAGCCGACCGATCGGCTCGATGTCGATCTGAGCTTGATGTACATGCGCGACAATCTCGACAACTACAACCAGTCGATGTATCCGTTCTGGCATTGGACGAGCGGGACACAGGCCGGCATTACCAGCTTCGATCCTGCAGTGAACGGTGTCGTCCAGGGCGGACACAGTTGCGATCCCCACGACGACCCAACCTGCCCCGGCCTCGGCGCGGTGGTCTTCGACAACAACGCGCGTACCGCACTCATCAAGACACGCGGCGGCGACATCACGGCGAAATATCGTGGCGACGGCTGGACGCTCAGCGGACAGACCGGCGTAAGCACGTCGCATGACGATCTGACGCAGGCGTTCATCGAACCCGTGTATTTCGGCGGTTATTCGTGGACGCTCAATCACGGCTTCACGTTCGACGATCCGTCGCGTGCGACGAATCCGGCGAACTGGTCCGGCTATTACTTCAACGGCAACTACGCGAGCGAGCCGTACGCAGCGAAGGATAATTACTCGCAGCTCGACTTCACGATGGACTTGAACAGCTTCTTCAACGAGCTGCTGGTCGGCGCGCGCTTCGCCAAGCACAACGAGAGCCAGGAACTGGACGTCTGGACAGGCGACGTGCAGGGCGGAAGCCTTGCCGCCGTCGGCGCGGGCAGTCTGACCGATCTTTCCGGTCTCGACTCGCTGGGTTTCGCGCCCGGTACGGTTAATCACGTGCAACCCGTCAATGGCGCGACTGTGATCCGCTGGGTGCTCGGCAGTCCGAATCTGGAAAATCCGCAAGCGTTGTATGCGCCGTACCTGTACGAAGACAGCTTCCAGGTGCAGCAAAGCAGCGACGCCGGCTACGCGCAGATCAACTTCGGCAACGACGAATGGAAAGGCAACTTCGGCGTGCGCTACGTGCGGACGGATATCGATTCGACGGGATTCATCATCGACAACGTCACCATCACCAACAGCCAGCTGGAGACTCTCACCAGCTCGCACAACAATTTCCTGCCGGCGTTCAACATTTCGTACAACGTGGCGCCGGATGTCGTGCTGCGCGGTGCGGCATCGGAAGTGATCGCATGGGCGCCGTACAACCAGGAAACGCCGTACGTCGTCACGAACGATTCCGTGTTGACGGGAGCAGGCGGCAATCCGAACTTGAGCCCGTACAAGTCGGACAACTTCAATGTGTCGGCGGAATGGTATTTCGCGCCGGAATCCGTGTTCGCAACGTCGGTGTTCTACAAGGACATCAAGAACTACATCGTGCAAGGCGTGGGTATCGAACGCTTGTACAACTCGCTCGTCATCACGAACCCGACGGTCTTCTCGGGTCTGATCGGCGGCAATTGCACATCGGACGGTTTCTGCGACTACAGCATCACGCGTCCTGAAAACGGCGGCAAGGCGTCGGCGAAAGGATTCACGTTCAACTATCAGCAACCGTTTTGGGACACTGGCTTCGGCGTGCGCGCGAACTACACGTATTCCGACGCTTCGACGCAAAGCGGCGGCGCCCTGCCGTACAACTCGAAGAACTCCTACAACTTGACGCCGTACTACGAGAAGGGCGACTGGACAGCCAGCCTGTCCTACGGCTACCGCAGCAGCTACCTCGCCGGCGGTTATGTGGCGGGTGCGCCGTCTGAAATCATCAACGGCTACAAGGAACTCGACGGCAACATCGCGTGGAAGTTGAGCGACCACCTTTCGCTGAGCTTCGACGGCCTCAATCTGCTCGACTCGACGTACCTCGGCTATCTGGGCACGAAGGCCGAGCCGGTCGGCATGTACAAGTTCGGGCGCGAATACATCGCAAGCCTGCACTTCAAGTTCTAAGTCGTTTCACGGTTCTCCAACCGATTGGGCCGGTGTTTTACGCCGGCCCTTTTTTTTGAAGGACGTGCTGCCCGTTTTCCTAGGCGGGCCGTCGTTTATGTTCGACACGGTTATGGTTAGTCGAATTCCTTGTTCGTCATTTCCGCGAAAGCGGGAATCCAGCGACTTTGCTTTTATGATGTGCCGACGTAAAAGAAGAGGCTCTGGATTCCCGCTTTCGCGGGAATGACGGAGCGGTGGATACGCAGCGGTCTTTTCATTAACGACGCGGGATGGGAAATGCGTATTTTTAGCTTTCTGTACATTTTTAGAACTGCAGCGCTCCTTTCGCTGCTGGCGCTGACCGCTTGCGATATGCAATCCGCAAAAGTTTCGACCGACAAGCGCGTCGCCCTATCGCTGATTCCGGCGCCGGTCCGCGTCGACGCAACGCCCGGTTTTTTCGTCCTGCGCGAAGGTGCCGTCTTGAACGTGCGCGCGACGAACGCGGAAGCGGTCGGCGTGGCGCGCCACTTCGCCGACTTGCTCGCACGCACGCGTGGCCTTCATCTCGACGTAAGGCCTTTCGGCGGCGCCGATCGGAAAGACGGCGTTGCTTTCATCATCGATCCGAACCTGCTCGTTCGCGGCGACGCGACCGACGAAGGATACGAGCTCACAGTTTCCTCCGACCATATCACCGTCGCCGCGCGAACACCGCATGGCCTGTTCAACGGCAGCGTGACGTTGTGGCAACTGTTGACGCAAAACGCTTCGACGCAACTTCCGCTGCATGTCGATTGCGTGTACATCGAAGATTATCCGCGCTTCGCCTGGCGCGGATTGATGCTCGATTCGGCGCGGCATTTCCAGTCGCCGGAGTTCGTCGAAAAATTCATCGACGCGATGGCGATCCACAAACTCAACGTGCTGCATTGGCATCTTACCGACGACCAAGGTTGGCGACTGCAGATCAAGCAATATCCGAAGCTCACCGAAATCGGAGCGTGGCGCACACCGGCGCATGTGGTGGGCGATCCGCCGCTATATGGCGGTTTCTACACGCAAGATGAGGTGCGCGACATCGTGCGCTACGCCGCGCAGCGCTATATCACTATCGTTCCGGAAATCGAAATGCCCGGCCACGCGCAGGCGGCGATCGCAGCGTATCCGGAGCTCGGCGTCACCGGAAAGCGTCCGCCGGTTTCCGCGGATTGGGGCGTGCACACGTATTTGTACAATGTGGACGACAGTACTTTCGAATTTCTGCAGAACGTGCTGAGCGAAGTGATCGAGTTGTTTCCCGGTCCCTACATCCACGTAGGCGGCGACGAAGCGGCGAAAGATCAGTGGCACGCATCGGCGCACGTGCAGCAGCGCATGAAGGAGCTCGGCATCGCTGATGAAGCGGCACTGCAAAGTTATTTAATAGTGCGCATCGAAAAGTTCATTAACGCGCATGGAAAAAGGCTCGTCGGATGGGACGAAATTCTTCAAGGCGGGCTCGCGCCGCGCGCAACCGTGATGTCGTGGCAAGGCACGAAAGGCGGTATCGAAGCGGCGCAGCAGGGTCACGACGTCGTCATGTCGCCATCGCCGACGATGTACCTGGATCACGTGCAAACCGCGATGCACGACGAACCGCCTGGGCGCCCGGACGTCGTTTCGCTCGCCGATGTGTACGACTACGAGCCGGTGCCAAGTGAACTGAATGCGGCGCAGGCTAAGCACGTCATCGGTGCGCAGGCGAATTTGTGGACCGAATACATGGATTCGCCACAACGCATCGAGCACGCCGCGTTCCCGCGCGCGGCGGCGCTGGCTGAAGTGCTGTGGTCGTCGCCGTCGTCGAGAAATTTCGATGGATTCGTGGCGGACTTGCCGGCGCAATTCGCGCGCTATCGAATGCTGGATATCGCATACGCTGACAGCGCCTTCGCACCTGAGATTCGCATCGCGCCGGATGCCAACGGACCGCAAGTCACCATCGCTCTATCCGATCAAGCCGGCGCCGGCGAGTTTCGATACACGCTCGATGGATCGCAGCCGATGTCGTCGTCGACGCCGTATCGAACTCCATTTCCGTTGCAACTACCGAGCGGGCTCAAGGTCGTCGCCTTCGATGGCGGCATCGACGTTGCTGCGCGATCGCGACGCATCGACGCCGTCTCGCTGATGCGCAAAAACAGTGATGAACTGCAATCGTGCAATCCGGGCGGCGGACTGCCACTGCGCCTGCCCGGCCCGTCAATGGATGGATCAGAAATTGCCTATCGCGTCGATATCTTCGATCCGTGCTGGATTTATCCGGCGGTCGATCTCGACGCGATTCATCATGCCGAAATCGCAGCGGCGGAGCGCCCCTACAATTTCCAATTGTGGAACGATATCGACAAAGTCGTGACGCGACCGCCCTCCCATGACGGCGCCGAATTGCAAATTCATCTCGACACGTGTTCCGGCGCGACCGTCGCCGCGATATCACTGGCCGGCGCGACCGACAAGAATGGAGTCGCGCGTCTGAATATGGCATTGCAATCGGTTGGCGGAAAGCACGATTTATGTTTTGTCTTCGCGCGCGCGGCGGCGAACCCGTTATGGATGATCGATACGATTCAACTGCAACCGTGATTTACATTTCAAATCGCGATCGGCGAATGGATTTGTTGCCGCGTTAGGTGTAGATAGGAATCCGGTTCATGGAGATTCGCTTATGAAGCGCTGGCTCTGCCTGATTGCGTTTTGCTTCTTCGCTCCCGTCGCGGCGCACGCCGCCGACGCTTTCGTGACCGCCAACTTGAATCTTCGCGCCGGTCCGAGTCCTTCTTATCCGCGCATCATTACACTTCCGATAGGCAGCACCGTCGTCGTCCAAGGTTGTCTGAACGGCTATGCGTGGTGCGACGTGATCGCAGGACCGGATCGCGGTTGGGTGGCAGGCGAATATCTGCAATACACCTACGAAAGCCGGCGCGTCTATGTGAACGATTACGGCGCACGCATCGGAATACCGGTGGTGTCATTCGTGCTCGGCACGTACTGGGACAGTTATTATCGAAACCGCGGCTGGTATCGCGACCGCGATCGCTGGGCGCACCGGCCGATCCACATCCGGCCGCCGCCGCCACGTCCACGTCCGCCCATTCGGCCACCTCGCCCGCGTCCGCCCGACAATAATCGCCCACCGCCGCGGCCTCGCCCGCCGGTTACACGTCCACCGGCGACGACGCGCCCGAGCCCGCCGACAACGACCAGACCACAACCGCGTCCCGCCCAGCCTGCTGTGCGGCCCGCGCCGAAACGCGACGATAACGGCGGCGGCTGATCCGCGATACCCGTCGCGCGCGGCAATCGCTGCGCGCGACCAAGCCTCATCACGCCGCATCGTCATACGCCTGTCACACGGTTCGCGCGTAGTTGCGTCCATCGCCCGGTTCCACGCCGCGCATCGCACGAGATCGTGAATGCACATTGCCGACGTTACTTTGTTTTTCGCACCGCACAGCGGCGGCGTGAAGCGTTATCTCCTCGCGAAGCATCGTCATTTCAGTCAGCAAACCGGCGTGCGGCATAGTTTGATCGTGCCCGGCGCGTGCGATGCCGAAGTGGCTCGCGGTGTTTTTGAAATGAAGAGCCCACGTATTCCGTACGGTGGTGGCTATCGCGTGCCCTTGTTTCCCCACCGCTGGCGAAAATTGTTGAACCGGCTCGCGCCGGATATTGTCGAAGCTGGCGATCCTTATCATCTGGCCTGGACCGTACTGGCGGCCGCGAAGGATCTCGGCATTCCGTCCGTCGCGTTCGCGCATTCCGATGTGTCGCGCGTGCTCGCCAGCCATGTTTCACCGATGGCCGGCTGGATGAGCGACGCATATCTGCGCCGGCTCTATGCGCGG
>Ga0209006_10006341_pt1 | contig 10710 bp, 7 predicted proteins | sample JacPin_JW_Ref_O2_FD_188567 | JGI IMG/M metagenome (GOLD analysis project Ga0209006, IMG submission 188567) | Forest soil microbial communities from Algoma, Ontario, Canada - Jack Pine, Ontario site 1_JW_Ref_O2 (SPAdes) (version 2) | ecosystem: Environmental > Terrestrial > Soil > Boreal... | reverse complement strand
GCGCGGGTAGCGGCCGGTGAACAAGATGGCGAACCAGGTCACGATCACTGCGAAGAACGCCGCGATGTCCAGGAAGAACAGCACGATGTAGTGCGGGATGGCCAGCAGCCATTTGACCAGCGGCAGCCACCGGTTGAGGTCGGCGGCCGCGTCCGGATAGGCGTAGTCCAGCTCGACCCACTGATGGTCGTCAGTGGATGGGTAGCTGTCATTCATCAGGGCCAGGTAGGTTCCGACCCGGTTGCCGAACCGCTGCAGCTCGAGGTTCCAGTCGAACCACCACCGGGGATACTTCTGCCTGAACAAGATCATCAGCAGTGGGCCGAGGAACAGTAGTCCGCCCGCGGCCGCGCCCCCGTAGGCCATAGTGGAGTGGCTTCCCGTCGATTGCCAGGTTCCGCCAGAAACGGTGCCTAGCACGATCGCGATCGGGATAATCACGAAGATACGGAAGAATGACGTCAACCGGCTAAGAGGCCTGTCCGGGTACTCGACGGCGAACTGAACCGGATACTCAGCTGGATACGGACCCTGATCCGCGGTCATATTGCTCTCCTTCTGGCCAGTTCCGGCACGTCACGCCGGGCAGTCCGCGCCTAGGCGGATGCGCCAGGCTGGCTGTGTTTTTCTTCGGGATATAAGCGGTGAATTCAGCGTGCCGCTGTTCCAGCCGCATGCATACCCCCTACCCGGGCGTAGCTACCTGGCCGGGTTGGTGTATGGGCTGCAGAATGCAACGGCGGCTATCGATATTGGGTCCTGCGGCCATCGCGTGGCTCCTTCTCATCGAGGTCTTTGGCCGGAACTCGAGAGGGTCACGCGGTGGCCGTCTCACATCACGACGCCACGCTCGCCAGCGCAAACATCGAACATCACATCAGCGCTCGCCACCTCTCATCGGTCTGTCGTCTGCACCGTGACGCTCCCCACAGATCGTCGTGTTCTGCCGCGTGCCGCGATTGGCGAGGGACGAGCGCGGGCGAATCGCCCAGAACGAAGGTGATTTGGGGTGGGTGGCGGTTCGGCCCGGGGGCGGACACCGGCCCGCTGGTTGGTGGGCCCGGCCGTGTTCGGGGTTAGGCGGTGACGTCGTGTAGGCGGGTGCGGTGCCGGCTGCGGTCATTCCGGTGGTGATGGGGGAGGGCTGCTGCTGGGCGAGTTCCAGGCCGGCGAAGAACAGGACCGCCAGCCAGCGCGGCACGCTCCCGCCACAGGGCGAACCCCATGAGCACCGGCCCGGCGAAGATGCTGATGAAGTTCGATGAATTTACCGGCGGAACTGCCCCCCATTTGGCCCCGCGGAGCCCATGCCGGGCATGTCATAGCTGACGTGATGGCGGGCTACCTGCATCGGTGCACCTGGTGAGCGCCTCCGGAGCAGGGAAGCGGTCCCCAGTTTCACTTGGGCTCCGTTGGGGATGCCGACGCGTACGTGCGCTTCCTGCTAACCGAATGAACCGCCGTCGCGGAGGCGGTCGATCTCGTCCGGTTTGAGGTCGAGCAGTTCAGATAAGACTCGCTGGGTGTCCTGGCCCGGGCACGGTCTGTTGCCACAATGGTCAGGAAGCGTGCAGAAAATACTAGGCGTGGATACGGGCAGCGCTCAGCCTAGCTACAGGCTGCCGGGTGACACTCGGATCATCAGCAAACTACGACGGACCAAATGGATGAAAGTCCCATGAGCGTGATCCACGACCACCAGGCGGCGGGCGAACCCGCACGGACATCGCCGCTGGAAAGCCGCATCAGCCGCGCCGGGGTGCGCGTTGATTCCCGAAAGTTGTGGTCGGGCGGAGTGGCCAGTGCGGCCGTCGCCGCCCTGGCGGCCCTGGCCGGCGTGCTGGTGGCCCGGTGGCTCTTCGGCCTCCCGGTGCTGGCCCCGGCCCGCGACGGCACGTACGGTGACGTACGCACGACCGCCCTGGTCCTGGTGGCGGCGGCCTCCGCGCTGGTTGCGACCGGGCTGGTGCACCTGCTGATGATGAGCACTCCCAGGCCGTTCCTGTTCTTCGGCTGGATCGTGGCCCTGGTGACCACGCTGGCGGTCGTATACCCGTTCAGCACCACCGCCCCGCTGGGAGCCAAGGTCGCCACGGCGGCCGTCGCCCTGGGGATCGGCGCCATGATCGGAACGCTCGTCGGCGGGGCAGCGGCGCGATCGACTGCGCACGCCACCCGCGGGGCCGAAATCGGGTAGCAGGCCTGCAGGTCCCGTTCCCGGCGGTCAGCTCTCCTCGCCGCGGTTACCGGCTGGAAGCTCGGCGAGACCCCGTTGGCCACCTCGACCATGAAGCAGGACCCCGAGGCCTCAGCATGCTTGGCCGCGACCTTCCGCGATCGCGCGGGCGTATGGTGGCGGACCCACGCGAGTGGGTTCTTTGAGGACCTGCCCAACCAGCTGGAGGCACGTGCCGTCCCGGAAACAGCCCTTGAGGCGGAACAGTCTCCCTGAAGCGGCCCGGCCCGGGGTCTAGGCTCCGTCCATGTCCCTGCTCGGCGCCCGCCGAATGTCAGGCTCGGGAACTTCTTATTGACGCATAAGCATCAAGGCGTGGTCCATCTGGATGACCTTGGGCAGGTTCGCGGCATCCAGCCACGTGGCGTGGGAATGCCGGTAGTCGTGCGGCTTGAGCTTGCCGGTCAGGTCCGGCCAGGTGCCGTCGGCCAGATCGGCGGCCTTGTTCCTGCGGTTGCCGCGGCGGACGGGGAGACCGGACCAGGGCTCGGCGGTGACGCACACCGGGCGGCGGAGGCCTTGGCGAGCGGGGGTGGAGTCCGATCTGGCGTACTGGCTAGGAAATATCCTTTGCTTCTAATCCTCGACGGCATGGACGAGGTGGCTCCCACGCTGCGCGTGAGTAAGACGGCGGTTCTGGCTAGCCAGTAGCGGTGCCCCGCTCGCCGAGTATGTGGGCGAGCCGTACCCGGCTGGTGACGTCGAGCTTGCGGAAAACCTTGCGCAGGTGGTAGTCCACCGTGCTGGCACTGATGAAAAGCTGGGAGGCGATCTGCTGATTCGTCGCGCCCTCGGCGGCCAACCGGGCGATCTGCGCCTCCTGCGGGGTCAGCGCGTCTGGGGTCCCGCCGCCGCGCGTCACGGTGTGCTCACCGGTGGCGCGCAGCTCGGTCCGGGCCCGGTGGGCGAACGCCTCCATGCCCAGCGTGCCGAACAGCTCGTAGGCGGTGCGCAGCTGCTCGCGGGCGCCGCGGCGGCGCCGCTGACGGCGCAGCCACTCGCCGTACAACAGGTGGGACCTGGCCAGCTCAGGGGGGACCTGGCACTGCCGCAAGCGCTCGATAGACAGCCGGTACCCGGCTTCAGCATGGTCATCGTCGGCCAGCAGCGCCTGGCAGCGGGCCAGCAGCCCCAAAGACCACGGGGTTTGGCAGGCCAGCCACCGCGGTGCGACGGCCTCCATGGCTGCGGTGGCGGCCGTCCGGGCCCCGCACCTGATCGCCGCCTCGATCAGCAGCTCCGGCCTTGATTCGTAACTCAGTAGCGGCTGGCACGCGACGGTCTTGAGTGCGTGTCGCAGCGCCTCTTGGTAGTTGCGCAGGCCGAGCTCGAGCGCGGCCAGGGCTTTGTGCACCCGCAGGATCCCCCGCCCGCTGCCCGTGTCGGCCATGGCGCGGAGCAGCCGCGTAGCGAGAGAGCGAGCGTCTGCTTCGTGCCCGCGCCAGGCGAGCACCTCAAGCTCCGCATTGGCCAGGCCGTTGGCATAGATCCGGTGCCCCATGGCTTCGGCTAGGGCCCGCGCTTCCGCGATCGTGGCCTCGGCGGCAGCGAAGCGGCCCTCAGCCAGCTGGCTGTGGGCCTGGAACCCAAGGCCGGCCACCATGGCCGGGAGCGCGCTCCGGTCACGCGCCCGCTCCACCCACCGGCCCGCCACCTCGCGCCAGGCGGAGTCGTCGTAGAGTTCGGCGGCCGCCAGGCGGAAGGCCAGGAAGCGCTGCGGGGCGTCGTCGGGCATCGGATGGCCACCGGTTACCGCGGCGACGGCCTCGCGCAGCAACCCGGAACCCGCCGTGTAGCGGCGCTCGGCCATGGCGGCGAAGCCGTCAAGCAGCAGGTCACCTGCGGTGGCTTGCGAGCCTGTTATCCGAGGTACCGACCGCTGCGCCTGCAGAACCTCGGCCGTCCCGGCAGCACGCTCGCTCACGAACTGTGCCGCGAACGCCTCAAGCAAGGTATTGCGCGCCTGCCGCGCATCATGGGGCTCGATCATCCGCGCTGCCTCGAGCAGGACCGAGGTCGCCGTTGCCGGCTCCCCCGCGGCGAACAGGATGTCACCCTCGAGCCGCCTGGCCTGCGCATTCGCCAGCGGATCCGTCAAATCGGGTGCCGCGCGGTCGAGCAGCGCCCGCGCGGCTGACGTTTCACCGGCCGCCAGCTTCGCCTCGGCCGCGTCCACCAGCCGACGGGCCCGGCGCCTGGCATCGGGCGTCAGCTCTGCTGATCGCTCCAGGAAGGCGGCGCTGCTCGCCCAGCCGCCGCGACCGCAGGCCCGGCCGGCCGACCGCTCTAGCTCGGCGGCGACCTCTTCGTCGGGACCGGGCACGGCCTGGGACAGGTGCCAGGCCCGCCGGTCCGGATCCCGCTCAGGGTCGCTGGCGGCGGCCAGCGCCTTGTGAACTCGCCAGCGGGCCCAGGAGGGCGCTCCGTAGTAGACAACTGACCGCATCAGCGGGTGGCGGAACCGAAGACCCGGGGTCCACGCCACCAGCCGTTCCCCCGCTGGCAGCGTTGCCGCCTCCGGGCCGATGCCCAGCTGGCCCGCCGCGCGCCAGACCTTCGCTGCGTCACCCAGCTGGTCTGCGGCCACCACCAGCAACAGCGTCTGAGCGTCGGCGGGCAGCGCCCGCACCCGGGACAGGTACAGCTCCTCTAGCCGTCCCCCGAACCGCAGCGGCCCGGTCAGCGGCACCGCGCCCGACAGCTCCCCGGCGGTCAGCTCCGCGCCGAACTCCACCAGCGCCAGCGGGTTGCCGGCCGTCTCGTCCACGATCCGTTCACCAACCCGCGGATCCACCGCGCCCCCCGTCGACACGGCCAGCAACTCGCGTGCCTCGTCATCCGCAAGCCCACCAACCGGCAGCTCCGGCAGACCGTCGAACACCAGCGTCCGTTCCTCCCCGTCCCGGACGGCGAATAGCATCCCCACCCGGTCAGCAAGCAGGCGGCGGGCCACGAACCCCAGCACCTCAGCCGACGCCCGATCCAGCCACTGCGCGTCATCAACCACGCACAGCACCGGCCGGCCCGCCGCCGCATCGGTGAGCAGCGTCAGTACCGCCAGCCCGACCTGGAACCGGTCCGGCAGCGGCCCCGCCACCAGCCCGAACGCCGTCTGAAGAGCCGCCTGCTGTGGCGCGGGCAGCCGGTCCAGCCCATCCAGGAACGGCACCAGCAGCTGGTGCAGGCCAGCGTGGCCGAGGTCCATCTCCGTCTCCAGCCCGGCCACCCGGGCCAGCTGCATGTCACCGGCCTTTCCGGCCGCCCAGTCCAGCAGCGCGGTCTTGCCGATGCCCGCCTCCCCGTGCAGTACCAGCGCCCCGCTCAGCCCATCCCGGACCGCCGCCAGGATGTCTTCCAGCGCGCCAGTCTCCTTGGTCCGGCCCACAAGCATGCCAATCGCTTCCATTCCGTGATCGCACGTGTACGCGACTCTGATCGCACGTCCGCGTTAACTTCTGAGCCGACTTCGGCACCGGACCTCTCCGCGCAGTGCCGCTGCGCCGGCAACGAGACTGGCCAAGCCAGGCACGCGCCGGCGCCGCCGGACATCGGTTCAAATGAACTCGCCAGCGGTCTCGATCACGCGCTGGTCTTGACCCCTTGCGATACTGCCCGACTGGCCGGGTCCGCCCCCAATAGGCAAATGGGCACATTACGTAGACATATGTCTTATTTCACGCTGCGTCGCTTGCCTGCACCGGCCGGACACTGTGCGAACACGTGACTCGAAGGATCTGCGGGCGGGTGCATGCTGATATCCATGACTGCCAACGACACGGGCGCCCCTAAGGCCGGCGCCGCTGACGGCGGCCGCGGGGTACCGGGCGCCGCGGCGGAATCCCCGGGCGCGCTTGAAGGGCTCGTGGGGTCGTCTAACGTTCCGCTCGCTGCCGTGGATTTGCCGTCCGGGCGGCTCCTGGCCGTGAACCCGCCGCTGGCCAAGGCGCTGGGCTCGACCGTCAGCGCGCTAACCGGATCATCCAGCCTGGACTGGCTGTCCCCTGACGAGCGGCACGCCGCCCAGCTCGGCTTTCAGGCACTGGCCGACGGTAACCTGACCGGCTACCAGGCAATTCGCAGGCTCGCCAATCCCCGTGACCCGGCTCAGGTATTTTCCGTCTGGGTCAGCACCGTTGACGTCGGTGGCGCCCGTATCGGTCTTGCCTCCGTCATCCTCTCGGCCAGCCACGACAATCACTTCCGTGCCATGCCGCCGGTGTCCAGCGTCCCCGAACCAGGAGACGTGGTCCTCGGGACCGTAGACGGCGCCTGGCGGATCGACCGCATCAGCCAGGACATCACCCCGCTGCTGGGAATCACGCCCGAGCAGTGCGTCGGCCAGCCTGTCCTCGGGGCCGTCCACCCCTCCGACGCGCCTGCTTTCCTCGCCGCCGTGGAACACGCCCGCCGCGGCGAGCGCGCGGTGCGGCTCGCGCTCCGCGTGAGCGCGGGATCACACGAGTGGACCGAGGTCACGGTGGTCCTCGCGACCATCTCACCGGGCGATCCTCCGCCGCTGGCGTTCGCCCTCATCCGCGACGACGAGGCCGCAGAGCCCTCCGGGGACAGTACCCGGGAGACGCAACTGGAGGCCCACATGCTGCGAATAGCCGAGGAGCTGCGCGCGGCCGGGCTGATTCCCCGGCTCGACCAGCTGCCCGCCCTCAGCGAGACGCCGGAGCTCGGCAAGCTCACCAGCCGCGAGTGGGTGGTGCTCACCCGCCTGCTGGATGGCCAGCGCGTCTCCGGCATCGCCGCGGACCTCTACGTCAGCCAAAGCACCGTCCGCAACCATCTGTCGTCCATCTACGCCAAGCTCGGCGTGCACAGCCAGGTCGACCTCATCCGGCTGATACGCCACGGGACGAAGCGGCCGGCTGACGGCCAGCAACGAGAGCCGCCCGCCGAAGCCGCGAGCGGCACGCCGGTATAGCGCCGGCCTATACGAGGAAAGCTGGTCTCGCTGCGCTAGCCGCCGTCGCCCGCGCGGACCCGGTAACGGCTGCCTCCGGCTTATTTCCGCGAATGCTTGTCAGGCCTTGTGAAAGGAATCCCTCATAGCCTTGTGTGTGGCCCGGCTGCCTACTCCGGAAGGCCCCTCGGTCTCTGGGCCGCCGAACCTCCCGGAAGGGTTCCACCGGCACGAATGCGTGGCGCACCGCACGCGCGGGATACGGCTCTTCAAGCAGGCGAGGATGGAGGATCGAATGTGCGCTCACACGCCGAGGTCTATTCAGTTGGGGTCAAACCGTCGATCATCGCAGGGGGCGCAGCCTGCGGGGGCTGATCTGGGCTCGTCTCCGCTAAGGCGTGTTTGAGATGTTGATCAAGGTCGCGGAACCATCTCGGAATGGCTCGTGGAGATCTGACGGACGAGCAGTGGTCCCGGCTGGAGGCGGTGTTGCCGCCGCTGCCGAAGATGGGGCGTAAGCCGCGAGACCGCCGGCAGTGCTTCGACTGGATCTGGTGGCGGCCCCGGACCGGCTCGCCATGGCGGGACGTGCCCGAGCGGTACGGGCCGTGGGAGACCTCGTACACGCTCTTCCGCCGCTGGCAGATCGATGGGACCTGGGCCCGCATCCTGAAGAAATTGCAGGTCAAGGCCGACGCGGCGGGACACCTCGACTGGAAGTCTCCGTCGACTCGACTATCTGCCGGGCCCACCAGCACGTCGCCGGGGCCCGAAAAAAGGGGGCCCCCGGCGCGGGCCGGACGCGTCCGAACGGACTTGCGGCCGAGCCGGACGATCACACGATCGGGCGCTCGCGGGGCGGCCTGACCACCAAGATCCACCTCGCGGTCGACTCTTCCCTCCACGTCCTAGCCGTCATCACCGCCGGACAGCGCACCGGTGTTCACCGAGGTCATGAACCGTATCCGCGTGCCTCGGATCGGTGGCGGACGACCACGCGTCCGCCCTGTTCACGTCCTGGCCGACCGGGCGTACTCCTCGCGGCACATCCGCGAGTACCTGCGCCGGCGGCAGATCCCGCACACCATCCCGGAGAGGCGGGACCAGGCCGGACACCGCCTCCGTCGGGGGTCGGCGGGTGGCCGCCCGCCTTCGACCGCGAAATGTATAAACGCAGGAACAGGGTCGAATGCCGGATTGGCCTGTTGAAGCAGGCCAGAGGCGTCGCGACCCGCTACGGCAAACTCGCCGTCCGTTACGAGGCCACCGTCCAACTCACCTTGATACGCCAGGCACTGTGACCCCGTCTCAGACACCGTGGCTAAACGGCGGGGGCAGCCTGGAGCCGGAAGCACAAGTAGGTGGCGTCATCGTCAACGTCGTTGCCATCTGCGTCGGTGACCGACACCGTGATCAGTCCGGCCGCCGCAGCAAGCTGCTCGAATTCGGAGCGGGTATACCAGTGCAGCAGCCATGGACGCTCCACAACGGTGCTTTCGTCGTCACGGTGGCGTTCGTAGCGCAGCAAGGAGGTCTGCGTCCGCATGCTTTCGTCGCGTTCCTCAGACACCACGGAGAACCGCAACTCGGCACCGTCAGCGGCGGTAGCGGTGCGGACCTGGCCGATCTGGCCGGCCGGGGTGGGCGACGGGACCTGGAGCGGGATCAACGCGCTACCGCCGTCAACCAGGTGGCTGCGGATACGACGGAGAGCAGCTTCAGCAGTGTCGTCGTCCGGCAGCAGGTTGAAAGTCGGCCCGGCCAGAAAGACTGCCCGGAACCGGCGTGGCAGGCTGAGTGTCTCCATCCGCTGTTGGCGGACAGTGACGGCGATACCTTCCTGGGCTGCCCGACTGCGGCAGCGCTCCAGCATGTCCGCGGAGGAGTCGACGCCTTCGACGTCCAGGCCGCGACGACGCAAAGCAAGCAGTGGGTCACCGTCTCCGCAGCCCAGTTCCAGGGCAGGCGTGCCCACCTCACACACGAAGGCCGCGTAACGCTCGGGGTCCGGGGAGAAGGATTTCAACGGAGCGTAGGACTCCGCGACGATGCCGGTATAGAAATCAGCTGGATCCATGTCCCCCAGCCCTCCCGGCCAGAATTTCGAAACGTCCGCAACCGGTTCTGCCGGTCGTTGTGCCACGCGATCTTTGCATGCTGCAGCATCGCCCCGCAGCCACGGGATGAACCTGCCCGCCGCCATCGGGATACCTCATACCACCGGCATAACGCACCACACGCCCGGTGACCAGACCCAGTAACCTCCGTTATTGAAGATCGTTTAGCACCACCGGCCGAGCCCGACCCGAAGGCAGCGCGGAGAGCTGCAGTCACGGTTGCTGTCAGTGACGCACCGTTACGGTGCTCGAGGGATCCCGATGTAGCCGACGGCGCATATCGCCGATTTTGCGCGGCTTGTAGGTGGTCGGGTTGCCGCTTTTGGGTGACACGGAACGCCCAGTTATGAGCGTCCGTGACGGAGGAAGCCTCGCCCGGATTGCCGGTTCTGAAGGCGTCCCGGGTGCGCCTGGGTGATCCGGCGGCGATCGGCCGCTGTGGCCGGCGGCCGCTGGCTAAGGCGGTCAGCGTCTGACAGGCGCCGTACGGTTGGCCCTTCACGATCGCGGCCTGGTCATGATGGCTTGCCGGCTGTGTTGTGCTGGCAGGGGTTGGCGGTCGAGGCCGGCCGGGAGGGCCCCGGCCCGGGGATGTGGTTGGCGGCGGCGGGCAGGTGGTGGCCCATGGGCAGGGCGGCTGCTCACTGCGGCGGCTGCGCAGGCGGCGGCGAGCACGCGAACAGGCGGGCGGCCTAGCCGGCGCCGAGCGCGGGTCGCGCCGGTGACGGGGCCGGGCAGGAACCCGGTGGTGAACGCCAGGGTGCCGGCCCGTTGTAGCGGCCGCGCTGGCTATCGGCTGGGGAGCGATCGGGGTAGCCCGAACCACGGCAGCACGCTGTTGTCAAAGCGGGTCATGGCGCAGATCTGGCCGCCGGCCAGGGTGAGCACGTAGAAGGCGGTCGCGTGGCGGACGCCGGCCGGGCCGCGCAGGTAGGCTCCGAACGCGGGCTGGCCGTTGGCTCGCACCGGGACGAGGTCGAACCTGCGGCCCGCGGCGAACAGGCTGGCGCAGTAGCGGGTCACGGCGTCTCGGCCCTCGTATCCGAAGGGCACCGGCGGCATCGCGATGAAGACGTCGTCGGTCAGCAGGGCCACCAGCGTGTCGAGATCGGCGGACTCCCACGCGCGGGCGAACTTCGCCACGATCGCATCCTCGGCGGGTGAACCGGAGGCGGGCGGCGGTTGGTGGCCGACGGCCGGCTGCTGCCGGCGCTGGAGGCTGGCGCGGGCTCGTTTGAGGGTACTGTTGGCCGATTCGACGGTCACCTCCAGCATGCCGGCCACCTCGCTGGCGTGGAATCCGAGGACGTCGCGCAAGATGAGGACGGCGACCTGGCGAGGCGGCAGGACCTGCAGGGCAGTCACGAAGGCCAGGGAGATGGCTTCGGTCTGCTCGTAGCGGGCCTCCGGCCCGGGCCGCACGTCGGCGGCAGCCTCGAGGAGGG
>Ga0209006_10006340_pt1 | contig 10712 bp, 11 predicted proteins | sample JacPin_JW_Ref_O2_FD_188567 | JGI IMG/M metagenome (GOLD analysis project Ga0209006, IMG submission 188567) | Forest soil microbial communities from Algoma, Ontario, Canada - Jack Pine, Ontario site 1_JW_Ref_O2 (SPAdes) (version 2) | ecosystem: Environmental > Terrestrial > Soil > Boreal... | reverse complement strand
GTAAGCAGCGACAGGGCGGCGGTGAAGCCGGCCACTCGCCAGTCCAGTTCGGCGTGAAATGTGCCCAAGTTTGAAGTGTGGAGCAAAGCGGTCAGAAAGCGGATTCCCCAGATCGCAAACAGCAGCCCGAGCATACCTCCGAGAGAAGCCAGAAGCAGGCTCTCGGTGAGCAGTTGCCGAATCACGCGCATTCGGCTGGCGCCTTCGGTCAGACGCAGCGCGATTTCGCGTCGCCGGGAGGCAGCGCGAACCAGTTGCAGATTAGCCACGTTGGAGCAGGCAATGGCCAGAATCAGCCCGACCAGGGTCATCAATACATACAGTGGCTTCGAGAAACGGCGGCGGAGCGTGTCGAGCCCGCCCGCGCCCTCCGTGAGATAAAGCAGCGGCAGATTCGAGCGCTGCACATCGTTTTGCGCCGTCGTCGCAACCCACTGGTGAAATTGCGGCGCCAGTTGCGACTCGGCTTGCGCCAGGGTCACACCCGGCCGCAAGCGTGCCATCATTTGCAACCAATAGTAATTCTGGTCGAGATAGTCCGCCGGGGAGAAGGCGAACGGATCGCCCGCTCCCAGCAGAAGATTAGCGTGTAAAGGCACGTAGAAATCGGCAACCAGTTCGGGATCGACGCCGAAGAACTCAGCCGGCCCGACTCCCGCGATCGTGAAGGATACGTCGTTGATGAGGATCGATTGTCCGACGGCGTTCAAGACAGTTCCAAAATGTTTCTCGGCGAAGCCGTGGCTGGCCACCACGACGGGAACCGCTCCCACGCGATCATCCTCGGGCAGAATCAGCCTGCCCGCGGCAGGAGGCACCTGCAGCCCTTGAAAGTAGTCTCCAGAAACCAGTTCTCCTCTTGCACTCTCCGCCTGACCTTTGATATTCACACTGGCGTTGCGGACTTCGCGGGTATGACAGTAGGCGAACACGTCGGAAAAGATTGCGTTCGGTGCGGGCGACGCGTTTTTCTGAATGATGCTGAAGGCCGGGTAAGGAAAGATGTCGCTCACCGATCCCAGGCGCGGGTCATCGCCAACATAACCGCTCATGCTTTGCATGACCGTGTCCCGCTGCGTGGCTTTGGCGTGCCAGTTAATAATCACCAGCGAAGACGGGTCGGAGACCGGCAGCGAGCGCAGCAGCAGAGAATCAAGGAAACTGTAAATGGCGGTGTTCGCCCCAATTCCGAGCGCCATCACAAGCAGAGCGATGCCCGTGAATCCCGGAGCCTTGGCCAGGGTGCGCACCGCGTAGCGCAGATCACGCCAGAGGTCTTCCACCAAACCCAGCCGGTTCGTCTCCCAAGCTTGGTCTCGAATACGCAGCGGATTGCCCAGCCTTAAGTAGGCCTGCCGCCGGGCTTCTTCCAGGCTCATACCGCGCGTTAGATTGTGATCGATCTCGTGAGCCAGATGCGATTCGAGCTCTTCCGACAACTCGGAGTCTTCTTTGGAACGTCTGAAAAATCGCCTGAGATTCACCGTGCTTCTCCGTTCGACGTCGTTCGTGACTTTCTTCGGTCTTGGCTTTCTTTGCGAACTTTGCGGCAGTTCTTCGCGAACTTTGCGATCAAAACTTTTTGCCTTTCCGTCCCTCGCGGAAAAGCCTTCACCGCAAACTCCGCGAAGAAAAAGCCGCAAAGTTCGCGAAGGAATTCAAACTCTGGAGAAGATGCCGCGTCCTTAAATTCTGTGTTCAAAATTCGACAAACGACCCGGGTAAGGTCTGCCGCCGTATTAATGGTTCTCACCCAGAATGCGGCTGATGGCGGCGACCACCGTCCGCCATCGATCCGTTTCGGCGGTGAGCTGCTTCCTGCCCGCAGCCGTCAACTTGTAAAACTTCGCCTTGCGGTTATTCTCACTTGTGCCCCAGAAAGAGCTGACCCAGCTGCGATGCTCAAGCCGGTGCAGCGCGGGATAGAGCGATCCCTGCTCCACCTCGAGCACGTTCTGCGACATATGCTCAATCACGTGGGCAATGGTGTGTCCGTGAGCCGGACCGGTGATCAGCGTCCGCAAAATCAGCATGTCGAGCGTTCCCTGCACCATCTCGGAGTTGGCGGAATCGGAATTGTCCGGCTGCGAATTTTTCGATGTGCGACTGCCCACGCGCCCTCCCCTAGAACGTCTAGGCAAGGGAGTACTCCACTCGATCGTCTATGGGAAGAGTTTTTTCGCTGGCGGTCCGAGGCCGCCGGTCAGAATAGCCCGGCTTCGGCCGAGACGATGAACTCTCCAGATCGTGGGCTCTCAAGAACTGGGCTCTCAACAACGTGGGCTCTCAGGCTAAATCTCAGGCGAGAGCGGCGATAACCTCATCGGTTTTCCGAACCCGCGCCAGCCGGTGAAATATTTTCTCGAATGCATAGCGATGCGCTTCTGCATCGCGGGCGGCGCAGGCGTCTTCGACGATGACGAAAGCGAAGCCCAGGCCGGTGCCCTGCCGGGCGGTTGATTCGACGCCGGCGTTGGTCGAAATTCCGCCGAGCACGACCGTGTCAATTCCACGCTGCTTCAGTTCCTGCTCCAGGTTGGTGCCGGCAAATGCGCCCCAGTGGCGCTTTGTGATGAGCAGGTCGCCACTATGAAATCCGGAGTCGGGTGAGAGTTCCGAAGCGGATGCGGGCGGCGGCGGAGCGTTGGGATCGCGCATGGGACTGTCGACCGGCAGGTTCACGGCATTCGCCATGTCGACGCGAACATAGACCACCGCGGCTCCTTTGGCGCGGAAAGTCTGCGCCAGGAGTCTGCTTTTGGCCATAACTTCTGCGGCGGGGTAAGGAACGGTTGGCATGGCAACGATCCCGTTCTGTAAATCGATCAGGACCAGGGCGGTCTTCTTTGGGTCAAGCTGGAGCGCGGTCATTAATTCCCCCAAATGTGAGTATCGTCACATTCTACGAGCTCCGGCGGCTGGGAAGCATGGTCCGGGAACGCAGCGGTGGGTTCGACTCGACGTCGCACTTTGACGTGGAGGAAGCGCCGGGACGTCCCGTCCGAGCCGAGAAGGGGTTAACTCTTCGTAGGAGACTGCTATGCAAGCGACCGCAATTTTTGCAGCTCTGTTCCTGGCAATTTTTCTTCCGCTAATTCTGCCGGGAAAGCAATGGAGAGCAGCGCAGGAGAGAGACCGCGCGCGCTGTATGGCTGAGCATAGGATGAATGCCAGACTCCTCAGACTCAACATCTGATGCGTTCCTGAAGGCACTCCTCGAGGTCTGGCAACGGGTATGCCGGAAAGTTCAGGAGCCGTCATCTTGATCACGGCAATCGAAGGTGGCCAACCGCTCAACGCAGACTCAGGACACCACCCAGGCCTAGCTTGCGCCCCGCTTCCCCTTGTGATAACTTAACTAATTGTCCCGTACATCTGGCAGGGATCAGAGGGATAAGTTTGCGCGAAAGGCGCGTCTTCCCCGGAAGTTTGCTGGCGTAGCTCAGTCGGTAGAGCACCTGATTTGTAATCAGGGGGTCGGGGGTTCAAATCCCTTCGCCAGCTCCAGAAAACGATTTGAGTAGGCGGCGGCGGCAGCGGCGCAACGGGTTTTTCCAAACGCACTCCATTCGGATCTTTTCTCCGGCGTGTAGTGATCAGAAATCGGTGATCTTCGCGGTGTCTTGCGCGAGCCTTGGTTTCCCTGTGTTGCGAAAGTCAGTGGTGAATTGGTCTGCAGGTTTCCGTGAACGCGATCCGGCAGCCTGCGGAGTTTTCTGTTGGACGGAGCGCGACGGCCGCATCGCCCGGGAAAGTTTGCACAGGTGGGTGAGTGGTTAAAGCCAACAGACTGTAAATCTGTCCCTCCTAGCGAGGTACGAAGGTTCGAATCCTTCCCTGTGCACCAGAAATTGAGCCATTTAGCGGGCGTGAGTCGAAGCGTAGCGAGACGGAAGCCCGCTGGCGAAATCCCGAGCGTGATTTGCGAGGGATCTTAGTTCGTCCGCTGATTTTGTGTGGGTCTGAATTCTGTGAATCGCCTGTCCATTGCGCTGATCTGTTACGTCGTGCTGGGAGTGCTGACTTGGGCGACGATTACCGACCCGAAGCTGCGGGCGGGGACTCTGGTGGTGCTGGCACTGTTCGCGGTGAAGTCGTTGTTGCGCCGCAAGGAAGTGCTGCACTCGGACGAAGGCACAGACACAGATTAGGTTTGGCTGGGAGCTGACAGCCGACCGCGGGTTTTTCAGAGCCGATGTAGCTCAGTTGGTAGAGCACTCCCTTGGTAAGGGAGAGGTCACCAGTTCAATCCTGGTCATCGGCTCCAGAGACTAAGGCGCTTCGTGTGGAACGGTTGGGGAAGGGCATGGCTTCAGCCATGCCGTCGGAGTCGAAATGAAGCGCGGCTTCAGCCGCTGTTTTAGCTGAAAGCTGACGGCTGAGAGCTGGTTTCAAGCGGGAGTAACTCAGTGGTAGAGTCACAGCCTTCCAAGCTGTTGGTCGCGGGTTCGATTCCCGTCTCCCGCTCCAGATTGAGCCGTTTAGCGGGCGTCTGAGCCTGCTGGCGAAATCCTGAGCGTTGTTTGCGAAGGATCTGTGTAAGTGATCTGTGGAAGTAAGGTGTGACTGTGGCATTCGAGCAAGCAACGATCAAGGTTGAGAAGGCGCAAGAGTTCGCGAAGCTGCAAGCAGCAACAGAGCAGGCGTTCCTTCCCGAAAGGGCCGAGCGCTTCCTGAAGCAGATGGATCGCAAGGGGATTCGGGTTCGCGACTTCGATGCGGTGCTGGCGCAGTGTGTGCTCGAGGGTTTCGCCGAACCGGGATTGAATGCGCGGCATCTATATGAGTCGCTGCCGGTTTCGGATCAGGCGCAGATGCGCGAGTTTTACCTGTCGAAGCTGGAAACGGTTGATCAGGCGCTGCGGCACAAGTTTAAGAAGCTGTATCAGTATTACTGATCGCGTTTAGTGGGCGTGAGCGAAGCGGGAGCGCGCTGCGATCATTCTGAGCGTTCTTTGCGAAGGATATCGCCGCTAGATCGGGTTGCATAGGTCCTTCGCGGCAGAAGACGCCGCTCAGGATGACAAAGGGTTTAACTGAGAGCTGAAGGCTGAGAGCTGACAGCTAGAAGCTAAGAGCTAGGAGCTAAGAGCTGAGTTATGGCGAAAGAGAAATTTGACCGCACCAAGCCGCACTGCAATGTTGGGACGATCGGACACATCGATCATGGCAAGACCACGTTGACGGCGGCGATCACGAAAGTTTTGTCGAAGCACAATCCGAAGAACACGTTCCGATCGTTTGATTCGATCGATAACGCGCCGGAAGAGAAGGCGCGCGGAATCACGATTGCCACGGCGCACGTCGAGTATGAGACGGCGAACCGGCACTACGCGCACGTCGATTGCCCGGGCCACGCGGATTACATCAAGAACATGATTACGGGCGCGGCGCAGATGGATGGCGGGATTCTGGTGGTGGCTGCGACCGATGGTCCGATGCCGCAGACGCGCGAGCACGTGCTGTTGGCGCGGCAGGTGGGCGTGCCTTATCTCGTCGTGGCGTTGAATAAAGTTGACGCAGTCGATGATCCGGAGTTGCTCGAGCTGGTGGAACTGGAAGTGCGCGAGTTGCTGAAGAGCTACAAGTTTCCGGGCGACGATGTTCCGGTGGTGCGGGTATCGGCTCTGGGCGCGCTGAACGGGGAAGCCAAGGCGGAAGCCCAGGTGGACGCGCTGATGGAGGCGGTGGATAAATACATTCCGCAGCCGGCGCGCGAACTGGACAAGCCCTTCCTGATGCCGATTGAAGATATTTTTTCGATTCAGGGACGCGGCACGGTGGTGACCGGACGTATTGAGCGCGGCAAGGTGAAGGTTGGCGAAGAAGTAGAAATCGTCGGCTTCCGCGAGACCCGCAAGACGGTTGTGACTGGCGTCGAAATGTTCAAGAAGCAACTCGACGAAGGCATGGCGGGCGACAACGCCGGCCTGCTGCTGCGCGGCATTGCGAAAGAAGATGTCGAGCGTGGCATGGTGCTGGCGAAGACGGGATCGATTACTCCGCACACCAAGTTCAAGGCCGAAGTTTACATTTTGACCAAAGAAGAAGGTGGACGGCATACGCCATTCTTCAAGGGATATCGTCCGCAGTTTTACTTGCGCACGACGGACGTGACGGGCGTGGCGGAACTTCCGGCGGGCACGGAGATGGTGATGCCGGGAGACAACGTCAGCCTGGTGATTGAACTGATCACGCCGGTAGCCATGGAAAAGGGCTTGCGCTTTGCGATTCGCGAAGGCGGGCACACCGTGGGCGCAGGCACGATCTCGGAGATTGTGACGTAGTAGAACAGCTGTCAGCTATCAGCTTTCAGTCGTCAGTAGAGCGGCGAAACTGAGAGCACGGTGGCTATCGACAGGTTGCAGAGGTCCTTCGGCGACAAAGAACGTCGCCTCAGGATGACGAAGAGTTGACCGAGAGCTGACGGCTGAGAGCTGACAGCTAGAATCCAGGAGCTGTTGAGATGCCCCGAGAAATAGTGACATTACAGTGCGGTGACTGCAAAGAGCGGAACTATTCGACGACCAAGAACCGCAAGACGACGACGGAACGGCTGGAGTTCAAGAAGTTCTGCAACCGTTGCCGCAAGCACACGCCGCACAAGGAAGTGAAATAGATTTTGTAATTTGGTAATCGGGTAATTTGGTAATTGGAAATCTGGCGCTGCCGGGTTTTCAAATTACAAAATTACAAATTGCAAAATTACAAAATGGACACAGGGGCGTAAGCTCAACGGTTAAACTGTCGGTCTCCAAAACCGAACTTGGGGGTTCGAATCCCTCCGCCCCTGCCAGATGTTTTTGAGGGTCAGGGAAAGATTCAGGAGCAGGAATGGCAGTCGAGACGAAGAAAATGGCGAACTTAGCGGCAGCGGGCGGCAACTTCGGCGAGCAGATGAAGGCCTGGCCGGTGCGCATCCGAACTTTCTACAACGACGTGCGCACGGAAATGCGCAAGGTAACGGCTCCGTCCTGGAAGGAAGTGCAGGCCACGACCACCGTGGTGGTTATCACGGTGTTCATTTTCGCCGCCTACTTCGCGGTGATCGATTACGTCATTCAACACGGAGTAACCGCGCTGTTCGATTATTTCAAGGCCCACTAGAGTTTAGAGTTCGGATGTACCCGTCGCGATGCGAAGCCGCTTCGCGAACGAAAGCTGGTCAGGAAGAGAAGCATTTATGCCGGACGAAGAAAAAAACGAAGGCGAAGCGCAGACTGCGGGCGCGGAGGGCGCTACCGCCACTGCCGAAGCGCCCAAAAACCCGAACATGAAGTGGTACATCATCCACTCCTACTCGGGTTTCGAGCGCAAGGTGAAGGAGTCGCTGGAGTCGCGAGTCAACGCCTTCGGCTTGCAGGAAAAGATCGGCAAGGTGCTGATCCCCACCGAGTCAGTGACCGAAGTTCGCGGCGGCAAGAAGTACACTTCCGAGCGCATGTTCTATCCCGGCTACGTGCTGGTTGAGATGGACATGGACGATCATGTCTGGCACGTAGTGAAGTCGACGCCGCGCGTTACTGGGTTCGTCGGCACCGGTCAGCAGCCGACTCCTCTTTCGGAAGAGGAAGTCCAGCACATCGTCTATAAAGTTGCCGACAGCCGCGAGAAGCCGAAGCTCAAGGTCAAGTTCGAGAAGAACGAAACCGTACGCATCAGCGAAGGCCCGTTCGCAACTTTTACTGGAATTGTGGACGAAGTAAACGAGGACCGCGAGACTCTGAAAGTCATGGTCACGATTTTTGGCCGCTCCACTCCGGTAGAGCTTGAATTCAATCAGGTGGAGAAGGTCGCGTAGGTTGCGAATGGGTATTTTCACCGCGAAGTTGCGGGTTTGGAATCCGGTCAACTCGTCTTCCAGTCAGGAGATTGAGGCGATGGTGGATTCCGGCGCGTCCTATAGCTGGGTTTTGCGAACGCGCCTTGAGCCTCTGGGCGTGCGTCCAGTGCGGCGAATGTCGTTCAAGACGATCGAAGGCAAGACCATCGAGCGTGATCTGGTTCCGGTGTTTGTGGCGGCGGACGGATTCACTGGCGGCGACAATGTCGTGATGGCGGAGCCAGGCGACATGGAAGTGATTGGTGCGCACACGCTGGAGAGCCTGGGGCTGACCGTCGATCCGGTGGGAAAGAAACTCGTGCCGGCCGTCGGGCTCGCGTTGACCGCAGTCCTGACTGAGGGCTATCTGAAGAATTTAGTCGAAGGGTAGAAGAGAGATCATGGCAAAGAAAGTTACAGGTTACGTAAAACTCCAGATCGCCGCCGGCAAGGCGACTCCGGCGCCCCCGGTGGGCCCGGCGCTCGGGCAGGCGCAGATCAACATCATGGAGTTCTGCAAGCAGTTCAACGCCCGCACCAATCAGAAGGAAATGGAAGGGCTGATCATCCCGGTGGTGGTGTCGGTATACAACGACCGCACCTTCACCTTCATCACCAAGACGCCTCCGGCCTCGATTCTGTTGAAGCGCGCCGCCGGCATCGCCAAGGGATCGGGCACGCCGAACAAAGATAAAGTCGGCAAGGTCAGCGCGAAGCAGATCGAGGACATCGCGAAGCAGAAGATGCCTGACCTGAATGCCGCCTCGGTCGAGACCGCGATCAAGAGCATCCGCGGCACGGCGCGATCGATGGGGATTGAAGTGGTTGGGTAGCTAGCCCCGAATTGCGCTTCGTGAGCCAGCAGTAGAGCGGTTCCTTGACGCAATGAGGATGATTCCGATGAGAACGTTAATAGTGCTCCTTTTGTTGACTGCATATAGCGTAGCGCAAGTTGGCACGTATCGCGAAATCACCGCGGTACACGCGCCCGTGCGAACGAGTGACGCCAATCACGCAGCCTATGAGGGCATTCTGCCTAACAGCATGCTGTCGTCGCAGGCGCCGATCATCAACATGGGACAGACCGCCACCGTAGATGACTGGAGTATCGACAGCGAAAATACCAGTGGAAATCCCGCTGCGCCGTGTTCTCCGACCTTCGGTAACTGGCAATATCTGGATGCCCTTCCAGGGGGCGGGACAGTGGGCGGGGCTACCTACACGGCGTACAAAACTAATTTCATACTTGTCCCGGCAGGTGAGGGCAATACAAGCAATGCTACTCCCGTATGCGTTTGGTCGCAGAAACAAGCAGATAACGCAGCATTGACGTGGAAAGCGAAATTCGCATACCTCGCCGGATGGTACATCAAAGTTAGCAATACTTATTGGCAGGTGCAGAGCGGTTGCTGGACTTCCGGAAAGACCACCAACGCGTGTACAGCGGGTACAACAGAACCAACGACGTGTTTTACATCGAACGCATCCAATGTCGGTTCAACCTGTTCGGACGGCGTCTCACCAAATACGTTTTATTGGACGAACATTGGTGCGCATGGCAAGCTTCAGGATGGCTATTGCGGGTACGGGCACAACTGCACTTACAACAACGTAGCCTGCAATAATACCAATCCAGGCGCGGTCTATAACGCTGGCAGCCTCGGAAGTTGCAATCTAAATCAGCTCTATCAGGCTCAGCCCATTCCTTGGGAGCTGCCTTTTTGGTCTTGGGGGCAGCAGGTGATCGCCCAATTTATCACGCACTACAACTTATCGCCGGTTCTCAGCAACATCGGCTATATGCGCGTGGGCTGGCCCATGGGTGGCGAACTTGGTGGACTTGGTTTGACAACGTGGCCCTATGGCAATAGGGCAGGCGGATCTCAACTTTTGTATCAATACGAAGACATGGTGAGCGTACTGGACGCCTTCATCGTTGCACAGAAGCCTAAGATGCGCACAATGTCGGATATCAACTGCGGGTCCGACGTTGGCGCTGGGTTTAACGCCTGTCTGTACGCCGACATGGAGGCACAGCTGGCTTACGCGAACGGCTTCACGGCAATTGGCAATCAGGACGCCACAATTATGGATTACTACAATCTTACCGGGATCGGTAATCCGTCGTCTGAGTGTGCTTGGCCCTTGGTTGCGAGCCGGTGCACTGCGGGCGATTGGGCGTACAACTTCACGCAATATCCGACTATGTACCATGAGCTGCAAACGCTGAATGGATCGAGTCCGTTTGATTGCTCGGAGGGTGCGGCCGGTTTCACTGGTCCACTGGGTCAACTGTCCAGCGGGTCGACTTACTGTGCCAGTGGTTTTCCAGGTCTGCTGAACTGGTATGTGACTTTAGGGGCGACGGGAGTGAATAACACCAAGATCAACATCAACGTCATTGAAGCGGATACAACGCCGTATGCCCTTCAGACTTCTTGCGCTAATAACGGAGAGCCTGCCTGGGAGTGCAGCTCACTGTCTGACATCCTGTTTACCTTGCTATCGTCGCAGAATTATGAAGCGACCACCCAATCCATCTCGGGCGATATTGGGGCGCAGTCCACGCATCAGGCAGCATTCACAAATTTTCTCAACCAGTAAGAGTTTAGACGCCCCGAACTGGGCGCATACATCAGGTGCCCGCGGCACACAGGAATTTGTAAGTCGAAACGACCACGGCTCTTCGGATCAACGAAGGCGGTGGGAGACAAGGAAGGCAAAATGCACAAAAAAGAAGGAAAGAATATCGCCAAGGCGCACGCCGCCGTCGAGCAGCGCCCCTACATCCTGCAGGATGCGGTTCCGCTGCTGCAGAAAGTGAAATTCGCCAAGTTTGACGAGACCGTCGAGATCACGCTGCGCCTGGGAGTCGATCCCAAACACGCCG
>Ga0209006_10006339_pt1 | contig 10714 bp, 9 predicted proteins | sample JacPin_JW_Ref_O2_FD_188567 | JGI IMG/M metagenome (GOLD analysis project Ga0209006, IMG submission 188567) | Forest soil microbial communities from Algoma, Ontario, Canada - Jack Pine, Ontario site 1_JW_Ref_O2 (SPAdes) (version 2) | ecosystem: Environmental > Terrestrial > Soil > Boreal... | reverse complement strand
AGATTCTGTACACGTCCGGCTCCACGGGCGTGCCCAAGGGAGTGCCGCTCACGCACAGCGGCCAACTCTGGGCCACCGTGCGCTACCTCGAGCCGGTGTCGCCCACCGTGACCGATGATTCGACCATCGTCGTGGCGCCGCTGTATCACATGAACGGACTGTTCAATGTCACCGTTGCGCTCGGAAATCGCATGCAGGTGATATTGCTGCCGCGCTTCGACGCGCGCCGCTTTCTTGAGGCCGTGGCTCGATACCGTTGCACCTTTCTTTCCGGGATCCCGACTATGTATGCGTTGATGGTGCGCGAGCGCGATCTCGTTGAGCGGCTCGATTTGGACAGCGTCCGCGACGTGTCGATCGGCTCGGCGCCGTTGACCGACGCTCTGCTCGCCCAGGTCCACGAGATGTTCCCGAACGCGCAGATCGAAAACGGCTACGGCACGACGGAGGCGGGACCCGCGGTCTTCGGGCCGCATCCGGATGGCCGGCCGCGGCCGCCGCTGTCGCTCGGCTACCCTCTGGCCGACATCGGCTGCAAACTCGTTGACGGCACCTCCCCCGACGAAGGCGTGCTCGCCCTGCGCACGGCGGCGCTGACCCATGGTTACTTGAATCAGCCGCAGGCGACCGCATCGCGCATGCGCGACGGCTGGTATGTGACCGGTGATGTGATGCGCCGCGATGCGGAAGGGTTTTACTATTTCGTGGGTCGAGCCGACGACATGTTCAATTGCGGCGGCGAGAATATCTATCCGGGCGAGATTGAAAAGATGCTGGAGCGGCATGCGGCCGTTGCGCAGGCGATCGTGGTGCCGGCGCCCGATGACATCAAGGGACAGATTCCCATCGCGTTCATCGTGCCCCGCCCGGGCTCTGCGCCGACGGCGGCGGAGATCAAGGAGTACGCCCTCGAACACGGACCGGCCTATGCCCATCCGCGTTTCATCGAGTTTATGGACCGTCTGCCGGTGTCCGGCACTGAAAAGATCGATCGAACCTCACTCACGGCGGAAGCTGTGCGCATCGCGCGCGCCGCCGGCCGGAGCCACTAGTGCAATCCTATCTCGATCATGTCATTTGGGCTTGTGCAGACCTTGAACACGGCGCCCGCCGGTTCGAGGCTCTGACAGGAGTTCGCCCGCGTTACGGCGGCGTTCATGCCAGCGGTTTGACGCGCAACGCGCTCGTGGGTCTCGGGGGCCGCTGCTATCTGGAAATCCTCTCGCCGGTCGGACCCGCGGGACCCAATGACGATGAATGGTGCAGGCTTGCCCGCGGCGCGCCGGAGCCGCGCTTGATGACCTACTGCCTTCGCAGCGCGCGTCCATTGTCGGAACTTGCTTCGATCTCCACGGCGTTCGGCTGGAAGAATGCCGAGGTCGCGAGCAATGGCCGCACTACCCCTGAAGGGGTTCGGTTGCGCTGGCAGTGGCTGGCCCCGGCGGTCGAACGGTTCGGTCTTGCCTTTCCGTTCTTCATCGACTGGCTCGATTCACCGCACCCTGCAGAGTCTCTCGGGCCGGCGCAGCCTGGGTCGGAAATTCTGCTGCAGCACTTTGCGGTCGGACACCCGGAGGCGGCCGAGCTGAGCCGCACCTTGGGGGAGATCGGCTCGGCGGTCGATACCTACGCGGCCGACACCGTCCAGTTTCGCGTGCAACTGCAAACGCCGTTGGGGATCGTTTCACTGTGATGCAGGCGAACCCGCGGCCCGAAGAATGGCTCGGGTATCCGAAGGGCGCATTGCTGATCATTGGCGTCGAGTTCTGGGAGCGGTTCAGCTTTTACGGCATGCTCTCGATTCTCGTGCTGTTTTTGACCGGCAGCCCAACCCACGGCGGATTCGGCTGGCCGGCCGCCGAAGCGCTCGTGCTCCTCGGCGCCTACTCAGGCGCGATGTACGCATTCCCTGCATTCGGCGGCTACTTCGCCGATCGTGTGCTCGGCCGGCGCCGTGCCGTGAAGCTCGGCGCCACGTGCATGCTCATCGGGCAGATCATGCTGGCTTCGCCGGTATTTCTGCCGGCGTTTCTGGGGTGGTGGCATGCGGCGCCGCTGCTGCAGACGTTGCACGAGCTGGGTGTGCCGCTGGGACGAGTGCTGCCTTCGGATGCCGTCAATGCCGCGATCGTGCGCCACGGTGCGGCGCTCGAGCCCCGTGCCGGTGCGGCGTGGCTGAAGCAGGCATACACCGCTGCCACGCTCGGGTTCTTTCTTGCCATTTTCTGCCTCGTCCTTGGCAATGCCCTCATGAAGTCCACATTGGTGGTGTTGTGCGGTGAGACCATGTCCAAGGATGATCCGCGGCGCGAGGGAGCCTATACGTATTACTACCTCGGCATCTCCGTCGGCGCCATGCTGTCAGGGGTTACCGTCGGCATCACCGCGCAAACCTTCGGTTGGCATTATGGCTTTGCCATCACCGCGGCGGGAATGAGCGTCGCGTTGGGAGCCTATCTGCTGTTGGCTCCCCGTTGGCTCGGTGCCATTGGGCTGCGTCCGGACGGACCTGCGCCGCGGCGCGAGCCCATTGGCGAGCATGTCGCAGCCGCGGCCGGGAATACCGGCGCCGAGACGCGCCGGCGCATCGGGCTGCTTTTCGTGTTGGCAACACTGTTGTGCGCGTTCAGCGTCGGATGGTTCCAACTCTATGGCAGCTGGCTGCTGTTCATCGAGAGAGACGTCAATCGCGCGATCGGCTCATTCGTCATTCCGGTGCCTTGGTTCACCTCGATCAATGCGGCGGTCGTGATCGTCTTGGCGCCGTTCGTCGCGGCGTTCTGGGTGCGCCTCGGCACCCGCAATCAACGCGTCGATATCGTGCAGAAATATACTTTTGCGCTGGCCATGGTAACGATCGGTCACCTGCTCATGTATCTGGCCGCGCGAAGCGCGGCGCCGAACGCGCCGACCTCAGTGTGGATCCCGCTGGCTTCATTGTCATTGTTGGGAATCGGGGAAATCGTCGCGTGGACCGCAACCTATGGGATGGTTTCAAGAGCGGCACCGGCGGGATTCGCGTCCGTGGCGATGGGCGCTTGGTACCTGATGACCTTGGGGCTCGGCGGTTACCTCTCGGGATTCACCGGAGGTCTGCTCGAGTCGAGGGGATTTGCCGGCGCATTTGGTACCGTCGCCGCGATCATGGGCGCCGCCTGCGTCATCGCCGTGTTGCTGCGCGGTCCGCTGTTGCGCCTGGCAGCCCGTGCCGGCGTCTCGCTCTAGGCGAAGGATCGGCTCCGTGGGTGCCGACATCAAGAGCACCCCCGAGCTGCACCGCGCACTCGGCACCGTCGATCTCGTCCTGTTGAACGTAGCCGCGATTGTCGGACTGCGTTACCTGTCGATCGCAGCGCAGATTGGTCCATCCAGCCTCACGCTGTGGCTGCTGGGACTGATCACCTTCCTGATACCTTCGGCCCTCACGGTGCTGGAGCTCAGCTCGCGTATGCCCGGTGAGGGAGGCATGTTTCTGTGGTCGAAGGCCGCATTTGGCGACCTGCATGCATTCATCGCAGGCTGGAGCTACTGGATAGCGAATCTCGTCTTCTTCCCGTCGCTGCTCATCTTTGGCGCCGGGGCATTTCTGTACATCCATGGGGGCACATGGCTCAAACTCGCGGACAATCCGCTTTACAATGGCACGTTCTGCCTCGGCATTCTGTGGTTCTCGGTAGTACTCAACATCCTCGGACTCGAACGCTCAAAATGGCTGCAGAATGTAGGCGCTGTGGCGACGTGGATGGTTGGGGCGCTCATGCTCTGCGCCGGAGTTCTCGCGTGGCACCGGTTTGGCGCTGCGACGCCGATCACCGTCCGAGGCTTGGTGCCGAACCTAAGATCGCTGCCGACAGTCGCCAGCTTCGCGACGATGGCTCTGGCTTACTCCGGCCTCGAACTCGGCCCGATCCTCGGCGGCGAGATCAAGAATCCGCGACGCACCATTGCGCGCGCCCTACTGATCGCGTGTGTGGCGATAGGCATCCTGTATATCGCCGGCACCTCCGCCTTGTTCATGGCACTTCCGGCGCAGCAGATCAACGCGATCAGCGGCATCCCCCAGGCATTGTCGGCGATAGCGATGCGTGCCGGTGTGCCGATGTTCGGATTCATCGCTGCCGCTCTCGTTACGCTGTCGCAGATCGGCAGCCTGGGGGCGTGGATCACCGGTACCGCACGCTTGCCCTTCCTCTTCGGTCTGCACCGTTATTTGCCTGGAGCGCTCGGTACGGTTCACCCGGTGTCCGGCTCGCCTTACGTCGCGCTGCTGACACAAGGCATCCTCGCATCGCTCGTCCTGCTGGCCGCGATCTCCGGCTCTGCTGTCCATGATGCGTATCTGATATTGATCGACATGACGGTGATCTTGAGTCTCTTACCCCTGTTATATATGTTCGCCGCGCTCCCGGTGCTCCGCCACCGCGCATCGGATGCGCCAGCGAACATCACTCTCATTCCTGGCGGATTGTTCGCCTGCTGGCTGATCGGCGGAACGGGTTTTCTGGTAACGCTTCTCGCACTGGCCCTAGCCATGGTGCCGCCGGCCGATAGTTCCAGCCCTGCCCTCTTCGCGATCAAGGTCATCGGTGGCTGCGCGGCGCTGCTCGCAGCCGGATTGGTTTTCTTTGTTCGGGGCCGCCGTCGAGTCTAACTACTTTCCGGCGCAAAAATGACGTTGCGATATTGGCCGCTGTGGAGGGCACCGAAGCGCGAGCATGACAGATCGGCCGCGGCCTTACGACCCGGCAGGTATGAACGATACGGGAGGATTAGGAGTCAGCGCTCGGCGGCGGGGACGAGCGCGTGGCCGATGTTGATCAGGTTGTCGGCGATGACGCCGAGGCCGACCCAGCGCTGGATGCCAGGCAGGCCCTTGTAGCGACAGCGGTTCAGGCCGTGGCGACGCTTGAGAAGACTGATGCGGCCCTCGCAGCCGGTGCGCCACCTCTGAGCGTTGCGGAACCAGCGCTTCTTCTCCAACAGCATTCGCTGCACACTTCTTTTTGGGGAGCGGTTGGGAATGGCGACTCGCTTGACGCCGCGAGCCTGCGCGTTGAGCTCATTGCGGTGAGTGAAAAAAGCGGCGTCGGCGGTGACCAGATACGGCACGCGACCCAACAGCTGGCGATGAACGTCCAAGGCGGGAAGCAGCAAATCGCTATCCCAAGGGCGCTCAGCGTAGACCTCGTAGTGCGTGACGATCTGCGCTTCAGCTTCCTGGATCTTCACCATCTTGCCGAACTCGGTGGGCTTTGAGGCTTTACCCTTGCGGATCACCTCGGTGTGCGGTTCGAACAAGCTGACGATTTTGCCGGGCACATGTGTGTTGCCCTTGAAGACGCGTTCGCGCGCCTGGTGCATGACCTGGCGCACCCGCGGAATCATCTGCTGCAGATAGGCTTGGTGCGCCTCCAAGCGCAGCTGCTCCAGAAGGCTGCGCGCACGCTTGCGCCCCGTGGCAACTTCCTCGGCGAAGCGCTTGGCTTGGCCGACCACCCGAGCGGTGTGGTAGAGCAACTTACGGTAGGAAGCCAGGAGCCGCTGCTGGCCCTGCTGCACTACACGGCTGCGGCTCGCGCGGGCGATCTGCCGGACTTGATAGCCCACCGCGCGGGTGCGATCGCGCAGCTTAGTCCCGGCGCGGCCGGCGATCTTGGCGATGCGCTGCATCGTGCGGGTAAGTACCCGCACGCCATCCCCGAGAAGCGAGCTGTCGGTCGGGTAGTGGATATCGGTCTCCACCACCGTGGTATCCACACGCAGTCGGCGCCCGCGAACGATCCGCTTCTCACGCGCAATGGCCACCACTCGGGCATGGATTTGCTCGATGATCTCGGGGCCGAGCGCAATGGCGAGCTTGCCCAAGGTCTTCGCATCGGGGACCTTCTGCGCTCCCACCCGCGTGAACTGCCGATAGACGAGGTTCGCGCGCACCTCACGCTCGAGCACGTGGTAGCTCCAGTTACGCATGTGCTTCAAGAGCAACAGCCGCAGCACCACATCCGCGGGCGTACCGGGCCGGCCCCGCGTACGGCTGTTGGGCCAACGCCGGGCGAGAGCCTCGTACACAATCTGCACGAGTTCCCGATCCGCGAGCACTTGATCGACCTCACGCATCCACTCTTCCCACAGGAGCTCTACTTCCTCCTGAATCAGGCCCTCGGCGAGAGACAGCTGCGCTCGCGTGGGCTCGATCAAGTTAGCCCTTCCCGCGCCGCTGGGAGCGCTTGGCTCGAACCAACTGCTTGTCGCGCGCGAGCGAGCTCAGGAGCCGCCCGCGGTTGTCCGCGGAAATCTCCGCGCCAATCTGCTGAAAGTCGTGCCACGCCTCCTGCGCACCGCGAAGGCTCTCCCCAAGCTCGGCCGGCACGTACACCGAATGCACCTTGCCTTCATCCTTGTAGCGGAAATACAAATGCGGGCCGTGTCGACTTGTCGGATCGTGCGCGCAGGCGCAGGAGGGGTCGCCGCATTGGCGGGTGGACTCGGAGAGTGACCCCTGCACCATTGAGGCCGCTGCCTGCTCGAGCTGGTGGATGAGTTTATCCTTACTACTCATTAAGTCGTAAGGTACCAAAGAAGAATCTATCCGTCAAGCTGCGCACACGCGATGCGCCGCCGTTGACGTTTATGCACTCAAATCAGGTACGATCGTGCAGGAAATCCCGATCCGGCGCAGACTATCGACGCTAGGACGCGCGTCATTTTTGCGCCGGAAAGTAACTAGCTGGCAGTGCCACATCGAGCAGGCCCATGGAGGTTTAGCGCTTACCGATCATCCGCTTACCGCAGCGCCGCCGCGAGGATCAGGCGCGCCTTCTCCCAGTCGCGTTGCACGGTGCGTTTGGTAATGTCGAGCGTTTCAGCAATTTCCTTCTCGCTGTACCCCCCGAAGTAGCGCATTTGCGCGACCTGTGCCAAACGAGGTTCCGCTTTCTCCAAATCCTCGAGAGCCTCGTGCACCTGTAGTACCGTGCCTTCGCCATCCGCGACATGGCTCGCGAGTCCCATTGATACGGCTAATTGCAGCCCGTTGCCACCCCGCTTCTGGGCCATCCGCTCACGCACACTGTTGACGATCACTGAGCGCATCACTTGCGAGGCATAGCCGAAGAACGCCCGTCGGTCCTCGACTCGAAGCTCTCCGACGCGTACGAACCGCAGGTACGACTCGTGCACGAGTCCGGTCGTGTCCAGCATCGCGCTGCGGCCTCCGTCCCGCAGCCGCGATCGGGCCAGTCGGTGAAGCTCCGCGTAGGCCGCTGCAAACAGCGCATCGCGGGCCCCAGTGTCTCCGCCTTGAATTTGTTCCAGGAGAACAGTGAGTTGGCCCATCGAATGCCTCGGCGTCCTGCGCTGGTTCGATGAGGGCAAGGATAACGCTTCCACTTGATGTGGACCAAACCACATGTCGTGTTTGGCTCTCAAACCGTGTCCTTATGGGGTGAGGTGGTGATTTCGGTAACAAACAGACAACAGGAGTGACACACATGACTGGAATACGTCAAATTCTTGCGATCTTGGGATTCACGCTGGGCTTCGCGTTCAGCCCAGCATCACCCGCACAGAACGCCGTCGCCAATTGGCACGCCATCACGGAAACCACCGTGGTAGCCACCGCCAAGAAAAGCCCAAGCGTTGCTTTCGTGTATTTTGCCTATGTCGATGTGGCCATGTACGACGCGGTCAATTCGATTGGCGGCCGTTTCAAGCCGTTCGCGGTCGAAACCCATGCGCCACGGGGCGCGTCCCGGGATGCCGCGGCCGCCACCGCGGCACATGATGTATTGGTCCATTACTTCCCGACCCAGGCGTCGACCTTGGACGCGGATTTGGCGGCTTCGATGGCCACCATCGCTGACGGTCAGGCGAAGACCGACGGCATAAGCGTCGGCAAGGCTGTCGCGGCACAATGGCTTGCGCTGCGCACCGGTGACGGCCTCGAGGCGCCCGTGGTCTATGTCTGGGGGCATGGTCCGGGAATCTGGGAGCCGGTTCCGACGTATCCCGCGCCTCCGCCTAACACGCCGCCGCCGCCCGTGGCGCCGTGGCAGGCGAAGTTCAAGCCTTTTGCACTGCTCAGCGCGGATCAGTTCCTCGCCGACGTTCCCCCGCCGCCGTCCCTGACCAGTGCGACGTTTACTCGGGATTTCAACCGCACGAAGGACTATGGCGCCCTCGACAGCAGCGTGCGCACGCCGGAACAGACCGAAATCGGGCTGTTCTGGACGGACAATCCGGCCGCGCAGTACAGCCGCGCGCTTCGCGCCCTGATCGCAAGCCAAAGCTTGGACACAGCGAGTGCGGCCAGGCTCGGCGCCATGTCTTTCGTGGCGCTGGCGGATGCCGCCACCGCATGCTTCAACGCGAAATATCACTATGCGTTCTGGCGCCCGTATACCGCGATCCATGATGCGGACACCGACGGCAACCCGAACACCGTGGCGGATTCGAACTGGGTGCCTCTCGCTGTGACGCCGGGGCACCCCGAGTATCCGGCCGCCCACGGCTGCGTCACGGCGGCGCTCATGGACACCCTGACCGCGTATTTCGACACAGAGGAGATGCCGTACACCGTGACCAGCACGGTCACGGGCACCACGCATTCCTTTAATAACTTTGAGGATGTAGTGGCAGAGGTCGACAACGCGCGCATCTATGGCGGCATGCACTTCCATCATTCCGTTAAAGAAGGAAATCGCCTCGGCGATCGCGTCGCCGACTACATGCTAAGGACTCAATTCCGGCCCAAGGAAGAATAAAGCGTCAATGAAGTGCGGCGGGCCGCGACACGACGTTGCGGCCCGCTGCGGCCGGCCCACGGATCAAGTCGTGCATCCGTGAATGCGCCGTGAGGGTCCGGCAAATGACGGCCGCGATCTTCGAAATCAGGCGATTTGACGAGGTGCCTGCGCCGCGCGCATCCTAGACTTCGGTCGACGGCATGGAACCCGCCGTTCGTGATCCTGCTCTGGATATCAACCGTCGTCGATTGGTGGGCCGCCAAGGGACTCGTGCGCGCTGACGCGCCGCCGCTTTCACCCGCGGACCGCGCGCTGGCCCCGGCCCATCCACTTTAAACGATTGACGGAAAAAAATGACGAGCAAGTCTGCGGAACCATTTGATAGGTATTTCTACTTCACCATGTCGCTGGTCATCGCCGCAGTTGTGATCTACGGCTTTAGCCACACGGTCGACGAGAATCTCATCCACCCAGCATATCCGCGTCCTTTGGTACTATATTTTCACGCGGCGATATTTGCGGGTTGGGTAGTTCTCTTGATCACGCAGTCCGCGCTCATCAGGACACGGAATTTGAGGCTGCACCGAAAGCTTGGCCTGTGTGCTCTTGCGCTGGCCATTGCGCTCCCAATAATTGGCATTGCGACCGGTGTTGCAATGGCACGCTTCAACACTCTGCACGGCAGCACAGACGCTCCAGAATTCCTCATCGTTCCGTTCTTTGACATGGTCGCTTTCACAATTGTTGTCGGTCTCGCAGTCGCTTGGCGGAGGCGACCGGAATACCACCGTCGGCTGATGTTTCTCGCCACTTGCGCACTTACCATTGCCGCCTTCAATCGATTTCCGACGCGCATCGTGCCCGACAATTGGGGCTACGCCGGCGTTGATGCGCTGATTCTTTTAGGCGTTGGACGTGATTTGTTCGTGACGAAGCGCATCCACCCTGTTTATCTCTACGGCCTACCCCTGATGATCGTTGGTCAGGTATTGACCATGTATATATATCTGGCCAAGCAGCCCGAATGGATGGTGATCGCACGTCGAATCATTGGTTAATGTCTCCATCAGCCCATTGATTTTATTGACAACATATTGGTGTGATGGCTGGCCGGCGAACTCTCGTGCCAAGTATCTGTCTTCATGATTATTTCATAAGGTGATTCGAAATGAGCTACGCCATCGAAGTGAACGGGGTTAAGCACAACGTGGATGCCGAGGGTGACACGCCGCTACTGTGGGTGTTGCGTGACATCCTCAATTTGACCGGTACCAAATTCGGCTGCGGAATCGGCCAGTGCGGCGCGTGCACCGTGCATGCCGATGGCTCGGCGGTCCGCTCCTGTCAACTGCCGTTGGAAGCCGTGGTCAACGTGCAGATCACTACCATCGAAGGCATCGGCGAAACGAAAATCGGCAAAAGAGTCCAGGACCGATGGCTCACACTGGACGTGCCGCAATGCGGCTACTGTCAGGGCGGACAAATCATGTCGGCGACCGCGTTGCTCACGCGCACGCCTCGGCCTAATGATGAGGACATCGATGCCGGTATGGCGGGAAACATCTGTCGCTGCGGCTGCTACACACGGATCCGCGCAGCCATTAAGCACCTGGGTGAAGCGCAAAACGCTTGAAGGAGACGCCGATGGCAACCAATTCATCTGATCTCGGCATCTGCCTGTCGCACGACGCACTGTCGCAGAAGGCACTGTCGCGACGCGGCTTCCTCACAGCGAGCCTCGCCGCCGGCGGAGGCATCTTATTTGCTGCAACGTTTCCCTCGTTAAGAGGCACCGCGATGGCCGCGGGCGCTGACGCCAGCATGGTCACGCTCTTCGCACGTATCTCTCCTTCGGGTGTTGTGACCATCTTCGCCCCAAATCCCGAAGTCGGTCAGGGCACGAAGACCGCGTTGCCGATGATTTTTGCGGAAGAGCTCGATGTTGCGTGGAAGGACGTCGTGATCGAAAT
>Ga0209006_10006338_pt1 | contig 10719 bp, 16 predicted proteins | sample JacPin_JW_Ref_O2_FD_188567 | JGI IMG/M metagenome (GOLD analysis project Ga0209006, IMG submission 188567) | Forest soil microbial communities from Algoma, Ontario, Canada - Jack Pine, Ontario site 1_JW_Ref_O2 (SPAdes) (version 2) | ecosystem: Environmental > Terrestrial > Soil > Boreal... | reverse complement strand
ACTGAATTTCAGTCAATTTACTTCCTACGGTGGCGATCTTCATTGGCGCGTTCGTAACTTACGGACCGCACCGGTGACAGCTCGTGTGGTGGCGGACTTGCCGATTCCCTTCGATCGATCATCGATCATCGATCATCTATGGCTCCGATGATAGCCCAGAGGCCTGGAGAAATTCATCCGTAGGAAGAGCGTTATCATCGCCACCAGAACTACACATATCATCTAGATGTCAAATAATATTGCTTTTAAGGTTATCTATAATGGGAGCAATATAGGGTATCTCTAACACTTAACGGCGCTAGCGTCGCCGATAGCAACCATTAGTTCTAGACCGCTCTATACCTTCTATAGTCTATTCTTGAGACGTCGCCATGATGCCACCCAATCCCAGGATTGCCATTTGCATCGCGGCCAACACTTGAGGGCTGGTCGGAGTGGGAGCACTAGCTATAGTTGAAGAGGCTGTTGATAGGGATGTCGAGGCTACAGCGGATGTTGTTTTGGATGACGGAGGTGGCGAAGGGGGTGACGATGTGCCGTATTGCCAGCTTCCGTAGATTTCGCCAGCGGAAAGGTCCGAGAAGATGGAAAAAAGACCCGGGCTTAAATCCAAAGCATAGTACGAGCAACCTGGACACTGGCATAGAAGTTTCAACTCAGCAGTCGTGTGAATATGAATGGAGCACTTACCAAGTCAACGATTTGTGCCGTTGTGGTATGGCCGTTGTAACTAATGGTGATCATATCGAAGCAGTGGGAACCGCCATCCCATTGCTGAATGACGACGAGAATTTAAGTGCACAGATCGACAAGTGTGAAAAAAATCAAATTCACTGGAGCGTTTAATGCTACGATCTGTTGTCATCACGAATTTATTTGTATGAGACACTTCAGCAAGAAAAGAGCTTACATGGTCACTAGGCCCGTTGACTTTTCCGCACGCTCCACTGGGTAGTATTTCATATACAAGTAGATATACAAGAGTTGCTTCCAAACTCACAGGCCAGGCTGATAATAAGTGAACCGCGCACTACCATCCCTCATGATGAGCATGTCACTGTGATTTGCGTTGATAGCGAAGACAGCGAGGACATTGAGGAGGAAAGAGAGATGGGACAAGAACATGGTGGCAGGTTACAGAAAGTCGAGGACCATGAACCACCTGGTGGCCACGGGGACGACTGCGACGGTCTTCCGGCAAGACAAAAATTCCAATTTCCAAAAAAGGGGTACTTCTATTATGTAAGTAAATCATTTGCGGCTTCCGCTACGTCCCTATGTCCCTATGTCCCTGATTGGCAATGCAGGTTGACCACCCAGTCGCTGTAAAGATGTCAACTTCAACCCAGTCCAGCAGATCTGTATAATGTTACATACCTTGAACGCAAATTTACAAACCTTATATCCTTGCGGATTCAGACCTTTTTCAATCCAGGCCTACAAATCCCGGTGTCAATACAATCAAGCCAACCAAAATCTTCAAGTCTTCAAACCTTTTCTACCGTATAAAGACCGTCGTAGCGATACCTAGGAATAAATGATTGGAACGATTTCTGTTTGTCGACGAATATTGCTCACCCTTCGGTTGGCGCGTAGCGAGATTTCAATTTGAAACCTCGGATAACTCGGACTAGGTTTTTGGTTTCTGAGGATCTCTGCGGTAGACAACATCAGTGTGATTCATGGAGATAATTGCTATTCTCACCAAGAGAGCTCGGTTGAATGGATTATCGAAAGTTTGGTCGGAGCTCTGAGGAGCGGTTCGTAACTTCACCGATTGGTCAGTGCTAGTCCAGAAATACGAATGGGACTAGGCAAACATTTTTCGGTTTCTCAGCTGTACCTTTGAGGTCTCGTCCGCCTATCCCCAAGGACATAAGAATCATGATTAGCCTAAAGTTCAACAGACAGACCAGAACCCGTATACGTGCTGTTGTGTCGGTCAACGATGGCAGCTTCAAAACCCGAAATCTATTTCGTGACTCACAAAGCATAGCCCAAGTCAACATCATCATCATATCCACCTGAAAGGGCGATAGAATAGGCTCCGTTGGGACCTGGTGCGATGCCGCCTACCCACGGTCTGGCGGTGCGTCAATTCGGTGCATTTGTACTGCTACGCAAAACCTACGCGTGAATGGCATCTACGCTGCAACCCTCTCTATGCATGAGTCGTCAGTCTTAGTAATAGAGGTCTCGAAATAATTTTTATTACCTAGATTCCCACCATGTTCCCACAGCAATCCCGGGTATGTGCCCGAATCTCTTCCTAAAAGAAGCATCAGATGATACTCTATGAGCACAAAGGCCACACACGGGTTTTGCGTTCTTTTGCCAAATTCTCTGCCAAATGGACCGCGATGATCGTCTATGCTGCTTCGGACGGGTGGCAGATCCGGACGCTTGAGTGGACCCTTGTAATCAATGCTTTTTCCGACATTCCTTTGGCTACGACGTAGTTCAGATGACTCTCCCTCAGATACTACGCGCGAGACTTTCGCCGGTGAACTTCGGTCGGAAGGCTCCTTATCCGCGGGTGCTTTCCTTTTCTTGGTAGGGGCCTGGCGCGTTTCCTTTGGTTCAAAGAACGGTTTGTCGAGACCAAGGTCCGCCAGCAAAAGCTTGTTTCTAGCGATATTTTCTTCCTTTTCCCGTTCGTATTCAGACATTTCGCGTTAGTCGCGTTAGTGATGAAGGGTTAGAAAAGCAGACTTTATGTTATCACGTGATAATAACATGACCGTAACACGGCTATTTGTACATGTTTATGTACAAAATATAGCCATTTCCTTATTTGATCCTCTTGAGCTGTGCCCAAGGTTAAGCAAGGGTGATGGTAGGATTCAGAAATTACTCACCGCCATGGTATTGGAGTGCACCCTATTATCCAAGGCGATGGATTTATCATCTATCCTCCCAATCCTCGTGTTCTGGTTGTCGAGTTCTTGACCCATCGCCTTCCCGAGTATGTTGAGACTCTTTGTTGCCCGTGATAATTCGTCCAGGTTGTCATCTAGTTCATCCTCCAACTCATCATCAGATGCAGTTGCCTCAAATTGATAGCGTTTCCTTGTATCCTTCCTGGCGGCGAGTTGATCAGCCGACTTGAACCGTCCTCGACCAATCCCTTCTTCGTCCTCTTCGTCCCCATATGTCGTAGCGCGACCCAGCCTATTTTGCGATTCCCTGACATCCATCATGGCCCTTTCTCGTTCTCCACGCTCCTCATCATATCGAGCCAACAGTTTCGCATCCTGAGCGGCACGTTTCTTATCCTTATTAAAAGAAATAACCGGGATGAAGATGGATCGGTTAAGTTTCTTGAGTTCATCGGTGTTGTCCTGAGCGCGAAAAGAGTGGCCCTTGGCGACGTCAAGGTGACGCTCCGTGTCGGCTAGTTTCTCTGTGTTTGAACTGGATAAGAATTGGATCAAACAGGGAGATCACGGGAACTATACCTGACTGCTCCCCGAGCCTAACCAAAGTATTCCTAGCAGTTTCTTCTGCTTCGCGAGCTAATCGAAGGGCATTTCGAGAAGATTGGACACTCTCTTGCTTGATGAATCTCGTCTGCTGCTTGATTCCCTCGACGTCATCGTCGCCCCCTTCTTCCGGGGGTGGTTCATTATTTGCAGCGCGAGGAACGTAATCGCCCATGAGAGCATATCTATCGGCATCGTATGAATCGTTGGGAGCGAGTGTAGTGTTACTCTGTGTACTGTAAAGATCGCCATCTCGACTAGGAACGTAGGTGCTAGCGTTTGAACGGAATCCAGGTCGAGGAGAAACACGGTCTTCAACAGGAGGTATTAAGGGTTTGCTGTTGTCACGCTTGAAGAGAGGCATGATGGTTGTGTTCCAGAATCCAAAGGCGAGGCTGTGAATGGGACAACCCACGTCACATGACTCAAGCATATGAAGTCCAAAATGTTATCTGCGAGTCTTTTTACCGATTACTGTAACACCCTTGCCGGTCTTTACCATACTTTTCAGAGTTGTCTCTTTCTGTTTCTTCACGCCCCCAATACCTTTCATCTTCGCGTACTTGTCAACATTCTTGTCGAGGGTATCGCGCATTTTTTTCCTAAGTTTCCGTCGTTTACTTCGTAGAGCGCGTTTCTCGGTGGGCATTAGTTCGCTTCGCGCGGAAAGATCTGAGGGTTTGGGAACAAATATTTCCTCAGGTGCCAGCATAGTCGATATCGACTTGGCGGTAGGTAGTGCGGACTCAAGAGTAGCCGTTGGTATGTTCGAAATAGTCGAGATCTTTCCTTTGGGCTGGTGGGTATGTAAATCAGCTTAGCAGTGAACTTGAAATTGCATCAATTCCACCGACCTGTTTTGGTACAAAATGCGCATTACACAAAGCATCCAACTTTCCGCAAATGCCTTCCCAAATTTTGTCGATCTCCTCGTGCTCTCTCTTTAATTTTCCATCCCGGTCCTCCCCTGCTACGCCTCCAGTCTGTGTGGCCATGTATTCTGTTTCATATATCTGCGCTAGTGACTGTGCCGATTTTGTGTCCTTGAGCTCGAAGAATCGTGATGGTAGGAAAGGCTTGTCATCCATTGGCCGCTTGCGAACGACATCATCGAAACGACCTTCAAGAATTCGTGACTTGATTCGTTCTTCTAGATCCTGAACGGTTTCCTCAGTCACTTCAGGAACTACCTTCATGGCCCGCTCAAACTCGAGATCCTCCTCCAAGAGCGAATTTTGAGGGCGAGAACGAGCATTTGCCTCTCCCGTTAGCACCCAATCCTTTTTGCGAACATTTTCTGTTTCTAGCTCTGCTATTTGTAGACGCAAAGCTTCCATACGCTTCTCATGCGTCGACATATTCTCTGGGATCAAAACATGAGAATCAGAGGCGACGAACACAAAAGAAACAGACTCAACCGTTTTTGTTGTCGACATCGTCAGCAAATAGGTCCGCTTTCAGCCTCTCAATGGTCTTCACGTCGTGGTCAGTCATGAAGTCGGACTTCCTTTTTAAGAAATCACTGTGAATGATCAAGCTGTCTATGCGGGTTGCTACAAGTTGCTACAATAAAGATCATGGAGGTCTAACGACATCTAGACCATTGTTTTTGAGAGATCATCGATCATCCTCGGTGGCAGTTCAGGTTAAATCGAGTCCGCACGTCAAAAGGACCACCTTCCACTACACCAGAGCTGACTACCACTTTCTTTTTCGCGACCGTGAGAGAACTTGTTGTCTCCACGATCGACCTCGAGATTGGTAGCCACCGCCGCCAATGCTCGATATGAGGGAGGTGGGCAAATTTCTCCCCCTCGCTTGTATATGCCTCACTTTCACTTCATTGTGAAACCGTACCTTCCTGGAATTCGCTGGAGAGTTTGGTGCTTGATGCTTTGGTCTTGATGGTGGAGGAGGCTCAAAGAAATCTTTATAATACGGGTCTGCAAAAATAGATACGAGTGAGTGATCGGTGGGACCGTAGATGTGTTCCAAATCAGACCTCCAACGTCATTTTCTGAGCCTTTTTCGTCAGATTGATCATCCACAGGAGCGAACCAGTCAACCGGCATCTCAACGTCGCTATCCAATTCGTCGTTCACTTCGGCATCCTTGGTTTCGGCGGCCTCTATTTCGGCGTTAAAGGAGAGAAGATTGAAAAAACTGTCATCCAATTCAGAATGACCTTCACTTGTCGTTCTCTGAGGACTCGAAACGCGGGCGCTGGAATTTTCGGACGCCTCATCGGCTGATTCGTTTTCAAGATCCTCTGAATCCCCCTTGTCTTCCAGTCCCTTTTCGTGGTCGAGGAAACTATGCTCTTCCAGTTCATCTTGTTCCATATCCTCCGAATCTTCAACTTCGCTTGTCGAACTGCTCCGAAACTCTTCCTCAACCGAATCGTCATCGTCCTCTGGAACCACCTTGAGGACATGGTCAAGTAAGTCGCAGATTGGTCTTGCTCTCAGGTCCAACTGTTCCCATATAAGATTTTCGGACATGCCATCAATAAAGAGAGATGTGAGAGGCGTAGCCTGGAAAGTGTGAGGTTGCATCGAGGCAGACGTCGATTTTCCCTTCTTTGTAGGTCGCGAACTACTTCCTGGAGGTTTTTCGGGGAGCAGGGAGGATAAAAGATCAATAATATGAGTTCGAGAGCTCGGTTCAGATTTCAATGCTACCAAATATATATCAGGCGAGTTTGTTAAGTAGCACGAAAACATTACCATAGTCAAAGACAAACTTGGTAGCGGACAGGGCAGAGTTTTGAACGTTGTCGAGAAGGTCTGGGATATCGAACGGTTCCATATGGTGTATTATGACCGTAACAACAAAAAAAAACAATGGTCACCTCTGCGATATCATTGTTCTCTTGTTAACTGGCGCAGGTATATAAAGAGCCAGAGCTCTCATGGATACCTCAACATTCTATATTCCATTTCACCCCCTCAGCAGTCGCTAGTCGTACTCTTGAGATCATTCATTCCTTTCACGAACCATTAGACGAACGAAGCAATGATCGCTAGCATATCAAAAGCTACCATTCTCTATCTGGCGCCCATTCTTTCCGTTACAGCTATCCTGTTGTCTCTCTTTGCTTTCTTGGCACCCACCATGCTTCTTCATGATCAAGTCGCTCTCCTTACCGTCACCCCATCCCCTTTGCAAGGGCAGTCCTCGTCGCGAGCAGTAGATGGACCAAGCATATTTCTCGGTGCATTAGGTAGCAGTCCATGACCACTTCAGCACATACTCTTTACTCATACATGCATAGGCTCTTGTTCTAGATCATCCAATGCCAGCCCTGTAAACTGCACCCTACCATCTATATCTCCCGTGTATGGTCGGTATCGCTACCTACCTATCGCTCTCCTCATCCACTAATTCTTCTATCAGATTTATCTGTTCTGCGAGGCGATAGTTTCGACCGGGTTCTATCTGCCCCTACAGCTGGAACCCCCGCATTTATTGCGGTCGCCCTCTTCTTCTCTATCGCCTTCACTCTCGCATACACTTTAATCTCATTCCGTGAAAAAATGGGTGACAAGTTATCAAAGGCATTAGATAAACCACAGGTTCAACACCTCACAGCGTGGATAGGATTTTTTGGTTTTTTCATCGGTGAGTCAGACGGTCAATATGATTTTTTCTTTTTTCGTCTTGTCTAACTGCTTTTCCAGGCATCACATCCTTTCTCATCTTGCGAATGTGGTTTGGCAAGACTGTAGATGATTTCAACTACAGCATTGCGGCCCAAGGTGCCCAGGCGCCCCAGCTCATGGCTGCCACAGGCAATGCGTTCACAAGTACGTAGATCCCTCTCGAAATGAGACAGGACTACATCTTGATCATCCTTGCAGTGATATGGGTTGCTTATAGCTTTTACGCAGTTCCAGTCATTATCTCACTGGCCAAACTGAACGTCAAGGTTTCCAAGTAATGTCACGGACCTATAACCCGCTCTCTTTCTTAAACTTCGCATATAATCCCCAATAGCTTTTGGACAATAATAATCTGTAACCATAGTGGCGCAGTAGACGCATCATACATAACGAAATACATGACTTTATCATCCACCGGCACAGCGAAGTCAAATCAAAATTGTACAGGTGTCTCATCGACCATATATGTAGGCTCCTCAACCGGAGGAGGAGCAACTGACATAGGTTCTCGCTGCTCTGACAGGGGTTCCGAGACAATCTTATCGAGGGGAGGTTCAATAATTTGAACGGAGTCGGGAAGAGGTTTGCGGGGACCAAGCTGGCCTTCAGGATCGGTGCCTTTCATACTTGAGGTGACCAAAAATAAATAACGCCCCATGCTGATACATCTGGATCACTCACATCTTCACTTTGATTCCCAAAACACCCTGTTTTAGGAGGACGTGGCGCACCGCGTAGTCCACGAAATCCCGGGCAGGTTGACCGGAGTGGATCATGAAACCGTCGGTAAATTTCATAGACTTCGCGCGGGCAGCACGAAGTTTTCCGGATACAACAACTTCACAGCCCTTTGCTCCAGACTCCATGACAAAACGGAGAACACCATAGCATGCTCTGCACACAAAGGCAGGATGAGGATAATTCATGTTAGGATCAAATGTAACAGGTACCTGCGGACGGCAAGGCCACCGAGAAGTTTATACCTCAAGCTCTCACATTGCGCGATGGCAGACAGACCACGGTACTGAACCTTTTCAGCGTACAGTTCAAGGGAATTTTCAGGGAATTTGAAACGCTTCTGAACGAGGGCAGTAAGTTCCCGAATACGCCTTCCTTTCTCGCCGAGAACCTCTTGGGTATGCGTAGCACGGATAATGATCTAGATTGTTTCGAAATAGTAAGAACCGCGCTACTTGGACGTCCACAAAATAAGTACCTCAGTCCGTGTATGCGTCACACGGACGTCGCAGCCGGAGTAACCTTCCTCCGCAAGTTCACGAGTGAAGAATTCATTAAGTTCAGCGCGGAATACGCCATCTGCAACGAACTTGCGCTTTTTGCTGATTTGGGTGGCCATATTGAGGAACTAGGAGTCACCAAACAAGTTTTAGCTGCTAGTAACAAGTCCAACTTCATCCAGGCGCATGCAACCCAATCCAACGTGAGATCCCGTTGTAAGAGGGCCACCTCTCTTCAGCTCCAGCACCTGTTTCGTACAGACATCAACTTGGACAATTCAGACACGAACCTATGAAGTAGATATCGAAATGCGGTCGTGTTGAGCAGGCGGCGTATGCGAATTGAGCTCGATTCACGTGATCACTCTGTTTCTCTTCTTCATTGGCCATAGGCCGCGAGCTGGTGAGCGCTCATCCTCCTTTGCGACTTATCCATGACGAGTGTTGTTATCATCAACCCAACTGGCACCTCTTAGTCGACTTGATTCACAGAAACGAGCTTGCTCTTTTCTGTGAATTACTGACATGAATGACTTTCTGATATTTTTCATCGTTTTCATTGCTTCCCTTAGTGTGCAATACCGACTGACATTCGTGATCTCTACAGTGCAGTGAATCGTTCTCGTCTCGCCATTGGCTAGCTACTTGACTATTATCGCCCTAGCCTACACTTCTAACCGGGATTTGAAGGGGTAGTGTGGTTTCTCGTGCGCTTTAATGTATGACGTGTCTGCCACTGGCTCGTGAAGGGAGTCCTATCCGCGAGATGTTCAATACATACTTTTGACGCCAACAATTCAATGCGAAAACCTACACATAGTATCCTAAGCATCACGATAAATCTGGCATGTCAGCAAATGCGCCGGTTCCCCCTTCTTGCTTGGACTTTGCCTTCCATCTGCGGCTCAAAAACGTATAACAAGCTGGACATAGATGATGTGCCAACTTGGGTGAACCGCAGGCGGGACAGTTGACAATGTCTGGATACAGATTGGTTAGATTAGATGGTGTCCTTTGAACGGATAATAGCTGGCAAACTTCTTTTATCCTTTAAGCCTTTATTGGCACTCCTCATGGCTTTCCTTGAATGGGAGGTCTTTTTCTTCGGAACTGCAAGCAGAAATGGAGGAAGGAGTTCAAGTAACGACTGGAGCGGCGGTATTGACACCCTGCCAAGCGGAAAGAGGTACAAAGCAAGAGACCCTACGAAAGCCTGTCTCGCGAATGGGAATCGGAATGTAGGTAAAAGCGTTGTGAGCGTCAAGGTCGCCATCGCACTGTGAGCCTAGTGGTTGGCGGAGTCAAACTCCGACTTCAGCCATGTTTCGCCTTACACCTGCTCTTCTGCAAGCCGTCAAGAAAACTACAGGGATCACCGGTCTTTCAGTCCATCCAGATCCCCTTCCAGAGCTCTGTAAAACCTACCAGGCTACCTTATCATTAATATCATCTATTCCTTCCACATCCGTCTATCGACAAGGAGTCGAAGCTCTCACTCAGCGCAAGTTAAACCTCGTACAAAGCGCGAATGGAGACATCGCTGCGGTTGAAAAGGGATTGTGCGAAGGACAAATCGAAGAGTCGTTAGATATTGCAACGGATGAACTAAACCTCGTTTCGAATATGATTGCATGGAAGGCGTAAGTCTAACACCCGGGACATGCGCAAAGATTCTGTATAAAGCTAATAATGTATGCATTCAGATGGGAGCCGCTGGTGGAGAACCCTGAACCTCGGCAGTGGGAGTACTTTGGCCAGAACTCATCGTCATGATCGTATCGAATGCGAAAGGAGTAACGCCAGGTCTGCGTTGACGAATGCATTCAGATCTGTGTAAACTCCCAAAATATTCGCTGTCGCTGTGTGGCTCAATTCAAGACGATTTTCGTGACTCTCGCTCAACTTGCAGCATTCGCCCTTTTTTGTTTTCGTAGAGGAATCCTAGCTTAGCTTAGAGCGGACTGTATTCATATTTAAGAAAAGACTGTAAAGGAGATTCGAGAATGCATGACAGAGGGTAGGCCATTCGATCATGCTATATCCTTTTGTAGGAGAATAATGTCCAGTCAGGACAAGACGTTTCTGGAAGTCATGATTCGGTGAGCTGATATGGCCGAGTCGTTAAGGCGAGTGATTTGAACTCGTGACGCGTCACAACGTCACGACATTATCACTTGGTGTTTCACCGCGTAGGTTCAAATCCTGCTGTCAGCGTTTCTTTTTTCATCCGAATATTTTCTGTGTTTTGCAAGATTTCGCAAGACGAAAATTTCATCTTGAATTCCGGGTCCTGGTACAACGAGCAAATATATTTGTTCACAAACCCCCACAATATTG
>Ga0209006_10006337_pt1 | contig 10719 bp, 11 predicted proteins | sample JacPin_JW_Ref_O2_FD_188567 | JGI IMG/M metagenome (GOLD analysis project Ga0209006, IMG submission 188567) | Forest soil microbial communities from Algoma, Ontario, Canada - Jack Pine, Ontario site 1_JW_Ref_O2 (SPAdes) (version 2) | ecosystem: Environmental > Terrestrial > Soil > Boreal... | reverse complement strand
AGTATTCCTGAATTCGATGCCGATGAATCTCTCGCCGAGCTGCGCACCTTGGCGGGCAGCGCCGGAGCGAAAATTGTCGGCGAGATTCTGCAGCGTCGTGATCGCCCCGATCCAGCTACCTTGATCGGCGCAGGAAAACTGGAGGAAATTGCCGGCGCTGCCGCATCGGCGAACGCCGACCTGCTTCTTTTTGACCACGATCTCACGGCGTCGCAGCAACGCAACATCGAGAAGATCGTCAAGCGTCGAGTCATCGACCGCACCCAGCTCATTCTCGATATCTTCGCGCGGCACGCGCGCACCCGGGAAGGCCAATTACAAGTGGAACTGGCACAGCTGCAATACATGTTGCCGCGGCTGGCCGGGCGCGGCATCGAGATGTCGCAACTGGGCGGCGGCATCGGCACCCGTGGTCCTGGTGAAACGCAACTGGAGACGGATCGCCGAAAGATTTACCGGCGGGTGCGGCATGTGGAGCAGCAACTGGAGAACGTGCGCCGCATTCGCGCGCAGCAGCGCCAGCGGCGCGAGTCCGCCCCGGTGGCCACCATAGCGCTCGTCGGATATACCAACGCCGGCAAGTCGACTCTCTTCAACGCGCTCACTCGGGCAGCCGTGCTGGCTTCGCCGCGCATGTTCGCCACTCTCGATCCGACCATCCGTGCCGTTGTGTTGCCGTCGAAACGAAAGGTGCTGCTCTCCGACACGGTTGGATTCATTCGTAGCCTGCCGCATACGCTGGTGTCAGCGTTTCGGGCCACGCTCGAGGAAGTGCAGCGCGCCTCGCTCATTCTGCACGTGTCGGATGCCAGCAGCCGCCTTTCGGCCGAGCAGGATGCTCAGGTAGAAATCGTCCTCAAGGAACTGGAAGTCGAGAAGAAGCCAAGGCTGCGGGTGATGAACAAGGTCGATTTGCTGGACGTCGATGTGGCCGAGGGCCTGCACGACGATGCCAAGACAGTGTACGTCTCAGCCATCGAGGGCCGGGGACTCGATCGGTTGCTTGCCCGCATCGATGAAATGATTGACGAGGACCGCGTGAGCCGCGTACATCTGCGTGTACCGCAGGAAGAAGGGAAGACTCTTGCCATGCTCGAAGCCAAAGCGAGGATCTACTCGCGGAAGTACAAAGACGGTGCCGTGGAATTGGAGGTCGAAGCTCCAGAGTCGGTAGTAAGGAGGCTGAAGAAGTGGGTGGTGTAGGGCGCGGACGGCATGCCAGCATCAGTGGGCCCATTGTCTGTACTCTCTGTACTCCGCTAATTGCAACCCTCCATTGGAAGAATCCTTGACGCTCATGGAAACTACGATTCCGCTGGGCAACACTTTTATGATCCAGATGTCGTTATGGCCAACGACATGCTTGTGGACGGTCGGATCTTTTCCACGAATTTCTCCCCAGATCACCGGGTCGTTATTGCCGACTTCGTAAGTGCGAACCCTTTGATGCTTGCCCAGAATTTCCGCGGTTTGCTCACCAGCCAAAACGATTCTCTCGGAACTGGAGTTCGATTTCAAAGAGATCGCTCCCCCCCTCTCTTCCTTAAGGACATAACCGCAAATCGGGTTCGGAGTACCCGCTGAGGCATACGTAACATAGCCGCGAACGCCCACACGAAGTCGAGAGCTGGGGCCTCATCGACCATCACAAGACAGGGACCACTAACTTTAGTTGACGTTGAAGATGTCTTACCTTCGAACGAAGTTTCGCATGCAAGCGTGTCATTCTTTTGGTGACAGGTCATTCCGATCTTGTCACCCTCCTTGGGGCCAGTGAGGGTCAGCGAATAGCCGGATGGGAGGAACTTCGAGTCGAAGTAAAACGTCTGAACGAACGCAGGCAGCTTTGCGCTCTCCACCTCCGCAGAAAAGGTAAAGTCCGATTCCTGCCAGAGTCTCCAATGGTCGTAGGGTGCCGTTCCGTCCTTCGTGTGCTGCACATACTCGCCTTCCGCCAGTAGGGTCCGGTCTGCAGCAAGAAGGGGAGCCCCCACGAATGCGCAAAAGAGAATAAGGGACGAACAGAATCTAATCATGCTGGCCCGCCGACATCTCTCGAACGGCAATTTAAATGGGCCGGCAACCAAGAAGCGGTGACATTCCTTGGCTATCGGCCCATTCGATCCTGAATTGGATCGGAGGTGATAGTTCAATGCTAATCCTCTTTGGCCGGAAGTCAAGCAATAGTTGCAGGATTTTGCGCTGCCCCAAATTGGGACTTGACATCGCATTCCCGTCGTTCTGCCCTTCGGAAACGCCTTTCGCCAGCCCTCACATGAGCGCTGGATCAAATGAGGAAGGGCGCGGACTTACCCAGGTTTTTTAGCCGCTTTGCGTTGACATAAACTCCCTTGGACGTTAGACTTAACAGTTTTCACAGCCCTCATTTCCCTGTTCAGCAGCGTGCAATGGATCAAACGTTACGACAACTAGGCGGATTACTGCTCGGATCGGTGCCGACCGTCATCCTGCTGACTCTGCTTTACATTCTTTATACGACCATCGTCCACCGGCCTTTGCGGCGAGTGCTGGACGAGCGTCGCAGCAAAACGGAAGGTGCCATCGAGAAGTCGCGGGCGGATATCGCCGCGGCTGAAGCTCGCACCTCCGAGTATGAGCAGCGCCTCCGTGAAGCCCGCGCGACGGTGTTTCGCGCCCAGGAAGCGCGACTCAAGGCCGTTGCCGATGCGCGTGCCGCCGCCCTCCACGAGGCTAGGGCGAAGGCGCAAGTGCAAGTGCAGGCAGCGAAGGCTGATATCGAAAAGGATCGTGAGGCCGCGCAAAGCGGTCTCCAGGCAGAGGCGCAGACTTTGGCGATTGAGATTATGCGCCGCGTTCTCGAGCCCGCGGGAGCGGCACGCGAATGACGATGAATTTTGTGAAGAACACTTGGCGAATCAGCCTGTTTACGTTCCTGGCGATGAGCTGCCTGCTTTCCAGCGGATGCCTTCGCGCGCAGGATCGGCCGGCCGCTCCGCCTAGCCAGCAGAATTCGAACAACTCAGCCAGCCAACCCGGATTCGCGCAACAACTGACGCACGAAACCCGAGAGGCCGCCGGAGAAGATAAAGCGGATAACAACGACACTGCCGTGTTTAAGCAGTCCGGAGCAGTGCGCTTTATCGCGAAGAAATTAGGCATCAGCGTTGAGACCGCTTCATTCCTGTCCTTCCTGTTTAACTTTGCCGTGATCGCCGGAATCATCTTGTGGGTTAGCCGCAAGCACCTGCCGGGCTTGTTCAGTTCCCGTACGGCCGCGATTCAGAAAGCCATGCAGGAAGCGCAGAAAGCCAGCGAGGAAGCGCGCCGGAGATTGGCTGAGATTGAATCGCGCCTGATGAGATTGGATGGCGAAATCGGCATGATGCGCGACACTGCGGAGAAGGAAGCTGCGGCCGAGGAAGCGCGCATTCATGCTGCGCTCCAGGAAGAGTCCCGAATGATCGTAGAAGGTGCGCAGCAGGAGATTGCCTCCGCGGCCAAAGCGGCCCGCCGCGAGTTAACCGCGTATGCCGCCGATCTGGCGGTGGGCCTGGCGCAGAAACAGATTCGTGTGGATGCTGCCACCGACCAGGCGCTCGTCAGAAATTTTGCCGGCCAGTTAGGAACCTCTTCCGCGGACTCCATGGACGCCGCTCGAAAGGATAAGCATTAAAGCATGGCTTCGGTTGCCAGCACATACGCTCGCGCTTTCGCTGATGTGGTTCTCGGAGCGCACCTTGACGCAAATCGTGCCCTGACCGAACTGCGCGCCATCGCCAAATTGCTGAATGAGAGTTCGGAATTGCGTCGGGTGTGGGAGAATCCCGCGATTCCTGCCGAGCAGAAACGAGCGGTGCTGGATGCCATTTCGCAACGAGACGGAATTTCCAGGCAGGTGAGAAATCTGATCGCTGTCCTGATCGATCACCGGCGCGTGCATTTTCTTGCGCCGGTCATCCGCCAACTGGAAAAAGAACTCGATGCGCGCCTGGGATTCGCCGAAGCGGACATCACCAGTGCCCGCCCGTTGGGGGATACCGAGAAGCGCGAGTTCGAGGCGCAGGTGGGCAAACTTACAGGAAAGAAAGTTCGCGCGCATTACGCGCAGGATGCATCCCTGCTTGGCGGCGCTATCCTGCGCATCGGCAGCACCATTTACGACGGTTCGGTACGAGGGCAGTTGGAGAAAATGAAAGAGGCGATTAGTTCCTAGTTGCTGGTTTTAAGCCCCTAGCCATTTTGTGTGGCTACAACTGGAAGCTGGCAGTTAGAAGCTGTGTTCAAGAGCTGATTCTATGGCACAAATCAAGGCAGACGAAATTACCAAACTGATCCGCGAGCAGATCGAGAATTACGAATCGAAGATCTCCGTGGACGAAACCGGTACAGTCATCACGCTGGGCGATGGCATCGCTCGCGTGTATGGGCTGGATAAAGTGATGGCCGGCGAACTTCTTTCCTTCCCGCACGGCGTAGCCGGAATCGCCATGAACCTGGAAGAAGACCAGGTCGGCGTTGTGCTCCTCGGCGAATACACTGAAATCAAGGAAGGCGACGAGGTGAAGCGCACCGGCCGCATTATGAGCGTGCCGGTCGGCGATGGCATGATTGGCCGCGTTGTCGATTCGCTTGGCCGCCCCATCGACGACAAGGGTCCGATCGCTTCCGATCAGTTCATCGCCCTCGAGCGTTTGGCGCCCGGCGTTATTGACCGGCAACCCGTTCGCGAGCCGATGGCCACCGGATTGAAAGCCATCGACAGCATGATTCCGATCGGCCGTGGACAGCGCGAGTTGATCATTGGTGACCGGCAAACCGGCAAGACCGCCGTCGCGCTCGATACCATCATCAACAGCAAAGGCAACGATCTCATCTGCATTTACAACGCGATCGGCCAGAAGCGTTCTTCGATTGCGCAGGTAGTAAAAATTCTGGAAGATGCCGGCGCCATGGAATACACCATCGTGGTCGCAGCCTCTGCGTCAGAACCCGCGCCCATGCAGTACATTTCGCCCTATGCGGCCACCGCCATCGGTGAATATTTCCGCGACAACAGGCGCCACGCGCTGGTGATCTATGACGATCTTTCCAAGCATGCCGCCTCATACCGCGAAATTTCCCTGTTGCTCCGTCGCCCACCGGGGCGCGAGGCCTATCCCGGAGACGTTTTTTATCTTCACTCGCGATTGCTCGAGCGCTCCGCCAAATTGAGCGACAAGAACGGTGGCGGATCATTGACCGCTCTTCCCGTTATCGAAACCCAGGCCGGTGACGTGTCGGCATACATTCCGACCAACGTCATTTCGATTACCGACGGCCAGATTTATCTGGAAACCGATTTGTTCAACCAGGGCGTCCGTCCCGCAGTGAACGTAGGCCTGTCGGTGAGCCGCGTCGGTGGCAGCGCGCAGATCAAGGCCATGCGCCAGGTCGCGGGAACCTTGAAGTTGGAACTGGCGCAGTATCGTGAACTCGCAGCTTTTGCGCAGTTTGGCAGCGATCTCGACAAGGCCACGCAGAATCAGCTCAATCGCGGGCAGCGCCTCGTGGAATTGCTGAAGCAGAATCAGTTTTCGCCGCTGCCGTTCTCGAAACAGATTCTGATCATCTTCGCCGGCACGGGAGGATTTCTCGATGACTTGCCGGTGAACCAGGTCCGTGATTTCGAAGGCGAGCTTTACAAGTACGTCGACGCCAGCAACCCCGGTCTGCTGCGCACGATCATGGAGAAAAAGGTTCTCGATGACGCCCTGAAAGGGCAACTCGCCGAAGTGATCAAGCAGGCGAAACAGCAATTCGTCGCGAGCCGGGAAGCGCTAAAGAAAGAAGCGGTAGCGAAATGATAGTTCTCAGTTCCGAGTTCTCAGGAGGAACTTGGAGCCGAGCGATTTTAACTGAGAACCGGCAACTGACAACTGGTTTCTAATGGCCAACATACTCGACATTCGGCGCCGCATTCGCAGCGTGGTCAACACGCGGCAGATCACCAAGGCCATGAAGGTGGTCTCGGCGGCAAAGCTGCGCCGCGCGCAGGACCGCACTTTGGCGGCGCGTCCGTATGCGCAGATGCTGACCAACGTGCTGAAATCGCTGGTGGCACGAGCGGAGATTTACGATCCGGAAACGGGTCAACCCAAACATCCATTGCTGGCGCAGCGGCCCGAGCAAAATGTCCTGCTGATCGTAGTAACCGGCGACAAGGGTTTGGCGGGTGCATTCAGCGCGAATGTAACCAAGGCAGCAACCCGCTTTCTCGAGTCCAAAGCAGGCAAGAACGTCGATATCGAAGCCATCGGCCGCAAGGGTCGCGACTTTTTGCGGAGACGTTATCCCGTCGCCCGTATACAGACCCGCAGCCTGGCGGAGACCGAGGAATCGACCGAAAAACGCGCCGACGCCGGCGAGCGAACTGGCGCGATCCAGATCACGGGCGAACACGTAGGCATTCTCGGAAAGCTCGATTTCGCCCAGGCACGAACTCTCGCGGAGAGCGTCATTGAACGTTACGAGCGCGAAGAGATTGATTCCGTTTATCTCGCTTTCAACGAATTCAAGTCGGTGATTGCACAGCGGCTGGTTGTGGAGCAGATTCTTCCCATCGAGAAAGTTGGCGAGCGGGCGGTGCGTCTGACCGAGGAGATGACGGAAGACGAAAAAAAGAGAGCCAAAGAGGCAGCGATCAGCGCGGGGGTGGGCTTGCGCGGTGAACGTCCCGCAGACGAGGCGGCGGAGAAGTTCGCCACGGCGGATGTCGACTACATTTACGAACAGCCTCCTGAGGAATTGTTTCGCTCGCTCTTGCCGAAGTATGTTGGCATCCAGATTTTCCGAGCGTTGCTGGAATCGGCGGCGGCGGAACATGCTGCACGCATGACGGCGATGGATTCTGCTACCAACAACGCCACCGACATGGTCGACTCGCTGACGCTGGTCATGAACCGGGCGCGCCAGGCGAAGATTACAAAAGAGATTATCGAAATCGTAAGCGGCGCGGCAGCAATGTAATGAACTCCGCGCCAGCTCAAGAATAATTTATGGCTGAAAACGTAGGACATGTAATTCAAATTGCAGGGCCCGCCGTGGACGTGCAGTTTCCCGAGGGCCATTTGCCTCCCATTTATGAGGCGGTCAGAGTGGTGAGCGAGGGCTTCACCGTGCCCTCGCCTGTCAACGTGATTCTCGAGGTGCAGCAGCATCTCGGCGAAGGCCGGGTGCGCTGCATCGCGATGGAGGCCACCGAAGGGATGGTGCGCGGCATGAAGGCCATCGATCAGGGCGGCCCCATTTCCGTGCCCGTGGGCCACGGCACGCTAGGTCGCGTGATGAATGTCATCGGCGAACCCGTCGACCAGTTGGGTCCGATCGAATTCAAAGAGCGAATGCCGATTCATCGCCTTGCTCCCGCATTCGATGAGCAGGCGACCACTGCAGAAATGTTCGAAACCGGCGTGAAGGTCATCGACCTCATTCAGCCATTCTTAAAGGGTGGAAAGATCGGCTTGTTTGGCGGCGCCGGTGTCGGCAAAACCGTCGTCATCATGGAACTGATCAACAACGTCGCCAAGAACCACGGCGGGTTCTCCGTGTTTGCCGGTGTCGGCGAGCGCACCCGGGAAGGTAACGATCTTTGGCTGGAAATGACCGAGTCGGGCGTAATTAAGCCTGGCGATCCCGCCCACTCCAAAGCTGCTCTTATTTACGGCCAGATGACGGAGCCGCCGGGTGCCCGTTTGCGCGTGGCGCTGACCGGACTCACGGTCGCGGAATATTTCCGCGACGCCGAGGGCGCGGACACGCTGCTCTTCATCGACAATATTTTTCGTTTCACCCAGGCAGGTTCGGAAGTATCGGCGCTGCTGGGCCGCATGCCCAGCGCTGTGGGTTATCAGCCAAACCTGGCGACGGAAATGGGCGAACTGCAGGAGCGCATCACGTCGACCAAGAAAGGCTCGGTCACATCCGTGCAGGCAATCTACGTGCCCGCCGACGATTTGACCGATCCGGCGCCCGCTACCACGTTTGCCCACCTGGATGCCACGACCGTGCTTTCGCGCGCCCTGACCGAGATTGGAATTTATCCCGCCGTCGATCCCTTGGCTTCGACGTCGCGCATCCTCGATCCGCGCATCGTAGGCCATGAGCATTACGATGTCGCGCAGATGGTGAAGAAAACGCTGCAGACTTACAAAGATCTGCAGGACATCATCGCGATTCTCGGCATCGACGAACTCAGCGAAGATCAGAAGGTCACGGTAGCCCGTGCGAGAAAGATTCAACGCTTCTTGTCGCAGCCATTCCACGTGGCCGAGCAGTTCACTGGAGCCGCGGGACGTTACGTTAAAATCGCCGACACCGTAAAAGGTTTCAAGGCAATTGTTGAGGGCAAGTACGACGACATCCCCGAGCAGGCGTTTTATATGAAAGGCCCGATCGAGGAAGTGCTGGAAGCGGCAGAGAAGATGAAAGCGGCAGCGTAGCATCAGTCATTGAGAGGGCTGTCCCATAAACAGTTCCGGGAAGGGCACGACTTCAGTCGTGCCGTCCAGAGCCAACAAAGACGAGGGCTTTAGCCCCTGAGGAAGACAGCAGCTTTATCATTATGGGTAGTTCTGAGATAGGTTTCGACAACTGAGAGCCGAGAACTAGTGGCAGATACTTTCCAACTCGAAATCGTCACGCCGGAAAAGAAAGTCGTGGACGCGGCGGCCACGGAAGCGCAGATTCCGGGCAAGAACGGTTATCTCGGCATTCTTCCAGGGCACGCTCCGCTGATCACCGAGCTCTCCGTCGGTGAGGTCACTTTCCGCGATGGCGGCCAGGAACAACGTCTCGCCGTGGCGTGGGGATTTGCCGAAGTGCTTCCCGATAAAGTTACGATTCTTGCGGAAACCGCGGAGCGTCCCGCCGAGATCGATGTAGAGCGCGCGCGCAAAGCCAAACAGCGCGCCGAGCAGCGCCTCACCAGCGGCGACACCAACGTTGACGTGGAGCGCTCTCTCGACGCTCTGCACAAGGCGGATACCCGCTTGGAAGTCGCGGAAAAGCGTTCGTAGACGCCCGTCGGCTCGAGCTCCCCATTTCTTCCGGAGGATGCATGCCACGTGCCTTGCTTCCCGTTACTATTCTGTTGGTACTCGCATTGATCTCGAGATCCAGCCCCGCGGCAGCTCAAGGCAAGCCGCCCGCACCGCTCGTCTCCCCCGATGTTCACTCGGATGGCAGCGTGACTTTCCGCGTTCGCGCCCCGAATGCGAAAGAGGTGAAACTAGACCGCGAGGGAGCCGACCCGGTCGCCATGCAAAAAGATGATCGGGGCGACTGGAGCGTAACCACGCCTCCGCTTCCGCCAGACTATTATGGCTACTCCTTCATCGTGGACGGCGTGCCAACGCTTGACGCCTCGAACTCTTCACTGGTTCCGAATCTCATCTCTCCCGGCAATTCGGTTCATGTTCAGGGGCCGTCGTCTCTGCCCTGGGAATTGAACGACGTCCCGCACGGCGAGATTCATCATCATTTCTACCGGTCTGCAGTTGCCGGCGACGACCGGGACTACTATGTCTACACTCCGCCAGGCTACGATCCGACAGCGAAAAAGACCTATCCCGCACTGTTTCTGCTGCACGGTTTCAGCGATGATGCCAGCGCCTGGACCGCCGTCGGGCGTGCAAATGTAATCCTCGATAATCTAATTGCGCAGGGCAAAGCCAAGCCCATGATCGTGGTGATGCCCCTTGGTTACGGCACCATGGAGTTTGTGCATCTGGGATGGGATGCCTGGAATCACCCCGAACTGCGGGCTCGCAACTTTCGAAAGTTCAGCGAGGCGTTGCTTACAGAAGTCATGCCGCGCGTCGAAAGCGAGTACCGGATCGCCAAAAATCGGGACGCACGCGCCATCGCAGGCTTATCGATGGGCGGTTCGGAATCTTTACTCACTGGCCTGAACAACCTCGATACGTTTTCGTGGATCGGCGCCTTCAGCTCGGGCGGCATCCCCGAAGATTTTAAAAGAGACTTCCCGGTGCTCGATGCGAGCGCCAACCAGCGATTGCACCTTCTTTGGATCGCGTGCGGCACCGACGACCAGTTGCTTACTCTGAACCGCAATTTTCGCGGATGGCTCAAGAACAAAGGAGTGAAAGCGACGGAAATCGAGACTCCCGGGATGCATGCCTGGATGGTATGGCGAAGAAACCTGGCGGAGTTCGCCCAGTTGTTGTTTCGCTAGCTTTAGCACGGATCAACCCGACAATGAGTGTAATCGGGATGTTACGTCAAGTATCATCACGAAATGACCGCCACTAGAGAAGCTCTGATTGAGAAGCTGGTGACTTCACTGCATTTGAATGTGTCTGAGCGCCGATGCTTGGTTCGGATTCGGTTTCAGTTGATGAGGTCGCTGCTGTTGTGAAGCGCCTGCTTGAACGGTACGGCGTGTTCCCGCCTAACGCAAAACCATGGCAGCCGGGTGAAATTGTTTTCGAGGGGTTCTTTCTGTGTTTCGTCTTCGCGACGGCACTCTGGCGCATTCTCGTGGCGATGGGTGCCCACTGCTATCGCGAGCTGCAATCGAAATTGTCGTGATTCAAAAAACTGGGTTTTGAGTGTAATGGGGATATAAGGCCAATTTGCGGCGGGCCTTGGGCTTGGGCTCTCTACACGCCCCTGTTCCGTTGTTCACGGCTATTGATGTTTGCGATCCCCGAACAACAGGTACAGAATCCCCCCGAACAA
>Ga0209006_10006336_pt1 | contig 10720 bp, 4 predicted proteins | sample JacPin_JW_Ref_O2_FD_188567 | JGI IMG/M metagenome (GOLD analysis project Ga0209006, IMG submission 188567) | Forest soil microbial communities from Algoma, Ontario, Canada - Jack Pine, Ontario site 1_JW_Ref_O2 (SPAdes) (version 2) | ecosystem: Environmental > Terrestrial > Soil > Boreal... | reverse complement strand
GGGTACAATCTTGGCAAACGTTTACCCTACCTGAGCGATTTTCGGGCAGAGAGCTGGGGCCGCAAACGGCACGAGAGGAAAGTATGGTTCATTTTGGAGATCTGGAAGCGTGGTTTGTTACCGGCAGCCAGCATTTGTACGGGCCCGAAGTGCTCAAGACGGTCGATGAGCATTCCAAGACCATCGCGAAGGCGCTCGGTGCATCTACCGAGATTCCCGTCAAGGTTGTGTTCAAGCCGGTGATGACCGGCAGCGATTCGATCCAACAACTCTGCCGCGAAGCCAATAGTTCTTCGAAGTGCGTGGGCTTGATCACCTGGATGCACACGTTTTCTCCGGCCCGCATGTGGATCGCCGGTCTACGCTCCCTGAACAAACCCCTGATGCACTTGCATACGCAGTTCAATCAGGAGTTGCCGTGGTCGACCATCGATATGGACTTCATGAATCTGAACCAGTCCGCCCATGGCGACCGGGAGTTCGGATTCATCGGAGCCCGCATGCGGCTGCAGCGAAAGATTGTCGTCGGCTTCTGGAAAGATCCCGAAGTTCAGGCGGAGACTGGCGCATGGTTACGCGCGGCCTGCGCCTGGCACGATGCGAAAGAGCTTAAAGTGGCGCGCTTCGGCGACAACATGCGGAATGTAGCCGTCACCGAGGGAAATAAAGTGAGCGCAGAGTTGCAGCTTTGCTACTCGGTCAACGGGTATGGCGTAGGCGATCTGGTGAATCGCATTGAGGAAGTTTCCGACGCAGACGTCAAGAGGCTGGCCAAAGAGTACGACGAGTCTTACACGGTTTCGGATTCGCTGCGCAAGAATGGTCCGAAACGGCAGTCGCTACTCGATGCGGCAAAAATCGAGCTGGGTTTGCGGACATTCCTTGAAGAAACTGGATCGCACGCTTTTACCGATACCTTCGAAGATCTGCACGGCCTGGCGCAGCTTCCCGGAATTGCCGTGCAGCGCCTCATGGCCGATGGATATGGTTTTGGCGCGGAGGGAGACTGGAAAACGGCAGCCCTGGTGCGCGCGGTCAAAGTGATGGGAAAAGGCCTTTCAGGCGGATCTTCTTTCATGGAGGACTATACGTACCATCTGAAAGGACCGGGCGAGGTGCTGGGCGCGCACATGTTAGAGGTATGCCCGACCATCAGTGATGAGAAACCGTCGGCGGAAATTCATCCTTTGTCGATTGGCGGAAAGGCCGATCCGGTCCGGCTCGTATTTACAGCCGCAGCCGGGAAGGCGGTCAACGCGTCGCTGGTTGATATGGGAAACCGCTTCCGTCTGATTGTGAATCAAGTAAACCTTATTCCGCCCGAGCATGCACTGCCAAAATTGCCCGTTGCTCGCGGACTATGGATTCCTGAGCCTAATCTGAAGATCGCTGCCACGGCATGGATCGCGGCCGGAGGGGCGCATCACACGGCTCTAAGCCGCGCCATCAAAGCCGAGCATCTCGAGTCTTTCGCGGACATGGCGGGGATTGAACACCTGATGATTGATAACTCGACTACGATCTCCGGCTTTCAGAAAGAGCTGCGGTGGAATGACATGTATTACCACCTGGCGAATGGTCTCTGAGAACAGCGATCAATCGCTTAAGTAGCCGGGAAAGATGCTTCTGCACAGTCTGGTTCACACTCGACCAGACTTACTTGCCTTGATTCCACGAAAACATCTTAGAATGTGTCATGATCGTCAGCGGACTCCTAAACTGAGTGGGGTCTGAGCGTCACTTCATCAGCAGTCTGCGTTGATTCTCAACGGCTTCAGCAATTCGGTAGACGGGCCTGAAAAGCTGCGCTCTACCATCTTGTTTCAGTCGGGCTGCGGACCAGAAATCGCCCTCGGATCATGGTCATACTCACATGTCTTAATATTGACCGCAGATCCAAATCCATTAAGACGGTTCAAGTGAGGTCGAACTAACCGTCAATGTGCATTCGACAAATCACTTAAAACCAGTTCCCGATTTTTCCGGACCCAAATTGCTGACCGTGCTCGGTTAAGTCCTTGGTTTGTTCTTTGGGAGCGGGTTCGCCCCCCACTCGCTTCCGCCACTCTCCCACGTACGTTCATCATCGAGAACCGTACATTCAAGAAACGCAACCCAGCCATTGAATTTTTCTGCATGAACGTTGCCATTGGCTTCAGGTATAATCCGCGCCACTCGGGCGGGGATCGTTGCGGCTGTTTGCCGAGGTTCATTAAGAGCGGAGGCTATGTCCATGACAGTAGTCCATCAGCAGGCAGGCGCTGGGCGGTGCGGGCGTAATCACTCATCGAGGCTTAATTTTAAGGCCGCGGCCAATCGCGTTACATTCGTTTTGATTCTTCTCGCGGCGCTCGTGCCCTTCGCGGCGGCGCAGTCAACCAGCCAGCTCAGCGGCAGCGTCACCGATCCCTCGGGAGCCACGGTCTCCGGCGCGAAGATTACGTTGATAGAACCGGCGACTGGATTCAACCGTACCACCGAAAGCAACAGCTCCGGCCTCTACCAATTCCTGGACGTGCAGCCTGGCGACTATCGTCTGGAAGCAGCGGCCACCGGTTTTGCGCCCTTCATCGTGACGAAGGTGACGTTGCTCGTCAAATTGCCCTCGACCGTGAACGTTAAGTTTCAAGTCGCAGGCGGCGTTCAATCGGTAACTGTTGAGGGCGAAGCGCCGCTCATCAATCGTACCGACGCATCGCTTGGAAACGTTGTGGAACAGGACCAAATCGCGGAATTGCCGATTGCCGACCGCGATGTGACGTATCTACTGAGCCTGCAACCCGGCGTCTCATACTTGGGAATTCAGACGTTGGACCAGCAAGGTACCGATACGCGTAGCGGCGCTGTGAACGGCTTGCGCAGTGATCAGTCCAACGTCACGCTCGACGGCATCGGGGTCAACGATGAAAATAACGGATACGCCTTCCACAGCGTTCTCAACGCGCCCTCCGATTCGGTGGAGGAATTCCGCGTTACGACCGCTAATGCCAATGCCGATGCCGGTTACTCGAGCGGCGCCCAGGTCGCGCTTGTGACTAAGAGCGGGACGAACCAGTTTCACGGCTCGGCCTACGAATACAATCGAAATACCATCTTTAGTGCAAATGATCCCTTCCTGAAATCCTCTCAGATTCAAGGCGGCCAATCCAACACTGCCCCCAAGCTCCTGCGCAATGTATTCGGAGCCACACTCGGAGGGCCGATCAGGAAAAATCGCCTCTTCTTCTTTTTCAATTACGAAGGACGGCGCGACGCACAGGGCACCAGCGTTTTGCGGACGGTCCCGACTGCGGCTCTGCGTGCCGGGGTTCTGCAATACCAATGCGACACTCCCAGCGATTGTCCTGGCAACACCGTGGTCGGCACAGACGGCAATCCCTACACCGCGCAAGCCGGCTATTTGGCGCTTTCGCCGCAGCAAGTCACAGGGATCGACCCTAACGGAATTGGGCCCAGCGCGGGAGTAGCGAGCGTGCTAAATCTGTATCCCCTGCCGAACACCACCTACGGCGATACCGTAAACACAAGTGGCTATCGATTTTCTTCCAATGCTGATTCCAGTTACAACACGTACATCACCCGTTTCGACTACCACATCAATTCCAGCGGTTCGCAAACTCTTTTTGCGCGCGCCTCCATGCAGAATTTCAACGAGCCGCTACAGCAGGAATTTCCCGGGCAAGCAGCGTCGTCAACCATCGTAGACGACAGCAGAGGCATAACCGTTGGATTGACCTCGATCATCAACCCCAGGCTCATCAATAATTTTCACTGGGGCCTGGTTCGCCAGGGCGGACAACAGGCTGGTATCTCGCAGGATCCGGGCGTTTTTCTGAACGGGATCAGCGATTACTATCCCTTCACCCGCTCCACAACTTTCTTTGTGCCCGTCAACCAGTTCACCGATACATTGAACTGGACGCGAAAAAATCACACCTTCGAAGTAGGCGGCGATTTCTTTATCATCCGCAACAACCGCAGCAGCCTCGACGATTCATTCTCCGATGTGCAGACGAATCCCGTCTATCTCAATACGGGCGGAATCTCCACTCCCGTCGGCAATCCCAGCCCGTTGAACCCTGCGAACAACCCCAGTGGCTCGGGGCCGTGTAACCCCGCGACCGGGGTAGGCTGCTACCCAGTAGTCGACCAGAATTTTGGTCCGAACTATGACACCGCTGTCGCGATCTCCCTGGGATTCTTCGCGGAGGGCGATGGTATTTACAACTTCGACCACAGCGGAAACGCACTAGCGCAGGGTGCTCCAATCAACCGCCGTTATGCCATCAATAACTACGAGTTCTACGGGCAAGATGCCTGGCGCGTTAAATCTAACTTAACGATCACCTATGGCCTGCGCTGGGTACTGGAAGCGCCCCCGTACGAAACCAATGGATTGCAGGTTGCGCCCTGCGTGGAGGCGAGTGGCGGCGGTTGCAGCAACCAGAATGTCGCCGACTGGTTCAATCACACCAAACAATTAATGTTGCAGGGGCAGCCCGCCAACAATGCCGGAGAAATTTCCTTCATTCTCGGCGGTCCCAAGAACCACGGCCCGGGCATGTGGAACTGGGATCACAAAGATTTTTCACCGCGCATCGCCGTAGCGTGGTCACCCGATACGGGGGACGGCTTCGCTTCCAAGATCCTCGGTCACAAAGATCAGTTTACGGTTCGCGGCGGCTACAGCATTGTGTACGACCACTTCGGCATTCCCATTGTGAACACCTTCGATCAGCACGGCTCCTTCGGTCTTTCCACCGATCTTGGCAATCCCGCCGGCGTTGTCACTGCGCAGGGAGCGCCGCGCTTTACCTGCCTTGTTCCGGGAACTCCGGCGAGTAGCGGATCGTCATCCTGCTTGCCCACGCCTTGCGCCAGTTTGAGTGGACCGAGTTGTTTGTTCGGCCCCACGCCCTCCGGTACTTTCCCAGTTACGCCCAGCAGTAGCGAATTCGCCATTAACTGGGGACTGGATCAAAGTTTGAAGACGCCTTACGCGCATGTCTTCAACTTCTCCCTGGCGCGTCAGATTTCGTCGAAGTCATCTTTGCAGATAGCCTATGTAGGCACCGCAGGCAGACGTCTGCCCATGCAAGTCGATTTGGCACAGCCCGCCAATCCTACCGATCCAGCCAGCAAAACGACATACTTCCAGGCAGGCACAATACTCTCAAAGCAGGCGGCTGCCGGCACCGACGTCAATAATGTCCAGCCGGTCCCATTCTTCGAGCATTTCTTTCCGGCATGGGCTGGAGCAAGTACGCAGAGTGCACTCGTCAACGGGGGCACGGCCTGCGCCACCGGCAACTTGCCGGCCAATCCAACCGCCACGCAAAACGTCTACCAGCTCTGGAACTGCAACCTGCATAACGAAACTTTCTCTCTGTTCCTCATGGACCTGCCGAACTCGATTACCGGCATGACCACTCCCAATGGCGTGAACGGCCCGTTCCAGTTCTACCATGATCAGTTCGCGTCGCTGTATGCGTGGCGCACGATCGGCACCTCCGACTACAACGCGTTGCAGGCGACCTACTCTGTCCGTTGGGGAGCGAATCTGCAGGGACAGTTCAACTACACGTTCGGCAAAGCCCTCGACGAGGAGTCGGCAGCCCAACGAATCGGCCCTTACGAAGGAACAGGCGGGACTGGCAGCGACTTGAACGGCGGAGGCATTGTGATCAACGCGTGGGACCCGTTGGCTCTGCGCGGGCTCGCCGACTTTAACAATCGCCACCAGATCAATGGAAATTTGGTCTATCGTCTGCCGTTCGGCAAGAACCAATTGCTGGCGTCAAACGCCGGCCCGATCCTCAATGAACTGATCAGCGGATGGAACGTCTCGGGCGTCTTCCGCTGGACCAGCGGTTTCCCGATTACCGTGGACAACGGACCCGCTTGGGCAACCGACTGGAACATCGAGGGCGATGCCGAGCCGGTTGGTTCAGCGCTCCCGAAGGTCACGAACCCCAAAAATCTCTACGTTAACGGAACCTACGTCGGCCCGGCCATGTTCTCGGACCCGACCGCCGCGGAGGCGGATTTCCGGCCGGAGTGGCCTGGCGAATCCGGCGTGCGCAATAACGTCATCGGCCAGGGGATGTTCAATATCGACACGGGTGTGAACAAGAGTTTCCCTCTCGGGGAAGGTCGGCGTCTGGAGTTCAGCTGGCAGGCATTCAACGCCTTCAACTCAGTGCGCTACGATGTACGCACTGCCCAGCCCTCGATTGGCAATGGTCCCGCCCAGTTTGGAGCATACACGTCGACGATCACTACACCGCGCTTCATGCAGTTCGCTTTGCGCTTCGCATTCTGAGGAATTCAGTGCCGGCTCGTTCAGGCTAGCCGGTACTTAGAGTTCAGTCTTGGTACCAACGTAATCGAGCCTCGCTTCGCTGCCGGCGATATCATGGCTTCGGCACGCCGACCCTTACGTCGGAGTGTGGGAGATTTCATCCATGCCGGAACGCAAGTCTGTCGTTGCCGTCTGTATTTTCGTGTTTGCGTTCGCGCTCCTCGGCCGGGCGCAGGACGATGCACCATCTCTCGGCGACGTTGCCCGTAAGACTCGCCAGCAAAAACAACAAGGTTCGTCGTCCCAGACTGCGGAGAGCAAATCCGACGCGAACGCCGCACCATCCGCCTCGCCGAATTCAACCGCCCAGAGCAAAGATGTTCCCGGCAACGCAGTTCAGCCTGCCGCGCAGGGAAATAATACGCAACAAAATAATAAAGACACCCAACTGGCGAAGCCCAAGCACGTCATCACCAACGACGAAATTCCTTCCCGCGGAGGGCCAACCGGTTATCGACCGACAGTTCCGAGCAGTTCCAATACACCGAACGATGGCCCACCCGAAGCCGGCGCGCCGAAGTACACAGCCGATGATTGGGCCGCACAGATTCAGGCGCAAAAGAGTGCCGTCGCCAATCTTCAGAGCCAGATTCAGCAGACCGGGGGCTCCATCCAATACGCGGGAGCCAACTGTGTTTCCAACTGTGCCGAGTGGAACGAGCAGCAGAAGCGCAAGCAGGGTCAGGTCGAAGCGATGAAGACCATGCTCGACGAAGCCCAGCAGAAGCTTGAGCAAATGCAGGACGCGGCCCGCCAACAGGGCTACGGCAGTTCAGTCTACGAGCAATAACTAGAAATCGTCACCCCGCCGAATCATTCTTTTTCCACTTCTTTCAAAGTTTTCTCATTTCCTAAATGAGCCCACTCATGCGAAATTAATTTGTGCCCCTGTTCATTCGCCTATCGCCCATTCATTCCGTTGGTGTTTACACCAACGCAGCCATCCGCAAGGGATCTCGCATCATCGAGTACGTTGGAGCGCACATCAGCCCGGAAGAAGCCGATCGCCTCTACGACAACGCGCCGCGCACCTATTTATACGGATTGGAAGATGGTAAGACCGTCATCGATGGAGTGGGCCTGGCCGCGTATCTGAATCATTCCTGCGAGCCCAATTGCGAAGTGGATGAGATCAAGGGACGAGTGTGGCTCCTGGCTCTGCGCGACATTGCCGCCGGCGAAGAACTCGTCTGGGATTACAGCCTCTACGACGATGAAGATCCCGCGCCCTGCCATTGCGGCTCGCGCAAATGCCGCGGGACGATGTACTCTCGCGAGTGGCTGGCCAAGTTGCGCCGCAAAGCTGCGCGAGAAGAGGCCAAGAAAAAGACCCAGGCAGAAAAAACTGCGGGCGCCCCAGCCTAACTTCGCATTTGTTGGTGACGTATCGCTTGCGAAGTTAGGTGAGGCCCAAATTCCTCACAGCCTACGCTGTGGCCGGTCCCAGCTCTGGTTTTGCCTCTGGTCTTGGCTCCGGCGCACCCTTGCCGCGCTCTCTCCATCCCTCGATGATCAAATACAGCACCGGGATGAAGAACAGATTCAGCAGCGTGGACATAATCATTCCACCGAACACAGTCGTTCCCACGGAGTGACGTCCGTTCTCGCCCGCACCGGTCGCAATCACCAATGGCACCACGCCTAAAATAAACGCCAGCGAGGTCATGAGAATCGGACGCAGCCGGATCGCGGTTGCCTGAATCGTCGCCTCGACCAGCGGGATGCCACGCTCGCGCAACTGCTCGGCAAATTCCACGATCAGAATCGCGTTCTTACTCGACAAGCCCACCAGCATGACCAGTCCAACCTGGCAGAACACATCGTTCTGCAACCCGCGAATCCACTGCGCACCCAGCGCGCCGAGCAGCGCCATGGGCACCGCAAGCAGCACGATAAACGGCAGTACGTAGCTTTCATACTGCGCGGCGAGGGTCAGATACACGACCAGCGTGCCCAAGCCGAACAGGATCAGCGAAGTTCCGCCTGCCGCCAACTCTTCCAGCGACAGTCCCGTCCAGCTGTAAGAAAATCCTTGCGGCATTTTCTTCGCCAGGTCTTCCATTGCCGCAATCGCTTGCCCGGAGCTGTATCCCGGCGGAGCCGATCCATCGATTTCCGCCGAGCGGAACATGTTGTAGTGGCTGATCACCTGCGGCGTAGTCGTTTGCGTGATCGAGATCAGGTTGTCCAGCGGCACCATGGCCCCGCCGTCCGATCGCACGTAGAACTGATTCATGTCCTTCGCCGCCGCGCGGAACTGCTTGTCTGCCTGTACGTACACACGGTACGAACGATTGTTGAAGTCGAAGTCGTTCACATACGACGAGCCCATGTAAACGCTCAACGTGTCCGTGATCTGCGAGAGCGGTACATGCAAGCTCTTCGCTTTTTCGCGGTCAATCGTCACCAGATATTGCGGATCGTTCGCGGTAAATGGCGTGTATAGTCCGACCAACTCTTTGCGCTGCCGCGCCTGCTGCATCAGGCCTTGCGTCGTTCCGGCAAGTTCGTCCAGTTTATGCGCGGCCAAATCCTGCACCACAAACTGGAACCCGCCGAACTGGCCGAGTCCTTGAATCGCCGGTGGCAGCGTGGCAAAGACGATCGCGCCGGAAACTCCAAACAAACGAGGGCGCACCCGGTTCACAATGGCCGACGCCGTATGCTGTTCTCCCTTGCGCTGAGAAAACGGCTTCAGCGGCACGAAAATAATTCCCTGGTTCGCGGCCGATCCGGCAAAGCTGAACCCGGCCACGGAGAATGTTCCTTCCGCCTCATCCACGTCGGCCAGCATCTTGGAAACTTGCGTCCCAATTGCCTTCGTATATTCCAGCGACGCCCCGGATGGCGCCTGCACCACGATGATGAAGTATCCCTGATCTTCATCGGGCACGAAGCCGGTGGGCACATGTTTCAGCACCACGTAAGTTGCGCCCAGCCCGGCCACGAACAGAAGCACCATCACATATTTGTAATCCAGCACATGGTGCAGCACCGCGCGGTAGCCGCGAGTCATGGCCGTGACGCCGTCGTCGAACTTTTGCAGCGGCCACCACTTTTTTCTGTGCCCGCCCGAGAGGAAAAACGCGGCCAGTACCGGCGCGAGCGTCAGCGCGTTGAAGGCGGAAATTGCGATCGAGAATGCGATGGTCAACGCGAACTGGCGGAATAGAATGCCCGTCGTTCCGGGGAAGAATGCCACTGGCACAAATACTGCGACCAGCACTAACGAAGTTGCGATCACGGCGCTGGTAATCTCGGCCGTAGCAGCAGCTGCCGCCTTCGTTGAGTCGTGCTCGCCCTCGGTGATGTGGCGCTCAATGTTTTCAATGACGACGATCGCGTCGTCGACCACCAGTCCCGTGGCGAGCGTAATGCCAAACAGCGTCAGCGTGTTGACGGAAAAGCCAAGCAGCTTCACGAAGACGAATGTGCCGATCAGCGATACTGGAGTCGCGATGAAGTGAATCATCGTGGTGCGCCAGTCGCCCAGGAAGACGAAGATCACCAGGATGACCAGCGCGATCGCCGAACCCACCGTGAAGACCACGTCGCGAATCGACTCGCCCACGGCGTCGGTGGTGTCGAATGCGACCTTATAGTGCATACCGGGAGGAAAACTCTTCGACAACCGCTCAAGTTCGGCAATGGCTTTGCGGTCTACGTCGAGCGCGTTGGCGGTCGAGAGCTGCGTCACGCCCAATCCGATTGCGTCCTGCCCGTTGAATTGGAGGTCGTTGGCGTAGCTTTCCGCGCCAAGTTCGGCGTGGCCCACATCTCGAAGGCGGACAATCGTGCCGTCATTGTTCGTCTTCAAAATGATGTTGTCGAACTCGGTCGTCTCACTCAGCCGGCCGACGACCCGCACGCTGACCTGATATTGCTGCCCGGGGACTGAGGGTTGCTGCCCGACCTGGCCGGCCGCGATTTCCACGTTTTGTTCGGAGAGCGCATTGACTACGTCGGTCGCCGTCAGCGCGCGTCCAGCCATGCGCACCGGATCAAGCCACAGCCGCATCGAGTACTTGCGCTCGCCAAAGATGATCACATCCGCAACCCCGGGAATGCGCTTCAGCGCATCGCGCACATACACATCGAGGTAGTTGCTGACGAACAGCGTGGAATATTTCTGATTGTCGGCAAATACGGCTGCGCCGAAGACGAAGTTCTGCGACGTCTTTGCCGTGGTGATGCCGACCGCTTTCACCGCGCTGGGCAGGCGTCCCTGTGCCGTATTGACGCGGTTTTGAATATCAACCGTGGCCAGATCCGGGTTGCGGTTCAGATCGAAGGTTACCGTGATGCTGCTGGTGCCGTCGTTGCCGCTGGTCGAGGTCATATACTTCATGCCCTCGGCGC
>Ga0209006_10006335_pt1 | contig 10721 bp, 10 predicted proteins | sample JacPin_JW_Ref_O2_FD_188567 | JGI IMG/M metagenome (GOLD analysis project Ga0209006, IMG submission 188567) | Forest soil microbial communities from Algoma, Ontario, Canada - Jack Pine, Ontario site 1_JW_Ref_O2 (SPAdes) (version 2) | ecosystem: Environmental > Terrestrial > Soil > Boreal... | reverse complement strand
CTTTTGAGGTTGGTGATGGCTTCTGGGCGTGGATGCCCGGCACAAGGCCGGGCATGACGTGCTGGGGTTCCAAAAGGCGGAGTGCTGCAACCTAATTCTCCCCGGACAGCCCTCCCCCACTAGGGGGGAGGGAGTTCGTCGCGTCGACCTTCGCCGACATCCGTACGCAGCATTGCCGTCCCATCGACGCGGGCGTAAGAATCCTCTTCGCGACGCGGCGCAAGGGGAAACGTCATGCGCAGACGCGATTTTCTCATCGGCGCAGCGGCCGGGCTCGCCGCCGCCCTGCCCGCCCGCGCCGAAGCGCCCAAGCCCTTCGGGCCGAATCTATGGCCGCCGATGGCGCAGCGCGCGGCCTTCATCGAATGGATGGCGGCCAATCGCGGCGAGGACGCCTCATTCCTCGGCCGCCGTTTCGATCGCTACCAGGAGCTCCTCTCCTTCTACGATCTCTGGACGCCCGCCGAGAAGCGCGCCTTCCTGATGACGCCGCGCGAGGAATTCGTGCTGCCCCAGGACCGCGCGCAAGCCTATGTCGGGCATTATCTCGACATCGGCTTCGGCGTCACCATCACGCCGCCGGGCGTCACCGGCCGCATGACCAGCGCGATTGGCGTGCGCCCGGGCGACAAGGTGCTGGAAATCGGCACCGGCTCCGGCTTTCAGTCGGCGATGCTGAGCTATCTGACTAACCGTATCTGGTCGATCGAGATCATTCCCGAACTCGCCGAGCGCACGCGCGGCGTCTATGACGCGCTGATCGGCAAGGGCTACCGCGAATATGGCGATATCGCGACGCGCAGCGGCGACGGCTATTACGGCTGGGAGGCGGAGGCGCCTTTCGACAAGATCATCGTCACCTGCGGCATCGACCATATTCCGCCACCGCTGCTGCAGCAGTTGAACCCGAGCGGCATCATGGTCATTCCTGTCGGGCCGCCGGGCGCGCAGCATATCGTCAAAGCGGTCAAGACGATCGGGGCGGACGGCGCGACGACCGTCGCGCGATCAGATATTTTCGGCGGCAAGGTCATCCCCTTCGTGCCGCTGTCGGGCGGCCATCAGCAAGAGGCGGAATAGCATCGGGCGCCTGGCGGCGCCCTGACGCGAGGCGCGCGTCCCGTAAAGCGCGAACTCCGGAAAGACAAGCCAACGGCAGGACGACGTGAAGCGCATCATCGGCATCGCCATTCTCGCCCTGCTGGGCGCCTCGCAGGTCTCCGCGCGTGACGCCTTCGACAAGGTCCGGTGCGACGGCGATATCGTCAAGGCGCTGATCGGCCAGCGCGATTCCGACGACACTGTTGTGAAAACGGAAGAGCGCCACAAGGATATCGGCCTCAAGGATCTCGGCGCCTCGGACGACAACGGCTTTTCCTCGATCACCTGGTCGATCTGCGGCAAGGAATATGTCGTGCTGGAAAACGACAAAACGAATGTCGTCCATGACGCGTTGCAGATCCCGCCTCATTCGCCGAGCCATCCGGCCTTCGAGGGCGTCTGCAAGCTCAATGGCAAACTCATGTCGGACAGCGTGGTCGGCGTCGTGACCGAGCGGAGCGGCGCCGAAGGACTTGCCGCCGAGACCGCATGGCGGATCGACGAGAAGACAGTCAGATTCGTCAGGCAGCCGACGGATGGGCTGCTTTGCCCGCGCTACGGCGTTGAAGGGTGGCGGTCGCGGTAGGGCGTAGGATGGCGCATTGCGAGGCTTCGGCGATCGCGGAACGCTTCGCGCGGCTCAGGGGCAGTGTTGTCGGGGAAAACGAAAATTGCGGAAGCATAAAGGCACATGATTGTGCGCCACCCTTCGACGTCATGGCCGGGCTTGTCCCGGCCATCCACGCGGCGCCGTTGCAAGTAACTTTTTAAGCCAGCGGCTTCCGCTCGGCGTGGATGGCCGGGACAAGCCCGGCCATGACGCGTGAGGGTTGGGCAACTGGACTTACTGAACTGGACACGCCCGCCCCGCGCTCACGCGGGGAACCTCTCGCCGAACATCGGCAGGCCGCTGACCGATTGCGCCGCGGTCGCCTCGTCCTGAAGAACGTCCCAATGCTCGGCGAGCCTGCCGTCTTCGAAGCGCATGATGTCGGCGGCGATCCACGACGCGGGACGACCGTGGCCGGAAAAACGGCCGTGGGCGATCACATAATCCCCTCCGGCGAGGATGATGTGATTTTCATAGCGCAGCGTATCAGGCAAGGCGCGAACGAGATTGAACAGGCCATCGCGGCCCGGCGGAATATGGGCGCTGTGCTGGATGTATCGGTCCGACCAGAAGCGCTCTGCGGCGGCGTAGTCGCGTTTGTTGAACAGCGTGTCGAAGGCTTCGAGAACAAGCGCCTTGTTTTGTGCGGGCGATGTTGCGGTCATGTGGTTCTCCATGACGAAGGAGCCAGGGCCGTCGCCATCATCCGCCGCGAAGTTTCGCAATCTCCGCCCGCGCGGCGCCGACGAGTTCATCGTTGGTATGGGCGTGGCCCCACAGCCCCCAGCCGCCCGGCGCCGCTTCCGTCAGCAGGACCCAGGTGCGCTTCTTCAGGTCCGGATCATCGGCGGCCGCGGCGACAAGATCAGTGAGCTCAGACACGACGGCGAGCTGTTTCTCGCGATCGAGCGCGCCGGCGTTGGTGAGCACCTGAACGCGGACATAGGCGCCGTCGCCGTCGACATTGGCGATCGCCCCGGTGGCCATTTCGTGGACGAAGGCCGCGGTGTTCTGGCGGAACATCGGGATGTCGGGAACCTTCTCGACGCCCTTCACCACAGCGGCGGCGTCGGCCGCAAGTTTGCGCGTGTCAGCGAATGTGCCGATGGTTGCGTAGATGTCGATCATTGGCATGGTCGAGGCCTCCCTATTTCGCGGCGACGGCGCTCGCCGCCTCGCGGATCGCATTGATGACGACATCCGGCTTCGAAAGCATGGGTACATGGCTGGTCTGCGTTTCGACCGTCTTGGCTCCCATGCGCTTGGCCGCGAAACGCTCGAGGTCGGGATGGACGGTCCGATCTTCTCTCGCCACGATGTACCAGCTCGGCTTCGACTTCCAGGCGACGCCGTCGAGCTTTTGGCCGAACAGGTCCGGCACGGGGACGGCCTGGGTCGCCCAGACCAGCTTCTGCTCCGCCTCGGATAGATCGCCGGCGAAGGCGCTGACCCCGCTCGGACGGAGCCAGATGCGTCCGTCGGCGACCTCGATATGGGAGAAGACATCGGTGACGGGGAACTTCTGCTGCTGGCCTTGCGACGTCTCGGTCTCATCCGGCGCCAGCGCTGCAATATAGACCAGGGCGGCGACCCGCTCGTCGGTCCCTGCATGCGTGATCAACGTGCCGCCATAGGAATGGCCGACAAGCACTATGGGGCCGCGGACCCGGCCGAAGCAGCGGGTGACGCAGTCGACGTCGCTCTTCAGCGAGTCCAGTCCATGCTGCGAGCAGATCACCTCGTGCCCCTCCGCCTGCAGCGTCGGGATCAGTTTCTGAAAGCATGAGCCATCCGCCCAAAGTCCGTGGGCGAAGACGATGCTCGGCTTGGTGGCTTGGCTCATGGCGCTCTCCCATCGTCTGCAGGATCGCTTGTCCCGCGGGGATTTCTCGGGCGGAAGCCATAGCTTTGGGCATCCGCTCGCCGGCGAGATCTATTGGGCTTGCCCGTACGCATCAATGTTACATTGCCCAGCGGCGGGAATTCGTGTCGCTTTCGCGCCAGAATGGCAATTCTGTGCAAGATTGCCATTCGCCTTTTCGCGCGATAGCCTCGGTGTCCGCTCCGTCGGGGTCAGCCATGCAGTCCAGCGGCGAAGGAGAATGGCTGCGCAGGCGGTTTCACAGCGCCGTGCGCGGCAGTCTGACGGCGGGGCTGGCCGATGCCGCGCCGCAAGTCAGCTTCGCAAATCTACGCGCCGAACACTGGACGCGCCTCGGCGATGTTACGCCCGAGGACGCCTATACCCTGCACCTGAACCGCAGGTCGTCGACCAACATCTCGGTCAGTGGGCGGCTCGGCGGGCGGCAGCGGCACGACATACCTTTCCGCGGCGCCACCCTTTTCGACCTTTCGAACTTGCCGATGGTCGAGGTCGAAGGGCGCTATGACATGGTGCGCGTCTACCTGCCGCGGCGGCGGATGATCGCGGTCGCTGAGAGCATGGCCCGAAAGTCCGAAATCAGGCTTCGCCTGCCGAACCCCGGTTTCAGCGATCACGTCATTACGAACCTGCTCGATATCATCGACTTCGCCTTCGAGAACCCGGAACGGAGTTCGCAGCTTCTGGTCGATGAAGTCTCTATTCTGTTGATGTCCCACTTGATCCACAATTACTCGGATATTTCGCCGATCGCACGCCGGCGCGGCGGGCTCGCGTCCTGGCAGGAGCGCATCGCCAAGGACATTCTCTTCGACCGCATCGGCGATCCGCCGACCGCCGACGAACTCGGCCATGCCTGCGGCGTGTCGGCCCGGCATTTCATCCGCGCTTTCCGGCAGTCGACCGGACACACGCCGCATCAATGGTTAATGCAGGAGCGCGCCTTAAAGGCGCAGAACCTCCTCGAACATTCAGACAAAACGCTTGCCGAGATTTCGGCGATATGCGGTTACGCCAACCAAAGTCATTTCTGTCGCGCGTTCTTGAGATACTTTGGCAAGAGCCCGGCGATGGCGAGACGGCTGGCGAGGGTGAGCGCGGCGAGTCGCTGATATCCCCGCGTATGAGCTTCTTAGCACGTCCATATGGGCTTCTTAGGTCGTCCATATGCTTCCGATGGCCAGCCTCGGAATCTATAGGTGGTTCGCGGGCGGCCCGGGCGATGGCGCGCGGCGGGGAACGATCCTCCAGCACCAGAATGCGCCGTCTCCCACGGGCCGCCAAGATATTTTTTCCGTGCAGGCAGAGCGCCTGCCCTTCCACGCCGCCTATTCGGTTCGGGGAACGAGCGTCCGATATGACCGAGCAAAGCAACAAGCCCGACTCGATCAACGCGCAATCCTCGGCGCGGCGAGAAGCTGCCGCGGTCCGCGACGCGAATTCCGCGCAGACGCCGCCGGAGTCCCGCGCCGCGCCGCCGGAGGCGCAAAAGACGCCGTGGAAGCGGAAGCTCGCGGCCGGCGTGGTCATTCTCGCTGTCCTGGCGGCCCTCGCGGCGTTCGGCATTCCGTGGGTGAAGGAAATGCTCAACACCGTCTCCACGGACGACGCCTATGTGAATGGGCACGTGACGTTTGTGGCGCCCCGCGTGGCGGGACAGATTTCCCGCATTCTGGTGGATGACAACAACCGCGTGCGCAAGGGCGATCTCCTCGCGCAATTGGATAAGGAGCCCTTCCGGATCGCGGTTTCTGAGAAGCAGGCGGAAGTCGACACTGCGAGCGCCGACCTGCAAGCCGCCACCGCGGCGGCGCGAGCGATCGAAGCGCAGGCGTGGAGCCAGCGCTGGAGCCTGCAACGCGCCGTGGAAGGCGTCGACAGCCAGGTCGCGCTGCTGCGCCAGCGGATCGCCGATGTCGACAAGGCCAAGGCCGCGGTGACGTTGGCGCAGGTTGAATTCGATCGGGCGAAGAAGCTCGTCGTCAACGCCGACGTGTCGCGCGAGGTATACGACCAACGGCAGGCGGAGCTGACGACGGCCGCCGCGGGAGTCGCCCAGGCTCTGGCCGCCGTCTATCAGGTGCGCGCCGCGCTGGGGTTGCCGGCGCAACCTGAGCATGGCGGCGATCTCGCAGAGACGCCGCCCGATCTCGACGAGACCTTTTCGTCCGTCCTCCAGGCGCAGGCGGACCTCATTCAGAGCGCCGCCCAGCTCGGCGTCATACACTTGTTCGACCAGAGTCCGAAAGCGATGCTCGAGCAGTTCGAAAAACTGGGCGACATCAACAGCACGTTCGCTCAGTTGGCGACCCATGCGCCGGCCGTCAAGCAGGCCGAGGCGAAACTCGAAACCGCCCGGCGCGATCTCGCGCAGGCCGAGCTGAATCTTCGTTACACCGACATCGTCGCGGAGATCGACGGGGCCGTCACCCGCCGCAATGTCAATCCGGGCAATTTCGTCCAGGTCGGCCAGAGCCTGATGGCGGTTCGCTCGCTCACGGAAATCTGGGTCGACGCCAACTTCAAGGAAACGCAGTTGCGCGACCTGCGCATCGGGCAGCCTGCCGATCTCATCGTCGACATTTACGGCGACAAGCGCGTCTTCAAGGGCCGGATATCGGGGTTCACCGAGGGCACCGGATCGACTCTGGCCTTGCTGCCGGCCGAGAACGCGACAGGCAATTTCGTCAAGGTGGTCCAAAGATTGCCCGTCCGCATCGATCTCGTCGGTTACGACCCCGATAAGGCCCCTCTGTTCATCGGCGCTTCGGTCGTTCCCTACGTCTATTTCAATGAGCCGCCAACCGGACCGGACGCCGGGAAGTTTCTCCAGACCCATGCGCCGCAGTCTTCGAACGTAGGCGCCGACGCCGGCGCGTCAGGCGCCGCACAATGAGCGACGCGGCCGTGGCGGCGGCGCCGCTGAACGTGCGATCCCGCGCGGCGGCAAACCCCTGGGTCGTCGCCGCCGTCGTGGTGGTTCCGACCTTCATGGAAGTGCTCGACACCACGATCGCCGTCGTGGCGTTGCGCTATATCGCGGGCGGGCTGTCGGCCACGGTCGATGATGGCGAATGGGTCATCACCAGCTATCTCGCCGCCAATGCGATCATCCTGCCGATCACCGGCTGGCTGATCGCGCGTCTTGGACGCCGCAATTATTTTCTGCTTTCCATCGCCGTATTCACGCTCGCCTCAGGGCTGTGCGGCATGGCCACCAGTCTCCCCCAACTGATCCTGTTCCGCGTGCTCCAGGGCCTTGCCGGCGGCGGTCTTCAGCCATCGAGCCAGGGCGTGCTGCTCGACGCCTTCCCGGCCGAACGGCAAGGCATGGCGATGACGCTGTTCGGCCTGGCTGCGCTGATCGCGCCGGTGGTCGGCCCGACGCTCGGCGGCTGGATCACCGACAGCTATTCCTGGCGGTGGGTGTTCCTGCTCAATGTCCCCGTCGGCATCCTCGCCTTCGGCGCCTGCTTCATCATGCTCCGGGATCCCGATTACCTCGTGGAGCAGCGCAAGGAATTGCGGAAGAAGCCGTTCAGCTTCGACGGCGTCGGCCTGTCGCTGCTGGTGATCGTCATCGTCTGTTGGGAGGTGACGCTCAGCAAGGGTCAGGAGTGGGACTGGCTCAGCGACCCGTCGTGGCGCGTGCAGACGCTGACGATCCTGTTTGTCGTCGGCCTTGCCGGGTTGATATTCTGGGAACTGCGCCATCCCAATCCGGTGGTGAACTTCCGGCCGCTGCGCGAGCGGAATTTCGCCGCCTGCTGCTTCATCATCTTCACCGCCTATGCGGTGCTGTATGCGTCCAGCACCTCGTTGCCGGCCTTGCTGCAGTCGCTGTTCGGCTACGATGCGCTCAGCGCCGGACTGGTGATGTCGCCCGCCGGCATCTTCGCCGTCATCACCATGCCGTTCGTGGGGCGCGCGCTCGGCCGGGGAGTCGATGCGCGGTGGGTGATTGTCGCCGGTCTCCTGACCATGGCCGCCGGGAGTTACTGGATGTCGCAGTTGAACCTCGACATCAGTCCGGGACAGGCGGTTTGGCCGCGGGTGGTATTGATCATAGGGATTGCGATGTGCTTCGCGCCGGCGAACATGGCGGCCTATCTCTATACGTCCGTCGCCATGCGCGGGGCGGCAGTCGGTCTGTTGAGCCTCCTGCGCAACGAGGGCGGCAGCGTCGGCACCTCGCTGGCGCAAACGGTGCAGGAGCGCCGCGACCAGTTCCACACCCTCCGGCTTGGCGAATGGCTCGATCCCTTCAACCCGGCCGCCCGTTCCTTCCTCGAACAGACGAGCGAACGATTCCTGCAACTGACCGGCGATCCGGTCGCCGCGCAGCAACTGGCCTTGCAGGCCCTGGCGAACTTGCGCCAGCAACAGGCGTCGTCGCTCGCCTACTTCGATGTGTTCTGGGTGCTGGCCGTCGTCATGATGGCGCTTGTGTTCGTCGTGTTGTTGATGAAACGCTCGGTCGCGGAGAAGGGCGCTCACATCGGATCCGAGTAGGGCGCCGGCGGGATGGGGCGGGGCTGTACGCCGGCTTGCTGGCGCGAATCGGCCGTCATCGCGAGGGAGCGAAGCGACGAAGCGATCCAGACGAGGCTATCAGGGCTCAGTCTGGATTGCTTCGTCGCTTCGCTCCCTCGCAATGACGTTCGTACTCGCCGCAGCGCCCATCAGGGAATAGAGCCCGGCGGCGACGATGAGCGCCATGCCGATCAGCGTCGTCCAGCGCGGGATTTCGCCGAAGAACAGGAAGCCCCAGAGCGGCGCCCAGATCATGCCGGTATATTCGAACACGGTGACGAGATTGGCTTCGGCAAGCCGATAGGCCTGGGTGAGCAGCGACATGGCGATGGCGGCGATCACGCCGCAGGCGGCCATCAGCAGAAAATCCTTAGAGGTAGGAAGCGCCCAGGGGCGCACCAGAAAATCGAGCGAGGGATGGCCGAGTTTCGTCAGGCCCAGGCCTGCGCAAATTGCGGCGATGACGATCGCGCCGAGGAGATAGGCGCCGTTCTGATAGAAGGCCATCACCGTCGCGGGCTCGGAGACGCCGAGCTTGCGCGCGAAGATCATCGCCGAGGCATAAGCGGCGGCGCTGATGAGGCTGAGCAACGCCGCCGGCTCGAACAGAGCGCTGCCCGGACGCAGGATGAACAGTACGCCGGCAAAGCCGATGGCGACCGCCAGCCACGACCGAAGACTCACGCTTTCGCCGAGCAAGGGGCCGGCGAGCAGCGTGACGAAAATCGGCGAGACGAAGAAGAGAGCGATCGCCTCGGCCAGCGGCAACGCCGGAAAGGCCATGTAATAAGCGGTGTAGGAGCCGAGCAGGATCACGCCCCGCGCGCTGAGCGCCCAGAAGTTTGCGCTGACGAGGCTGCGAAGGCCGGACTCGGCGTGCACCATCGCCGCCAGGATCGGCAGCGAGACGAGGCTGCGGATGACGATCGCCTGCGTCACCGCATAATCGCCGCTGATCGATTTGATGATCGCGTCCTGTGTCGAAAAGACGAATATGCCGAGCGCGAGTGCGGCCATGCCGGCGAGGTTTCGCGTCTGAGGGCGGACGGACATGGGAGCGCCTGGGGGGTGACGGGATGCGAGGCCGGCGATGCGGGAGGAGGCTTATCGCGCGGGATGGGCGTGGGGTCCAGTCGGGGGTGGCGGGCGAGCGGCGAGCGAGGCTGGCGCACGATGAATTTAGCTTGACCTTTGGTGTCATTCCCGCGCAAGCCAACCAGCGCCGCCGCCTCTACGACCCCACCGCCTGAAACCCCCATTCCAGCAGCTTGAGCGCTTCGCTCGCGCGCTCCTTTTCCGACCGGGTTCCGTTGATGACCAGGATCAACCGATGGCCGTTCTGCACGGCCGAGCCGACGAGGCCGAAGCCGCTGGCGGCGAGGTGGCCGGTTTTGACGCCGTCGGCGCCGATGTTCATCGCCAGAAGCGGGTTGCGGTTGAGCTGGCGGACGTTATTCCAGGTGAACTCGCCCTCGCCGCAATAGCGGTAATATTGCGGATAGGTGTGGATGACGTAGGACGCGAGGCGCGCCATGTCGCGTGGGGTGACCTTCTGGGCGCCGCTGCCGTCGCCCCAGGCGTTGGCGAAATGCGAGCGGGTCATGCCGATCGCGCGGGCTTCCCTGTTCATCCGCGCGGCGAAGGCCTCCTCGCCGCCGGCGACGCGCTCGGCCAGGGCGATGGCGGCGTCATTGCCCGAGGTGATGAGAAGGCCGCGCAGCAGGTCTTCGATGCGGACCTCAGTGTTCGCCTGAGCGAACATGCTGGACCCCCCGGATTCGGCGTCGCCCTCGCGCGCCGCGCGCGGCGAGACGGTTGCAATATCGTCGAGCTTGAGGCGGCCTTCGGCGAGTTCGCGGAAGACGATCTCGGCAGTGAGGATTTTTGTCGTCGAGGCCGGCGACATCAGCGCGTCGGCGTTCTTTGCGAACAGGACGGCGCCGGTCGTGTCGTCGATCAGGAAGGCGAAAGCGGCTCTTGTTTGCGGCGGCGCAGCCGATGCGGGGTGCAGAGCCGTGAGCGGAAGCAGAAACGCGAGGGCGGTGAGGACGATGGCGCGGAGGGGGATGTTTTGGAGATTCATTTTCTCGACATTCCGGGATTTCGGTTGCATCCTATCGGGTGTGAGATCGGTTTTCGACTGGCGCGGCGTGGGCGTGGGGATAGAGCAAGACGATTGATCCAGCCGGAATTTTTCTAAAGCGTCGTTTTCCAAATTTTATTGGCCTTAAGCTATTGATATTGCGGACTCATTCCGAAGAAGGTTTTGGGGAGAGTTGGAAATAATTTGGAGAAATTTGGGAAAAGTTTGGAAATCCAAATTTTTGCGGAGCGAACGTCCGACGGGCGACGTGAGACAAACCTGCATCGCAAGTTGTTGATATCAGGCGCTCGCCGGTCAAACGCACAGCTGCGCTAAGCCAACCGCCGTCTTGGCCGGGCTTGTCCCCGCCATCCACGCGGGGAGGTTGCCGCGACCTCTCGTAGGTATGAGCAACGTCTCGGCGTGGGTGGGAGACCGGTTGTAAATTGCAGGTCCCCTACACCCCTCGCGCGTCGTGCCCGGGCTTGTCCCGGGCATCCACGCCGTGCGGA
>Ga0209006_10006334_pt1 | contig 10721 bp, 12 predicted proteins | sample JacPin_JW_Ref_O2_FD_188567 | JGI IMG/M metagenome (GOLD analysis project Ga0209006, IMG submission 188567) | Forest soil microbial communities from Algoma, Ontario, Canada - Jack Pine, Ontario site 1_JW_Ref_O2 (SPAdes) (version 2) | ecosystem: Environmental > Terrestrial > Soil > Boreal... | reverse complement strand
ACGCTGCTCACCCGCGACGGGGTCGTGGTCCACCCGCTTCTTGCCGGGAGCGTTTGATGGGCGAGCATGCCGATCTTTTCGTCTTCTTCCTCACCGTTTTCGCGCTGGCGGTGTTCGTGGGCTATTACGTGGTGTGGCGGGTGACCCCCGCCCTGCACTCGCCGCTGATGAGCGTCACCAACGCGGTGTCCTCGGTCATCATCGTCGGCGCGCTGATCGCCGCCGGACCGGCGGCGTTGAGCTTCTCCAAGATCATGGGACTGGCCGCGGTGGTGCTGGCCTCGATCAACATCTTCGGCGGCTTCATCGTGACGCAGCGCATGCTGCAGATGTTCAAGAAGAAGGCACCCAAGGAGCCCGCCAAGGAAAAGGCGAAGAAATGAGCGCCAACCTTTCGGCCCTGCTCTATCTCGCCGCCAGCATCTGCTTCATCATGGCGCTGCGGGGTCTGTCGTCGCCGCTGACCGCGCGCGGCGGCAATCTCTACGGCGTCACCGGCATGGTGATCGCGATCGGCACCACGCTCGCGTCGCCCGGGGTGTTGAGCTATCCCGAAATCCTGGCCGGGATCGCGGTCGGCGGCGCGATCGGAACCTTCGTCGCGCTGCGTATCCACATGACGGCGCTGCCGCAGCTGGTGGCGGCCTTCCACAGCCTGGTGGGATTGGCGGCCGTGTGCGTGGCATCGGCGGCGTTCTACGCGCCATCCGCCTACGGCATCGGCCAGGCTGGGGCGATCCACGGCCAGAGCCTGATCGAGATGAGCCTGGGCACGGCCATCGGCGCCGTTACCTTCACCGGCTCGATCATCGCCTTCGGCAAGCTTCAGGGCCTCATCACCGGCAAGCCGCTGGTCTTCCCCGGCCAGCACGTGCTGAACGCCGCCTTGGGCCTGGCGTTGGCCGCGTGCATCGTCTGGTTCTTCATGGACCAGGCGCCGCTGCAATTCTGGCTCGTCGTCGGATTATCGCTGCTCCTGGGCCTCCTGTTGATCCTGCCGATCGGCGGCGCCGACATGCCGGTGGTGATCTCGATGCTGAACAGCTATTCGGGCTGGGCGGCCTGCGGCATCGGCTTCACCCTCGCCAATTCGCTGCTGATCATCACCGGCGCGCTGGTGGGCTCCTCGGGCGCGATCCTCAGCTACATCATGTGCAAGGGCATGAACCGCTCGATCTTCAACGTGATCTTGGGCGGCTTCGGCACCGAGAGCGGCAGTGTCGCGGCCTCCGGCCACGCCGACAAGGCGGTCAAATCGGGCAGCGCCGACGACGCCGCCTTCATCCTCAAGAACGCCAGCTCGGTCATCATCGTGCCGGGTTACGGCATGGCGGTGGCCCAGGCGCAGCACGCGCTGCGCGAGATGGCCGACGTGCTGAAAAAGGAAGGCGTCACCGTGCGCTATGCCATCCATCCGGTGGCGGGGCGCATGCCGGGGCACATGAACGTGCTGCTGGCGGAAGCGAACGTGCCCTATGACGAGGTGGTGGAGCTTGACGAGATCAACCGCGATTTCGCCTCGACCGACGTCGCCTTCGTCATCGGCGCCAATGACGTGACCAACCCGGCGGCCAAGAACGATCCCAAATCGCCGATCTACGGCATGCCCATCCTGGACGTGGAAAAAGCCAAGACCGTGCTGTTCGTCAAACGCTCCATGGCCTCGGGCTATGCCGGGGTCGAGAACGAGCTGTTCTTCCGCGACAACACCATGATGCTGTTCGGCGACGCGAAGAAGATGTGCGAGGCGATCGTCAAGGCGCTTGCTTAAGCTTCGCACGGCGACGATGCGCTCATATCGCGCATCGTCTGCGCTACGCAATATCCCTCTAAATCAAAAGCCGCCCGGTGGGCGGCTTTGTTAATTTTCTAGTATCCTTCGCGCTCCATGCGCTTTCTCAGGAGCTTGCGGTAGCGGCGCACCGCCTCGGCCTTTTCGCGGGCGCGGCGCTCGGACGGTTTCTCGTAATTGCGGCGAATCTTCATCTCCCGGAACAGGCCTTCGCGTTGCATTTTTTTCTTCAGGGCGCGCAGCGCCTGATCGACGTTGTTGTCGCGGACGAGAACCTGCACGGACGCGTCGCTCCTTTCGCAAAAGCGGCTTCGGGGCCATTTCCCCGGCCGGAAAACCGGCTCAAGGGGCGGGTGAATATCATCAAATTCCGGGTTTGTGAAGCCTCGGCCTGGGGCCAAATCGGCCTTTCCAGAGGGATGCGGCTTTTGCGCCACGCCAGACCGGGCCGATTCGGCTTATATTCATCCCATGGCCATCCTCAAGATCGCCCGCATGGGCCACCCGGTGTTGCGCGGCAAGGCTGAAACCGTCGCCGATCCGACCGCGCCCGAAATCCGCCAGCTGGTCGCCGACATGGTCGAGACCATGGAGGATTACGGCGGCACCGGCCTGGCGGCGCCCCAGGTGCATGTTCCGAAGCGCGTCGTCATTTTCCGCGTGCCCGAGACGCGGCTGACCGGAAGGCCGCTCGACACGCCCTTGGAGTTGACTGCCATCGTCAATCCGGTGATCGAGCCGCTTGATCAGGAGCAGGAACTGGGCTGGGAAGGCTGCCTCTCCGTTCCCGGATTGCGCGGCGCGGTGCCGCGTTTTATCCGTATCCGCTATCGCGGCGTCGACTTGTTCGGCAAGCCCATCGACCATGTCGCCGAGGGCTTCCACGCCCGCGTGCTGCAGCATGAATGCGACCATCTCGACGGCGTTCTCTATCCGCAGCGCATGGCCGATTTGAGCCTGCTGGTCTATCTCGAGGAAGGCGCGCGCCACCCGATCGACCTCGGCCAAACCGACGATAAGGCGGCGGAATGACCGACGACGCGCTCAAGCAACGGATAATGCTGGCGATGCTGCCGGACGTGCCTTTCGAAGGCTGGAGCCGCGCGGCGCTGCGCCGCGCTGGCGCCAAGCTCGGCCATGACGAGGCGGAGATGCATTCGCTTTTTCCCGGCGGCGGGCGCGACGCGGTCGCGTGTTTTTCCGCCTGGGCCGACCGCGAAACCGAAAAGGCGCTGGCCAGGAAGAAGCTGGAAACGCTCAAGGTGCGCGAGCGCATTGCGCTGGGGGTCAAGACCCGGCTCGACATCCTGGCGCCCCATCGCGAGGCGGTGCGGCGCATGCTCGCCTTCCTGGCGCTGCCGGCCAATCTGCCGCTGGCCGCCCGGCTGCTTTACCGCACCACCGACGCGATCTGGTTCGCGGCGGGCGACCGCGCCACCGATTTCAGCTTCTACACCAAACGCGGCCTTCTGGCCGGTGTCTATGCCTCGACCACGCTTTACTGGCTCGACGACAAGTCGAAGGACGGCGAAGCGACGGGCCAGTTTCTCGACCGCCGGATAGGAGAGGTGATGCAGATTCCAAAAATCCGGGGACGCATCAAGGAAAGCTTGGGTTCCGCGGCCAATCCGTTGCGTGCGTTGCGCGCGCTTCGCCGCCGCGCGGTCTAGGTTTTCGCCAGCAGCTTCGTGACATGACCCATCTTGCGGCCGGGCACCGGCTTGCCCTTGCCGTAGAGGTGGAGCTTGGCAGCGGGATCGGCGAGGGCATGTTTCCAGCCATTCACCTCATCGCCGATGAGATTCTTCATCACCGCGTTGGAATGGCGTTCCGGCGAGCCCAGGGGCAGGCCGCAGATGGCGCGCACCAGCTGCTCGAACTGGCTGGTGACGCAAGCGTCGATGGTCCAATGGCCGGAATTGTGCGGCCGCGGCGCCAGCTCGTTCACCAGCACCGCGCCGGCTCTGGTCACGAACATCTCGACCGCGAGCAATCCCACGACATCCAGCTTTTCCGCGGCCTGGACCGCGATGCGGGTGGCCTCGCGCGCCACGGCGGCGGGAATGCGCGCCGGCGCCACCGTGGTGTCGAGAATGCCGTCGCGATGGCGGTTCTCGACCGGCACATAGGACATGACCTTGCCGTCCAGCCCGCGCGCCACGATCACCGACACCTCGCAGGCGAAATCGACCCGGCCCTCGAGGATGCCGGATTTGGCGCCGAAGCGTTTCCACAGCGCGGTGGGATTTCCGCCCGGTTCGATCGCCATCTGGCCCTTGCCGTCGTAGCCGAAACGCACCGTCTTGAGGATGGCGCGCGGCCCGATTTCCGCGAGCGCCGCGGCCAGACCGGCAGCGCTTCCGACGGAGCGATAAGGCGCGGTTTCTATGCCGATGCCGCGCAGAAAATTCTTTTCCTTCAGCCGGTCCTGCGCCACCGCGAGCGCGTTCGGGCCCGGGCGCAGCTTCTTGAGCTTGGCCAGAAGCCGCGCCGCTTCCAGCTCCACGTTCTCGAACTCGAACGTCGCCACGTCGACCGATTTGGCGAAGCGCCGCAGCGCCGCCTTGTCGGTGTATTTCGCGGTGGTGGCGACGGCAGCGACCTGCTTGGCCGGGCTGTCCTTCTCGGGACAGAAGACATGGCAGCGATAGCCCAATTGCGCCGCGGCGAGCGCGGTCATGCGCCCGAGCTGGCCGCCGCCCAATATGCCGATGGTCGCTCCGGGAGCGATGATCATCAACGCTTGGGGCGCTTCGGCACCGAGGCGGTTTGCCGCTTGCGCCAGGCATCGAGCCGGGATGACGTCTTCTTGTCGCCGAGCGCCAGGATGGATGCGGCCAGCAACGCGGCGTTGATCGCGCCGGCCTTGCCGATGGCGAACGTGGCCACCGGCACGCCGCCCGGCATTTGGGCGATGGAAAGAAAGCTGTCGACCCCCTTCAGGGCCTTGCTCTCGACCGGCACGCCCAGCACCGGCAGCGGCGTCATCGACGCGGTCATGCCCGGCAGATGGGCCGCGCCTCCGGCTCCCGCGATGATGACCTTTAAGCCGCGGCCTTTGGCGCCGGTCGCATATTGGTAAAGCCGCTTGGGCGTGCGATGGGCCGAAACCACCCGCGCTTCATGCTTGATGCCGAGCCGGATCAATGTCTTGGCCGCGTGGCGCAGCGTGCGCCAGTCGGAGGTGCTGCCCATGATGATGCCGACTAAGGGCTTGGCGCGCGCCATGAAGCCGCCTTGTCCTGACCGCGAAAGCGCGCATTATAGGAATGCCGACGACGGCGGCAAGCGGGCTGACGCGGCTAGAACACCAGCCGGCTGCCGGCGAGGATCAGGGTTGCGGCCAGGGTGAGACGCAGCGCCGTATCCGGCACCAGAGTTGAGGCATAGCTGCCCAAGACAATGCCCGGAATGGAGCCGACCAGCAGCGACACCAGCAGGTGGCCGTCGATCGAGCCGATGAGCCAGTGGCCGAGGCCGGCCAGCAGGGTGAGCGGCACGGCATGGGCGATGTCGGAGCCGACGATGCGCACGATCCGGAGTTTGGGATAAAGCAGCACCAGGGCGGTGACGCCCAACGCACCCGCCCCTACCGACGATACCGACACCAGCACGCCGAGCACCGCGCCCGTCGCCATGGTCAGTTGCGCGGTGCGGCGCGGATCGAGCTCGCCGACATGCTTGGCGTAGAACTTCACGATCTGCGTGCGGAAAATCAGCGCCAGGGCGGTGCCGAAAAGCGCGCAACCCAGCACCAGGGTAATGAGCTCGCTGGCTGCCTTGCCGGTGAGCTCGAGACGAGACAGGACGTACAGCGTCAGCGCCGTCGCCGGCAGGCTGCCCGCCGCCAGGCGTCCGACGATGCGCCAATCGACGGTGCGCGTGAAGCCGTGCACCAGCGTGCCGCCGGTCTTGGTCGCGGCGGCGTAGAGCAGGTCGGTGCCGACCGCGGTTGCCGGATGTATGCCGAACAGCAAGATGAGCAGCGGCGTCATCAATGAGCCGCCGCCGACGCCGGTCATGCCGACCAATGCGCCGACCAGGAAGCCCGAAAGCGAATAGAGCGGATCGATCGTGTGAACCCAACTCATGGCGTGGTTACGCGTCTCCGTTGTGGCATGCAGCGCGAATTGTCCAATGGCGGGGCACCAAGCGCAATTACATAGTGGCCGATCCCGGTTGGCGGCCTGCTTTGCCCCTTTGCGGCAGTTCGGTTGTAACAGCCGTATGGACGCCGGAGCCCGGCTTTGCGCTTTGCCGCCTTTCTGCCATACTCCGCGGCCTATTCACCGCAGAAACGCGGGATTTATCGCCATGACAACCCGCAAGGGGAAACGGGTTCGCAAACGTCCTGCGCGCGCCGCCAAGATGCGCGCGTCTCCCAGGACATCCCGCACGGTCCGGACGAGGAAATCTCCCGTCATGCGGGAGCTCGCGCCGCTGTTGCTGGAGATCGACCAATTGCGTCGCGAACTGGCACAGGCGCGCGAGCGTAGCCAATCCCTCGAGAAGCTGGTCGACGAAGATCCGCTGATTCCGATCGCCAACCGCCGGGCTTTCGTGCGCGAACTGACCCGAATGATGGCTTTCGCCCAGCGTTACGGCGTCGCCGGCAGCGTGGTCTATGTCGACCTCAACAATTTGAAGGATATCAACGACACCCACGGCCACGCCGCGGGCGACGCCGCGCTCCTGCAAGTGGCGCAACATTTGTCGGAGAACGTGCGCGCCAGCGACGTGGTCGGACGCCTTGGCGGCGACGAACTTGCTTTGCTGCTGGTCCAGACCGACGAAATCGCGGCCGAGCAGAAGGCGGCGTTGCTTGCGCGCAAGATCAATACCCAGCCGCTGATGTGGCAAGGCCGCGCGGTGCCGATCACCATTTCCTATGGCGTCCATTCCTTCACCGGCGGCGAGAACGCCGAGCACGTCATCGCCGCCGCCGACCGGGCGATGTACCGCCGCAAGCAGAAGGCCGTCGGCTAAGCGGCGATACCCGCCGTCCTCTCTTGCCACCCCCCCGCGAGCGGGTGATGGGAGCGCTGTCAGGCGATGATGTCGGGCAGCAGCTTGCTTTCGAGCTTGGTGATGAGATCCTTGAGCGCCAGCTTGCGGCGTTTCAGGCGCTGTACGTCCAGCGGGTTGTCCGGCGGGTCCGTTTCGAGACGGAGGATTTCCTGGTCGAGCGTGCGATGCTCGGATTTGAGAAGCTCGAGTTTCGCCTTGATGGCTTCGACGTCAAGATCCATGCGGGAATGTGCCCAGGCCTCGCGCGGGAACCGCGGCATTATAGCAAAAACGGCGGCACGGGGTGAGGATCACCGGAAGGCCGCAAGAATGGCGCCAAACCCGCCGGAGAATCGCCCAACGGCGAACAAGCGCAGGGCCGTCTCATGACGGGCCAAGGTCATCGGTTTATGCCGGACGGCCGAGGCGACCGCGCTCGATTCACGTTTCGCGAAATTTGATCTCCTGCGCCGGGACCCACGCGGCTTTTCACGCCGCCGGATGAATACCGGCATGCGCCGAATGTGGCGGCATGGAATGGTTCTAAGCCCCCAATTCCCAAGCAAATTACCCGGCAATGCGGGGGAATGCGGGTGGACTCGTAAAAATTAATTCGATCCTGCTTGGCCAACCCCGCCCGGCGGCGTTATCATCTTCACGTCACCTCATCCAACAGGAGGAGCCATGACGTTGACAGATCAGATCGAGGAACTCCGCACCCGTCACCGCAGCCTCGAAATCGAGATCGACCAAGAAATCCACCGACCCCATCCCGACGACACCGCACTCGCCGGCCTGAAACGCCAAAAACTCCGCATCAAGGACGAACTCGTCCAGTTGGAACACCCGCGATAGGCCAGCGCCTGAACGCCCCTCCCCTCGGAGGGGCGGTTCGTTTCAAGGGCTATTTCAGATCGCGCGCCTGTTCGCGCAGCACGAATTTCTGGATCTTGCCGGTTGATGTTTTAGGCAAGGATCCGAACACCACGGTTTTGGGAACCTTGTAGCGCGCGAGATTGTCGCGGCAGAAGGCGATGATTGCTTCCGCCGAAGCAACGGCGCCGGGCTTCAAGGTCACGAAGGCGCAAGGTGTCTCGCCCCATTTCTCGTCGGGCCGCGCCACCACCGCGGCCTCGAGCACCGCCGGGTGCTTGTAGAGCACGCTCTCGACCTCGATGGTCGAGATATTCTCTCCGCCCGAGATGATGATGTCCTTGGAGCGGTCCCGGATCTCGATATAGCCGTCCTTGTGCATGACGCCGAGATCGCCGGTGTGGAACCAGCCGCCGGAAAATGCCTCGTCCGTCGCCTGGGCGTTCTTGAGATAGCCCTTCATCACGATGTTGCCGCGCATGAACACCTCGCCCATGCTCTCGCCGTCGGGCGGCACCGGCTTGAGGCTTTGCGCGTCGGCCACCATCAGCCCGTCGAGCACCGGATAATTCACGCCCTGGCGCGCCTTGAGCTGGGATTTTTGTTCGTTCGGCAGGCCGTTCCACTCTTCGTGCCAGGCGCAGACCACCGCCGGGCCGTAGACCTCGGTCAGGCCGTAGACGTGGGTTATGGCGAAGCCGAGCTTCTCCACGCCCTCGATCACGGCGGCGGGCGGCGCCGCGCCGGCGGTCATCATGCGGATGATCCGGTTGCCGAGGCCGCGGCGTTGCTCTTCCGGTGCGTTCAACAGCATGTTCATAACGATCGGCGCGCCGCAAAGATGGCTGACGTTATGCCCGGATATCGCGGCGAAGATCGGTGCCGCCTCGACCCGGCGCAGGCACACATGCGTTCCGGCCAGCGCCGTCACCGTCCAGGGAAAGCACCAGCCGTTGCAATGGAACATCGGCAGCGTCCAGAGATAGACCGGATGCGGCGGCATGTTCCACGCCAGCACGTTGCCCAGCGCGTTGAGATAGGCGCCGCGGTGATGATAGACCACGCCCTTGGGGTTGCCGGTCGTGCCCGAGGTGTAGTTGAGCGATATCGCGTCCCATTCGTCGGCGGGATTCTCCCAGGTGAAATCCGCATCGCCGGTGGCGAGGAATTTCTCGTAATCCATCTCGCCCAACAGCTTGCCCGGGGGCGCGAGCGCGTCGTCGATGTCGATCACCAGCGGCCGAACCTTGGCCGAAGCCAGCGCTTTCTCGACCACCGGCGCGAATTCGCGGTCGGTGATCAGCGCCTTGGCCTCGCCGTGATCGAGGATGAAGGCGATGGTGGCGGCGTCGAGCCGGATGTTGAGCGCGTTCAGCACCGCGCCCGCCATCGGCACGCCGAAATGCGCCTCGAAGGCCTCGGGCGTGTTGGCGGCCATCACCGCCACCGTGTCGCCCTTGCCGATGCCGCGCCGGCGCAAGGCGCTCGCCAGGCGCCGGCAGCGCGCATAGCTCTCGGCCCAGGAATAGCGCCGGAGCCCGTGCACCACCGCCAGGCGCCCGGGATAGAGCGCGGCGGCGCGGGCGATGAAGCCCAGCGGTGTCAGCGGCACGTAATTGGCCCGGTTGCGGTCGAGCCCGGTGTCGTAGGCGTTGCCCATTCCTGCCCTTGCGGCGGCTTCACAAAGGGCCACCTTTGGCTCACAGTTCTAGCCAGGGAGGATAACAATGACCAGCCGATATGCGGAGGAGTATCGCCGCTCGCTGGCCGATCCCGAGGGCTTCTGGGGCGAGGCGGCCCGGGCCATCGATTGGGAAAAAAGCTGGGACCGCGTGCTCGACAAGAGCAACCCGCCTTTCTACCGCTGGTTCAAGGGCGCGCGCCTCAACACTTGCTTCAACGCGCTCGACCGGCATGTCGAGCGCGGCCGCGCCGATCAAACGGCGCTGATCTACGACAGCCCGGTCACCGACACCATCAAGCGCTTCAGCTATCAGGAGCTGCGCGATCAGGTGGCGAAGCTCGCCGGCGCGTTGCAAGCACATGGCGTGCAAAAGGGCGACCGCGTCATCCTCTATATGCCGATGGTTCCGGAAGCCGTCATGGCGATGCTCGCCTGCGCGCGCATCGGCGCGATCCATTCGGTCGTGTTCGGCGGTTTCGCCGCGCCCGAGCTGGCGGCGCGGCTCGACGACGCCAAGCCCCGGATGGTGCTCTCGGCCTCCTGCGGCATCGAGGTCAACCGCATCATTCCCTACAAACCGCTGCTGGACCAGGCGATCAGCCTCGCCAAGTCCAAGCCCGAAGCCTGTCTCATCCTCCAAAGGCCGCAACAGACATGCGATCTGGTGAAAGGCCGCGATTTCGATTGGGCCGAGGAATGCGCCAAGGCAAGGACCGCGCCCTGCGTGCCGGTCGAGGCGACGGATCCGCTCTACATCCTCTACACCTCGGGCACCACCGGCGCGCCCAAGGGCATCGTGCGCGACAATGGCGGCCACGCCGTGGCGCTCGCCTGGTCGATGGAAAATGTCTACGGCTTGAAGCCGGGCGAGACCTGGTTCACCGCCTCCGACGTGGGCTGGGTGGTGGGTCACAGCTATATCTGCTACGCGCCGCTGCTCTACGGCCTCACCACCATCCTGTTCGAGGGCAAGCCGGTCGGCACGCCCGACGCCGGCACGTTTTGGCGGGTGATAGCCCAGCACGGCGCGGTCGCCATGTTCACCGCGCCCACCGCGTTTCGCGCGATCAAGCGCGACGACCCGGAGGGCCTGCTTATCCGCCGATACGATCTGTCGAAGTTCCGCACGTTGTTCCTGGCGGGCGAACGCGCCGACCCGCCGACGGTGGACTGGGCCGAGAAGCAGTTGAAGGTGCCGGTGATCGACCATTGGTGGCAGACCGAGACCGGCTGGGCGATCGCCGCCAATTGCGTGGGATTGGGCCAGTTGCCGGTGAAGCACGGCTCGCCGACCAAACCGGCGCCGGGCTACGACCTCAAGGCACTCGATCCCTCGGGCAAGGAGATGAAACCGGGCGAGATCGG
>Ga0209006_10006333_pt1 | contig 10722 bp, 12 predicted proteins | sample JacPin_JW_Ref_O2_FD_188567 | JGI IMG/M metagenome (GOLD analysis project Ga0209006, IMG submission 188567) | Forest soil microbial communities from Algoma, Ontario, Canada - Jack Pine, Ontario site 1_JW_Ref_O2 (SPAdes) (version 2) | ecosystem: Environmental > Terrestrial > Soil > Boreal... | reverse complement strand
GTGGCCGCCCGGGGCAGGACATTCCTCACGGAATAGGCTCGTCATAGCAGAGGTCGCTGTTACAAGGTGGCGCGAAGCGCCGGATGAGGGGCGGCGCGAACCTCTGCCGAAGTTTCGCGAGAGGGCGCCATGTCAGCGCCTACGGGCGAGGAAGCAAGCGACCCATCACCGCCGCGGCGGAAAATCCTGCGCCGGCACCGCATGCAGCGTCGCCCCAAGCTTGCGGTTGAAATCCTCGGCCCCTGTCTGCGCGTTGACGACGCTGGTCTTGTCCTCGTTCGGCAATGGACATTGGGCGACGGGGCTCGCCGCGCCCTGATGGTCGAGATAAATGCGGTAGCTCGCCTCGAGCCGCTCGCGATCGCCGCCGGCGAACACTTCGCTGATCCAGACGTCCTTCGCGCCGGGCGCCCAGCCAACGCAGAACGTCCAGCGCTGCGCAGCGGCCGGCGTCGACGCCAGCGTCATGAGCAATGCAAGCGCCGCCGGCCATCGCCCGTTCAATTCGGCCTCCGAATCATTTGACGATTTATAGACCGCGATTTGCGTCGCCAACAACAGTGGGCGGCAGAGCCCCGGCTTTCGAGGGATGATCAATATGTCGTCAGTTGAAGGGATTCAGACGCCGCTGCCGCCGAGCGCCTTTGCGCGGCTGGCGACCGCCGCGCGCTACGCCATCACCGGCGTCGCGCCGACCACCTGGTTCGGGCCGCAGCAGCCGCTGGCGCCGATGGCCCCGCCAGAGGTGAAAGGGCGGCAGTTCGATTTTCCTTTTGGAAGCAACCTGAACTATTCTCCGCGCTCCAACAATGGCGGCGGAATCAGCTTCGCCGAATTGCGCGCGCTGGCTGATGCCCTGCCGCTGCTGCGCATCGTCATCGAAACGCGCAAGGATCAGATCGCCGGCACGGCCTATTCGGTGCGCCTGCGCGACCCGGCCGGCGATTCCGCCGCTGCGGCGCCGCGCATCAAAGCTACGCTCGCCTTTCTCGCCCGGCCCGACCGGCGCCGGTCCTTTGCGGCATGGCTTCGAATTTTATTGGAGGATCTTCTTGTTATTGACGCGGCTTCGATCTATCCGCGCCTAGATAGGGCAGGCTCTTTATACAGCCTCGACATCATCGACGGCGCGACGATCACGCCACTGATCGGCGAGGACGGACGCGCGCCCGAACCGCCCGATCCCGCCTATCAGCAGATTCTCCACGGCGTCCCGGCGGCGGATTTTTCCACCGACGAATTGCTCTATCTCCCGCGCAACATGCGCGCCCATCGTCTCTACGGGCTCAGCCCCGTCGAACAGATCGCGCTGACCGTCAATATCGCACTGCGCCGCGATGCGATGACGCTCGAATATTACCGCGCCGGCTCGGCGCCCGATTCCTTCGCCACTTTGCCGAAGGAATGGACGATGGACCAGATCGGCCAGTTCCAGGAATATTTCGACGCGCTGATGGCCGGCAATTCCTCGCGCCGGCGCATGCTGAAATTCATGCCCGCCGACTTCCGCCTGCAGGAGGTGCGCCAGCCGCCGCTGAAGGATCAGTATGACGAATGGCTCGCGCGCATCGTCTGCTACGCCTTCTCCGTGCCGGTCTCGCCCTTCGTCTCCGCCGTCAACCGCGCCACCAGCGAGACCCTGCGCTTGCAGGCCAACCAGGAAGGGCTGATCCCGCTGCGCGCCTGGATCAAGGACGCGCTCGACCGCGTCATCCAGACCTATCTCGGCGCGCCCGATCTCGAATTCGTCTGGGTCGGCGACGACGCGACGGACCCGCTGCAGCAGGCGCAGACGCTCCAGATATTGGTGAGCGCGGGCATCAAGACCAAGGACGAGGCGCGCGCGGAGCTGGGGCTCGCGCCGATCGGCGGCGGCGAGCCGGAGGGGCTGGGGAAGTTCAACCCGTACCACGACGAACGGGGATTGTTCACGACCACTGATGGCGCTGCGGCTGGCGTTCAAGAGGCAGCGGCCGATGCGCCCGACAAATACACCGTCGACCTGAGAGAGGAAGACGGCAAATACGGCGGCCACACAATCAAGCGACACGTCGGACGGAGCAAAGAAGACCTGATGCAGGTTGTCGAGGACGGTAGGAGCACAATTCCCACAGCGCCGGGTATTAAACTAGTTGGAGGCCCGATAGAGAGCACTTTCTTGAGCCTGGAATCGGCGAACGACTACGTCAACCGGCTGCTTCAGAAGCACCAGGCTGAAGTTGACGCGGTCGCAAGCGGTTTATACCCCACACAATGGATCGAAGACCGGATCGGCTCCCCTACAGGCATCCAGGCGCTGATAGATGCCAATTCGTTGAAAGTCGTGACGCGCCGCACATTCAATGTTGGCGTCTGGCTGGTGCATGACGATCGCTCACCACGCGGATATCGGGTCGACACTGCCTATCCCAAAAATGATGAGCCGCAATGAACGGACTGTTGGAACATATAGGGAACATTTCTCTTGCCTGGATATGCGAAAGTACATAATCCTCAGATCGGCGCCGACGTCGGGCGGCGAATGACCGCCGGAACCACGATGCGAGCCACGGCGCAGTTCTGTCGGTCGCGCGGAGCCTCAGGACAAAAGGATGATTTCAGGTGCTTAGGAGTTTTTCATGATCATCCCTGACGAATTTCGTCGCCTCGGCGGTTGCTTCATTCAGGATCACTATGAATGGGGCATCGAGCACCCAGCCGAGTGGATCAAAGAGGCGTTGGAATTGACTCATTTGCCCCCAAGCGGCGTCCTGAAATTGCGGGAATTTCTCGATCACTTGCTGAGCCAAAGCGACGACAAGCAACTTGAGGACGCGTGGAATAATATATCTCCGGGCTGGAATATGTTTGGTCCAGGCGCGAAACGCTGGTTCCTGACTGAGGTTCGGCGATTGATGGATGTCGTGGAGATCAAGAGCATGCCCGGCGTGCCGTGATATATCGCGACATCGAACACGAAGTTTTTGGCGATGACCAGCGCATCCAGAAGTCGAAATACAGCGAGGGTTTCTTCGTCGTTTTTCACGTCGACGGCCTCGAATGCGCTCTCACCGCGGATTCGCAGGACGCGTTTGTCGACGCGATCCTTTGCAGACCGGCTCCAGGGCAAAGCGGTCAATCGACACTAAAATGAGCGCATTTGCGCGTGGGAACGAAAGAGGAACAATTTCTTGCATCGTTACGCGACATGGGGCATAATCGGTAAATTGGAAATGGTGGGCCGGCCGCCGCCTCGGGTCGCGGTTCCACACCATGCGACTCGCAATAGTTCAATCGATAATGGAGGGCTTCGCGCCCGTTCGTTGATCCTCTCCGCAATAACTCCTGCGATTTGACCGCAGTCGCACAACGCATCCTTCACGCTCGTTTCTTTCGCCCGCGCCTCTCGCGCGAACGTCCCCACCTGCCCTGCCGGAGCGCCCATGTCCGAACTGAAGCTCTTCCTGCCGATCGCCAAGGTCGACGCCGACCAGCGCCTCGTCCATGGGATCGCAACCGCCGAAGTCGCCGACCGCGCCGGCGAGATTTGCGATTATGAGTCGACCAAGCCTTATTACGAGGCCTGGTCGCAGGCGATGAACGAAGCGAGCGGCGGCAAGTCGCTCGGCGCCATACGCGCGATGCACGGCCGCGTGGCGGCGGGCAAGATCACCGACATCGCCTTCGACGACGCGGGAAAGCGCATCATGATCGCCGCCAAAATCGTCGATGACGATGAGTGGCGCAAGGTACAGGAGGGCGTCTACACCGGCTTCAGCCAGGGCGGCCGCTATGTCAGGCGCTGGTCCGATTCTGGCGGCGAACTGACGCGCTACACCGCCGAGCCAAACGAAATCTCCCTCGTCGATCTGCCCTGCGTCGCCTCGGCGACTTTCGAAATGATCAAGGACGGCGTGACGCACAAACGCCCCTTCGCCTCGCGCGCCGCCGCCCCCGCCGAAGCGCCAGAAGCGCCCGAAGCGCCACCCGCGAAGGAGGACGCCGCCGACGCATCGCAACGCCTCGACGCGCTGGCGCAGCTCATCGCGCTGGCCCGCACGCTGAGTCAGCAATTGATCGCCGAGACGGACGCCTTGTCGGCGCGCCTCGGCGAAGCGCCGTCCGGCGAAGACCTACCAGCTTCCAAGATCGCAGCGCCGCCGCCCCTTCTCGTAGCCGCCCCCGAGCCCGCCGCGTCCCCGGCGCTCGCCAAGGCGCTCGTTGAGACGGCGGCGCTGCGAACCCGCCTCGACGAACTGACGCCCGGCCTCGCCGCGCTCACAGCGCGCATCGCCGCGCTGGAGGCGCAGCCGCTGCCCGCCAAAGCCGCGCTACGGGCCATCGCCAAATCCGCCGACGGCGCCGGCGTCGAAGCCGCGCCCGTCGATGAAGCCATCCGCCGCCTCGCCGCCCTGCCGCCGCAAGAACGCGCCCACGCCCTGACCAAACTCAGCCTCGCCAATCCGATGCCGCTGCGGTTTTGACGATTGACGCGCTGAACGGCTATCCACTCTTTGCCTTAAAGAGGCGGTCAGAGCGCATGAAAAAAACACCTTCTCGGTCCGAACGGCCCGAAAGCTGCGTACCTATCCCGCTTACTGTGGCCGTCAACAATGTCGTCGCCCCCGGCGACGCGCCGCGGGGCAGGACTTCCGAGCGCCTTTTGAGCGCCTTGATCGAGCGCGTGAGGGCGCTTTTCCCCAACGCGAAGGGTTGGAATCCCTACTCGGACGAAGATTCCAACATTGAAATCGGTATTCACGGATCAGAGCGCATCAAGCTCGACGATTTGATGACGACGACGCTCGCGCCGTTGGGCTATCGCCGGGTGGACAAGCTGACCTATCGTGCCGATTGGAGCACGGCGGAGGTCGAACATGTGCTTTCGATCGATACCTGCGGCAATCCGAAGGCCTTCCTGCACGGCAGTGCTGGTCTCCGCAACACGGAAGCCGATGCTTTCGCGCGGCAATGTCAGCAACGTTACGCCGACAATGGCATCCTTAGAGCCATGCGCGAAGGCGCCTATGTCGAACCGCCCTGGTATTGTCTCATGAGTTTCTCTATCGGCGCCTTTTTTGGCTGGCCTGGTTGGTCGCTCAATACGCGGGAGTTTTCGCCTAACGCTCTCGCGCGCGCCGTAGCTGACCCAATTCGCGCCAAGCTTATTCCCTATGTCGGCGGCGTCACGACGTTGCAAAGTCTACCGAGTTTTCTCGAGTGCGATGAAGAGCCGATGCAATGGATCATGCATCGCGCCGATCTCGCGCTGCCATCATTGCCTGGCTCGCCGCCAAACTCGGTATCGACAGACGGAAGGCGAAGACGAGTTTGCTCGCTCATGCTCGACTCTACGCCAATGTCATCGACACGACGCGATTGACGCCAGAGACCTACATTGATCACATTCTCGACGACGCCTCTCGCACTGGCTCATCTCGCATTGACGGGACTGCCGCGGCTCGCGCACGCGGAACAGGATTCACGCCGGTTGTTCATGGCCGACAGCCTGATGAAGGCCGGTGTCTCGCCGCGAACAATTCTTCAGGCGCTGCATATTGACGATAGCACGCTGAGCGAACTGGAGCGGCGTTACAATCCTGACCAGCCCCGCATCCCCGCGGGCAACGGGCGGGAGAGCGGACAATGGACAGACGGCGACTCCACAGACGTCGGCGCTTCATACGATTCGACCGCGCCAACCGGCGAAGGCGCTCGCGCGACGACCACCGCGCGAGGAATCCAAATAGCCTACGCCGGGGACGATTGGGCGCGATTTCTAAAGCCCAATGACGGAGGCGATGCAGCCTCGCAGACGACTGCAACCGCGCCAAACGCACGCCCGAGCAATGCCCTCGAATGGCTCGCGCCAAAGGAGAAAACAAAGCCGGGTCGGCGCTATGCCCAAAATGTGACCGAGCCCGCTCCTGAGGAGCCAGTCGATTAGGAGCCTGCTCGTCAAGAGGTGGAGCAAAGAAACCCCACATCCGCGCGAGGCGGGAATCGCGATGTCACGCTCTACAGTCCCTACACTCACCAGTGGGTAACCTTCCCCGCGGACTCTCCGCTTGTCGCCAGCTTGCCAGGATATTGGATCAGAGTCGGAGCCTTGCCGGAAGGCCCGACGAATCTGCGTGCGCCAGAGAGTGAGAGCGAGGCCGCCGCTGACGGCAACGCCCCGCCACAAGCGGCGCCGATGCCCGCAAACAGAGCGCGGGCCTACCCAGCCCAGCTAAGAGCGAACCGCGCCGCGGGGCGCGCATGGGAAAATGAGACGGAACGCGCGCTCAATCGTTTACCCGTAGTCATCGGGAAGGAAATCACGCTGCGGACAGACAGCGGAGTGACCTATCGCGTTGATTTTCTCACCTTGGATCCAGAGACCGGTGAATACTCTGGCGTGGAAGCGAAGGCGTCTGAGACAGCGGCGTTGCGCACAAATCAGCGAGACGCTATTGCGGAGATCGCGCGAACCGGCGCCAGGATCGTGGGAGCGGGAAAGCCGGGATTTCCGGGAGGAACGCGACTTCCCCCTTTCACGATTCGGATCGTCAGGCCTTCATCGGAGAAATTCATGGCCATCGACCAAACGAACGTCGTCGATTTCGTTCTCCCGGACGATCGTGACGGCAACACGTCTCTGCTCATCTCTGATTATCTGCCTTGGGATGCAGACGAATTGGATCACTGGTATTTGTTGCAAGAGAAGGTCAACAGCTATCTGCCGTACATCCTCGACGGTCAGTTGGAAAAAGACTTTCCTACGTCGAAGGGGCGAAAGGCCAAGATCGTCATCTCAGCCAAATATCCGCTGAACGCCGCCTCCCGTGACTTTGTGGAAAAGCTCGCGGGCCATACGAAAAAATTCAAGGTCGATCTTCTATTTCATCAATTCATTCCGGGCGTCAACGAGCCCTATTGAGCGAGATGATGCATAGCACATCGCACCGGTTTCCTCATCTCGGATTATGAAACCGGAGATTATCGAGGGGCTAAAGCGAAGGGCTCGCAGACTGCGCGTTTACGCCCCAATCAGCGAACAGTCATTCCAGAAATCGCGCAAAGCGGAGGATTAGGGGAGAGGGAAAGCCCGGGTTTCCAGGAGGGACTCGACTTCTTCCCTTTCCGATTCAAATCGTCAGGATCGCCCGGAGAAATGTATGCCGATAGACCGGACGCACGTCGTCGACTTCATCGTGCCAAATGATCGCGATGGAAACACGTCGCTCATTATAAGCGATCATTTGCCATGGGATACCGACGAGCTGCACCACTGGTACTTGTTGCAAGAGAAGGTCAACGCCTACTTGCCTTACATTCTTGACGGTAAAATGCTGAAGGATTTTCTGACGTCTAAAGGACGCAAAACATTCATTGTCATAACCGCGAAACATCCTTTGAACGACGCGTCACGCAACTTTGTAAATATCCTCGCCGAACACACACGGAAATTCGGCGTCGAATTGCGATATTTCCAAAGTCTTCCAGGGGACGATAGAGCATACTGAGCAGAACGCCTCCCATTGAAACGGGAAGGTGCCGTCTCAGCGACCCGTTTCTCATAGTCACACCCCACGCGGTCGCCATTCTCGACTGCCGCGCACAGCTGACCAAACTCGGCAAGCGTCAGAGACATTGTATCTGGCATTTCGCGCAGCCTGTTCGGCGTCGATTGCACGTCCAACCGACCTTTCGATCACCCGCGATCGTCAGCAACGCCCCTCGTCTGAGAGCGACGCGTCTCTTTCGCTTGGCCCGTCCACTCCTCACCCCCCAACCCCCAACAGGAACCCACCCCCATGAGCATCGCCCAGACCACCGAAGACACCTTGCGCCTCGCCAAAGAAGCGCTCGCCCACCCCAATGAGGCTCTCGCCAAGAACATCACCACCGCCACCGGCCTGTCAGCCTTCGACCTGCAGCCGACGGCGAAAAATCTCTATGCGCCGGTGTTCAACTATTCGGTGCAGGTCCAGGCGCGCATCGACCATTATCAGAACCTCACCGTTCCGGCCGCCGGCCTCACTGTCGTATTCCGGCCGGACGGCGCGGCGGCGCCTGGCGCGTTCAACGCCGGACCGCCGCCGGGCATGGCGCCGCTCGTCAACGTCGATTGGGGCATGCAGGCGGCGGTCGACTATACGATCACCGGCCTGTCGCTGTCGCGGCTAACCATTGCCTTCTTCGACAAGTCCGGCGCGCCCGTTGCGGCGAACGGGGTCACCGTCATTGTCGAGGGCTACTAAACCAGCCGCGAAGAGTTCGACCGACGCCGCCTGAGGCGCATGCGGAGCATGCGTCCGCAGGGCGGCCATCCCAGAAGGAAGCGCAAATGAATATTCGAAAACCTCTCGCGGGTGTGGCGACGCTGTGGCTGGCGCTGGCGCCGGCCGCCGCCGATCAATCGAACCATTGGTCGCCGACGACAGGCACGGTCTCCGGCCTCAATCTCACCAACAATTACAACGGCGCGTTCGCCTCGGTCGATAGCTGCAATTCCGGCAATAGCGCGCCGACCAATACGCTCTCGGGCGCGCCGGTCGAGGGCATGTGCTGGGTCGACACTTCGACCAACAAGCTGAAATTCTACGACGGCGCGAGCTGGCTGGTGGCGGCCTCCTTCGATCCGACCGCGCATATCTGGAAACCCGCCATCGGCGGGGGCGCCGGCTCGATCGCTTCGGCTCCGACAACCGACATCGGCGCGCAGCCCGAGACCTATCTCAGCGTATTCGGCGCGAGGACGATCAATTCATTCGGGACTTCAGCGCCGATCGGCGCGGTCAAGTTCCTGGAATTCGCGGGATCGCTGACCCTGACCAATTCCGCCTCGCTGATCCTGCCGACAGGCGCGAATATCGTCACGCAGGCGGGCGACATGGCGATCGCCGTCAATCTTTCGCCTGGCGTGTTCCGGCTGGGCTATTTTCCGGCGAGCGGCCTGCCGCCGATCGGCGCGACGCCGCCCTCGGCCGCCTATCTGCCGAACTTTCTGTCCGGCCTGACGCTCGCCAATGACGCGGGAACGCCCAACAGCCTGATCGACATTTCGGCGGGCGTCGCCAATTCCAGCGACAATTCCACTCTGATGGCCTCGCCCGCCTTCACCAAATCGACAGCCGCCTGGGCGGTCGGCACGGGTAATGGGGCGCTCGATACGGGCGCGGTCGGGCCATCGGTTTTCTACCACGTCTATGAGATCGAGCGGCCGGATACCGGCAATGTCGATTTTCTGGAATCGCTGTCGCCGAACGATTCCGTCGCCGGCGCCGCGATGTCGATCGCGACACCCTCGGTCATGACCTGGGCGCTGCATGGTTTGCAGGTCGGTTCGCAGTTTTCTTGCACGACGACAGGCGCTTTCCCGGCCGGCTTCATCAGCGGCCAGACCTATTACGTGATCGCCGCCGGCCTGACGCCGAACTCGTTCGAATATTCGGCGACGCAGGGCGGCTCGGCGATTAATACGTCAGGCATGCAATCGGGGACGACCTTCTGTACGTCGACCCCGATGATGCCAGTCAATTACACGAAGCTCCGCCGGATCGGCTCGATCCGGACGGATGCGAATTCGCATATCGTCGCATTTGTTCAGCATGGGGATGAATTTCTGTGGGCCGCGCCGCCTCAGGATGTTAACGCCACCAATCTTGGCCCGTCGCCGGTTCTCTACACGCTCTCGCAAGGCCTCCCTCCAGGCGTTGAAGTTGATGCCTTTATTGGCCTCTCAGCATTTAACGCAGTGGGCGGCACAGACTTCTTCATAAATTCACCTGATGTCCCGGCCACAACGCCCAACTTCAATACTGGGCTCCTCACTCTTAGATTGGCGACGTCTGCCAGCTATGGCGCTAATCCCACGATTAGAGCGAATATGGGGCAGCAAATTCGCGCTGTCGCAATTACCGCGGGCACAAATCTGACTGTCTCAGTGTTCGGTTATAGCGACCGGCGGGGACAATAAGCTGATGAGTTGCGAATTGATTGGCAACGCTCCCAGACATGGAGGCTCATCTGGCTGATGGCGATATCGCTCTCGCCATCCATCCTGATCTCGATTGGCTCGGCGATGGTCCTTGAACACCCCTCACTGGCTGCGCGCTCGCAAGATCGTCGTCAGCCGGCGCAACCTGAACGACCCGACCGTCTTCGATTGACCATCCAGGCCGCCCTCGAGGCGGCTTTTTCGTATCCGGAGAATCCCCATGTTTCGAACAGCTCTTCTGAGCGCGCTGGCGTTCGCCTGCGCCGCGACGGCCCATGCCGACGAGGCGCCTTCGCGTTGCATCGACGTCGCGATTCCCAAAGGCGCCGTCGCCGGGCGAGACGGCAGCTGGATCGCGCTGACGCGTGACCAACGGCGGTTCATGCGCGGAATCTATGCTTTGACTCCCGCGACGCCGGCTGGGCTGCCCTATGGCGATGGCGCCGCCTTGGCGATGGCGCCAGGCGATCCCGGCGGCTGGACCGTCCTCTTCCTCCACGGCGACAAGGCCTGCGCGCCAATGCCGATCCCACGCGCGTTTGTCGAAATGATGGGCGATGTCGCGGCGGGAATCCGCGATCATGATGCGCCGGAGGCGACGAATTGAGCCGCGCGCTGATGGAGCTGACCGCGAGCGCGTTCATCCTCGGCTTGTCCCTTGCCAGCGAAACGGCGGTCGCGCGAGCCGGCGAAAACCCGATCGCGTTCAATATCGCGCAAGCCTCCGCGCCTCCGCGCGTTCCCCGGCGAGAGGCAGG
>Ga0209006_10006332_pt1 | contig 10723 bp, 15 predicted proteins | sample JacPin_JW_Ref_O2_FD_188567 | JGI IMG/M metagenome (GOLD analysis project Ga0209006, IMG submission 188567) | Forest soil microbial communities from Algoma, Ontario, Canada - Jack Pine, Ontario site 1_JW_Ref_O2 (SPAdes) (version 2) | ecosystem: Environmental > Terrestrial > Soil > Boreal... | reverse complement strand
GTCCGCCCTGCTCACCCTACTTTCGTCCCACTATATATTCCAACCGCTGGGGCAACCAATACTCAAACTTCTGCTGTCACCACCATGGATGCGGCGGTTGAACACCTATATTGGCGGTTCCCACACGGAGCTAATTCTTGTGACACTCAAGCTCTTCAATAGCATGTCTGCCTTCGCAAATGGGAAAGAACGCAAAACACTGCTAGAGTTATTTGCCTGGGAAATCAAGGTGCACTCTGCTTATTAAAATCGCAATTCCCCTTTGTAAATTCTTTTTTTCGCCTCAGTATCTTCCAAAACTACTATATATGCGACGAAAAACTAAGACAGGAAATGCTACCGACAGCCTGGCGAAACCAGGTCAGGGTTCGCCATTCATATCGAAAGTTTGCTCATCACACGTAGATATACGGACGTTATATGTTGTCTTCATCCTGTCTTTTGTGGAGACCGACAATCCTGCTTCTATCAAGGCGGAATTCTTGGAGCAACATCGTGATGTGTTTCTCTCTATTTTCAAAGGCCTCTTCCAGGACTCGTACGCAGTAGTCCGCAAAGTTCTCAAAGTCTGCTGGGCTGGTATTTGGTCCGACTTGAAGCTGAAGCGAACACTTAAAATAAGTTTGTTCAACGAGTTAACCCTCTCTCATGTTTGTCCTTGGATTTTATCGTTTCTGCGTTACTACTTTCTCAAATTCTGTCATTCAGATCATCAAAATTTATGATCGAGTGGCAAGTGAGGGTACTGAGCCTCATAGCATTCCAGCGGATTTGGTGCATCACTTTCTTCTTGCACTATGTACGCGCCCCAGCAAAGGCATATGTTTTAAAGATCGTGGATGGTATCCTCGGGAGTCTGAGATTGACGACTTGGCAGTGCAGGACGAACAGGAGTCGAAATCTTCGAGAGGAGGGAAGGCCCACAACAAGATTCTAGCAAACATTTTGAAAAGACTGAAAGTGAACGAAGATCCGCGACAGCAAGAGTTGGCGCTGAAAATCATGGCTGCATGTCCAGAACTGGTTGCGGGGTAGGTGCCTCTCCGATGTCACGATGTCTCTCAAGATTGTGGCTTCGATAGATACTGGACCGGCGCGGCTTTAACTCTGGAGCCCCGGCTATCATCAAAATGGATAACAAACATATCGTTGTTCGGAGCTATTATCGCTCTCCCAGTCCCATCGGCATCGTTCCTCCTCTTCAACAGCTCTCTCTATGATCCCACTCCTCCTCCACTCACTAATATCCTTGGCAATATTTTCCCGCCCGTTAACATCAAGACCCACTTATCTCGAGGCTTGCAGTCAGCATCACCTCTCGTTCAACACTGCACAGCCCTCGCCCTTATAAAATGTCTTATCAAGTACGAGAATGTGATGCATATCTTTCAGGAGGTCGCACGCACCCTGGAAGAGGACGAGGATGACGGACAGTGGAGCAAAAGACGGAAGGAGATTGCAATGGAGGTGCGTAGGCGGGCACCTGACTTCCAGGTTATTGTAGCGTTCTGTCAGCAAAAGTTCAACGATGGGACTCCTGTCTCGCAATCCTCTCTATCCAAGGTCAGTGCGATCAGAGATGCATTGTTGTCGGAGAGCGCACAGCGTTTGCTGTGGCTGTATCGTCGAGGTCTACCCTCAGTGGTGGCTGAAGTACGTTTTGACCTTGGAAAGTTGCTCCAGAGCTTTTCGGACACACAAGCGAAAGTGATGGGGGAAAGTAGTGAGCGAATCGAGCGAGTGGACGCACCTTCCAGACTCCACGCTATTCGACAGCTACACATTCTAAGGCTTTTGAAGGAGAGCGATCAGTTCGTATGGTCTGGAAAACCACGTGGGTGATTCTCATTGACACTTACATGACACACTGAGCAGCGAATGTTTTCACAGCATCGTCGACACGCAGTTACCTTCACGTCCTCCTGAAATCTTATGTCGTCAGCGATCATTATGCAAAACGATTGGTTCTGAAAGCTCTCCTATGCAGCATCCTCTCAGCAAGTGTTATGTTCCAGGAAGATGCAGAGGAACCGTGTCTCTGGCTTGCCTCGCTCCCGAAGACTCGACGTGCCATTGGCACGAAATCGCCAGATGGTGCCCCCCTCACGGATGAAGGCGACAGCGTCCTCGCCTTTCTGGACGATTGCGTACAGCGATGTCTAAAAACACCCTACCGCTATGTTGATGATATGAATGCTATGTGGACTCCTGAATCTGAGAATGTTCCAGAAGGGAGCAGTCTACCTATAGAACGCTATCATTCGTATCCCAGTCCCCTTCTCATGACGGTTCTTGAACAGGTTGCTGCAAAAGTGGCGGCCGGGCTATTTTCTCCGTCAGATATTCTTGCCATAACCTCTTTCATCCGCAAATTGGTCTTTCGGTTACTGACCAAGCAGCAAGACCCAAAATTCCTACGCGCTTTCACGGACAAGCTCGACGGTGGTCTGCAGCTTGATCAACTAGCTCTCTCATATCCCGTTGTAACGGCTGCTATTCGACGCGAGGTTTCTATTATTCGATATTGCCTTGGAGATACGAGGGATATTCCATTTTCCCAACCTAATAGTGCGAATCGCGCCTCCTTGGCCTTCTTGGATCATATCGAGGGTCAATCCTTGTGTCAGTATTATGTCCCTTCCTGATGGATCTTGCTTTCTCAGTTCAATTCTATTCAGCCGAAGGCAATCACATAAAGATCACTTCGGCTTTTCAGGTGGTAGACTGGTTACGGCTGGTTGATTTTTCATTGTCCCCCGAAGAACTGAGACGGCTTGTGACAGTCGTGGAGCGCTGTCATAAACCGGCCACGAAAGACCTCTGTGAAAGCCTGCATCCTGCACAGGGGTTGCTCTGGGATGGACTAAACATTTTATCCCGCTATTCCCAGTTGCGCGACGAGTATGTGAATCTAATCCATTTCTTTTCTACCATTATTCAGTGTCTAAAGGCTCAGCTTTGAGTGGTTATTTGTCCAATCTGGATCAATCGACGACGCAGCGCGCAGGAACGTCTTGGTGGAGGTTTTATTCGTAAAACCTATCTCGCAGATTGACATCAAGCGAGCCCTTTGTCTTGTCATTCACCATCTTGTGTTCTCGAAGGACCAAGACGTCTACCTAAACAATCTATTCTTGCTGCTGGGTTCCATTATGAAGAAGGCTCAGTCGTTCTTGCCCTTGACGGATGTGGACGCTCTGAAGGAATATCTTTTCCTTCAGTCTTCATTTCTCACGGGCGTCGCCTCCTCAGACGGTTTATCAGATACAACATTTGAAGGTACGTCGTATATTTCCTGTCGGAGCGTTTCTATCTAATCAACACCAGGATTTGCTTGGTTCATCGAAATCAGTCTTGATCCCACACGTCCTGACGATCGGAAGTTCGCTTCGTATATTTCCGCGCATTGGTTGGATGTATTAAGAAGGAACCTTGAATCTGGCCTTGGGATCCAGGTGAGTTTGGAAACCACGTAAGCCCGGATAATCTAGGCTTTACAAATACAATCTAGATACCTTTCATCAAACTCTGGGTGAAGTATTTCGAACCAGACGACCTCTTCGGCTTAGTATACTTCATCGGCGAAAGAATCAACGTTTCCAACCCAGTTATTGTGGAATTTTTGACAATGATCATAAATGCCTTACGACTGTCGACCTCGTCTGGACCACGGCATGAAGCTGCTCTACAGACACGTTTAAAGGGATTGATTACTGTGCGTTCTTTGCTCAAGCAAGATCCGGCGCTCGAAAATATGATCGCAGCGGCGGTTAATGCGAACCTCCCATTTGGGCACACTGGCTTGTCATTTGATAGCCTGGAATATGGCCGTCTTATCTCGCTATCTCTCCGCGCAGATACCTGCTGGTCTCACCGCCTCGCTGCCACTGTCGATGACGATCAAATGCATTCTTTCCTATCCCAGGAGTCCTGGTCGCCTTCATCTGTTCAAATTATATCTGGCATGCTTTACAGACAGCCTTTCTCTCGAAGCACATTCTGTCGGTGGCTGAGTACTGAGAATTGTACAAACCGATCTACATCTGATCTTGCCCGCATTGTGCATGCATTCCTGGACTTATCTCGTGTTAAAGGCGACGAAGTCACGGATCTAGATGGCCAGAACTGGATGGTCCTGTTTTCGCGACTGCTTGCGAGCACCGTAGACCCTGCGAACGGTGAAGACTTGCGGGCACTATGCGCATCGTGCATATGCTTGATGGTCACCTTGATGCAATCCAAGCGATCCGAGTTCCTGACCACTCTAGAATCGAACGTTCGACAGTTACCTGTTGGTATTCTCACTCCACAAATCCTCACCGTCGCCAATCGACTACATCCACTTTTGCAAACCGGTGAATTCGTCCCCAATCTCATGAATCGGGGGTTGCAATGGGCTGTGCGATATCTTTCCTGTGGCGATGTGAGCACCGAAGACGCTCAAACCATCTTTGAGGAGCTTAGTATGTCCTTCTTTCAATGCTGATCAGTCAAAATATAATCTGGCGCCTTCAGTTGCTCTCGCGTCATGCAATTCTGATATCACGCCGCATCTGGTTGACACAGTCCTCACTGCTGCGATCAAGGATCATTTGTCCGACCCAACCGTTCTAGCTCTCCTGAATACTTTAGTCAAGGCCACTCCCCTCAAGGTACGTTTCAGCCACCGACTTCATTTCAGAAATGCTCACAACATGTTAGCCCTTGATAGTCAATCGTCACTTGCAGAGCATTCTTCAACATCCGAAATTCTTCAAGCTTTGTGACAATTCGGAACTTGGAAACGCAGCCACTAAAGATTCCATTGTTCACCTCGTCTATATTTTGTTCAACTTCTATCCCTCCAATACCTGTCACCCAACACATCTGGACCCTTTGGTTCGGATCTATGGAGGGTCTGCCTCGACGCCCGACCGTGAACTATTGTCAATATTCCAACTCTTTGAGCATCAGCGAAAGACATCGGTGGCTTCATTAATCACCCGCTGGTCTCCCCCTAATATGTCGGCTTCTAATGCCCTCCATGCCATACTTAATCTTGATTCCGCCCAGGTTCTGCGGACGTGCATTGTCTTTCCGAAGTGGCGATGTTTCTCAAATTTCGTCTCAGAGAGGAAAAATGCTCTTGATGCACAAGTGTACGATCCTGTCTTCTTGGTTCTCCTTTTTGCGCGTATGCTATCGGAAAGTCCTCCCACATCTGCATTCACTTGGGTTCAATTGTTCCGGACCCACGTCACCTGTCTACTCATCCGATGCCTGTCATCCAAGGATGGCCCTATCCGCGAAATGGCGTTGCGTCAAATCGTGGACCTGTGGAGCCATCTCGAGGTGTGTCCACCCGTCTGCGTTTCCTTCCATTTTATTGAACTCTTGCGCCAGACTGCTGATATGCAGGAAAAACCTCAAGTCATATATATATTTAATATGCTCAAGAACACGTTTCCGCAACCCTCTGCTGAGTTCCCCATACGATTGCCATCATATTCCTCACTCATTCTCCTCCACGCCCTCCGAGGAATTTTTTATCCATCTAGCTTCACCTACCCGTTGACGGCACACTTTCTCCTGCAGCGACCGGTACTCGACACCAACGATGTGCCGATGCTATACGCTATGCTTTACAGCTCTTCTGACGAGTGGAAAAAGGAGAGAGGGTGGATCGTCAGATTTTTGTCAGATGGTATGATGGCTTCCGAAGATTGGGTGATTCTCAAAAGACGTCATACTTGGGATCTCCTAGCCAGTTTTTTCCAGAGCTCGGAGAAAGATCACAACCTGCGAAAGGCCATATTAGAGGTGCATTCCATTTTCTCCGTTCGTTACTTTTTGTTTTTCAAGTTGTGTCTTTTTTGCTTCCAGGTACTTGCAAATTTGACTTGCAACTTCCAGGCTACTATGTCTTTGGCCCTGAAGTCCGGGCTTCTAACTTGGATAGAAATGCAACTGCTGGGTACAATTGCAAAGGACGAAGACCTGGCGTGGCTCAAGATTCTGCAAAATATCGTGATAATCGCCGATCATAGCAGACTTCAATCAGTGACCAATGGTGAATCACGCGCCGTCATATGTCGATGTTTGGGCCTCCTATTAGACTACTATGCATGTATGTACACCGTGCTCTGCATCGCTTAGTTAGTGGGCTTAACCTTTTTTCCACAGCATCTACGGTGTCTCCGCTTGGATTGACCGCACAGATCATCTTGCAGCTAAGTTTGCTGCCTGGTCCAGCAACAGCTCACCTCCCATCGCTCGTTACAAAAGCCGCCGATCATCTCAAACGATTTGAGAAATCTACCGACATCAATGTTCTCAGTCGAAAGGGAAGCAGGCAGGGTAGCCTCCTCGTCTCGCTGCATGCTGCCCATGGATTACATGACCAACCGATGTTGGATGACCCATTGCAGTTGTGGGGAGAGTGGGTAGAGGCGCTCTGGCGCGCAACGATGACTTTTGAAAATAAACACCCTGCTTGGGATGCGTTGACATGCCGATTGCTCCTATGGCGGGCGATAATTGGTGAAGGGAGTATTGTTGGGGAGTGGGCGCGAAAAGAAGTCGTGCGAAATCTTTGTGGACAGGTACAGTGACTCTTTTCTGGCGTATTTTCTCTCTATATCGGAAATGAATGATTCCAGTGGTACATGCATATATAAGTACAAGAATGTCTGGGTCAATCCTGGAAAATACACCTATCCGTTCTGTGGGGTCAAAACGCTGAATAACAGCATGGTAAATTGCTAAAATAATATAAATTTTGAGTTGTTGGGTGCGGGTCTCACGCGCCGTCGAAAAGAATGACTCACGATGGCTCGACCGCAGAGCTAGGTTAGTTGTCCACTTCGAACTGCAACGAATTCACGAGCTTTAGCCAAACTTGGTCGGTTTTGTCGCTCGTTGTCCCAGCATCCGAGCATAAACTCCCAATCGTCATCCGTCACATGTGCTTCTTCGGGTCGTCGAGGGTGCTTGCCCTGGTGTAATTCGAAGATAACCATCACGTCTGACGGCAGGTAATGATAGGGTGGCTTCCCAGTAAGGGTCTAGAGGATGTTAAGTATCTTGGGGATTGTTCTGTCATCACAACTTGGCTTACCTGGAGTACCACGCTGCCGAATGAATATACGTCACTTTGAGGGCTGACGGCATACCTGCCAACGTCCCGCTGGACATCGTACACCTCCGGCGCTGCCCAACGAACCGCCCCATGGACATTGGAGGAAAAATAGGACGTATTTAAAAACTCCACAACAATAACGGATAAACCGAAGTCGCTCAAGCAGGCTTTTCCGGCACCATCAAGTAGTACATTGGACTGGGAACAAAGATCAAATCCCGCAGAACGACAAATGAGCCTTTAGACGTACTCCCGTCAAGTCTCCGTGTATTACTTCGGAGGAGTGCACTGCGGAGGGGTCACCAATGCACAGATACAGTTGTGTGTCACGCACGATATGCCAGCCCATGGAGCACATCACTGATCTGTTTCCCGGTCGTAAAAAAGTGACAGCCGAAATGGTAGCTACTTACGATTTTGAAACGGTCGAGAAGAGAGAGGTTGTTGCCGAATTTCTCCAAGTATTTGTTCAGAGGTCCATTCTCCATCCAAGGACATACCATGGAAGGGTGTGGGCCAAAGTCAGAAGTGACACCGCACAATGGAAGCACATTTTCGTGATGCAGGCGTCTCCAGATCTTGAGTTCTCGACGCAGCCGCTAGAAACAAATATGAATATTGTTTAGACATTTAGAGTACATGAATCATCCGATTTTCTACCATGTTTAATTTTCTCCTTCCATCTTCATTTTGTGCACGAAGGACTTTGATGGCCACCTTGATAAACCTGGTTAGTGTACGGAGGCAGTGAAAACTGAGAGCCCACATTATAAGACCCAGAATCCCTGTGCCAAACGCCTTCCCAAATGGCGGAAAACCCACCGTGAGCGGATGCATGTTCATTCCGTCGAACCAGTTGTCCTGTAAGGTCAAGGGGATCGTCCGTGGGATTCTCAATAAAATTGCCCGAAGACCGAATCTACGTAGCAGTTCATGTGGTCAGCGACAATCGTATCTGGTCACGGAAGGTTTTCCTTACGCCGGATTCTACTGCTGTCTCGGTATCCGAGCTCCACACCAACGTTTGGATATCAGTCGTAGCCGAGTTGGTCAACACAGCTGGAAGAATATTCAAGTTTGCTTGATCGGTGGTGCTTTCCAAAGCCCCAGAGACCTTGGCGATGATCCATTGGTTCTTGGGATTGTTTGGAGGGATGGTAAGTGTGATCTATGTACTAGATGCGTAGAAAAGAAGTGGGCGGAACGAAAGAACGCCACTAACAGGAGTTCCTATTTCGCCGTCCGCGAGGCCCCAGTACCAGTCTGTGTTGACTGGGCAGATGCTACGCCAACATTCAGGGGAGCCGAAGTACGCGGAAAACGATCTGAATCGCACATATATCGGTCATTGACCCCAGTACTTCGGATAATCCACTCTTGACCATAACCGGCAGAGACGTTGTCTCCGTCATGAGGGCGGCCGCTGAGGCCCACGAAACTAAAGTGGTCATGATTTGCTATGGTATAGAGTCCACTACTGAGTCGAGTAATGTCCCACTGAGGCCGTTGAGTAACTGTCTTCAGTGCGTGGAACAATGCAGCACATACCGTTTCACCAGAGTTGTGCACATCACACTGAGCGACAATATCAGAGCCAATTCTGGAGCTGGGTAGGACGGCTAGGTTGTGGAACCTGACGTTCGTAACGGTATATCTGCCCGTCTGGAGCATGTCGATGTTTGACTTTGATGTGGGCCCTGTGTGGGAATGTCGCCAAACCATCACGCATGTCGATCACTGGCAATCACGGGATTCGTCAAGGATGTACCAGAAACGAGGTGAGGTTGGATAGTACGACCGATCGGATTTGATGACCACAGTCGCAGTGCAAATTAGTAAATTTGGTGTGGGCACGGACTAGATTGAATGTACAGAACTGCCTCAACTTCGCTACTCGCTATCGATCATAACAATATCATCATCAAGGTCCCAATCGGGAGATAATGTCTGCTTCTTCTGCTTCGTCACTCCATTCCGGGTCCTCGACGAGGGCTTGGACACCCTAACGTCGTCCTCTTCCGCAATGGGGCGGTCAGACCGCAAACTCGTCGGTCTATGCGACGCACCAAGAGTGCGTCCCACACCCCATGAAGTTGAAGGCTCTTCATTATTCGATGGAACTTTCTCCTTCTCCTTGCCCTTTCCAGACTGGGTAGGATTTCCTCGACCGCTCAGTACGCGTCCTGTGCCGCCGAATGACGTCGATTTGGGTGACGCAGTTGGAGCAGAAGAATTGGGGGGAGTATATGCCGTAACATGAAATCCAAAGAAAAGTTGACCGAAAGGCAGATTCAGAGCGGCAGGAACCTTGACATCTGATTCCACTGTGTTATTCGTCACAATCCGGTGTTGGCTGCAATGCATTTAGTGCGGTTAACAGGTCAGACCGAGGAGCTCACTCTGTACGGATAATCTTGCTGCCTTCAGCCACCTTTTCAATCTTTCTATGGCTGATGCCCTTCCCTTTGGTCTTCCTCCCACCAAGGGTTTCGCCTTTACCTTTGAAGCTCTCCCACTGATCGCCATCTTTACTAACTACTGTTCCGACATTGGCGCTTACAAATCCCCCGCCCAGGGAAGAAGACGGACGCGATGATCCCGGAGACGACGAGTTCAAATCAATATTGAGTTTGGATGCCATGGTGGCGGGAGGGGCGGCTTTCGGACGTTCTGGTTCCACGTAGCCAACAGGTGGTGCAAAATCAACTTCGAGATCGGTATCGAGAACGCTGATGCCTTGGCCACCAGGTTTTGTCTCCATAACAAGAAGGCCGAATATGGCACTTCCGACATGGACCAGCGCCACCGGTTCGTCGGGAGCACGGTCTGGGCTCCGCCCTTCAAGCGCATCCCCAACAAGCCGACACGCATCATTCTCGATGGCTTCAAATTCGCGACGATTGTCTCGATGTCCTCCGGCCAGCCGATGTCGGAATACACGAGTAACTTCCCGTCCGGCGGCGTTGACGGCGGATTTACCGGTGCGGCAATCGCACTTTCCGCGAGCGCGACCGGCGGCGTTGGCGGCAACACCATCGCGTTTTTCGACTTCAACCCCACTGCCGGCGGCGTGGGCGGCGGCGCCGACGCTAACAGCACAGCTGCGTCGAACGGCGCGGGCAACGCCCGGTCGTTGGCAAACGCGACTGGCGGCCTTGGCGGAATCGGTCTCAGCTTTTCCAGCACCCCCACCGCCGGCGGCGCCGGAGGCGGCGCGACGGCGATGGCCAGTGCGTTGGCGGCGGGCGGCGGAACAGCGGTAGCCAAGGCAGCCGCGACGGGCGGCGTTGGCGGAGCGGGAAGTTCCCCCGGAGCCTTAGGCGCTGCGAATGCAACGTCGAACGCTGCGACCGCAAAAGGCGCATTGGCTCAAGCGCAGTCCACCGCGGTCGGATCGAGCGGCAAGGCGCAGTCCACCGCGATGACCAGCTTTGCCGGCGCGAGCGTTCAGTCGGCGGCCGTCGCGCAGGTCGGCAGCACCGCGACTACGAACGCCATCGCGCAGGGAGGAGGCTCGGGTCAAGCCTTCGTCAATCCGGGCCAGACGGCTTATGCCTTCTCGACCGCCCTCCCCGACAAGGCCTATTCCGCAACCTTGATCGATGG
>Ga0209006_10006331_pt1 | contig 10723 bp, 12 predicted proteins | sample JacPin_JW_Ref_O2_FD_188567 | JGI IMG/M metagenome (GOLD analysis project Ga0209006, IMG submission 188567) | Forest soil microbial communities from Algoma, Ontario, Canada - Jack Pine, Ontario site 1_JW_Ref_O2 (SPAdes) (version 2) | ecosystem: Environmental > Terrestrial > Soil > Boreal... | reverse complement strand
AGGGAGCAAATTCCCAGCGGTGTGCTGCCGGGTCGCGGCAGTGATCGTGAAGCGCACATCTCCGCCAACAGCGGCCCGGCCGTCTAGCTTCCCTCGAGTAGTTCGGCGACGTCGTCGCGGGGACCCCGTAGCTGCCGCTAACGCCTCACATCACGCAGGCGTTCTGATGTGGAGCTAGTCGAGGCCCTATCAAACTTTGAGGTTCAGGATCGGCTCGGACGGTTGTCTGAGAAGCTAGCTCAGGTGGCGGCCAGTGGGGCTAAACAGCGCCCATCAGCCCTTCCAGCCCAAGCGCAAAGCGGGAGCCGTCGCCGATGTCATAGGGGAGGTGTTGGCCGCCTCCGAGGAGCCAAATGCGAATGTGCGAGATCCACGCTGCGGTGGAGGCAGTGCTCGCGGAGTCCGTGCCGCGATCCACGATCAAGAGCTGTCTAGCGAACAACTGCCAGGGCGCCGCAAGGCGCTTCGTGCGCCTAGAGCGGGGGGCGGTATCGCGGAACCGTTGCCCCGCTGTGAGGTGGTGTGATTCCGGCTCGTCGTCGACGAGCATTTCCGTGTGCCCTCCTTACGCACGGGTGCCGCGATGACGTACAGGCCGGCTGCGAACTCCTCCTGCCCTACAGCAAGCTGCAGGGCAGGGGCAGCTCGACAGACCTAGCGTTCTATCTCTCGGGCCAGCTCTTGAAGCGTCGCCCCGTACGCCCGCACCAACGCAAGGATCGTCTTGTAGCTCAGCCCGCGCTCGCCCTTCTCGGAGGCGGAGATGTGCTTACCACCCACGCCAGCGGCCGTGCCGGCCTGCTCTTGCGTCATGCCAGCCTTGCGGCGCAGCACCCGGAGCGCCTGCCCAAGGGCCTCGTAGTCCGAGTCAACGCTCATGCCGGTGACGCAGGATACCTGCGCCCGAAAACCGGAGGGAGAGCTACTTGCCGCCGCTCGATCTCGGTATCCAAGTCCGTGAGCGTCGCGCCGTAGGCCCTTAGCAGACCCCTGAGCGTGGGCCAGCTGATCCCGCGCCGACCCTTCTCCACCGCCGATAGGTGCTTGTTCCCGACGCCTACAGCGGCGCTTGCCTGCTCTTGGGACAGGCCAGCCTTGCGACGCAAGACCCGCAGGGCCTGTCCGAGATCGGCGTAGTCATCAGGTGGAACGGTCACGGCAGGCGCAACTCCATCTAGGAGATAGAAAACAGGACTCCATCTGAGAAGTGGAATCTGGTAGGGTCAGCCCGCTTGAATAGCGGGTCGGGTTGGCGTGGTTGAGACGCTGGCCCGACCCCTACATCGACGGAGAGGTCACTCTGCCAATGCCCGCTCACAATATCGGTGGTCTGGATACCGCTGCCCAGCGCGTGGTCGTGGTTCGCCTGCTTGAGGATCACGCCCAGCCGGTCACGCGGAAGGAGCTGCACGCAGCCAGGCCGGATATCGGCGCTGACCGCCCGGACGCGGCGGTGATCAGCCTGGCAGAGGCTGAGGTTGTTCAGGCTGATGGGGAACAGGTCAGCTCAGCCCCGGCCCTCAAGCGTCTTGACCATCTCCAGCTCGTCGCCATCTGACGCGGAGATGCGGCCGATGACTTCCCTTAGACCCTGTGCGCGCTGGCGCTCTATCTGGAGGCCGAGCGGAGCGCGACGTGATCCGCCTCAACCGAGCTATCCGGCGCGCTGCCGCAGGTGTATGGGGCGGCGGATCTAATCATGCGGCGGAACACCAAATCTGTCGTAGAGCGGCGGGAGCCCTCGTGGCACTCGCGTCGGGTCTTGGGTCGCCGACACAGCGGCTACGCGTATAGCGAGCCGCCCGTGACTTCGCAAGTACCGTGTAAAACAGTTGTTCCGCTCACTGGCATTCCGCCGGTGTGGCTTGTAGCGTGCCGCAGATTGTTGTCCGAGACTCTCATTCCCTCTGGAGGCCAGATGCCGTCGTTGTCGCGACTTCGCCGTGTTCGTCTGTTGGCTCTTGCTCTGTGTGGCGTGGCTTCCGTCTTGCTGGTCGGCGCCGGGTCGGCGTCCGCGTTTAGCAAAGCCCAGAAAGAAGAGGCTGAAAAATACGGGGAGCGGTTTTACTACGAAGGGCCTCGCGAAGAACCGACTGAAGAATGTGCGATCGAAACTTGCCACACGGTCGCCGATGTGCATCTGCCGGCCGGCGATTACCTCGAATCGGACGGCTTCTCAAGTTTTCGTCATATCGAACGCGGCATCGACGAATGCCGCACGGACAGTGGCTGCGAGCCGTTCTTCAGGGAAATCCCTGAAAAATCAGCGGAGTGGCTGGCGCCTGGTTATACGGAACTGTTTGCTCTGACTACTTTTGGGGAACTGAAATTTTTCGGGATCGACGAAACGGTCGAGGAAAAGTTCTTCGCGTGGAAGCCGACCCGGCGGCGACACAGGTTGGGTCACAGGGAACACTTCGGCTTGAAGAATAGGTCTATGCTGCATGTAAAGCACGCGTGCAAAGACGACCCGGTGGAATGCTTGACGGGCAACGAGGTGGAGGCGCAGACCGACATTAGCGTGCCGGCTCTCGGCGTGCCGTTTGATTTGGAACGTACGTATAACTCGCAGGAAGCGGTATCCGAGAGTTCGCCTGGCTTGTTTGGGTACGGTTGGAGTGCATCCTTTACCGATCATCTGGAACTGAGCACAGCGATGAGCGCTGTGACGGTTGTTCAGGCGAACGGCAGTACCGCTGTCTTCCATGGCAGTGTCGGCACGCCCGGAGAAACGTACTCGGCGCCGTCGTGGATACAGGCGAAGCTCGTCTTTACCGAAGCGCGGACCTATGTGTACACGCTGCCGGACCAGGAAACCTTTACGTTCAACTCCTCGGGCAGGCTGTTGAGCGAGAGCGAACGCAACGGCAACGTTACGACCGTTTCGTATAGCGAAGAAGAAAGTTGCGAAGGTGGCTGCCACAAAGTCTTGAAGAGCATCGTGATCGCTGACCCTGGTGGCCGCAAAATCACGTTGACCCTCGACTCGTCCGGGCAGGTCGAAACCGCGAGTGACCCGATGGGTCACACCGTCAAATACGCCTATGAAGGCGGGAACCTGGTCAGCGTGACAGAGCCTGGCGAATCGAGCCCGCGCTGGAAATTCCAATACAACGGCGAACACGAGATGACGGAACTGCTGAATGGCCTTGGCGGCAAAACGACGACCGAATATAACGGCAGCCATCAAGTCGTCTCGCAGACAAGTCCGCTTGGTGACACGACGCACTTCGCCTATGAAGAAATCGCGAGCAAAGGCGAAGGTTATGGGGTGAGGGGACGCATTAGCGAAGGATGTACCCGTGAAGAAATCGAAGAAGAAGAATGCGAAGAAACTGAGGAAGTAGTCGAAAAATGGGAAGAAGAAAGCACCTACTACGCGCCGCCGCCCGAAGAGAAGACGACGATCACCAACGAAACCACCGGGGCGGTCGAGAAGGAGCACTTCAATAGCGAAGGCGACCTTGAAACCGTGACGCGTGCCTATGGGACCGCGAACAGCACGACGGAAGAATTCACGTACAACCCGTCCTTCGAGGTGACGAGCCACACCGATGGGAACAAACACAAGACCGAATACGGGTACGACGCGGCCGGGGATCTGACGAGCGAAAAGGACGCTGACGGCGACATAACGGAATGGGAATACAACTCGACGCACGACGTGACTGGCGTGAAGCTCCCGGACGGCGAGAAGACGACGATCGAACGGGATAGCAACGGCAACGCGATCAAGGTCTCACGCCCCGCACCGGGGGAAACGACGCAGACGACGAAATACAAATACAAGAGCGACGGCGAGCTTGAAAGCATGACGAACCCGCTCGAACACGCGTGGAAATACGAATACGACGCCTATGGCGATCGTACGAGCGAAACCGACCCTGAAGGCAACAAGCGCACCCTGGAATACAACGAAGACTCCCAACAGACCGCAGAAGTCAGCCCCCGTGGCAACGCAGCCGGTGCGGAACCGTCGAAATTCACGACCAAAATCGAACGGAACGCCCAAGGACGGCCGGTGAAGATCACCGACCCGCTCGGGCACACCACGAAATACACGTACAACGCTGACGGTGACATTGAAACGACCACTGACGGTAACTCGCACAAAACGACGTACAGCTACGACGAAGATGACCTCCCCATCAAGGTCAAAGAAGCTAACGGTGACGTCACGGAAACAGAATATGACGCCGCTGGGCACGTGGTAAAGCAGATCGATGGCAACAAACACGCGTGGAAATACGTGCGCAACATCCTTGAGCAGGTCACCGAAACAGTCGATCCGCTCGGCCACAAAACGCTCGCCGAATACGACGCGGCAGGAAACCTGGTCAAACTCACCGACGCCGAAAAACGCACCACGACATACACCTATGACCCGGCCAACCGACTCACAGAAGTCAGCTATTCCAGCGGCAAACCCGCGACCATCAAATACGAATACAACAAAGACGGCTACCACACAAAGATGACCGACGGCACCGGCACCAGCAACTACACCTACGATCAGCTCGATCGCATGACCGAAAGCGAATCCGGCCATAAAGTGATCGTCAAATACAAGTACGACCTCGCGAACGACCAAACCGAAATCACCTACCCCAACGGCAAAGCCGTGGCGCGGGCGTTCGACAAAGACGGCCGTCTGGAAAAGATCACCGACTGGGACTCGAACACCACCAAATTCACGTACAACCCCGACTCACAGCTCACCGCGACCGTCTTCCCGAGCGCGAGCAAAGACGAAGACACCGATGCCTACAACGAAGCGGACCAGCTAACCGAAATCAAGATGAAGAAAAGCACCGAAACGCTCGCCTCGCTGGTCTACACCCGCGACAACGATGGCCAAGTCAAAAAGACGACCGCCAAAGGCGTCCCTGGCGCCGAAGTCACGGAAGACACCTACGACGAAGACAACCGCCTCACCAAAGCGGGCAGCACGGAATACAAATACGACGCCGCGAACAACCCCTCAACCAACGGCTCCAGCACCAACACCTTCAACGAAGCCGACCAGCTCACCAAAGGCACCGCCGCGAGCTACTCGTACAACGAACTCGGACAGCGCACCAAAACAACCCCCACGAGCGGCCCCGCCACCAGCTACGGCTATGACCAGGCAGGGAACCTGACCTCTGTCGAACGACCCAAAGAAGGCGCCACCGCCGAAATCAAAGACGCCTACGCCTACAACGGCGAAGGACTACGCGCCAGCGAAACCATCTCAGGAACCACGAAATACGTCACGTGGCAGCCCGCCGGGGTAGAACTTCCGTTGATCCTCTCCAACGAAAGCGGCAACGCCATCTATGGTCCCGAAGGCGTGCCCGTCGAGCAAATCAACAGCAGCGGGACCGTCACCTACCTCCACCACGACCAACAGGGCAGCATCCGCCTAATGACCGGCACAGGCGGGACCGTCACCGGCAAATGCACCTACTCCGCCTACGGAACCCCAACCTGCGAAGGCTCCACGACCTCACCGTTCGGGTACGATGGTGAATACACGTCGTCGGACACGGGCCTGGTCTACATGCGCGCCCGCACATACGATCCGGCGACGGCGCAGTTCCTCACTGTCGATCCGCTTGAGAAACTGACCAGGGCGCCCTACAACTTCGCCGAAGATAACCCGCTCAACGAGAGCGACCCCACGGGCGAGGGCATCTTCGGGACGATCGGAGAACTGCTGTTCCCCGGCGGCGGATCGGGACAGGCTTGCATCGGCGGCACGATCAGCTACGGCGGCGTATCAGTGGGCTTGGAAGGGTGCTACGTGCACACTCCCCACGGTGAAGGCATCACCATCACGCCGAGCGTCACGGGCGGACCGGGCCTTGGTATCAACGTTCACGCTGGGGCCGGTGAAAGCAACGCCTGTCATGTGAGCGAATACGGCGGCCCCTTTACCCAGGCGGGTGGGAGCGCCGAGCTGGGGACTGGCGGCTATTACAACCGTTTTTCCAGCTTTCCCTACAATAAGCTGTCTGGATCTAAGTCGGTAGAAGGCTGGACGGCCGGGGGTAGCGTTGGTCTTGGTGCCGAGGCTGGGGTGGGAGGTTCGTATACCTTCACGATTCCGATCGGTGGAGGAAGCGGCGGATCGGGGTCATCGGGGTGCGGATGCTAGGAACCGTATGCCACGCGGGGTGCGGGTCTACACCAACGAGCACGATAGTTTTGTTCATGGTGCTCGGGGCGATTCTGTTGATTTGCGGTCGTCGGTTTACGTTGTGGAGCCTTCGCCCTTACTTCTCCAAGCAGCGGCTCGCTGAACTCGACCAGCCTCGTCAACGTCGCTTGCGTTTGTTCGTCAATTTCTCGCGGGGGACGGGCATTATCATCGGTCTTTTCTTTGTCGTGACCGGCATAGTGAGTTTGTTGAAATAGCCTTGCGACCGTTGCAATCGGCATGGTAGAAAGTATTCCTACGGCACCAAACGCAAGCGACCAGGTACTTGGAAGACGCATAGTCGCTGCACTCCTGGACATCTTGCTGCTAGGGATAGTGTTCGTACTTCTAGGTATTATCACAGGGGGCGCACACTCAGGCTCTAGCTCGGCGAGTGTGACCTTGGGGGCGGGAGGGACTGTAGTCTTTTTCTTGATAGCTGGGACATATTATTTCGGCTGCGAGAGCGCCACGGGTCAGACGATCGGCAAGCGACTGGTCGGTATCCGAGTCAAGAACGATGACGGGACGCCCGCTAGCAGTCGTGGCGTTGCGATACGCACGATCCTGCGAATTGTGGATGTACTCCCGCTGTTGTATCTCGTCGGGTTCGTGGCAATGATGACCACCGGTGTCAGGCGCCAACGTATCGGCGACCTCGCGGGCCGGACCATCGTCACGAGGTAGGAAGATCTACGTGTACGGTCCTAGCAACTTCGCAATCGAGCAAATCAACAACACGAGCGGAACTGTGTCCTATCTGCACCACGACCAGGCCGGGAGCACCAGGCTGATCACGGGTTCCACCGGGACCGTCACCGGGAAATGTACCTACAGCGCATACGGAACTCCCGCGTGCGAAGGGTCAACTACGACTCCGCTCGGGTTTGATGGTCAGTACACCAGCACCGACACCGGACTCATCTACATGCGGGCACGTACCTACGATCCGCCACAGCACAGTTCTTGAGCGTCGATCCGGTGGCGGCGATCACGGGGGCGCCCTACAACTACGCTCACGACGACCCGCTCAACTTCACTGATGCGACCGGGCTTGAGGCGATCCCGCTGCCTGCCCCGGTGGCGGGTGGCTGCGCCGCGGCACCCGAGGTATGCGGCGCCGCAGCAGTGGGTGGCGTTGACGCTTGGCTAGGAGTCAAAGTGTTCAACGCCTGGGCCGGCAGCGAAGAAGCCGGCAACGACGAAGGCGAAGCATTTCTCAAGCAAAAGGAAGCCGAAAGAGAGAACTGCGGCGACCCGAGCCAGCCACCAGGTGAAGGCTGGGAATGGAAGGGCAATGGGCCGGAGGGCAGCAGTGAAGGCTCGTGGGTGAACCCTGAGACGGGAGAGAAACTGTATCCCGACTTGAACCATCCTGAGCCGCTGGGTCCACATTACGACGACACCGCCCCGGACGGGTCGCAATATCGCATCTACCCGGACGGGCGGATAGAACCCAAGGCACCATGACCGGCTCGGTTATGCCCACTGAGATAGACCAGGCGGTCGCGCTGGGATGGCTGCGTCACTCGCTCGGCCAGGGCGAGGTGGAGGTGATTTCATCCGCCGTGCTCAAGTTCCTTGAGGAGCACGAGGGCCACGCCTACACGCTTGCGCCCGAAACGGCTGATCCTGCCCGGCTGGCGACTCCTCGTTGGGGAGGGGTCGCCGGAACGGGCGGCGCGCAGGCGGCTCTCGCCAAGGTACTCGAAGGGCTCGCTGAGCGACGTGCAACCTGTGTGCTGGTCGAGGACGAGGCGAATTGGAAGCGCTACCCAAAACCGAGTTTGGACGGGCTGCTGAAAACAGCCTTCGTTGGCGAACAGGTCATTCACTGGGCGGGGCTTGAGGGCGGCCCGGAGGATGCGATCGTTGTCGTGCATCGCGGGTCGGGTGGTTATCCGACGAACGCCTTTGTCACGTCGGCGTCTGCTGAGGAGCTTGGGCTTGTGGACGGTGCGGACCTTGACTCCGATCTCGCCGGCCCGGTGGTCGGGTCGCTCGTGGCGGTGATCGTGGCTGCCTACGACGCCGAGACGTTCATCATCTGGGAGCCGAGCTAACCCGACGAGGGTGCGCCTTCCTACGCTGCGAGGCGTTTGGCCTCGTGGCTGAGGAGGAGGCCGTTGATGAATCTCTTGACGAGTTGTCTGTCCTCGTCTGTGAGGCGTGCGGTGGCTTCTAGTTGCAGGCGCAGCTCCTCGTCCGAGTCTCGCTCGGCATCGAAAACGAGCGTATCTGAGCTGACGGACAGAGAGATGGCGAGCTTGCGCAGTACGTCGAGGGTGGGTGAGGAGCTGCCGGCCTCAAAGCGGCGGAGCTGCGAGACGTGGATGCCGACGTGCTTGGCGAGCGTGCCTTGGGTCATCCCGTGCTGGGCGGCGCGTCCCGCAGTAGCAACGGGGCTGGCAATCGTGTTCGTCGCAACGTTGATGGTGGCGCTTGAACATCTGGCCCGGTGACGGGACTGCGGGCAAGCTGCCCTCCGCGCCACGCCAACCCAGCGACGCTTCATCAACCAGGCCGTCTTCAAGGCGATATGGGTTTTGCATGAGGACATCGAGGACTCCCAGCTCAACACGCCATTCTTTGAGATCAGCGTCGTCAGCGAGGCCACCCGCATCGTCAATCAGGCCACGCAAGGGCTCCCCAAGGCTCGGAAAAGCAAAGCTCCCGACTCCTCGAAGGAGGAATCGGGAGCTTTGGCCCAGGGTTTGATTAGGACTTCTATGGTGGGCCCGGCAGGACTCGAACCTGCGACCTATCGATTATGAGTCGACAGCTCTAACCAACTGAGCTACGGGCCCGTCGCGCGCCTAGCCCGTGGACGTCCGCGCGCTCGCGCAGACGCTACCAGCGAGATGTGGGATGCTCCCGCCCGCCGCTCCGGGGACGGGTGGCGCTTTCATTCAGACCATCAGCGGGGAGGACAGCACATGTCGGCAGAGCGAGCAGCGATCGTCACCGGAGCATCCAGCGGGATCGGGCTCGCCATCGCCCGTGTGCTCTGTGAGGAAGAGTTCGGCGTCACCATGGCCGCCAGGCGGCCAGACAAGCTCGACGCAGCCGTCGCCGGGCTCGCCAGCGAGGGCTATGACGTCCACGCAGTCGCCGCCAACGTCTCCGATGAGGCCGAGATCCAGAAGGTAGTCGCCGCGCATCGCGAGAAGTACGGGCGCCTCGACGTGCTCGTCAACAACGCCGGCGTCGGCGTCGGCGCCCCCGTCGGCGAGATCGAGACCAAGCGCCTGGACATGCAGCTCGACATCAACCTGCGCTCCATCGTCCTCTTCTACCGCGAGTGCATGCCGCTGCTCCGCGAGGCCGCCGGCGAGCACAAAAACGTGCTCGTCGTCAACACCTCCTCCATCTCCGGCAAGCGCGGCGAGGCATGGCTGTCCGTGTACTCCGCAACCAAGCACGGCGTCGTCGGCTGGACCGAAGCCATGAACAAGGAGCTAGGCGCCGAGGGCATCAAGTCCACCGCCCTCTGCCCCGCCTTCGTCGACACGCCCATGACCGACTTCGTCAAGGAGCACGTCGCAGCAGAGGACATGATCCGCCCCGAGGACATTGCCGAGGCCGTCCGCTATCTGCTCAAGGTCTCCCCCGCCTGCGTCGTTCCCGAGATGATGTTCGTGCGCCCAGGCGACGCACTTTGAGCGCGTCGGCTCGATCAGCTGACCGCTGAGACCGGCAACCGCGACCGCCGGCCGGTCTGCCCAGCGAGATTGTCTCCCAGCACTCTCCCCAGCACACGGCCGCCCAGGCGCCTCGCCCTGATCTCACCCGACGGGTCCGCCGCCTCCGGTAGCCGCCTGCGACCGCGCCGGCCGCGACGCATCAGCTCACGGTGCTCTGAGATCGCCACGTCCAGGTCGATGCCCGAGGAGCTCATCAGGCTGTCTTCGAGTTGGGATATGAGGATTCTGGTCTCGCGCTCCGTCGCCGCGCGCGAGCCGTGCTTCGCGTGCGTGAAGCGGTCCCACGACTTCGCAAACGACAGCAAGTCCGTGCGGCCGCCGCAGCGGTGAGCTGCCAGCATCGGGCAAACGCCGCCCTCGCCGTCCACGTACGCGCCCGCGATGATGCGCCCGTTCGCGCGCACGCCCTGGAGCATCGCCTCGCGCGTCTTCACCGGTAGGCAGTCGATCGCAAGACGCAACCGCTCCACTGGGCTTGCTCTCTGGCGGCGACGGTTTCGCATAGGCTGTGCACCGCACTGTTGGCTGTTCAGCCAATCACAAGCGGGCGCGCGGCCAAGCGTATGGCACGCCCTCAACACCCGCAAAGAATCCCCTTCCGCTGAAAGGAAACTTGCACATGAAGCTCGGCGTGCACATTGGCTACTGGGGCATGGGCCTCACCTCTGAGGACCAGCTCACCATCGTCAAGGAGGCCGAGCGGCTGGGCTATGACTCCGTGTGGGCCGCCGAGGCCTACGGCTCCGACACCGCCACCGTGCTCGGCTGGCTCGCAGGGCAGACCTCCAAGATCCGCCTCGGCGCCGGCATCTTCCAGATGCCCGGACGCTCCCCCGCG
>Ga0209006_10006330_pt1 | contig 10723 bp, 13 predicted proteins | sample JacPin_JW_Ref_O2_FD_188567 | JGI IMG/M metagenome (GOLD analysis project Ga0209006, IMG submission 188567) | Forest soil microbial communities from Algoma, Ontario, Canada - Jack Pine, Ontario site 1_JW_Ref_O2 (SPAdes) (version 2) | ecosystem: Environmental > Terrestrial > Soil > Boreal... | reverse complement strand
GAGAACAACCGCGTTGTCCCCGTGACGGTGGTCAAGGCCGGGCCGAACGTGGTGACCCGCATCCGTACTCCGGAGGTTGACGGGTACAGCGCGGTGCAGTTGGCCTACGGCGAGATCAGTCCCCGCAAGATCAACAAGCCGCTGGCGGGTCAGTACGCCGCCGCCGGGGTCAACCCGCGCCGGCATCTGGCCGAGTTCCGTCTCGACGACGAGGCCGCCGCAGCCGACTATCAGGTCGGGCAGGAGTTGACAGCCGAGATCTTCGCTGCCGGAAACTATGTCGACGTCACCGGCACCTCGAAGGGCAAGGGCTTCGCGGGAACCATGAAGCGTCACGGCTTCAAAGGTCAGGGCGCCAGCCACGGTGCGCAGGCGGTGCACCGCCGTCCGGGCTCCATCGGCGGTTGCGCCACTCCGGCGCGCGTGTTCAAGGGCACCCGGATGGCCGGACGGATGGGCCACGACCGGGTGACCACCCAGAACCTGTTGGTGCACTTGGTCGATGCCGAGAACGGCGTGCTGCTGATCAAGGGTGCTGTCCCCGGCCGCACAGGTGGACTCGTCGTGGTTCGCAGCGCGATCAAACGAGGTGAGAAGTAATGGCTACTGAGAAGTCTGGAAAAGCCCTCAAGATCGACGTCAAGACGCCCGCCGGTAAAACCGAAGGCTCCGTGGAGTTGCCGGCCGAGCTGTTCGACGCACCCGCGAACATCGCCCTGTTGCACCAGGTGGTCACGGCTCAGTTGGCCGCGGCGCGCCAGGGCACGCACTCGACCAAGACCCGTGGCGAGGTCCGCGGTGGTGGCCGTAAGCCTTACCGGCAGAAGGGCACCGGTCGCGCCCGGCAGGGCTCGACGCGTGCGCCGCAGTTCACCGGTGGTGGTGTCGTGCACGGTCCCCAGCCTCGCGACTACAGCCAGCGCACCCCGAAGAAGATGATCGCCGCCGCACTGCGGGGTGCCTTGTCGGACCGGGCCCGCAACGGCCGTATCCACGCGGTCACCGAGCTGGTGTCGGGACAGACGCCGTCGACCAAGAGCGCCAAGGTTTTCCTGGCTTCGCTGACCGACCGCAAACAGGTGCTGGTGGTCATCGGACGTAGCGACGAGGCCGGCCTCAAGAGTGTGCGCAACCTTCCCGGTGTGCACATCCTTTCGCCGGACCAGCTCAACACCTACGACGTGCTGCGCGCCGACGACGTGGTGTTCTCGGTGGAGGCGCTCAACGCCTTCATCGCTTCGAATACCAAAACCGCTGAGGAGGTTTCGGCCTGATGGCGACCGTCACTGACCCACGCGACATCATCCTGGCCCCGGTCATCTCGGAGAAGTCCTACGGCCTGATCGACGACAACGTGTACACGTTCCTGGTGCACCCTGACTCGAATAAGACGCAGATCAAGATTGCGGTCGAGAAGATTTTTTCGGTCAAGGTGGCCGCGGTGAACACCGCGAACCGCCAGGGCAAGCGCAAGCGCACCAGAAGCGGCTACGGCCAACGGAAGAGCACCAAGCGCGCCATCGTGACGTTGGCGCCCGGCAGCAAGCCGATCGAATTGTTCGGCGCACCTGCGTAGCCGAGGATAGAGAGACTTAACAGACATGGGAATTCGCAAGTACAAGCCGACGACTCCGGGTCGCCGCGGTGCCAGCGTCTCCGATTTCGCCGAGATCACTCGTTCCACTCCGGAGAAGTCGTTGGTGCGGCCGCTGCACGGTCGCGGTGGTCGCAACGCGCACGGCCGGATCACCACCCGTCACAAGGGTGGCGGCCACAAGCGGGCCTACCGGGTGATCGACTTCCGTCGCAACGACAAAGACGGCGTCAACGCGAAGGTCGCGCACATCGAGTACGACCCGAACCGCACCGCGAACATCGCGCTGCTGCACTTCTTGGACGGCGAGAAGCGCTACATCATTGCGCCGCACGGACTTTCCCAGGGCGACGTGGTGGAGTCCGGCGCCAACGCCGACATCAAGCCGGGTAACAACCTGCCGCTGCGCAACATCCCGGCCGGTACGTTGATCCACGCTGTGGAGCTGCGGCCAGGCGGTGGAGCCAAGCTGGCTCGCTCGGCAGGATCCAGCATCCAATTGCTCGGTAAGGAAGGCACTTACGCCTCGCTGCGTATGCCCAGTGGTGAGATCCGCCGTGTCGACGTGCGCTGCCGCGCCACCGTCGGCGAGGTGGGTAACGCCGAGCAGGCCAACATCAACTGGGGCAAGGCCGGGCGTATGCGCTGGAAGGGCAAGCGCCCCACGGTCCGTGGTGTGGTGATGAACCCGGTGGATCACCCGCACGGTGGTGGTGAGGGTAAGACCTCCGGTGGTCGTCACCCGGTCAGCCCGTGGGGTAAGCCCGAAGGCCGTACCCGCAATCGCAACAAGCCCAGCGACAAGCTCATCGTCCGACGCCGGCGCACCGGCAAGAAATCGCGCTAGGAGCAGCCGATGCCACGCAGCCTCAAGAAGGGTCCGTTCGTCGACGACCATCTGCTCAAGAAGGTCGACGTCCAGAACGAGAAGAACACCAAGCAGGTCATCAAGACCTGGTCGCGGCGTTCGACCATCATTCCCGACTTCATCGGTCACACGTTCGCCGTCCACGACGGCCGCAAGCACGTGCCGGTGTTCGTCACCGAATCGATGGTCGGCCACAAACTGGGTGAGTTCGCACCGACGCGCACCTTCAAGGGACACATCAAAGACGACCGGAAGGCCAAGCGGCGATGAGCACGGCTACTGAATATCCTTCGGCGGCCGCCGTAGCGCGGTTCGTGCGGGTGTCGCCGAGCAAGGCGCGCCGGGTGATCGACCTGGTGCGCGGCAAGTCGGTGGCCGAAGCGCTGGACATTTTGCGCTGGGCGCCGCAGGCGGCGAGCGAACCGGTGGCCAAGGTCATCGCGAGCGCTGCGGCCAACGCGCAGAACAACAACGGCCTGGACCCGTCGACTCTGGTGGTGGCCACCGTCTACGCCGACGACGGCCCGACCGCCAAGCGGATCCGTCCGCGCGCCCAGGGCCGCGCATTCCGGATCCGTCGGCGCACCAGCCACATCACCGTCGTGGTGGAGAGCCGGCCGTCGAAGGACGCGCGGGGCTCGCAGTCGGCGAGCGCGACCCGCGCCCGTCGCGCGCAGGCCAGCAAGGCTGCCGCGGGCAACGCGCCGGCCAAGAAGGCTCCCGCCAAGAAGGCGGCCGCCGCCAAGGCGCCGGCCAAGAAAGCATCTGCTGAAAAAGCGCCGGCCAAGAAGGCGTCCCCCAAAAAGACAACTGAAGCGAAGGCATCCGCCGCGAAGTCCGCTGGGACTGAAGCGACTTCGGACGCGAAGGGAGGCTCGCAGTAGTGGGCCAAAAAATCAATCCGCACGGATTCCGGCTCGGTATCACCACCGAGTGGAAGTCGCGGTGGTACGCGGACAAGCAATACGCGGACTACATCAAGGAAGATGTGGCGATCCGCAAGCTGCTCGCGACCGGCTTGGAGCGCGCCGGCATCGCCGACGTGGAGATCGAGCGCACCCGCGACCGGGTTCGGGTGGACATCCACACCGCTCGGCCGGGCATCGTCATCGGTCGCCGCGGCACCGAGGCCGACCGGATCCGGGCCGACTTGGAGAAGCTGACGGGCAAGCAGGTGCAGCTCAACATTCTCGAGGTGAAAAACCCTGAGTCGACAGCCCAGTTGGTGGCTCAGGGAGTCGCCGAGCAGCTGAGCAACCGGGTGGCGTTCCGCCGCGCGATGCGTAAGGCCATTCAGTCGGCGATGCGCCAGCCCAACGTCAAGGGCATCCGGGTGCAGTGCTCCGGTCGTCTCGGCGGTGCCGAAATGAGCCGCTCGGAGTTCTACCGCGAAGGCCGGGTGCCCCTGCACACACTCCGTGCCGACATCGACTACGGCCTGTATGAGGCCAAGACCACCTTCGGCCGCATCGGCGTGAAGGTGTGGATCTACAAGGGCGACATCGTCGGTGGCAAGCGCGAGCTGGTTGCGCCGTCGGCCGGCGCCGAGCGTCCCCGCCGCGAGCGTCCGTCGGGCACCCGTCCGCGCCGTAGCGGATCCGCCGGAACCACGGCGACCAGTACCGAGGCCGGGCGTGCCGCGTCGAGTGCCGAGGAGACTTCTGGTCCGCCAGCCGCGGCACCAGTTGAGGCGCCTGCTGTCGAGGCGCAGAGTACGGAGAGCTGAATCATGTTGATTCCCCGCAGAGTCAAGCACCGCAAGCAACACCACCCGCGCCAGCGCGGGATTGCCAGCGGTGGCACGTCGGTGAGCTTCGGCGACTACGGCATCCAGGCGCTGGAGCACGCCTACGTCACCAACCGGCAGATCGAGTCCGCTCGTATCGCCATCAACCGGCACATCAAGCGTGGCGGCAAGGTGTGGATCAACATCTTCCCGGACCGTCCGCTGACCAAGAAGCCCGCCGAAACCCGCATGGGTTCCGGAAAGGGTTCGCCGGAGTGGTGGATCGCCAACGTCAAGCCGGGACGCATCCTCTTCGAGCTGAGCTTCCCCAACGAGCAGACCGCCCGGGAGGCGCTGACCCGCGCGATCCACAAGCTGCCGATCAAGGCACGCATCGTTACCCGAGAGGAACAGTTCTGATGGCAGTCGGAATTTCGCCTGGCGAGCTGCGCGAGCTCAACGACGACGAGTTGATCGAGAAGTTGCGCGAATCCAAAGAAGAGCTGTTCAACCTGCGCTTCCAGATGGCGACCGGCCAGATGAGCAACAACCGTCGGCTGCGCGCGGTCCGTCATGAGATCGCACGGATCTACACCGTGCTACGTGAACGCGAACTCGGCCTGGCTTCTGGGCCCAATGGTGAGGAATCGTAATGGCAGAGGCGAAGAAGGCAGCCCCGGCGAAGGCGGCCAAGGCCGCTCCCAAGGCTGGCGCCGCGCAAGACGGCAATGCCAAGGGGCCCAAGTACACTCCGGCCACCCCGAAGCCGCGCGGTCGGCGTAAGACCCGCATCGGCTACGTGGTCAGTGACAAGATGGAAAAAACCATCGTGGTCGAGCTGGAAGACCGTATGCGCCACCCGAAGTACGGCAAGATCATCCGGACCACCAAGAAGGTCAAGGCGCACGACGAGCACGGTGACGCCGGCACCGGCGACCGGGTTTCGTTGATGGAGACTCGTCCGCTGTCGGCCACCAAGCGCTGGCGGTTGGTCGAGATCTTGGAGAAGGCTAAGTAATCTCCCCGCCCGGCGAGACAGTCGCCGGGGTGGCATCTTTGCGGTACGCGGGATCCACCCGCCGCACGGTGAAGACGAAGGCCAACGCGATCAGAGGCGCGACGCAGCCGTAAAGAGCTGCCGGAGTGGCCATCTCGGTGCTGTTCAGAAGTTGCGGGCTCAAAGCGATGCCCATCGCCAGCATGGCGTTGTGCAGTCCGATCTCCAAGCTGACCGCGATGGACTGTCGCGGAGGAAGTGCCAACTGACGAGGCGCAAGATAGCCGACCGTCAGGCTGATCACGCAGAACGATACGACGGCTCCGGCGAGCGCCCCCAGGTTGGACCAGATCGTCGTCTGGCCACCGGCGATCGCCCCGAGGCTCACGGCCACCAGAAGCACGGCCGCCGCGACCCGCACGGGCCTGTTGAGTCGTTGAGCCAGCGCCGGATAGCGGTGGCGTATGGCAACGCCGATCGCGGTCGGTATCAGGATCAAGCCGAACACCCCGAGGAACTTGTCGGCCTGTAGCGGGATGAAGCGACCCTCGCCGATGAACCAGAACATCGAGAACGCCACCGTCGCCGGCAACGTGAAGATCGACAGCACCGCGTTGATCGCGGTCAGCGTGAGGTTGACTGCCAAGTCTCCATTGACAAGATGGCTCATGATGTTCGCCATCAGCCCGCCGGGAGCCGCGGACATCAACATCAGCCCCACGGCCAACTTCGGTTGTAGGTGAAAACCTTCGGCGACCAGTAAACACAGGCCTGGCAGGAGCACCGCCTGACAGGCCAACGCCACCAACAGCGGGCGGCGCAGCGAGGCGGCCCTGCGAAAATCGGCGACCGTCAGCGTCAGCCCGAGCGCCAGCATTACGGGCACGACTACCAATGGAAAGAACCGGTTGTCCATCACACTCCATGGTGTTGGGCGCAGACACCGTCGGCGCCGATCGACGCAGTCCTACAGCGCAACGATGCGGCTGGAAGTTAGCTCGTCTTAGCTACGAGGTTAACCGACCGTCCTGGTGGCCTGCAGGGTCGCGATGCTGCGACCTTCGGTCCCGCTGACCGCTCGTGGTGCCAACCGGGTCGGCATCACCCCTTCGTCTGCCGCGTACGACGAGCCCGTACCCAAAGCCATCACCGCCTCATCGCACTGAGGTAGATGCTGTGGCAGCTCCGGGCTGGCAGCCGGCATCGCATCAAAGCCATTATGCGAGAGATGATTTCAAGATTTATGGCGTGTCGCGCCACGGCGGGTGGAGGGCCTCGGCGGAGGCGATTCGAGCTTGACAGGCCGTGCGGCGGCCAGCCGGGCCCGCCACGCCGGCCTGACATGCTGACGTCTTGAATCACTTTGATCAAAACCCTCAACCGATATTCCGGCCCGAGCCGCCGGAGCGATCGACCACAATGGTCGAATCCACACTCGCAAGAAATCAAAAACAGCATGATTCAAAGCGCCGGAGACACCTGGATCTTCTGGTGTAAGGCACCGTTGGCGATTACGAATTAATCACGCGCTCAGCGCTTTTGGCTGTAGACAGCGAGCAGAAATGCGGCAATGACTTGCCCTGTCGGACACTAATTGTCGAAAGTCTTCGGTTTAACTACGCGCGTTGTCAGCGGATAGCGTCCGTTCATCCGTATGCCCGCATTGGCGCCCGAAACATCGAAGGAGCGGCCGATATGACATTGAGCGTTGTTCCCGAAGGCTTGTCTGCCGCCAGCGCGGGTGTCGCTGCGTTGACGGCCAGATTGGCAGCCGCGCATGCCGCTGCGGCGCCGCTGATTACGGCGGTCGTTCCGCCCGCAGCAGATCCGGTGTCGTTGCAGAGCGCGGCGGAGTTCAGCGTTCGCGGCGGCCTGCACGCGGCGTTGGCTGCGCAAGGTGCCGAGGAGCTTGGTCGCGCGGGGATCGGCGTGGGGGAGTCGGGGGCCAGCTATGCCAGCGGGGACGCCGCGGCTGCGTCGTCGTATGTCGTCGCCAGCGACTGACGATGACCGCGCCGATTTGGATTGCCGCGCCGCCAGAGGTGCATTCGACGTTGCTGAGCAGTGGCCCCGGTGCGGGTCCGCTGCTGGAGGCGGCCGAGGCATGGAACTCGCTGAGCGCCGAATACACTTCTGTGGCTGACGAACTCACCGATTTGTTGGCGCAGGTTCAGGCCGGCGCTTGGCAGGGTCCGAGCGCGGAATCGTTCGTGTCCGCGAATGCGCCGTACTTGGCCTGGCTGAATCAAGCCAGCGCCGACAGCGCGGCGGCGGCCGCCCAACACGAGACTGTCGCCGCGGCTCATACCGCCGCATTGGCTGCGATGCCCACGCTGCCGGAATTGGCCACCAATCACGTGGTGCACGGAGCACTGGTGGCGACCAATTTCTTTGGTATCAACACCATTCCGATTGCGCTCAACGAAGCCGATTATGCGCGGATGTGGATCCAGGCCGCCACGATCATGGGGACCTATCAAGCGGTCGCCAGTTCCGCGGTGGCGTCGACGCCGCAGACCGAGGCGGCGCCGGTCATCTTGAAGTCCGATTCCCAATCCAGCTCTTCGGCGTCGTCGGCCGACTCCACCGCTGAGACGTCGCTGGACCAGCTCATTGCGCAGCTGCTGCAGGATGCGGGGATCACCTGGGATCCCGTTGACGGCACCATCAATGGGTTGCCCTACTCGGCGTACAGCAACCCGCTCACGCTGCTCTACTGGGTGAAGAACCTCGTCACTCTCGTTCAGTCTGTTGAGCAGTTTGGGGAGTTGTTGGCGACCAATCCGGAAGCAGCACTGGCGAGCCTCACGCCGGCCAACATCATTGCGTTTCTCGTCGCGCATCCGGTGGTCGCCGCCGCGATCGCGGCCAGCTCGACCACCGCTGCCGTTCCGGCCGCCGCCGCCGCTGCGGTGGCGTCAGTCGCCGCGGTCGCAGGATTGATCGACCCGTCCGCTATTCCACCTCTCGCGCCGGTGTTACCGCCGATTCCCGCCCTGGCCGGCGCGCCCGTCGTCCCCACCACACCGTCGGCCGTCGCGACCGCCGCGGCACCGACCACCGCCCCGGCCGCTCCGGCCGCGCCCGCAGCGAGCAGTGCGCCGGGTACGGCCCCGGCGCCGCCGAGTCCACCGCCCGCGGTAGCCCACGGTCTGGCCCTCCCGTACATGGTTGCCCTCGGAGGCGGTCCACCGATCGGATTCGATTCCGGAGCCCGCGCTCGCGCCAGTGTCAGCGCCAAGTTGAAAGCGCCGGCCGAGTCGGCCGCGGTTGCCGCGGCGGCAGCCGCTCGGCGACGGTCACGGAAGCGGCGGCAACAACAGATGCATAGGCACGACTTTGCCAACGCGACAATGGATTACGACGTTGACCCGAATTGGGGGTCGCCGCCGCACGATGAGCCGGTAGCGGCGTCGGTTGCCTCGGACAGCGGCGCGGAGTCGCTGGGCTTCTCGGGCACGGTGTCGAAGACCAGTGAGCAAGCCGCTGGATTGGCGGCGCTGCCCAGCGACGATTTCGGTGGCGGGCCGAGCCTGCCGATGCTGCCGCACACCTGGACGCAGGGGGAACGGACAGACCCTCGTTAGCCACTGCGGCGGCGTGACTGTTCGTCAGTGCGATGTTGGCCGACAGTTTGGCGCAGCGGTGTAGTCTGCATCCGGAATCCTGGGGGTCCACTACGAGAGTGAGGCCAGCGATGGCTACCGAGTTCAACGGCAAGATCGAACTGGATATCCGTGATTCGGAACCGGATTGGGGCCCGTTCGCTGCGCCAACCGCACCGGAGAGTGCACCCAACATCCTTTATCTGGTGTGGGACGACACGGGCATCGCGACCTGGGACTGCTTCGGCGGCCTGGTGGAGATGCCGGCGATGACGCGCATCGCCGAGCGGGGAGTGCGACTGTCGCAGTTCCACACCACGGCCCTGTGCTCACCGACCCGGGCGTCGCTGCTGACCGGTCGCAACGCCACCACGGTCGGCATGGCGATGATCGAAGAGTTCACCGAAGGCTTCCCCAACTCGAACGGTCGCATCCCGTTCGAAACCGCTTTGCTGTCGGAGGTCTTGGCCGAACAGGGCTACAACACCTACTGCGTCGGCAAGTGGCATCTGACTCCACTCGAAGAGTCCAACCTGGCGTCGACCAAGCGGCACTGGCCGACCTCGCGTGGCTTCGAACGCTTCTACGGATTCATGGGCGGCGAGACCGACCAGTGGTATCCGGACCTGGTGTACGACAACCACCCGGTGACTCCGCCCGGCACCCCGGAGGACGGCTACCACCTGTCGAAAGACATCGCGGACAAGACAATTGAGTTCATTCGCGACGCCAAAGTGATCGCACCCGACAAGCCGTGGTTCAGCTACGTGTGCCCCGGCGCCGGCCATGCCCCACATCATGTGTTCCAGGAGTGGGCGGACCGTTACGCCGGCAAGTTCGACATGGGCTATGAGCGCTACCGCGAGATCGTGTTGGAGAAGCAGAAGTCGATGGGGATCGTTCCGCAGGACACCGAACTGTCTCCGGTCAACCCGTATCTCGACGTGAAGGGGCCGCAGGGCGAGCCGTGGCCGCTGCAGGACACCGTGCGACCGTGGGACTCGCTGAACGACGAAGAGAAGAGATTGTTCAGCAGATTCGCAGAGGTATTCGCTGGTTTTCTCAGCTATACCGACGCCCAGATCGGGCGGATCCTGGATTATCTGGAGGAGTCCGGGCAACTGGACAACACCATCATCGTGGTGATCTCCGACAATGGCGCCAGCGGCGAGGGCGGGCCGAACGGATCGGTGAACGAAGGCAAGTTCTTCAACGGCTACATCGACACCGTCGAAGAGAGCATGAAGCTCTTCGACCACCTCGGCGGACCCGAGACCTACAACCATTACCCGATCGGGTGGGCGATGGCCTTCAACACCCCTTACAAGCTCTACAAGAGGTACGCCTCTCATGAGGGCGGGATCGCGGACAGCGCAATCATTTCGTGGCCCAACGGAATCGCGGCGCACGGTGAGGTCCGCGACAACTACGTCAATGTTTCCGACATCACCCCGACCGTCTACGACCTGCTGAACGTCGAACCGCCGGAAACTGTCAAGGGCATCCCGCAGAAGCCACTGGACGGCGTGAGCTTCAAAGCAGCCCTTGCTGATCCGGCCGCCGACACAGGTAAACAGACCCAGTTCTACACCATGCTGGGCACCCGCGGGATCTGGCACAAGGGCTGGTTCGCCAACACCGTCCATGCCGCTACGCCCGCGGGTTGGGGGCATTTCGACGCCGATCGCTGGGAGCTCTTCAACATCGAAGCCGATCGCAGTCAGTGCCACGACTTGGCCGGTGAGCATCCCGACAAGCTGGAAGAACTCAAGGCGCTGTGGTTCTCCGAGGCCGCCAAATACAACGGGTTACCGTTGTCGGATCTGAACATCTTCGAAACGTTGACGCGGACGCGGCCGTACCTGGCGAGCGAACGGGACAGCTACGTCTATTACCCCGACTGTGCCGAGGTGGCCACCGGCGCCGCGGCCGA